>Ga0126379_10002272_pt1 | contig 12189 bp, 8 predicted proteins | sample PanSoiMetPlot_24_FD_92640 | JGI IMG/M metagenome (GOLD analysis project Ga0126379, IMG submission 92640) | Tropical forest soil microbial communities from Panama - MetaG Plot_24 | ecosystem: Environmental > Terrestrial > Soil > Tropical forest > Bulk soil | place: Panama | collected 2016-02-17
GCGGATGCGATTTTGGCAGTCCTGAACACCGTGGCCGAAAAGCAATCAGCATAGTCCTAACTGTCAGTACAATCATTTGTCAATTTTGTGGGGTGAAATAAATGGCGCGTAAATTCCTCTTCTTCTTTGTCAGTTTTCTGTGCCTCGCTGCCAGTGCTCAAACGCCTCCGGCAGCGCCAGACCTGACTAAGGAGCCTACGCTGTACGTCGTCGGCTATGCGCACCTGGATACCGAATGGCGATGGGAATATCCGCAGGTCATTCGTGAATATCTCTCCAAGACCATGCGCAGCAATTTCGCGCTGTTCGAAAAATATCCGCACTACATCTTCAATTTCAGCGGTGCCAACCGCTATCGTCTGATGAAGGAGTATTACCCCGCTGATTTCGAAAGACTCAAGCAATACGTAGCGGCCGGCCGCTGGTTTCCGGCTGGCTCTTCCATGGAAGAAAGCGACGTCAACTCGCCATCAGCCGAATCAATTTTCCGCCAGGTCCTGTATGGCAATGAATTCTTCCGGCGTGAGTTTGGCAAAGCCAGCGCCGAATACATGCTGCCGGACTGCTTCGGTTTTCCTGCTTCCCTGCCGAGCATTCTCGCGCATTCCGGCATTAAAGGTTTTTCCACCCAGAAATTGACCTGGGGCTCGTCTGCGCCCGCCGGTGGTCCCGACTCGCCCGAACGTACTCCTCGCGGCACACCGTTTAACGTGGGCATCTGGGAAGGACCGGACGGCAACAACGTAATCGCTGCTTTCAATCCCGGCAGTTACAGCGCCGACATCACTACCGACCTGAGCAAACCGCTTCCTCCGGCGGATACCTCCTCTGGTCCGCAGGATTCACGGCAGGAATTTCAGAGATATCAGGGAGACTGGGCGGCGCGTGTGCAGCGCAACGGAGAAGTCAGCGGCTTGTTCACTGAATATCACTATTACGGTACGGGCGATATTGGCGGGGCGCCGCGAGAGCCGTCAGTCAAGCTGCTGGAGACCATCATCAACAAAGGCGAAATTATTTTGCCGACTCGGCGCTCTACACCCAATTCACCAGTGCGCGTCGGCGATGGCCCCGTTCACGTTCTCTCAACCGCTGCGGACCAGATGTTTTTGGACATCAAGGCCGCTCAGATGGCGCGCCTTCCACACTATAAAGGTGAGCTGGAGTTGACCAATCACTCCGCAGGCTCGCTCAGCTCTGAGGCCTATCAGAAACGCTGGAACCGAAAGAACGAACTCCTCGCCGATGCCGCGGAGAAAGCGTCTGTAATCGCCGAATGGCTTGGTACACGTTCTTACCCACTGGAGCGTCTCAACAATGCCTGGACGCTGGTGATGGGCGGGCAGTTTCATGACATCATGGCCGGCACGGCCACGCCACAGTCTTACAACTACGCCTGGAACGATGATGTGATCGCCATGAATCAGTTTGCCGGCGTCTTGAACAGCGCAACTACCGGCGTCGCATCTGCTATGGATACCCAGGTTCAGGGAATTCCGGTCGTTGTGTACAACCCGCTCAACATCGAGCGTGAAGATGTGGTCGAAGCCGAGCTCTCTTTTACTGGAGACGCTCCCCGATCCGTCCACGTCTTTGATCCAGATGGCAAACCGGTCTACGCGCAGCTTGCCGGGACAAGCGATGGCAAGGCCAAGGTTTTGTTCCTGGCCAAAACTCCATCGGTCGGCTATGCGGTATTCGACGTTCGACTGAGTCCCCAGTTTTTGGTCGAGGACCGCAAGAGTTTACTGAGTGCAAGCGACTCCTCGCTGGAAAACGTGCGTTATCGTGTGAAAATCGATCAGAATGGTGACGTCAGCAGCATCTTCAATAAGAGCATCAATAAAGAGCTTCTGTCCGCTCCGATGCGGCTTGCTCTTCAGACGGAGAAGCCGCATGACTGGCCGGCGTGGAACATGGATTGGGCCGACCAGCAAAAGCCGCCGCGTGCTTATGTCCAGGGACCGGCCAAAGTGCGCATCGTTGAGAACGGCCCGGTGCGCGTGGCGCTTCAGGTCGAGCGACAGGCCGAGGATTCTACTTTTGTTCAAACTATCCGCCTGTCAGCAGGCGATGCCGGCAATCGTGTGGAATTTTCCAACTCCATCGATTGGAAAACCAAAGAGGCCGCGCTTAAAGCTACTTTTCCGCTGACCGCCAAAAATCCCCAGGCCACTTACAACTGGGACGTCGGCACCATCGAGCGTGGCAACAACGATGAAAAGAAATTTGAGGTGGCTTCGCATCAGTGGTTCGATCTCACCGATTCAAGCGGCAACTACGGTGTAACTGTTCTTTCTGATTGCAAATACGGATCAGACAAACCTGACGACAACACTCTGCGCCTTACGCTGATTTACACTCCGGGTCTCGGCGGTGGAAATGGCAGTTCTTACAGCGACCAGCTCACTCAGGATTGGGGCCACCACGAATTCATTTACGGGCTTGCAGCTCATGCAGGCGATTGGCGCAAAGAGCAAAGTGATTGGCAGGGGCTCCGCCTCAATCAGCCTCTGATAGCGTTTCGCGCTCTGCCGCATCCGGGCCCATTGGGCAGGAATTTTTCTTTTCTGAAAATTGACAACAGCCGGATTCGCGTTCTGGCGCTGAAGAAAGCCGAGCACAGCGATGAGATCGTCATCCGACTTGTAGAAATGGACGGCAAGCCGCAACCGGAAGTTCATCTTGCGTTTAGCGGGGTTCCAATTACATCCGCGCGCCAGGTGACTGGGCAGGAGATGCCGATACAACCAGTGAGAGTGAGTGGAACTCTCCTGACCAGCTTCACTCCCTATCAGGTGCGTACCTTTGCTCTGAAAATCGCTCGCGCAACAGCCGGGCAGTCCACGCTTCAATCACAGGCGGTCAAGCTGGACTACGATGTCTCCGTCGCCACTCACGAGGGCAATCCGGCTGAAGGATGTTTCGATTGCCTGCTCAGCGATCCGACCTCGCCTCAAGGCAAAGCCCTGCCCGCCGAGATGCTGCCTGCGTCCATCGATTATGCCGGCGTTCGTTTCAGCCTTGCACCGGCCGGTACCGGCAAACCAAACGCGGTGAGCGCGCACGGCCAGGCCATCAAGCTTCCTGGCGGAAAATTCAGCCGACTTTATCTTCTGGCAGCCGCAGCCAACGGCGATCAGACTGAAACCTTTCGCGTTGGCGACCAGCAGACCGAATTGACGATTCAGGAATGGACCGGACAAATTGGCCAGTGGGACAACCGCTCCTGGAACACGCGGCAGGAACAGATCAAATCGCGGCCAGGCTCTCCCAGCTCAATGCCGGGCGCGCCACCAAGATTTCGCACCGTACTGGAATTCACCGGCAAAATCACACCTGGGTTTATCAAGCGTGCGGACGTTGCCTGGTTCGCCTCGCATATTCACTCCGTCGACGGATCATTTGAACCTTATTCTTATTCGTATCTGTTCACCTACCCCCTCGACATTCCACCTGGCGCGGACACTTTGACCCTGCCTGATAATCCAAGAATCCGTATTCTGGCGATCAGTGTAGCCAACGAGCCAAGTCACACAGAAGCTGCCCAACCGCTTTACGACACATTAGGTAGATAGAGCTAAAGCTGATTTGTAAAAAAACTCTGTGACTCCCTGGCTGTGCTTCCCTTTGTTGTCTCGTTTCGTCTAAGTTGGCATCCGTTATAAGGCCTTTATTGCAAACGCATTCCATAACTTTTTGAGGTGCTCTATGCGTAGATACCCCCTGCTGGCAACATTCGTTCTTGCAACATTGTTTGCTTGTGTTCTCTCTGCTCACGCCCAATCTGCAATCCTTGATTTGCCGCGCGACAGCCAGCGCGCAGAGATCATGCAGAAGATTGGGATCACCAACATCACCATCAGCTATCACCGTCCGCTGGTCAAAGGACGCAAGGTTTTTGGTGGCCTCGAGCCCTATGGCAAAGTGTGGCGGTCCGGCGCCAATGAGAACACTACCATCGAGTTCACCGATCCAGTCAGTATCGAAGGCAAGCCGCTGGCCAAAGGGGTTTACGGTCTGCATATGATTCCCGGTGAATCCGACTGGACCGTCATCTTCTCCAAAAACTCAACTTCATGGGGAAGCTTTACTTACAAAGAGGCAGAGGACGCGCTGCGCGTCACCGTCAAGTCGCATCCCGGCGAAATGCACGAAGCGCTGACCTACGATTTCGATGATCCCAAACCCAACGCCACCACCATTACCATGCGTTGGGACAAAGTGGCTGTCCCCTTCAAGGTAGAAGTCGACACGCCGAAGATCGTTGAGGAGAGCCTGCAGAAGCAGCTTCGCGGGCGCGCTCAATATGAATGGCAGGGTGGCGACCAAGCCGCGAATTACCTCGCAGACAACAAACTCAATCCAGAAGAGGCGTTGAAGTACGTGAATGCGTCCATTCAAAATGAAGAGCGGTTTGAGAACCTGATCACCAAAGCGCGTGTCCTTGACATGCTGAACCGCAAAGACGAAGCCACCACGGCGCGCAACAAAGCGTTGGACATGGGCACTGCCATCCAGGTTCACGTTTACGGCCGTCAACTCCAGTTGCGCGGCAACCAGGAGGACGCGTTCGCGGTTTATCGAGGCAACATCAAGAAATATCCTGATCACTGGCTTGCTCACAACGAGGCCGCGCGTCTGGCCTGCGCCAAAGGCGACTTCGATACAGCAGTCAAGGAAATGAAGATTGCCGCCGCCGGAGCCAACGATCCGAACAAGCCGACAGTCGAAGCCCTGGTGCGACGGCTGGAGAACAAAGAAGACATCAACAAATAGTTTTTTTGCCTTTCGGCTCAACTTCTTGCGTCTGACAGCGCTTTCCGCCATGGGAAGCGCTGTTTTATAATCCGCTCATGACAAAGAGAACATCCCCCGTCCGTTTATTGTCCGTGCTTCTTGTGGTTTTAATGCTGGTCCCACAAGAGTGGGCCACGTGCGGAGGCGGCGGTGGCGGCGGCATGGGTGGAATGGGTGGCGGCGTCAGCCAGGAGACCTATCCTGTGCCGTGGAAGCTGATCCAGCCGCAGGACCCGCCAGTCTCTCAGGGCCTGGTCGTTTACTGGTTCCCATCGTCCCAGACGGAGATTGAAAAATCCAGCCTGCGTTTCTCCCGCACACTCTCTGTCTACTCCCAGCAGTGCGTCACCATGGGTATCGCAGATTTCCGCACTAATGTTGGAAAGCAATTCGTTTCCGGAGATACGCCGCCGGTGGCGGTGCTGGCCCAGCCCGACGGCAAAGTAATTGGCAAAGCACAAAACAATAAAGGCTTTTTGAAGGTCGAGCAGGTTGAGAAGCTGCTGGAAACGGAGATGAAGTCGCGCGAAGACAACGTCAAGCACCAGATGGATGCAGCCAAAGAAAAAGTAAAGTCGGGCGACTCTCAAGGCGCCATCCAGATTTATCGCGCAGTTTACGACCAGAAATGCATGTTCCCCGGCAAAGCCAAAGATGCGGCCAAAGAATTGAAAAAACTCGGCGTCACTGTTGCTGAAGTTCCCGATGCGCCCATTCTCGACCGCCGTTTAAATGCTGAAATTCAGCGGGTAATGCGCAATGGATTGAAAGCTGAGAATGCAGCCAAATATCTCGAAGCCGAGCGCCTCTACACCCAGGCACACAACATGGATCCCGCCGATCCTGCGCCTTTGCGCTATCTCGGCGAATTGTATCGCCATCATATCGGCGACTGGGACAAGGCGCGCAGCACCTTCAACGCAATTCTCAACATGCCTGCCGATCCCATGTCGCGCGCAGTCGCGCTGCATGGACTGGGCAAGATGACCATTCATGAAGGCGAGTTCAAAAAGGGACTCGAGCTGATGGAAGCTTCAGTCCGCGAGTATCCGCTGGCACTCGCGTATCGCAATCTTGCAGTCTACTGGAACTCTGAAGGAGACGCCGCCAAGACTGATTACTACGTTCAAAAGGCGCTGGCCATCGATCCCAGGGATCCGTACAACCTCGTATTTGCTGCGGCTTTTATGGCCGGCAATGGACGGGGCGATGAGGCCCTCAAGATCGCGCGCGAGAACGAAACCCTGTTGCCTGCTTCCTACAATCTTGCCGCCATCTTTGCTCAGGCTGGTCAGAAGGAAGAGGCTCTGTCGCTACTGAAGCGTCACTTCTTTGAATATGAGCGGTACGAGGCGGTTCGGTCTAAGGAGATGATGGAGGCGCGAGTGGACGCGGTCTTCGCCTCCCTGCGCGAAGATCCTCAATTCGTCGCGCTCACCAGTGGCGCCGACGGCAAATTACCGGTGCCAATGAGTGCTCCACGGCCAGCCGGAAATCAGTAGGAGAAGCAAAGTCTCGGTGGAACATGGTGGCTCACATCGTTAGGCCGAGCTTTAGCTGCCCGTTAGAGAATTACAGATTTTCGTAGAAGAATATGCGTTTCTGAAAGGTTTTTGGCCTGTCCCCTGCCATTTGTAAGAGGCTGCTGCGTCACCCCCAGCCATAAACTCCTGTCTTTTCAGTGAGCAAGCGCTTTAATGAAGAATTTACGTAACTTTGTCGTCACTGGAAGAAGATTTGCAGTAATATTTTGTGCTCATTTTGGAGCCAGCTTTCCAAAAGTCCTTGGGATTCCCCACAGAAAGTCAACTTCCACCAGCTTTTTGAAACTAAGGAGATAGACAAAACATGAGGAAACTGCGTATCAACCAATTCTTGCTTGTTGCCTTGAGCGTGCTGCTTCTCGCCGTGGTCCTTGGTGCCGCCGAGACAGAGACCAGTCATCTGCGGGCTAAATTAGATGGGATTCACGAAACCAACCCCTCGACGATTATCACCAATGGGACCGGCACTTTGACAGCCACCGTCAACGACGACGCCACGATTACTTACACCCTGACTTACAGTAACCTCTCAACTCCAGTTACCCAGGCCCACATTCACATTGGGGCAACCAAGATCACCGGAGGCATCTCCATATTCTTCTGCACCAATTTGGGCAACGGGCCGGCAGGCACGCCCGCATGCCCCAACGATGCCACCAACTCGGGCACCGTAACGCACACCGTCACCGCTGCTGATGTTGTTGGTCCTGCCGGACAGGGAGTTGCAGTCGGCGATATGACGAGCGTCGTTCGAGCGATCGCCAGCGGCGTGACCTACGCCAATGTTCATACCACCGCCCATCCGGCCGGCGAGATCCGCGGACAGATCAGGCAACGTGACGATGATCCAGACGACCTGCTTCCGGGGGCCGATCACCACCACGATTAGTCTTCGCTACAATCTACATGTGAGCCTCGTTCCGACGAGGCTTTTTTTCTTAGCAGAATGAATCAACGATGAGATTTTTCGTAGGCGGTAATCTCGGCTTCGTGCTGCAGTGTCATGCCAATTTCGTCCAGGCCTTCCAACAGGCTGGTGCGGGTGAACGGATCGATGCTAAAGCGGCTGAAGAAACCATCCTGAGAAGAAACAGTGCAGCTCTCCAGATCCACAGTCAGCGTGAAACGTCCCGATGCCGCGCGAGACATCAGACCGCTGATCTCGGCAGAACTTAGAGTTACCAGCAAAAGCCCATTCTTGGCTGAATTGGTGGTGAAAATATCGGCAAATGACGGCGCCAGAATCACACGGAAACCATAGTCCCGCAGCGCCCAGACTGCATGCTCGCGTGACGAGCCGCAGCCAAAATTCTTTCCCGCAACCAGAATCGTCGCTCCTGAGTATTGGTCTTCATTCAAAACAAAATCAGGGTTCGGCTTCCCTTCCCGGTAACGCCAGTCGTTGAACAGAAATTCGCCATAGCCCGTGCGCTCTATCTTTTTCAGGAATTGCTTGGGGATAATCTGGTCCGTATCCACGTTTTCACGCTGCAGCGGAACTACCAGACCGGTATGTGATTTGAAGGGTTGCATAATAGCAATTAGCCCGCCGCGGCGGGGCAATTAGCATTTCGCCCTTGGTTTTTAGCTCTTAACCCTGTCCCCTGTAACCTGTCACCTTTTCCCTATTCTTTGTACTGCCAAGTCCGCACATCGACAAAGTGTCCTGCAACTGCCGCGGCGGCGGCCATCGCCGGACTCACAAGATGCGTGCGGCCGCCTGCTCCCTGCCGGCCCTCAAAGTTGCGATTGCTGGTTGAGGCGCAACGCTCGCCTGCATTCAATTTGTCCGGATTCATGCCCAGACACATCGAACAGCCCGATTCCCGCCACTCAAATCCTGCTTCTACAAAAATTTTGTCCAGACCTTCTCGTTCGGCAGCATGCTTCACATTCTGCGAACCGGGCACAACCAATCCCTGTACGTGCTGCGAGATTTTGTACCCCTTAATGACCTTGGCGGCAGCGCGAATATCTTCAAGCCGAGCATTTGTACACGAGCCGATGAACACTCGATCCACCTGGATATCTTGAATCCGTGTTCCCGGCTTCAGGGCCATGTAATCCAGCGCTCGCAGCATTCCATTGCGCTCGGAATCATTTCCCGCCCCATCCGGATCAGGCACCTCACCGGTCACAGGCGTGGCCATACCAGGATTCGTTCCCCAGGTAACGAACGGCGCAAGAGCGGAGGCGTCAATCTCAACTGTGGAATCGAATCGGGCGTCCGGATCGCTATTGAGTGTTCGCCAACGGTTCTCGGTTTCCTGCCAGCTCTTTTCCGGCGGAGCAAAACGTCGCCCGCGAAGATACTTGAAAGTAGTTTCATCCGGAGCAATCATGCCGGCGCGCGCACCTGCCTCAATGCTCATGTTGCAGATGGTCATGCGCGCCTCCATCGACAGAGCACGGATCGCCTGCCCGGCATACTCGATCACGTGTCCTGCAGCGCCATCTGTTCCAATGCGCGCAATCAAGCCCAGAATCAAATCCTTCGACGTGACTCCCTTGGAAACGGTCCCGGAGAAGTGCACCAGCATGGTTTTGGGCTTCTTTTGTACCAGGCACTGCGTCGCCATCACATGCTCGACTTCAGACGTGCCAATGCCGAAGGCCAGAGCGCCAAACGCTCCGTGGGTGCTCGTGTGACTATCGCCGCAAACCACCGTCATTCCCGGCTGCGTCAGTCCCAATTCCGGCCCAATTACGTGAACAATTCCCTGCTCGGGTGAATCCAGATCAAATAACTGAACTCCAAATTCGCGACAATTCTTTCGCAAAGCCTCAACCTGTGAGAGCGCAAGCATATCTTTAATTTGCGACCGCGTTTCGCGGGTCGTCGGAATGTTGTGGTCCATCGTCGCAAACGTGAGTTCCGGACGGCGTACCTTGCGTCCTGCCAGCCGCAAACCTTCAAAAGCCTGCGGCGAAGTCACTTCATGGACCAGATGCAGGTCTATATAGATGATCGAGGAGCCTTCAGGCCCGGAGCAGACAACATGGTTATCCCAGATTTTTTCGAACAGGGTACGCTTTGACATCTTCTTCTATTTTAAACAGCGTGATAGGAGAAACGCCGGTCCAGCATGGCGACGAATGCGTGTTCAACCAGTTCGCCCATTTCACGCGTGCTGGTTACATGCTGTACTCCGTCTCCGGCAATATCAGCCGTTCGATGGCCCGCATTGAGCACCTGCTGAATGGCTGTTTCCAGGTCCGCTGCCTCGTGGTGCATTCCTGCGGAGTGGCGCAACAACATGGCTACCGAGGCAATCGCGCCCAACGGATTCGCGATTCCCTTTCCTGCAATGTCCGGCGCTGAGCCATGTACCGGCTCATACAAATTGGTTTCTCCGCCAACGGTGGCGGAAGCCAGCATCCCTAATGACCCGGTTATGGCAGCAGCTTCGTCGGACAAGATGTCGCCAAAAAGATTTTCCGTAAGGATCACATCAAAGCGCGTGGGATTGGAAATCAGGTGCATGGCGCAGGCGTCCACATACATGTGTTCCAGCTTCACATCCGGATACGCCTTACCAACCTCGGTGACAGTCCGGCGCCACAGTTGGGATGTCTCAAGCACATTCGCTTTATCTACTGACGTGACTTTCCTGCGCCTCATGCGCGCTTCATCAAAGGCCACACGCGCGATCCGCTCAATCTCTTCCACCGAATAGCGCATAGTGTTATACGCAGAATCGCTGTCTTCGCCAAAACCGCGAGGCTCAGCAAAATACAAGCCACCCAGCAGTTCGCGCACAATCAGCACGTCAGCGCCTTCAACTCTGGTCCGGCGCAAAGGCGAACAATCGGCAATCGCCTTGAACGAAACTGCTGGACGCAGATTGGCAAACCCTCCCAGCGCCGTGCGCAACTGAAGCAGTCCGGCTTCCGGCCGCTGCTCCCGGCTAAGATTGTCAAAATCCGGTGAGCCGACCGCGCCCAGGAGCACCGCATCGCTCTCCATACAAGCTTCCAGCGTGCTTTCCGGCAGCGGTGATCCCGTGGCTCGGATAGCTGCTCCACCAACCGGCTTTTCGCAAATCTCCAGTTCGCAGTTATAAAAGGCATTCAGCACCCGCAGAATGCGGACAGCCTCACGACAAACTTCAGGTCCGATTCCATCACCAGGAAGAACAGTTATCTTGAGACGCATAGGAAATACCCAGTATTTATTAGTTAGTAATTAGATCTTAGCGAAACTCCAACCCTCATTGTGTGTGCAATCGAGACCGCGGTTGGGGGAAAACAGCTACGAAATTCTGCGGGCCTTGTCTTCAGCATGGGCCGCGCCCATGTCACGCCGCGATTGCGGCAGCAAGGAGAGCAGGTCCTGATCGTAGATTTTCTTCTTGTTCTCTGCCAGCCTCACAAAGCGCAGGTAGAGCGAATCCAAATCCGGTCCTGACGCCTGATGGCCCAGTTCAGAGAGCCGCCGCGCCAGAGCGTGCCGTCCCGAGTGCTTGCCCAGAACCAGGCTGTTCCCCGGAACACCCACCGATTCCGGCGTCATAATTTCGTAGCACAGCGGATTGCTCAGCACTCCGTGCTGGTGAATTCCGGCTTCGTGAGCAAAGGCATTACGGCCGACAATTGCTTTGTTCGGCTGCGGCGAAAATCCAATAATCTCGGCCAGCATACAGCTCGTCGGATAAATCTGGCTGCTATGAATGGCGGTGCCAAATGGCAGTCGCGCCTGCCGCACCGAAAGCAGCATCACAATTTCTTCCAGTGAAGCATTCCCGGCGCGTTCACCAATGCCATTGATCGTGCACTCGACTTGCCGGGCGCCTTCATGGAAGGCGGCCAGGCTGTTGGCCACGGCCAATCCCAGATCATTGTGGCAGTGGACGGAGATAGTTACTTTCTCGATTCCCGGCACGCGTTGGCGAATCGTTCGAATCAAATTCCCGAATTCATCCGGGACAGCATAGCCCACCGTGTCCGGAATATTCAGGACCGTGGCGCCAGCGCTGGTTGCCGCTTCCAGCACCTTACAAAGGAAATCGACGTCTGATCGCGTAGCATCTTCCGGCGAAAACTCAACGTCATCACACAGCGAACGCGCATATGCTACTGACTCATAAGTCTGGTCCAGCGCCTGCTGGCGAGTGATCTTGAGTTTGTATTCCAGATGCAGATCAGAAGTAGCCAGAAAGGTGTGAATGCGAGGGCGTTTTGCGTGCTGCAAGGCAATCCAGGCATGCTCAATATCCTGCTTGCTGGCGCGGGCCAGGCCGGCGATCGTCGGGCGATGCACCTCGTTAGCGATCAGGCGCACCGACTCCAGTTCATTGTCTGAGGCAATGGGAAACCCCGCTTCAATCACGTCTACTCCCAGGCGCTCGAGCTGCCATGCCAGACGCAACTTGTCTTTCACGCCCATGCTGCAGCCAGGGGCCTGCTCGCCGTCACGCAGACTGGTGTCGAAGATCGCGATTTGATGACGCTCCATGGTGCCTCCCTTGCAGTCTTGTGGAGCTTCCAGTTTCGGCTTCTCTACGATAATAAGTCAAATTTATAATTCTTTTTATTATTATAAGAATGGCTTATTATATAAGTCGCACCTTAGGTTGGCGCTGACCTGCGGATCGAGACGTCTCCGAGACTGATTGGGAATAACCATCTGGCGCGGGACTGAATGCTGAGTGCTGACTGCTGAGTGCTTTTTATGGATTTCTTTCAACTGGAAACCTTTCTGGCCATCGTCCAGACGCGCAGTTTTTCCGGCGCGGCCAAGATCGTTCGCCGGACCCAGCCGGCTGTAAGCCAGATGGTGCGCAAGCTGGAGGACGAAGTAGGCGAACCGCTGTTCGACCGTTCTTCCCGCGACGGCACTCTCACC
>Ga0126379_10002273_pt1 | contig 12188 bp, 18 predicted proteins | sample PanSoiMetPlot_24_FD_92640 | JGI IMG/M metagenome (GOLD analysis project Ga0126379, IMG submission 92640) | Tropical forest soil microbial communities from Panama - MetaG Plot_24 | ecosystem: Environmental > Terrestrial > Soil > Tropical forest > Bulk soil | place: Panama | collected 2016-02-17
CAGCCCCACGCTCGCGATCGGCTTGGTCATCGAATAGATCCGGAACATCGAGTCCGGCGCGACCGGCCGTTTGCGCTCGATCTCCAGATGCCCCAGCGGCTCGAAGTAGGCGATCTTTCCCCGACGGGCCACCAGCGTGAGTGTGCCGGAGAGCTTCCCGGCATCGATATAACGCCGGAGATGGTCGCTGATGCGTCCGAGGCGCCCCGACGACAGTCCGACTTCTTCAGGCTTCACGAGCATGGCAACTCTCCTCACGCTGGACGGTAGGGGATTCTCGGGCCGCAGTCAATGCAGCTCCTCGAGAAGCCGCGGGTGACTCAGGCAGATTTCCCCACGCTCGCGGGCACGTTGCCCGCCGGGGGCACCGTGGGCAATCGCGCCCAACCCGAAGAACCAAGGACTTACGTGCGATAGGCTCGTGGCATCCTCATTGCCCTCCGAGAAACGCACATCGCTGGCAATCGGCTTGCGGAGATCGAGGAGGGGCGCGCATGACTGAGTACAACATCAAGTTGATCAATCACGTCGGGATTCCCACCGACAGGCGAGAAGAGATCGAAGTCGCCCTACGGGCGATATTCGACGAAGCCTTCAGCGGGTCGAGCGACAAGGTGTTCGTCGGATGGGGCTCCCAATCCGAATCCGACACGATACGACTGCATCATGTCGAAAATGTCGGCGCGTCGGTCATCGTCAAGACCATGGCGCGGCCACCGGCCCTGAAGCCCGGCATCGGCGGCCATACGAGCCAGCGGGGCAAGATCGTCGGCTCCGAGTTTTACCGGGACGTCACCGTGAACAGTCGAGGCAAGCAGGTCGTGACCATGCTATCCGCCAAGAAGACTGCGGGCCTCGCCTTTCACGAATGCCTGCATAACGTGGCTCCCGATTTCTCGGAGGAGCAGATCGGGGCGCTCGGTGGCTATGGGAAATCGCCGGTTGAGGCCGTCATGACGGACGAGATCCGGACGCACATGACAGGAGGGATCAAGACGAAGCGACCTCAGCTTCTGGTCAAAGCCTGAACGACCCAGTCCGGAACGCCAGGCGAGGACCACCGTACTAAGGCCTGGCCCGTCGGTACCGTCATTGGTTAGGCTGTGTGCTGAGACGCCATGGCACTCCAGCGCGACGGAATCGACCTCGACGATCTCTGAAAGGCCATCGAAGTCTGCTACGAGAGGAACTGGACGGACGGCCTTCCCGTCGTGCCTCCGACCGAGCCTCTGGTCGCTCAGATGCTCGCCGCAGGGCCGTGGGCCGAAGACGACGTGCTCCTGTTCGAGCCCGCGCGCAACCTGGGCGTCACGGCCTACAAAGCGGCGGTCAACGCCGTGATGGCCGGATGCCGGCCTGAGTACTTTCCCGTCGTCGGCGCGGCCTTGTGTGCCGTCGGCGACCCGAGCTTCGAGCTGCACGGCCCAGCCACAAGCACCGGAGGCGCAGCCCTCATGGTCATCGTGAATGGCCCCGTTCGTCAGCGGCTCGGCATCCACAGCGGAGCGAACCTGCTTGGACCCGGCTTCCGGGCGAATGCGACGATCGGGCGTGCGCTCCGACTCGTCTTGCTGAACTGTCTGGGATGTCAGCCCGGCGTGCTGGACAAGTCCACGCAAGGCTGGCCGGGCAAGTACTCGCTGTGCTTTGCCGAAGACGAGGAGTCGAGCCCCTGGGAGCCCTTGTCCGTGGCGCGCGGGTTCAAGCACGGGCAGTCGACGGTGACCGTGTTCGCTGCGGAGTCGGGCCACAACGTCCTCGCGCACGGCACGGCGTCGCCCGAGCGACTGCTCGGGCTCTTCGCCGATGCCATGGCCGGTCTCGGCAGCCTGAGCCCCGGCCGCTCGGTCATCGTGCTGGCGCCCGAGCACGCCGACCATCTCAAGCGAGCGCAATGGAGCCGCGCCCGCACGCAGGCCTGGCTCTACGAGCACGCGTGGCGTTCGCTGGCCGATCTCAAGCGCACGGGGAAGGTCGAGCCGGCGTTCTTCGCCAATCCCCAGCTGCTCCAGTGGCTCTACCGTCACGCCGATGGCGGAGTGCCCAGCCTCCCGCTGGACGCTGACGCGCTCGAGCCTATCGGTCCACAAGATCAGGCCGTGCGCGTGCATCGAGGCCTCGGGCCCGACGACATACTCCTTTGTGTCGGGGGCGGGCAAGCGGGTGGTCATTCCGCGTTCTTTCCGTCGTGGAGCCGTGGGCGATCGGTGCCGTTCGTCACCAAGGAGATCCCGTCATGATGCGCATCCTCGATCCGACGATTCGAGCGAACAGCGTCGTTCCGTCCGCGCCGCTTGCCCCGCGGCCGGCGCGTCTGGCCGGCGTCACCCTCGGCCTGCTCGCGAACGGCAAGTCCAACGGCATGGTGCTTCTCGAGCGCATCGCCGACCGGCTGCGCGAGCGTTGCGGCATCGGGGAGGTCGTGCGCGTGGCCAAATCGAACGCCAGCATTCCGGTCACCGAGGAGCAGGCGGAGCCGTTGGTCAAGCAGTGCGCCGTCGTGATCACGGCGATCGGCGACTGAGGGTCGTGCTCGTCGAGCAGTGTGCTCGACGCCATCTTCTTCGAGAAGCGAGGAATCCCGGCATCGGTGATCATCACCGAACCGTTCGTGCCCACCGCCGTCGGCATCGCCGAGCTCGCGGGCATGCCCGGCTATCCGCACGCGGTCATTCCCCATCCGGTCGGCAGCTTGAGCACGCCCGAGGTTCATCAACGTGCCGACCGCGTCACGGCGGCGATCGAGGCGCTGCTCGTGTCTCAGTCGTAGTTGCCGCTATTCGGACCGTACCACTTGCCCTGGTTCAGGTCGAAGCCCATCCCGATTGCGGTGTACGGGAATCGGACGTAGTCACTGAACAGATGCAGCGAGTAGCCCCACCACGTGTTCCGCCTCACCCCGAGGTCGTTCAGGATCTGCTGAAGGTTGAAACCAAGCTCGAAGCCGACCAGGCGCTGCTCTTGGGTCGTGGGCAAGACGCGATAACCCTTGCTGCCGTAGGTGACCGAGAGAAGCAGCCAGCGCAGAGGCCCGAGGTTGACGCCCAGGCGCCGGCCGAGCCCGGAGATTTTGAAATCGGCCGAGTAGACGTCGTGGCTATAGGTAGAGCCGGGCAGGTGGGAGGTCCGCATTCCGAGGAGGTCCCTGGTATGGGTCGCCGAGATCACGCTCGCCGTCGCGGCCCCGACGGCTCCATCGCGAGATCCTCCCACGAGAAGCCGTACCTCGTGAACCCGTCGCTCACCTCATTCGCGAGCCCCGCGGCGAGCGCCGAGCCAAAACCCAACAGGATCGCCGCCTACTCGGAGTGGCCGAGCACCCGATAGGCGTCCTCGAGCACGCTGGCGACGACGAAGTAGTCGGTGAGATGGGAGGCCTTGTCCGCGCCGCCGTTGGTCGTGTGGGCACCGAACCAGCCCTCGTGATGGATCCGGAAGCCGTGATCGGTGTCGTACCCGATGAGCGAGTTGGCCGTGACCGCCACCAGCCCCGCAATTGGAACGAACGTCGTGAGGAACTCTCGGTGACGCTCCAGGAATTCCGAGTGCGGTACTTCGGCTTCGGCCTGGTCGATCCGTGAGGTGTCGTACAGCGTGAGATGTGAACGCGCGATCTGCGGCTCCGGATCGCTGGCATCGGCCGACAGCAGCCCGTGTGTCGCGCACGGTGGCGCCCAGGAATCAGTGCAGATTGCTCGGCCAGCAGCTGGTAGATCGGAAACGACCGCCTCGACGAAGTGGTCTCGCTCGGCGCCTGGCAGCGATTGTCCGCGGATACCGGGACGAGGCGCGAGACGCCGTCCTGCGCTGAGAGTTGGCCGCGTCCGGCCAGCAGCACCAGGAAGCAACGCCCGAGCGAGCTCACCACTCGGGTTCTCCCGAATTCACGGAGTCGCGCCATCACAGGCTCGATGTGTGCCCCGACTGCTTGGCTGCTCGGACGCCAACTCGCGGGACCGGGGTCGACGTTCTGGATCCGATCGCTATTGGGTCCTGATCCAGTCGCTTATTCGACGCTCGATCTGGTCGCGTACTCGTCGGAACACCGCGAGTCGCTGATCGACGCTGCCCGTGGTCAGGGATGGGTCCTCGAAGCTCCAGTGCAGGCGGCTGGACTTCTTCGGAAACACCGGACACGCCTCGTTGGCGGCGTCACACACCGTGATCACGTAGTCCCACGGCTGCTCCGTGAGCTCGTCGACGAGCTTCGACGTGTGCCCGCCGAGATCGATGCCGACCTCCGCCATGGCGCGCGCCGCGAGCGGATGAACACGCGTGGCCTGGGTTCCGGCGCTCGCGACCTCGAACCGGTCTGGCGCCAGCCGGCGGAGAAATCCCTCGGCCATCTGACTGCGCGCGGAGTTGTGCGTGCAGAGAAAGAGGACTCGCTGCTTGTTCATGCCGCTGGCTCCATGTAGTGTTCGACTGCTGAAGTACGCCGGAAACCCATTTGACGCGAGACGCAACGGAAATGCAACGAACGATCGCTCGGCGGGTAACCGCCGAAGCCGTCGGGACCGGTCTCTTACTCGCGGCGGTCGTGGGGTCGGGGATCATGGGCGAGCGGCTGGCTGGCGGAAACGCTGCGGTGGCTCTTCTCGCCAACACCATCGCCACCGGTGCGGCGCTCGTCGCGCTGATCCTGACTTTTGGTCCCATCTCGGGGGCTCATTTCAATCCGGCCGTGACGCTTGCCGACGCCTGGCAAGGCGGGCTTTTGTGGAACGAAGTGCCGTTCTATCTCGTCGCTCAGCTCGCTGGGGCATTCGTGGGCGTGGCCGCAGCGCATCTGATGTTCGAGATGCCGATATTCCTCGCATCGCGACATGCGCGGTCCGGGCCGGCACAAGCGTTCAGCGAATTCGTCGCGACGTTCGGTCTGCTCGCGGTGATCTGGGGCTGTGCGCGCCTGCGCTCGTCCACGATCCCGTTCGCCGTTGCCGCGTACATCACGGCCGCCTACTGGTTCACGGCGTCCACGTCATTCGCCAACCCCGCCGTGACGCTCGCCCGTTCCGCAACGGACACGTTCTCGGGCATCCGGCCCGCTGACGCGCCGGCCTTCATCATCGCTCAATTGCTGGGAGCCGCCGCCGCGACCGGACTCTTTCGCTGGCTCGTACCCACGCTGCCCGAAGTTGCGTCAACGATTGTCGTGCCGCGCTCGGAAGCGGCACATTCAGACTCGCGCAGCGAAAGCTGAACCGACCTGCGGGAAGCGGTTCGACGCCATCCAACGCAGCACTTGACAGGGTTCGATATTTCGATAAACTTCAAATCATGAAGACGATAGCCCGCCTGCCGCTGACGCAGTTGTCAGCCGACGAGACGCACGTCGAGGCGTTCAAGGCCCTGGCGCATTTGAGCCGGCTTCAGGTGTTCTTCCTGCTGGTGAAGGGGGGGCGGGAGATGTCGGTCGGGGAGATCCAGGAGGCCGTCGAGATCCCCGGACCGACGTTGTCCCATCATCTCGACATCCTGCGACGGGCCGGCCTTCTCGAGAGCCGCAAGGAAGAGCGGTACATCTACTATTCGGTGCAGCGGGAGCGGGTCACCGCGCTGGTGCGTCTGCTCACCGCGTGCTGCTAGGAGGAATCATGAGCGCAAAGGTCCATCTGCACATGCACGTCTCGGATCTGGCCAAGAGCCGTGACTTCTACGAAAAGTTCCTGGGCGGCGACCCAGTGAAGGTGAGACAAGGCTACGTCAAGTTCCTGCCCGAATGGGCGCCCGTCAACCTCGCGCTGTCCACTGGCGGCCCGAGCGGCGCGGGGACCATCGACCACGTCGGCGTACAGGTGGAGTCCGTCGAGTCCGTCATGTCGCAGCTGGCGCGTGTCAAGGCGGCCGGCCTTCCGGTGAGGGAGGAGATGGGCGTCAACTGCTGTCACGCCAACCAGGACAAGTTCTGGGTGAGCGATCCCGACGGGGTCGAGTGGGAGGTGTACCACCTCAACTATGATCTGGAAGGCGAGGAAGACGTGATGGCGAAGCGGCCGAGCCTGGCGGTGGTCAGTGCGAGCTCGTGCTGCGGAGGCACCACCGGCTGCTCGTCGTAACGTCAGGGGCGATACGGGGACACGCGATGAGCGACGAAAGCGTTCGGGATCTGGTGAAGCAGAAATATGGACAGGCGGCGCTGCGCGTTGTCAGCGGTGAGGCGTCGTGCTGCGGCAGCACGAGCTCGCAGACTAGCTGCGACCCGGTGACGTCGAACCTCTACGAGACGACCGAGACGGCGGAGCTTCCCCGCGAGGCTGTCGCGGCGTCGCTCGGCTGCGGCAATCCGACCGCGCTGGCCGAGCTGAAGGCGGGCGAGACGGTGCTGGATCTCGGGTCCGGCGGTGGAATCGACGTCCTCCTCTCCGCCCGGCGAGTCGGTCCCACCGGTAGGGCGTACGGGCTCGACATGACGGATGAAATGCTCGCACTGGCCCGCGAGAACCAGCGGAAGGCCGGCGTGACCAACGTCGAATTCCTGAAGGGCGAGATCGAGCACGTCCCGCTGCCCGACAATTCCGTGGATGTCATCATCTCGAACTGCGTCATCAACCTGTCCGCGGACAAGGATGCGGTGCTGGCCGAGGCATTTCGCGTTTTGAAGCCGGGCGGACGGTTCGCCGTCTCCGACGTGGTCGTGCGTGGAGAAGTGCCGTCCGAGATTCGGCGCCGCGTCGAGCTGTGGATCGGATGTGTCGCCGGCGCGCTCGAGGAGTCCGAGTACCGCGCCAAGCTTGGGAAGGCCGGCTTCGAAGACATCGACCTGGAGCCGACGCGGGTCTACAAGGCCGAGAGCGCGCGCGACCTTCTCACTGGCGCCGGGCTCGATCCGGAGGCCATCGCCGCCGTCGACGGCAAGTTCATCAGCGCGTTCGTGAGGGCCCGGAAGCCAAGACCGTGATCGGTCTCCGCCCATGAGCGCTGCGCCACGCGCGAGTCGACGCGCCGCCCGGCGCTCGCGTCTCGATGATCCCATGATCGGAGCGGTGGTCGCCCTCGGCATCACGCAGATCACGGCCTGGGGCACCAGCTATTACTGCCTCGGAGTTCTCGCAGGGCCAATCGGTCAGGATACGGGCTGGAGTCGTGGCTTCGTCTTCCTCGGCTTCACCGTCGCGCTCCTCGTGATGGGTGTCGTCTCGAATGCCGTCGGGCGCGCGATCGACCGGCACGGCGGCCGCGCCGTGATGACGCTCGGCACGCTGCTCGTGTCCATCGGCCTCTTCGCGCTGTCCCAGGCGCGCAACGAAGCCGTCTATCTCGTCGTCTGGGCATTCTTGGGTGTCGGGATGCGGCTGTGCCTGTACGACGCGGCATTCGTCGCGCTCGTGCAGGTCGCGCCGTCTCGCGGACGCAAGGCCATCTCCTATCTGACGTTGTTCGGAGCGTTCGCCTCGTCCGTGTTCTGGGTGATCGGCCATGCCCTCGAGGTGCATCTTGGCTGGCGCCAGACCCTCGTCGTGTTCGCATTCATCAACCTGGCTGTCTGCTTGCCTCTGCACTGGTTTGGTCTCGCGCGGCGCGAGTCCGGCCGACACGCAGCGCCGGCCGGCAACCTTGCTGCGTCTCCAGACGGGCCGCCGTTGGAGGGAGCGACCCGCTCGATCGCCATCGGGCTCTTTGCGCTCATCATGTCGCTGTATGGGTTTGTGTTCGGCGTGATCTCGGTTCAGCTCGTTCCCTTGCTGGAGGCCGCGGGCCTGGCGACCGCGGCGGCGGTCTGGGTCGCGTCGCTGAAGGGCGTGGCGCAGTTCGGTGGGCGGGTGGTCGAGATCGTCTTCGCGCGGAACCTGCGCGCGATGACCGTCGGCCGCATGGCGGTCGGCATCCTGCCGGTCTCGCTGGCCCTGTTGCTCGTGGGCACAAGCAGCCTGCCGCTGGTCGTCGCGTTCACGCTGCTCATGGGAGCCTCGCAGGGCGTGATCACGATCGTCAGAGGCGCCGTTCCGCTCGCGCTGTTCGGCGTGCAGGGGTACGGCGCCGTGCTCGGCGTGATCGCCACCCCCGTGCTGGTCGTGAATGCCGCGGCTCCGACGGTATTCGCGTGGATCGTGGACCGATGGGGCTGGGGGGTCGGACGGATCGCGCTCCTGATTGGCTGCTCGGCGGCATGGCTGGCGATGGAGCTGATGTCCCGCTGGTACGAGCGTCAGCGCGCTGCGGGTGCCACGGTCGATCGGCACGCCGCTCCTGTTCGGGCTGCCCGCACCCGATAGCCGGATCGTCCGCGTGCCCCGACCGAACGAGCTCTCGACGAGGCTTGCAACACCCGCCGACGCGGCTGCGATCGCCGCGATCTACAACGAAGGCATCGCTGACCGGATCGCCACCTTCGAGACCGAGCCGCGCACGACGGAGCAGATCGCCACGCAGCTGCGCGACAAGGGCGACCACCACCCGACGCTCGTTGCCGAGCAGGATGGACGGGTCGTCGCGTGGGCAGGCGCCAGTGTTTATCGAACGCGCCCGGCGTACGCGGGCGTCGCCGAGCATTCGGTGTATGTGGCTCGATCGGCGCGGGGCAAGGGAGCCGGGCGCGTCGTCCTGGATGCGCTGTGCCGCGCGTACGCCGAGCGCGGCTTCTGGAAGATCGTGTCCCGGATCTTTCCCGAGAACACCGCGAGCCTGGCGCTGCACGAGCGGTGTGGATTTCGGGTCGTCGGCATCTACAAGCGCCACGGCAAGCTCGAGGGCGAGTGGCGCGACTGTGTCATCGTCGAGCGTCTGCTGGACGAGCACAGAGAGGCGGAGCGGAGATGACGCTGTCCCGTGGCGTCGTCGCGATGTGTGCGGCGCAGGCCTGCGCGCAGATCGGCGCGTTCGGCGTTGCCGCGGTACTCCCCGCCCTGATATCGGCCTGGGCGCTCACGAACACGGAGGCCGGCTGGATCAGCGGTATCTACTACGCGGCCTACACGCTGACGGTGCCGCTGCTCTCGTCGCTCACGGATCGGATCGACCCCAAGCGCGTGTATCTCGGCTCCGTCGCCCTGACCGCCGTCGCATTCGCCGGGTTCGCGTGGATCGCCGGCGGCTTCTGGTCGGCCTTGGCGTTCCGCGCGCTAATGGGCGCGGGCTGGGCGGGCAGCTACATGCCGGGGCTCAAGGCGTTGAGTGATCTGGCAGAGGGCCAGCAGCAATCCAGGGCCGTTGCCGCGCATGCGGCGGCGGTCGGCGTGAGCAGCGCGCTCTCGTTCGGCGTCGCCGGCGCCGTCAATGCGTGGCTGGGCTGGCACTGGGCCCTGGTGCCGGGCGCGGTCGGCGCCGTCCTGGCGTTCGTGCTAGTGCTATTCGGCCTGCCGTCCCGCCCGGTCAGCGCGGCCCCCGGCCCGCGCCGCGCACTGCTCGATTTTCGGCCGATCCTTCGCAACCGCTCGGCGCTGGCGTACTCGATCGCCTATTGCGTGCACACCTGGGAGATGTCCGCGCTCCGCGGCTGGGTCGTCACGTTCCTCACGTTCGTCGCCGCCCAGTCGACCGGCGCGTGGAAACCGCTGGCGCCCGCCACCATCGCGAGCGTGATGGGCCTCGTCGGCGTGTGGGCCAGCGTGTGGGGCAACGAGCTGTCCATTCGATTCGGTCGCCGACGCTTCATCCTGGGCACGATGCTCACCTCCGCCGCGCTCGCCGCCGTGATCGGCTTCAGTGCGGCGCTGCCCTACGCAGGCGCGGCCGCGCTCGTCCTGCTGTACGCGATGCTCATCTGGTCGGACTCGTCGTCCCTGACAGCGGGGAGCGCCGGCAGCGCTGCGCCGGGGCAGCGCGGCGCGACGCTGGCCGTCCACTCGACACTTGGCTACGCTGGCGGCTTCCTCGGTCCGCTGGTCCTCGGCGCGACACTCGATCTCTCCGGTGGGGCGAGCGTGCTGGGATGGGGACTGGCATTCGGTCACGTGACGATTGCCCTGCTGCTCGGGGCTTTGGTATTCGTCTGGCTTCGCCCGGCAGATCTCGCCGGCGATCGTTCTACGACTATCGCGCCCGCGACGGCCCCGCTGCCCCGGACATGAGCCCTGGGAGGCATCACACATGCCAGCCGTCATAGCTGCGGAGCATCCCGCGAGCCCCGACGCGACAGTGCTGATTGCGGAGCTGAACGCGCATCTCACACCGGTCTGTCCGAGCGAGAGCCGTCATGGCTTTAGCGTCCAGAAGCTGATTGCCGACGCTGTCGCCTTCTTCGTCATTCGCGACGGCGGTGCCCCGGCGGGCTGTGGGCGTATCAAGCTGTCTGGCACCGAGTACGGCGAGATCACGCGAATGTGGGTGCGGCCTCAGTTTCGAGGCCTGGGCTTCGGCAAGTTGATGCTCGACCACCTGGCCAACTACGCGAAGCGCCACGGCGTCGCGATACTCCGCTGGAGACCGGCATTCAGCAGCATGCCGCGATCCGGTTGTACGAACGGGAGGGCTTTGAGCGTATTCCGCCTTTTGGGAACTATCGAGTCGACCCGATCAGTCTCTGCTACGAGCGCAACCTGACCTGAGACTCCATGACCGACGAAGCCATCGTCGTACTCGGCATTCCGATCCCGTCTTCTTCACCGATATTTCTCAGTATTGTGGCGTTGCACGTGGCTGCAGGACTCGTCTGCGCCGTCACAGGGATCGGCGCCATGTTGGCGCCAAAACGCACGGGTCGCCATCCGACGGCAGGCGCCGTCTACTACTGGAGTCTCGTAGTGGTGTTTCTGTCTATGGCCGCCCTCTCCATCCTTCGATGGCCCGAAGACGTGCACCTGTTCGCGCTTGGAATTCTGTCATTCGGCTCTGCAGCTATTGGACGAAGGGCGAGACGACAGCTCCTGCGCGGCTGGCTGCGACTCCACGTCGCCGGCATGACGATCTCCTACATACTGCTGCTCACAGCCTTCTATGTCGACAATGGACCCCATCTGCCGCTATGGCGTTCGCTGCCCCTGCTGGCGCATTGGCTTCTGCCCAGTCTCGTTGGCGTCCCTGATCTGGGCATTGCGACGTCATCCGCTCATTTTGAGTCAACGCGGCTTTTGAGACGCGCCTCCCATACGCACCCCTCGGCTTTTCCGAGCCGGCAGGCGTGCGCCGCGTCCGCCTGGGCCGCCGCCAGGTCTCCCCGGTGGAAGTTCGCGCCTCCGCGCTCGAAGTAGGCCTCGGCGTCGGCGGGCATTCTCGCGAGATACGCGTTCCACATGTCCAGGACTTCGTCCCACCGCTGGCGCTGTGAGAGGAGGCGGTCGGCACTCCGATGCGCCTGGAAGTTTGTCGGCTCGAGCTCGATCGCCCGACGGAAGTCCTCCAGCGCCTGGTCGGGGTGATCGAGCTTCCAGTGCACGCCACCGCGGTAGTAGTGGAGCTCGGTATCCGGCTCCCATTCCCGTAGCAATTGATCGTAGCGGGCCACGGCCTCCGCCCATCGCTCTTCACGTTGCAGTCGAAACGCCCCTTCCCGCCGTTGTTGTTGAACGGTTACGGTGCCTCGACCCCAGCTCGCGATATCGCCGGTCGTCCGGTGGACGAACTCGACCACCAGTGTCAGGAAAAGCCCGATGTGGACACAGAAGAGCCAGCGCATGACTCTGCTGAGCCGCGAAACACCCGAGTCGTGCAGCTCGGCGTCCTCACGACGCCACAAGAAGCCCAGCAGCGCCATGACCGGCCTCGAGTTGTCGTAGCGCGAAAGCCACTCCAGCAGATTCCGCGGCGACATCTCGGCCAGTCTCATCTCGTCGTACTTGTCGGGGTGTCGGTCACGAAGCTGATGCGAGAGCCTGTTCACGCAAAAGAACCAGCCGAGGACCATCACCAAGAGCATGGTGAAGAGCAGGCCTTCGACGCGAGTCATGATCTCTCGAGGCATCACCTTCACCAGTATTGGCGAATCGCCGGAGAAACGAGAATTTTCGAGTTATCCTCAGCCTCGAGCTGAGGTCGGGGTGGACAACCGAGCGAGAGGAGACGGGCATGCGCGAGAGGAATCGCAGGAAAACCGCGCGGCGGCGCGCCGCCTTCAAGAAGAAGCAGAAGAAGCGCCGCCTGCGGGCCGCCGGGCGACTTCGTTAACGGAGGCTGCGGTGGCCGCGCGGCTCACGCCGGTGACGTTCACGAGCGGGGACGGGGAGACGAGCATTCCGTCGTACCTGGCAACGCCGGACCGCGACGGGTCCCATCCGGTCGTGTTGGTCCTGCGGGGCGTGGCCGGACCGGAC
>Ga0126379_10002274_pt1 | contig 12187 bp, 13 predicted proteins | sample PanSoiMetPlot_24_FD_92640 | JGI IMG/M metagenome (GOLD analysis project Ga0126379, IMG submission 92640) | Tropical forest soil microbial communities from Panama - MetaG Plot_24 | ecosystem: Environmental > Terrestrial > Soil > Tropical forest > Bulk soil | place: Panama | collected 2016-02-17
GTCAACGTCAAGGTCGTCGCGGACACCAACCTGGAAGGCGAGTATCGGGGCCGGGTCAAGAACGTGTTCGCACCCGGAAAGATCGAGGAGGATGGCGAGGGGCTGCCGGAGGGCGGCGGCGACGAGGAGCCGTTGACCCGCGAGGAGTTGGAGGGGTGGTCGAACGAGGATCTGAAGGAAGAGATGGCGGCGATGGAGATCGCCGTCCCTCGGGGCCGCTTCAACAAGGAACGGGCCATCGCCGCGATCCTCGATGCGCAGGGATCGACCGAGGCGGAAACCGATGGTGGTGCCGAGTCGTCCAACGGCGCGGGCTACCTCGATCCTGAGTTGGTCGCGGATCTCCGCGATGACCCGGAGTTCTACAAGGACTGGGCCGACGACGACATCAAGGCGTACATCGAGGATCTCGGGATCGCCGGCAACGTCGCTGGTCGCAAGACTCGGGCCAAGTACATCGATACCATCGTGGCCTTCGCCGGTACGGTCGCGGCTGTCCAGGACGGAGCGGGTGAGGACAGCGGCGATGCCGAGGAGGGCGGTGGTGACGACTACGAGGAGTGGACGATCGATGAATTGAACGACGAGATCGCCACCCGGAACGAGCAGGACGCGGACATCAAGATCACCGGCCGTAAGACGAAGGACAAGCTGGTGGCCGCGCTCCGCGAAGACGACAAGGTCGCAGAGCCTTTCTGATAGGCTCGGGGCTACCCGCCCATGGCTATCTCACCGCGTCACCTACGCTTACTCAAGCCGTACCTAATCGGCCACGCACGGCCGAACGGCGAGTGGGACATGCTCTGTCCGATTCATGAGGACGCTAACCGATCTGCGTCTCTGAATACGCTGACGGGCGAATGGTTCTGCTTCGCCGGATGTGGCGGCGGTCGAGTGACCGAGTTGATCGCGCAGAAGAGCCATTGGGTTCCTCCGGGGAGGGCCGCATACAACGGCGGTTCTCCCCGGAACACGGGTGCGCCCGAACTCATCAACGAGGGTCGGATCGGCGGGTGGCATCAAGCTCTGCTCGATGACGAGACAGCCTGTACCTATCTCATCGAGCGAGGGATCCATACCAAGACTTTGGTTGACTTCGAGATCGGCTGGGATCGCGACAAGCTCGCATACACGATCCCGGTACGGGGGCCGAAAGGCGAGATATGGAACGTCCGGCGGTACACCACTAGAGAAGGCGCGCGGACGAAGATATGGAGCGTTACCGGGATGCGGGTCACCGAGCTATACCCGGTCTCCCAGCTAGAGCACGACCGGATCATCATCTGCGAGGGTGAGTGGGATACGCTGGCGACCATTCAGCACGGTTACGCGGCGATCACCAGAACGTCCGGAGCCAAGACCTGGTACCCGCGCTGGAACCCTCTCTTCAAGGACAAGCTCGTCTTCATCGCTCAGGACTGCGACAAGGAAGGGCAGAACGGCGCGAGCAAGATCGCCCGTTCTCTTGGGAAGACAGCGGATGTCCGTCTTGTCGCATTGCCATATCCCATCGAGGAGAAGCACGGGAAGGACATGAGCGACTTCTGGATGGAGCACGACACGTCTGACTTCGAAAGCCTCTTGGCCGACGCCCAGCCGCTGCGGAAGCGGAACGGGCGCGAGCCGGGGATTGTGACCGTACTCGACTCATTCGACGCCCACCGCGTCGGAGACCCGATCAAGTTACAGGTTACGATCAAAGGTCGGAAGGAACCGGGCTACTCGATCCCGTGGAAGACCAAGCTACACTGTACTATGGACGCGGGGCCGAAGTGTAAGATTTGTCCGATGCTCGCGGCCGAAGGCGAGGCAACCCTAGAGATACCGCCAACCAGCCCCAAGGTACTCGGGATGATCGGTTCCTCCCAGCAGTCGATCTTGGAGATGATTCGCCTAGAGTACGGCGCGCAGAAGTGCGGTCGTCTTGATATCGAGATCGAAGATCACCAGGCGGTGGAGGAGCTATTCGCGCGTCCATCTCTCGACCACGCCGACGGAACCCAAGCCGGTAGCTACAAGAACATCAAGATCACGTCAGTCGGTCGGCACGATACGATGTCAAACACTACCATCGTCGCGACCGGCGCGCTCTACCCAAACCCCGACAACCAGTTGAACGAGTTTTTGGCTTGGAACATTCAACAGCAAGAGACGAGCGTAGACCGCTTCGAAATGACGGACGAGGCCAGGAAGCTCATGAGGCGGTTCAGTCCGCGCGGAAGACAGCGCCCATACAAGAAGCTCGGAGAGATCGAGCGCGAGCTAGCTAGTCATGTTACCAAGATCATCGGGCGACCCGAGATGCACGCAGTCATGGATCTAACGTTCCACTCGCCGCTATCGTTCAAGTTTGGAGGTCAAGTTGTCCACAGGGGATGGATTGAATCTCTCATCGTCGGAGACACTCGCACTGGGAAGTCTGAAGCTGCTGAGCGACTTGTTAGACACTTTGGGGCGGGAGAGATTGTCGGAGGAGAAGCTGCAACAATTGCTGGACTGGTGGGTGGTCTGCAGCAGATCGGTGGACGAGATTGGGCTGTTACTTGGGGAGTTATACCCATCAACGACCGGAGACTTGTTGTCATCGATGAGCTTTCCGGACTCCAGCCCGAAGAGATTGCAAAGATGTCTGATGTGCGAGCGAGTGGCCTTGCTCGACTGACGAAGATCCAGCAAGAGGTTACGTTCGCCCGAACGAGGTTACTCTGGCTCGGCAACCCGCGTTCGGGCGGTATGGAACAGTACACCTACGGCGTCGATGCCCTCAAGCCTCTCATCGGGAATCCCGAAGACATCGCGCGCTTCGATCTCGCGATGGCGCTGTCCCGGAACGACGTGAACCCCGAAGACTACAACCGGCGGCTAGAGACCGGCGAGCTTCACTATACGAGCGAGGCGTGCCATACTCTCCTGATGTGGGTGTGGACAAGACACCTAGATCAGATTGTATGGGCGCGCGGCGCGGAGGATGCGGTCTATAAGCTTGCTATGAAGGTGGGCGACCGCTACGTGGAGGATCCACCGTTGCTCCAAGCTGCGAACGCTCGCATCAAGATCGCGCGCGTAGCCATCGCTATCGCGGCTCGCACCTTCTCGACCGACGAGACGTTTGAGAAGATCGTCGTGACTAAGGTACACGTAGAAGACGCGGTGCAATTCATCGACCGACTCTACGACATGCCGACGCTCGGCTACGGCGAGCGGTCACGCGAGCGGATAATGGACGTACAAGAGGCCGAAGAGAACCGGGAGGCCATCCGTAAGTACCTGCTGGAACGTCGCAACCTCGCGAAGCTCCTGCGCTCCACCGGCCGGTTCCGGCGTCAGGACTTGGAGGAGGTACTCAACCTCGACCGCGAGAACGCGAACGCGGTCATCAACGTTCTCTACAACGCCCGCATGATTAGGAAGGAAGGTGGCGCTGACAACATAGTGGAGCCTACCCTCCACGGACTACTGAGGGAGGTACGCTGGTGAACTACGAAGACTTCTTTGATGAGGACGAAGTGATGACCTACAAGAGAGTAAAGCGAGGCACGATGATCCTTGCTCGGGTAGCTCGCGACATCGCCGCCGATATGGTACAGGGCACGATCTACGGATCGGGCAAAGAGTTCGTACATACGACGCAGGGGATGTTCCGACTCGCGATGGCGGAGAACTCAGACAACTCGACCGAGCAGATAGCTCATACCGAGATGGGAGCGGTTACGATCATCATGGGAAGTCGATACCAGATGCGACAGTTCTTCAAAGGACACGGACTCAACTCGACCAGAGCATACAACGAGTGGTACAGAAGAGTCCAACAGGTAATGTCCGGAGTGACAGTTTGAACGTAGCCGTGCTAGGATGCGGGCCAACAGGACTGATCGCCGCCCACGCGGTGGTATCAGCCGGCCACGAGGTCACCGTGATCTCCCATAAGGTCTTTAGCCAGACGTTCGGCGCGATGTACCTCCATGCGCCGATCCCAGGTATCAGCCCGAAGGAACCGGAGCTACAGATACAGGTCTACAAGATGGGTACCAAAGAAGGATACGCCTCAAACGTCTACGGGGATCCGGCGGCTGACTGCTCCTGGGAGAACTTCCAGGATGGCCCGACGCCCGGATGGGATCTCGCGCTCGCGTACGGGAAGCTCTGGGAGCGATATGAAGACGTCATCATGGACGTAGGAGTCACCAGCCGCCAGATCCCCGACTTCGTCAAGGCGTACGATCTCGTGTTCTCTACGATCCCGCAGAAGATGCTCTGCGACGATTGGAGCCATACCTTCCCGGCCGCGCAAATCTTCGTCCTGCACGGGCCGGGAGATATAGAGGCGCCAAACGTGATGTACTACAACGGTCTCCCGCCGAGCGATTGGGGCAGCTGGTATCGCTACTCGTCCATACGAGGGTACCAGTCGTGGGAGTACGCGGTCACTCAAGCACCGCCCTACCTCAAACAGAAGCGAAGCGACCTGACTCTCATTCGAGGAATCAAGCCTCTGAAGACGAACTGTACGTGCCATCCGTTTGTTCATCGGCTCGGTCGGTTCGGGAAGTGGAACAAGCACGTCTTTACCCACCACGCGTTCAAGGAGGTCACTGATGCTCTGCAGTAACTGTGGAGAGATCATCCGGCCCGTCGTCGCCCTCGACATCGACGGCACGCTGGGTGACTACCACGGTCACTTCATTCGGTTCGCTAGTCAGTATGTCGGCCGTGAACTCAACTCTGGGTACCACGGGGTGCCCGGCTTTCGCGAGTGGTTCGCTCTCAATAACAACATCGGCACCGACGAGTTCCGCGCGATCAAGCTCGCCTACCGGCAGGGAGGTATGAAGCGCAGTATGCCGGTCTTCGACGGCGCGCAGGCGCTCGTCGCGGAGATCAACGCTCACGACGCCGAGCTATGGGTCACAACCACCCGGCCGTACCTCTCGCTCGATACCATCGTGCCGGATACGGTCGAGTGGCTCGCGAGGAACGGGATGACCGACTACTTCGGCATGCTCTTCGATGAAGACAAGTACGAGCAGTTGGTCTATCGCGTCGATCCATCGCGAATCGTTGTCGTCATAGACGACCTCCGCGAGATGTGCGACGCGGCGGACAAGGCGGTCGGGCGGCGAGTCGCGATCATGATGGGAACGTCGTACAACTCGATCATCCAAGAGCGGCGCAGCCCGATGTACGACATCATCGCCGGGATCGGAGCGATCATCGACCAATGGAGAGTCGAATATGCCGCCGCCTGACTTCGAAGACGAGCACGCTCGCGTCCTTAACCGAGCGCATCGGATCTTCCTCGACAAGAGTCTTGTCCGGGGCCAGATGTGGATGGAGTTCCCGCCTAGCGACAAGATCCGCGAGCTACGCGAGCGAGTCACCCGATTGGAGAATGGGTACCAGCAGATCAGATTTGAAGACATACCGAACGAGACCATCAAGATGTACCTGATCGAAGACGCGCTCGACATGATCAACTATGCGGCCTTCTTCATCAAGCAACTGGAGAGGGGACAGAGTGGCTGAGATCCAACGAGGCGAGTCTCCCGGCAAGGCGAAGCTCGGATTCAGCGGTCGCGTCCAGCGCGGCGAGAGTCCGGACAAAGCCAAGTTACCCGCGTTCAAAGAGGAATGCGCCCATGAAGATAGTCCTGCGTTTGTCCGCAAAGACCACGTTAGTCGTCGTAATCCTCGGCTCACAAGACCGATGCGGTTCGTTTCGCTACATCACCATTCAACGTACTCGTTCCTCGACGGCTTTCAACTGCCCCAGGCTCACGTTCGTCGGATCTCCGAACTCAATGGTACGGCGCTGGCGCTCACGGAACACGGGAACGTAATGTCCCACGTCAAGTTCGAACAGGCGGCGAAGGATACCGGGATCAAACCGATCTTCGGCATCGAGCTTTACTGCGGCGAGATCGACCAAGAGCGGAGGTCGCAGTTGAAGAACCACCTCACCCTGCTCGCGCGAGATCGGATAGGGTACCAGAACATCCTTCAGCTAGTCTCTCGCTCCTACAAGGAGGGATTCTACTATGAGCCAACCGTCTCGGGCGGAATGCTCGGCGAACTACGGCGGGGTGTCGTGGTACTTTCTGGATGTCAAGGAAGCCTACTGTCATGCTCGCTTGTTGGAGGCAAAGGGATCGCGCCTGAGGATGCTAGTTATGTCCGAGCTATGGGAGTCGCTCAACGCTTCCGTCGCGCATTTGGAGATTCGTACTTCATCGAAGTCCAAGCCTTTCCTGAACTTGAATCTACCTGCCTGGCTAATCCACTACTGGCTCGGCTCAGTAGGGAAACAGGTATACCGATGGTCGCTACGCTAGATTGTCACTACACGATGCCGACGGAGAACGAACTGCAGAAGGTACTCCATGCGCTCCGCAACGGGGGTCGGTCTACCCCGGAGGATCTAACGAAGTCATGGGGCTACACTGCGGAGCTTTGTCCGCCGGCAAACGACCGCTCGATCCTGGCGCGCCTCGTCGCGACCGGCCTCACTCGACAGGAGGCCATCAACGCGATCCTCATGACTGAAGATCTGGCCAGGGACTGTACCGTGGAGCTTCCGCGTCTCCCGATGGTACGGTACCCTGGCCGGAATGGAATGTCGAGTCAGGAGACGTTCCGGGCCTGGCTCAAGGAAGGGTGGGAGGTAAGGGGTTGCGACAGACTCAGCCATGCCGAACGTCGCCGGTACAGCGAACGCCTACGCTACGAGATGTCAATCATCGAGGAGAAAGACTTTGTCGATTACTTCCTCATTGTATCTGACGCTGTACGATTTGCAAAAGACAAAGGTATTGGAGTTGGGCCTGCGCGTGGGTCGGCTGCGGCGAGCCTGGTCTGCTGGCTTCTCCGTATCACCGAGGTCAACCCGATGCGATTCCCGCATCTCGTATTCGAACGATTTATCGACATTACCAGGCTTGACCTCCCGGACATTGATCTTGATTTTGAATCCACCCGTCGGGGCGAGATCGTGGACTATCTCGTTACGCGCTATGGACGAGAGTGCGTCTCCCAAATCGGAACCTTCCAGACCTTCAAGTCGCGACTCGCGCTCGATGACGTAAGGCGAGTTCACCGAATCCCGAAGTGGCAGGTAGACAAGATCAAGGACGTTCTCTTGGAGCGGTCGTCGGGCGACCTCCGAGCGAGCGCGACCATCGAGGATACCATCGAGCAGTTCGAACAGGCGGCGCAGGTCGTCGCGGACTTCCCCAAGATCATGGACGCGACTCAGCTGGAGGGTAACGTCAAGTCGTTCGGGGTTCACGCAGCGGGCGTAGCGATCTCTAACGAGCCGATCACGGACATCACCGCGATCCTAGAGAGAACGGTGAAGAACCGCGCCATTCAGGTAGTCGCCATCGACAAGTATGACGCGGAGTACCTCGGCGTGCTGAAGATTGACCTTCTCGGTCTCTCCGCGCTCGACGCGCTCGTAACGATGTGCCGCATGATCGACAAGCCCGCCTCGTTCCTCTATGAGATCCCGATTGAGGACGAGCTTACAATCGAGGGATTCAGGAGGAATGACGTCGTTGGAATATTTCAGTTTGAGGGGCGAGCTTGTCGGATGGTCAACGGATCCGTCCGGCCTGACGATTTCAATGAAGTTTGCCACGTTACTGCCCTCGCACGACCAGGCCCTCTCCACAATGGAGCGGTTGCGGACTACGTTGATATCAAGAGGGGAGAAAAGCAACCACATCTCCGCCACCCTGCACTTGAGCATATCACCGGGTTCACCCAGTTCCAGATTGTCTATCAGGAACAGATCCTCCAAATCGTCCGCGAGATCGGCAACTTCGACTGGACTCACGCCGCCTACATCCGAAAGATCATCAGCCGAAAGCTCGGAGACCAAGAGTTCAACCGGCAGTGGGAGCGGTTCTGGGAAGGAGCACAAACCATCCACGAGCGAACCGACTTCCCGCCCATCGACGCCGAAATGGCCAGGTCAATCTGGGGAGACCTAACGACTAGCGGATCGTATGCCTTCAACGCGGCGCACTCGGTCTCGTACGGCTACATCGCCTGGTGGACGATGTGGTTCAAGCAGCACTATCCCGGCGTCTTCTACGCGGCGATGCTTCATCGCGCGGACAAGAAGACAGCGGGCGGCGGCGGCGCTGGCGGAGCGTCGAACACCAAGGCGAGCGTAACGAGCAAGGCGAAGCTCGACGGTCAGGTGATCATGCTGCGAGACGCTATCGCGCATGGCTTCCGGATCCTACCCTACGACATCATGGAGTCGGACATGACCTGGAAGCGCGTAGGCGCGCGTGGTCTGCGTCCTGGCTTCGATCAGATCGAGGGCGTCGGAGACAAGATCGCGACCAAGATCCTCGATTGGAGAGCGCAGCCGTACAAGCCGATCAAGAACCGTCCGGCGAAACGGCTAACCTGGGATGATCTTATCCAGGTACCAGGAATCGGCCCCAAGACGGTCGAGAAGTTCAAGGCATTTGCAGAGTCCGACGATCCATTCGGGATCGAGCGGCTGGACAATATGATCTCGTCGGTCAAGGCCGACCTACCAAGACTCGGGCTGCCTACTCCGAACCATACGGCGGTCGAGGTTCCGTACGAGCGCGGAGAGGATGTCGAGATCGTCTGGCTGGGCGTAGTCGTCCACCGGAACCTCCGAGACATCTTCGAAGTCAACCGGGCGCGGACGGGAGAGGAGCTTGATCCCTCCACGGTCAAGTCTCCGGAGTTGAACGAGTGGATGTTGATGGCCGGGTACGACGGCACCGACCTCCTCTCCATTCGGATCACTCGCTGGAAGTACCCCAAGTTCAAGAAGCTCCTCTGGAAGATTGCTCTGAATGAGGACATCGTTCTTGTCCAAGGGGTAAAGCCAAGTTGGCGTGCGGTCCGCGAGGTCTACGTCAACAACATGTGGGTACTTGAGCCATGAGAGAGGAGGGAACATGCAGTCAACACCGGAGACTCCGTTGGGCGATCCTGTCGGCCCGCCCGGCACCGAGGGCGAGCCTGGTGAGCCCGAGGAGGAGACCACCGAAGACGGCGACGACGACGAGAACGAGACCGAAGACGCCGACGAGTAGCGTGGGAAGGGTGCGCGATATGAGAAGTAGATCAGAGCAGGCGCGCGCGTACCGTGAGAAGGGAAGGGCGCTCACGAGGCCATGGCAGCAACCGACGGAGGGTAGTGAGAAGGGTAGTCACGATACTCGCCGCGCTCAGCGTGGCATTCACCATGGTGGCAAGTTCGTCGGCCCAGGCGAAAGACGACTGGATCACGAACGGGTTGCTGTGTATACATCGGTACGAGGGCAGTTGGAGCGATCCGAATGCCCCGTACTACGGAGGGCTTCAGATGGACTACAACTTCATGAAGGCATATGGAGGAGCCTTCCTAGCTCGATGGGGGACAGCAGATCACTGGCCCGTATGGGCACAGTTACAAGCCGGAAGGAATGGCTACATGGCGCGCGGCTGGAGTCCGTGGCCAAACACCCGTCGGTACTGCGGGTTGTAACAACGTCAACCAGGAGGGAGCATGCCTGAGGAAGTGAGATTGCCGTTCCTCGTTAGCGAGGTCGCTGACGAGATGGACATCCAGAGAAAGGATGTCAAGGAAGTGCTCGACCTCTTCTTCGACATCATCGCCGAAGAGTTGGCGGAGGGGAACACCGTCAGAGTCGGATCGTACTTCAAGTTCGGCTTTGCCGTCTCCCCGGCCGTCAAGAAGGGTACGCCGGTACGGAATCCTTCAACCGGTGAGACCATGCCGTCGGCTGGTCGTCCAGCGAAGCTCCGGGTGACTGCGACTCCGCTCTCGCGGATCAAGGCTGCAGCGCCCACAGCTACGTCGAAGGTCGGCAAGGAGCTTCTCAGGCAGAAGCAAGCCGCCAAGGAAGCTCGCGCGAAGGCGGCTGCGTAGTATGGAGCCTCGCGTACCCAAGCCGTATACAGGATCCCGGTCGTGGGGAGATCAGAGTGAGACCGATCTACTCCGGGACGTGGCGTTCAACCGCCACTCGATGAACGATGGACAGCACGTCTCTCCTACGGACAACGACACCATCCAAGTGGGCGACGACGGTATCACCGTGAAGATCGTCCAGGGTCTGAACCCCGAGTTCCAAAGGGTCTTGTCCAAGGCGCAGAGAGCGACCATCGGCATCGATCTGTACGGGCCTGATGAGGACGCGAGGGACTGGGAAGAAATGCTCCGGGGCGGTCTACAGACCGCCCTGGAGTCCCAGGTCATCGTGTTCGAAGTCGGAGGCGTGAGCCGCGCCTGTACTCATCAGCTTGTCCGCACGAGGAAGGCTGCGTTCCATCAGCAGTCGATGCGGGCGAGCTACTACGGATCCGGCCCGGAGCATCGAGTGCCGGAGTCGATTTGGAGAGCGCCGGACGACGTACGCCACGCGTACTTCCAGGCGGTCGAGGCTTGCCGGCGGGCGTACATCGCTGCCTGTAACGCCGACGTGTCCTACCAGGACGCGCGCTACATCTTGCCCGAGGGTACCACGAACTACATCATGCTGGAGTACCCGCTCCGGGAGTTCATCAACGTCTACGCCTATCGCGGCTGCGCGATGTTCCAATGGGAGATCGTGACGGTCATGCGAATGGCCCGAGACCTCCTGGTGGGACTTTATCCGTTCTTGGAAAACTACATAAAGATCAGCTGCGAGAAGACCAAGGGCGCGCTCGATATGGATCATAGTCTTCACCAGCACGAATCGACCGCTCATCATTGCACGTTCCAGGGGTGGGAGTCGGTCGAGGGCCAATGCCCGTTCCCCTGGGCGCGCGAGAGCAACCGCTCGTTCCGTTCAGAAAGGTTCCGGATCGAGAAGAAATGACGACCGCGTACCAATATGATCGCGAGCGCGTCCGCACGGACGATCTCGCGCTCATCCTTCACCAATGGTGTCAGATGTCCGGCGAGGAGAACCCACTCGCACGGATGTCCGAGATGTCGGGCGTCGATCTCCGAACGCTGTACGCGATCCGGAACAAGAAGACCAAGTCCACGAGCTACTACCTGGCGGACAAGATCCTCGTCCGCCTCAACATGGATCACAAACTCAAGGATGGAACGATACGCAAGCCGGGGCAGAAGCACGAGGAGTATCACAAGACTGCGGTACCATGTTCTCACGTTCTGCCTCACACGAAGGAACTGGTCAAGCGGTGTGGCGGCGCTCCGCAAGCCGCGCAGTACGCGCTCGTCACACCGCAGACCATCAACCGTATCCTCAAAGAGAAGCAGTGCACTATTCAGCGAGGGACGGCCCGCAAGATCCTCATAGCTCTGGAACACCGGCGCGAGGAGGATGCCGAAGTCAAGAAGGTGCACGACCGACTACTGCGTAAGCGTCAGCAAGACGCTATCGAAGGCAACCGCGAAAGGTTGGTAGGATACTGATGGCGCAGCTTCACGAGAAGTCGAGGTACCACGACCTCTACGTCTGCGAGACGACGATCTGTTCGGTCATGACATTCGTCCAACTAACAGACTGTCCGGTTTGTCATCAACCCGGATCGCTTCTCCGGCACGCGGATGTCTTTGAAAAGGGAAAGCCTCCGGATCCGGCCCGTTTCGGCTCAATCGAGTCGGAAACAGGGTAAATCGGCTTTGTAGGGTGGTGTAAGAGTGGAACCCAAAGGTAAAGGCGACCCGGAAGCCGTCGAGGGCTTGAATATAGCTCTTACAACAGCCTACAGCTTCCGGGGCTATCTCGAAAGGTACTTTGATTCCGGTTTAGCGGTTCCGGAGGCTATTTCACGGGAATCGCTGGTTTCAAGCGAGATCGAGCGTATCAAGAGCGCGGCGACGATCATTTATGTCGTCAGCACGATCCCGAGGCGTCTTGGAGGCGAGGCGACCGACGCCGAGCTTGCTCTGGACAAGAAGCGAGCGAAGCGAGTGGGTTGGGCCTTGGAGCAGGCTCTGGGCGGTTGGACGAGGAAGCGGGTGTCTTACCAAGTCACCGCCGAGATCCAGCGCGAGGGCGCTCAGCTTGAGTGGGAGCTATTCGTACCGGCCCACCTGACTCAACTCAATACAGAACTGTGCCTCGTCGCGACCTGGGCTATCCAGAACGACGAAGCTCGTTGGGGCCGGTCGGCGGTCGTCAGCTTGGAGAACGAGATCCGCTGGATGACCTACGCGATGCGGGACTAATCGTCA
>Ga0126379_10002275_pt1 | contig 12186 bp, 9 predicted proteins | sample PanSoiMetPlot_24_FD_92640 | JGI IMG/M metagenome (GOLD analysis project Ga0126379, IMG submission 92640) | Tropical forest soil microbial communities from Panama - MetaG Plot_24 | ecosystem: Environmental > Terrestrial > Soil > Tropical forest > Bulk soil | place: Panama | collected 2016-02-17
CTCGCCTTCATCCGCGGCTCGCAGATTTCGATCGGCACCGGCAACCTGGAGGGCGGCCCGATCAGCGTCAGCACCATGGCGCCGCCACCCGGCGTGCCGCGGTGGGGAGCCGCGTACCGCGACTTCCTGGCGACCTATTACACCCGCCACGCCGCCATGGTGGCGCAGACCGAAAACCTCGCCTATCCGGACCATGCGATCGACCTCGACCCCGATGTGCGCGACCAATGGGGATTGCCGGCGCCGCGCATGACCTATGACTGGCGAAGGCCGAACGAGCTTGCCCTGGTCGAATTCATGATGAAGAAGATAGAAGAGATCGGCCGGGCCATGGGGGCGAGCAAGGTTTGGCGTGCCCCGTTGAGCCCAGGCGCGCCGGGCGCTCACCACGAGGGCGGCACCCGGATGGGGAATGATCCCAACACCTCCGTGGTCAACAAGTATGGTCAGAGCTGGGATATTTTGAATCTCTTCATTGTCGGCTCATCGACCTTCCCGTCGATGAGTGGATTCAACCCGACGCTGACCATCGAGGCGCTCGCCTATATGAGCGCCGACGCGATCGTCAATAAGTACAAGAAGAACCCGGGTGCACTGCTGTAGGACACTAGGCTCCGGCGGCGTGGACGGACTTTTTTACGTTCGCAAATTTTCGGGCACCGAGCCCTGTTGCCAGGGCTCGGGCTCGGAATAATTCGACCGTTGCTGTTGACGACCGTTACTTCACCTGCGCCTTGAGTGCCGTGATCTCGACCTCGCTGCGTAGCGTCATTACGCCCATCTTGCTGTCGCGATAGATCGGACAGTTTTGACTGATACTAACTGGGTTTTTGCACCAGCGGGTGCCACAAAAGCGCTCGAACGATCAACGGTAAGCCAGCTAGCAGAGGGAGTAGCCAATACATGAAATGAGGTAAGTGTTTCCAAAGCGGCAACTGCTTTCCGTTGTCCACGTAAAAAGCGGCCAGCATCAAAACGTATGAAAGACCCATCCCCGCGATATGCAGCCTCGTCCAGTAGGACCAGCGCTGTCGAAGCGCCGCGCGCCCAAACCATGCCGAGGCGAACGCCATCATTCCGAGAACGAACAGATGAAAATTCTCGACCCACCGTATCGCAGACAAGAATGTTGCCGACATAAAGAGCGCAAGCAGGCTCCAAAAGTAAATTTGTCCCAGCGTGGAATGGCGCCCTCGCCCTTTTTTGCTCAACATTGCAAGAGCACCTACAGCTACACAGACGAGACCCAGCGGGATATGAATTCCCACGACCACTGCCAGAAAAAGTGGATCGGTAGACGGAATTTCAATCCCAGCTAGATTTGTGGTGTTATCGATCATGCTTGGTCAATTTTGTTTGTGCGGCTCGCCGCCTCGGCGTACGCAAACATGTCACATAGGTGCGGCAGATGAATGTCCGCTACAATCAAGCGGGGAAAGTCGCGTCAATCGTTGTCGTCTCGTAGCGCTTTGAACGGCCGAGGCGCTGGCGGGCATCCGAAAGCTCGCCGACGCGCCGGAGGCAGTGCGCCATCTTAGCTTCAAATCGGAGGAATACACTGCGGGTTAATCGTAGCCCGGCGTCGAGGCACCAATCTCGCTTCGTGCTACCATAAAGGCACGGCAACGCTTTAATTGCACGCAGTAGGTCGGCTCGGCGCATAATTGTGTCAATGCTAAAAAACCGAGCCCTGTTGCCAGGGCTCGGGATTTTTCGGAATAACTCAGCCGTTACTGGCGACTGCTATTGACGATCGTTACTTCACCTGCGCCTTAAGCGCCGCGATCTCGGCCTCGCTGCGCAGCGTCATCACGCCCATCTTGCTGTCGCGATAGATCGGCACCGTAACCTTGGTCACACCGTCCTTTTCGAGCAGCGAGATGTGGCGGATTTCCGTCCCCCGCGTCGGCAGGTCGAACATCGTCCACTCGTTCTTCGTCGGGTCGTATTTGGCAATACGATCGGCGGTCCAGAGGTTGCCCCACACGTTGTGGTTCTGGTCGACGGCGATATGATACGGCTGATAGGCCGGATCCGGGAACGGGATGATCGACGTCTGGCCCGTCTTGGTGTCGATGCGGGCGAGGCTCGCGCCCCAGGAATTGCCGACCCACAGGACATCCGCGTTCTTGTCGGTGCCCATGCGGCGCGGTCCCTGCGACCACGGAACCGGGGTGTTGAAGGAGAGCTCGTTGAAGTTTTCATAGAATTCGCGCGCCTTCGGGGTCGCGCGATCCATCTGCTCTTTGATCGACGGCAGCGACACTTCGGTTGCCTTGCCCGTACCAATATCGCCCTTGCCGATGGTATCGAGCGCCATTTGGGTCCACCAGCCATTGCCGTCACGATCACCAGCGGCTCCGTAAGTCATGCCGGTACCCTTCGGCGAATTGTAGGGCTTGACCGACTTGAAGTCGGTGAACTGCTCGGTCGCCGGATCGAAGCGCACGGCGCCATCCGGAGCCGACGCCCAGATCTTGCCCTTGCCGTCGACGTCGAGCGTCACGGCGCCGCCGAGCGGCGACATGTTGGACGGCGTCTGGTAGACGCTGATCTTCTCGGTCTTGGCCTCGAGCTTGCCGAGCCCGCGGCGTCCCGTGTTCACGTCGAACCAGAAGTCGCCATTGGCATCGCGGGTGATGCCATGGGCATTGCCGGCGAGACCGTCATTGCGGTCCACCTTCAGCCACTTGACCTCGCCGGTCTTGGCGTTGACCTTGCCGATGGTGGCGAGCTTGTTGGGGTTATTGTTGGTGAAATAAATATTCCCCTCGAAGTCCATATTGCCGTCATGGGGCATCTGGCCGAGCTTGGAGGTTACGCCGAGGCTCCAGTCAGAGCCGTCATTGTCCGGGTACTTGGCGAGCGTGCCGGGCCCGGCTTCCGGGTTAAGCGGCAGGTCATAGGTCGTCCAAACCACACGGGCGGCCTCACCGGTCGGCCGCGGACGATCCTTGATCTTCATCGAGGTCGGGCCGGGTCCGCGCGCGCGGGCCAGATATGCGGCAAGTTCCTTCTGGTTGAAGTCCATGATGGCGTTCTTCTTGGCACTGGCGCCAGGATAGACGCCGGAGCCGGGCACCACCTTCATCAGGTTGATGATCTTGTTCCAGCCGGCCTCGTCAAACTTGAACTGCAGCGGATAGCCCGGGGTGTGGCAGGCGGTGCAGTTGTTGGTGAAGATCTTCTTAATGGCCGCATCAGACTCGTTGTCCTCCGGCAAGGCCGCGACCATCATTTCCGGCGGCAACTGGCGGAAGCGCTCCTCGGGATCGGTGATGGCGGCGAGCTTCAGGTCCTCGTGCTTGGTGGCAGTGAGATCGACCGTGCCCTTGGCGGTTTGGAAGCTTAACGCCTGCGCCCACACCTGATATTTGCCGTCGGCCATCGGCGGGAAGAAATAATCGCCGTTCTGGTCAGTATAGACACTCGTCGTGATCGTCGAGCCTTCCTTCTTGGCGGATACCTGCACACCTTCCAGCTTCTGACCGGAAGCGGAGGTGATCGAGCCGGTCAGCAGCTGGTCGGCCGAAGCCCCGCTCGCCGCGAATCCGACGGCGAGACCCGCAACGCTCGCTAATAAGTTACCTCGCATTTGCCTCATGGTGCGTCTCTCCTTCAAGTTTTCATGCGATCACTCGCCGCCGCCCGGGCGGCGCGCCGGCGCGGCCGCCGCTTGGACCGGCACGGTTCGCATATAGGAAATGATGGCATCAATCTGCTCCGGCTTCAGATAGTGCTTGAAGGCCGGCATGCGCGGCGTGCCATTGGTGATGAACTCGCGCATGATTTCGTCATCGCCCCCACCGGCCTCTTTGTTAAGCTGTGGGCCGTAAGTTTTGGCGCCGAGCGTGGGCGGCAGATGGCAGACCCCGCACGACTGGGCGAACACTTGCCGCCCCATTCTCTGTTGTTCGGTAAGATTATCGCCGGCCTGCTGTGCGGTTGCACCCTGGGCCGACGCCGCGAGCACGAACAGACCAAACAAAGCTGCATTTTTCATCGCTTTCCCCCGTTTACGGTTTGTTTTGTGGGATCATACGCTGTGGCCGGGCAGAAGGGAAGGGCAAAGGGGGGCTGTCGGATTGGCAACGGCATCCTGGATGCCGGGGCCGCCTACGACGCGCTCCCTGACCAGACCACGGATTTTGCCAGCCCGACTGCGCAGGCGTAGACCTCGTTGGGGACCGGTCGATGTTGAGGATTTCGCGATCGCAAAAACAATAAATCCACTCAAGAGAGCCTTCACATGAGGCCGTTCAATCTGAGCACACTGAAGGTCTTCACCGGACGGCTGAACCCCTTAAGGACGAGTTCTCCCCGCGCTTCTACGTCCGCCCAGTTCGCGATCGCGCTATTTACGTTGGCATCGACCAGAATCTGGCCGTTGCGTGCCTCGTCGCACAGCCTGGATGCGAGATTTGCGACCTTGCCGGTGGCCGAATACTGAAATCTGCCCTCGAATCCGATGCATCCGAGCGTTGCGTAGCCGTGGGCAATACCGATGCCAAAGCCGAGTTCATGGCCAAAAAGACGCCATTTGGTCGCGAGCTTCGCCACCTCATCGCGCATTTCGACTGCCATTTGCACGGCCTTTGCCGAGGGATCCGGACATGGCAGGGGATCGTTGAACAGAATGACGAGCCCGTCGCCGGCAAAGCGCTCGACGGTGCCCTCGAATTTGTCGATAAGAACCCCCAGGGCGGCGTGATATTCGCGCAGAACCCCGATGACCTCCTCGGGTTCGGCAACCTCGGCGAAAGCCGTAAAGCCCCGAAGGTCGCAGAACACGACAGTTACCTCGCGGCGATGGCTCTCCAGTATGCGCTCATCAGATGAGGAGACGATGAGACGGGCGAGTTGCGGCGGAAGAAAGCGCTTCAATCGTCCGGCGCGCTCGATTTCGGCCACCTGCTCGGCCACGCGCTGCTCCAGGGTGCGATTCCATTTGGCAAGATCGGCGGCCTGTGCGCACACGCGATCGTGAAGTGCCTTTAAGCGCAGCACCGATCTCACCCTCGCAATGAGCGCCGCGTGATCCACCGGCTTTGTCAGATACTCGTCGGCACCGGCATCGAGGCCGGCGACCACATCCTTCGTGTCGGTCCTCGCCGTCAGAATGATAATAGGCGTGAACGGGCGAGCGGTATCGCTTTTCAGACGACGACATACCTCGATGCCGTTGAGCTTCGGCATCGCCACATCCAGCAGGATGAGGTCGGGAACGCACTCATTGACGGCAGCTAGGCCCTGTTCGCCGTCAGCGGCTTCGGAGGTCTCGTAACCATGTGCGCGCAACCGCGTAACGATGATATCGCGGCTCGCTTCGCTGTCGTCCACGACAAGGATGCGTGGGGGATCATTCATTGGAACTGCTGCACCCGGACGCTACGGGACGTATTCTCTGATCGTCGCAAGAAGTTGCCGGGGGCTGTAAGGTTTGCTGACATACGCATTGCAGCCTGCCGCCCGCGCTTTGCTTTCGTCGCCGCTCAGGGCATAGGAGGTAACAACGATGATAGGAATCGCCCGCAGCACGGGATCAGCCTTGAGGCGACGCGTCACTTCATACCCATCGAGCACCGGGATCTGAACGTCCATCAAGATGAGATCCGGCCGTTTGCGCTCAGCCATAGTGAGCGCCTGCTGGCCATCTTGAGCTTCGACCAGTTTGTACCCGCTGTTTGTTAGCAGATCGCGAAGGATCCGTCGATTGTCTTCCTGATCTTCGACGACGAGGATACATCTTTTCATGGCTGTGGCGTCTTTTCTTCGGGGATTGGCAGTGTGAACGAGAAGGTCGAGCCTTGACCCAAAGTCGACTCCACCCAGATGCCCCCCCCATGCATTTCGATGATTCTTTTAGCGATCGATAATCCCAGTCCGGTTCCTCCCCTCGTTCGGATGGATGAGTTGTCGGCCTGCTGAAACTCATCAAAAATCTTGCCCTGATCGGCCTCGGAGATGCCTGAGCCGGTATCCCGGACGGCAATCACCAACGATCGGTCCATTTTGCTGGCCCGGACCAATACTTCCCCGCTATCGGTAAACTTTATCGCGTTGCCGACAAGATTCAGCAGAACCTGGGCGATGCGACGTTCGTCCCCTCGCGCAAGGGGAAGATTGGGCGATATCTCGCCTTTCAGCATGATCCGCTTTTCCGCAGCCAGCGGTTCAACGGTGTCGAGCACGCCTTCCACGACGTTCTTTAGCGAGTATTCGGTCATTTCGAGCGTCAACTGGCCGGCCTCGATCTTCGTCAGATCGAGCACATCGTTAATGAGCCTAAGAAGATGGCGCCCGTTGATCTCAACACGTTCCATGACGCCACGCATGCGATCGGGGATGTCGCCGTAGATTCGATCGAGAACCAGCTCGGTATAGCCGAGGATGGCGTTCAACGGCGTGCGGAGCTCATGGCTCATATTGGCAAGAAACTGTGATTTGTGCCGACTCTCGATCTCCACTTGGCGGCTTTTCTCATGGAGCTCGCCGAACAGGCGGGCGTTCTGAATCGCCTGCACCGACTGCGCCGCGAAAGTCTTGAGCAGATCGACTGTGGTCTTCGGAAATGCTCCAGGCTCTTTGCGGCGCACGACCAGAAGGCCGGACAATGTGTCCTGCCACAGCAGCGGCGCCACGAGGACTGCCCGATAGCCGGAATCCAGAATCAGGTCCCTCGTCAAGCTCGCTGGCTCATCGCGAAAATCCGGAATCTGAATTGGTCCCTGTCGTGCGAGGGCCGAGTTCACGTACCGATTGCCTGTATCGAAGTGATCGGTAAATGCCGCAATGGTGGCGGAATCCATACCGTAAGTCGCGCGCTGTTCGAATTTCTCGCGCCGCGCATCAAAAACGTAGATCGATCCGGCTACGGTGCTCGAGAGCTGGACGGCCTTGGCAACAATCGTGGTCAGCACGTTTTCGAGGTTGAGCGTCGAATTGACCGCCTGGCTGACCTCGCGAAGAGCACGAAGCTCGAGCACCGATTGTTCGAGCTCGTGGGTGGATTGTTCAAGCTGGTGGGTGCGGGCCTCGACCTTGGCTTCCAGATTGGCATAGGAGTCTTTGAGCTTACCAGCCATCTCGTTGAACTGATCGGCAAGCGATTCGAGTTCGTCACCGGTTTTGATCGAGATGCGTTGACTAAGATCGCCGCTACCGATCCGCGCGGCACCGGCACGTAGCGCTTGGATCGGCACCACCATTTTGCGCACCAGGAACATACCGCCAAGCAGCGCCAAGCCGAGGGCGGCCAGCAGCAGCAAGGCGGTCCGCGCAATCGTGGCGCGCAACGGCGCGTAGGCCTCGTCGGTTGGGAGATCGACAAAGACCAACCAACCGAGCGAAGCGATTTCGGCATAGGAGGTCAGAACCTCGCGGCCTTGCAGATTGCGGGCCGCTTGGTCAGGCTGGGAAACGCCCTCCGAGATCGCGGCGCGGGCCCTCTGCACCTGGGCGAGCCCCGAGAGGTCCGTATTCTGTAGCACTAGACTGATGTCAGGATGAGCAATCAGGCGGTTGAGAGCATCGACCACGTAGGCCTGGCCGCCCGCGCCCACTTTGATCTGCGATATCACCTCCCAGATGAACGTCAGGTTGACCTCGGCGACACTCACCCCGCTGTCGTTCCCGCCGGAGAGCGAGAGAGTCATATAAGGCTCCGAATTCTGCCGAAAATAGACCGGGCCATAGTAACGTTTGTGCGATACGGCATGGCGAAACTTGGGCTCACGGGAGCGATCGATTCCGCTCCCGAACACGTCCGGGTCTGTCCGCGAAACGCGAAGTTGCTCAAGACCCGACGGGTTGATTTGTTCAAGCTCGGAAATTGCCGACACTTGGCGAAGCAGGCGCCAGGCGTCGATCCGGCGCTGTTCAAACGTGCGCGCGTCCCACGGCAATTGAACGGTCCAGCCGAGCTGCGCCTCGATCCCGTTGACGAACTGGCTGATCTTGGTCGCGGCCACTTCGGCCTGCTCGCGCTGAATGCGGATGAGCGAAGCCCTATGCTCTCGGTAGAAGAACCAGATCTCCGACGCCCCGTTGACAAGCAACGCCACCGAGACCAGCGCCACGAACAACGCGACGTATTTCACGAACAGGCGGTTGCGAACTCGCGAAAACGGCACAGAAGCAGGCGCCGTAAGGTTTCGCATCGTTGCAAGTACCCACGCCGTGGCGCCTTCGAAAAATGCAAGCGCGGCTTGCTGCGTCATCCGATCGGCTCTTTTACCCGGCTGCTGAGAACATCGCACACCTTGCCATACAAAACTGCGACTCACCGCCTGCTCGTTTCATTTACAGAACCCCTCCGAAGCATATTGAAAAGCAATTCTGCATGAGAGTCCTTTGGATCAGTGTGAGGTAGCTCACACACGCTCGCTCCCAAGCTCACGTATCATTTCATTGCAAATCTGTTGACTTGGATGCAGACAGTTGCGAGACTACCATTGTACCTGTAAAGGAGTGTATGATAACGCAATAGTCCCCGCCTGCGACAATTGGAAATCGGTAGGGGATGCCGCCGAGTTCAACATTTTTCAATCGTGGCACATTAGCAAAAGAATCCAAAAATGTGCTCAGCTTTATCAAAGGAGTGTGGGAGATGAGCAACGGCAAAAGGCAAATCATAGGGCCAAGAAAGACGCTGAAGGAGTTGCAGGCGTTGGTCGAGAAGGATCAGCCTGAATCATCGGCGCAAGCACCGCAGACGCCGGACAACCCCTTTCAATATGCCTACCATCTTGATGGCTCATGGGGTAACGCTGAGTGGGCTTCGGACCCCAACCATACAATTCCGGGGGTTGAGAACAATCCCTATTTCGATCGCGACGGGTATCGACAAAACCAATCGCTCAAAAGGCTAATCTCCGAGGCCTTGATAGCATGCAAAAAAATCGATCCCAACGATCCCCACGGATCACCGTGGCTCCTCTCGTGGCGAATGTACCCCAACAAGGACCATCCGCGCTGGAAGCAAGACGACTGTTGCGGTTGTAACTGCGGCTGCGTTGCTCCGTGGGAGCCAGAGAAAAAAGGTGAGGAGTATAAGTAACAAGAGATGCAAATGGCGACAGGCGGGTCATTGCCTGCAGTGGGCTTCGGCTATCGAGCGGCTATCAATGTTTGGACGCGCGAAAATCTAGACCGCTTCGACGCACTGGAGATCACCGTCGATCACTGCATTGCTGGCAGCAGAACGACGCGATCCGCGATATTCGATTTGGTCGGCCGGATTCCACTTACCGCGCACGGTGTCGGGCTGTCGCTCGGCACCGACGCGCCGCTCGACCTTGCGTATCTTGATCGGGTGGCCGAGGTGGTCGAGCGTCTCCAGGCGCCGGCCTACAGCGAGCACCTTGCGTTCACCCGGGTTCCGGGTCGCGAGACCGCCGCGCTTCTGCCTCTGCCGAAGACCGAAGCTGTCGCCGAGTCGATCATCGCGAAGGTGCGGACGGTCCAGTCGCGGGTGCCGTTTCCATTCCTGCTCGAAAACATCACGTACGTGTTCGAGTGGCCGGATTCGAAACTATCCGATGCGGAGTTTCTCAATCTGATCTGCCGTGAGTCCGGCGCCGGACTTTTGCTCGACATCGAGAATGTCTATTTAAATGCAACGAACCACGGGTTCAACCCGCATGCGTTTCTCGATGCGTTACGGCCAGGGCTCGTAAAAGAGGTGCACATGGCGGGCGGCATCACTATACGTGATGAATCTCTTGCCAAACCGCTCCTTGCCGACTCTCACAGCCATCCGGTGCCGGATGCGGCCCTCGATCTCCTCGAATATGCGCTCGCGCGGCACGAGCCTTCGGTCATCATCCTGGAGCGCGATGATCGACTCGAGGCCGGCGACGAAATTCTCCACGATATTGCACGTATTCGCGCGCGCGTGGCCCGCGCCCGATGCGGGAAAACCCATGACAAATCGGTTGTTGGAGCGGCAGGTTAGCCTTGTCGAATATATGACAAGCGGCGCCGCCATTTTCGGCGATAGCCGAGGCTTGTCTTTAGCCCCCGCAATCGAAGGCATCGACCGCAGATTGTTACAGCTTGAGGCGCATTTCTCCTATGCCAAGCGCAGGGACAAGATCATGACGGTGTTTCCCATGACCTTCAGGTTGTTGGGACGCAGCGAGGCGGAGATTGTTCGCGATTTCGTTGAATGCTGTCCGCCGGCGAGTATCAACCGCCTTGAGAACGCGCGTCAGTTCCACCGGTTTCTTTCCTCGCGCTGGACGCGCGAGCCCCCCAATCCGCCATACGCACCAGATGTTGCCGCATGCGAGCTTGCGTGCGCAGAGGTCGACGCTGATTTTGAAGACCGCGATTGGCAGCTTGCGAGGAATGAGCCTGACCAACGCAACAGCGGCATACGGCGATGCCGGGCCGTTGTTCTTCTGCGCTGCGTTTACGATATCAGGCCAATTTTCGAAACGGGGTTAGAGCATGCCGTGCCGACGAAGCGTGAAACGCGGCTGGTGGTCGCTCTGCCGCCCGATGCAAATGGCCCGCTGGTGTCCGAGGTCATGCCGGCCGTGTTCGATCTGCTCGCCGCGTTGGACGATTGGGCCAATACTCCGGAGCCTGATGTAGACCCGGACTTCGCCAAGCTCCTCGCAGAACTGACCGCGCGCGGGATGGTCGAGGCGCGCCGATGAGAATTTGCCTGATCGGGAAGTTTCCGCCCATTCAGGGTGGCGTCAGTATGCGCACCTATTGGGCCGCTCATGCTCTGGCGGCGCGTGGGCACGAGGTCCATGTCGTTACCAACGCCAGGGAGGTGCAGCCACCGTTCCGGATGCACATGCGAGCGGAAGATTGGCGGCGCTGCGAGGCAAGCTACGGCAAAGGCTCGGTGACGGTGCATTGGACCGACCCGGTCGATCGGTCGCAGACCTATATTCCGATGGCAAGCCCGTTCGTCTCGAAGCTCGCCGCCATTGCCGCGCAGGTGCATGCCGAGCGGCCGTTCGACGTGATATTTTCTTTCTATTTGGAGCCTTATGGGGTGGCGGGCTATCTCGCGGCACAAATGACCGGTGCGCCCCATGTCGTCCGCATGGCGGGAAGCGATGCGGGTCGACTATGGCATCATCCGCAGCTTGAGGCGCTCTACGATCACGTGCTGCGTTCCGCTACATGCGTCATTACCGGAAACGTGGTTGCGGCGCGCGCCGTTCAACGCGGTGTCGATGCCGGCCGTATTGCTTTTGCAGGCGGAATCGTGGTGCCGGAGGATGTGTTCACCCCCGTCGGACCATTCCTCGACCTCGCGGCACTACGTACCGAAGCCGCCTCCGATCCCGACCTGCGCGACCTGCTGTGGGGCGAATTCACCGGCGACCTGCCATATTTTGGGGTTTACGGCAAACTGGGCGAAACGAAAGGGTCGTTCGCGCTACTCGCTGCCATGCAACGGCTGAAGGATGCCGGGCTCAATGTCGGGCTCGTGGCCGTCGCACACGGACCCTCCGAGGCGGAGGGCCGATTCCGCAGGCGGGCTGAGGATTGTGGCCTTGCCGATCGTATCCTCCAGCTTCCTTTCCTGCCGCACTGGCGCGTGCCTGAATTCATCCGCGGCTGCCTCGCCGTATGCTGTCTGGAGCAGGATTTTCCCGTCAGGTTTCACTCCCCCATCATCCTGCGCGAAGTGCTGCTGTGTGGGACCTGTCTGGTCGCCGCAACGGAGGTGATTCGGAAGCTTCCGGGCTACAGCAAACTGCCGCACGGCTTCGGCTGCGTCGCGATCGATGACGTTAACGATGTCGACATGTTGACCAATTGGCTTGCGGCAATCGTGAAGGATCCTGCTCCGGCCTCGGCGGTTGGCGCGCGCGGCCGCGAGTTTGCGTGCACACTGCAGCGGAATGTGTCATTTCCGCACGAGCTTGAGCAGACGCTTGAGGCGGCCGTTGCGGGTCGTCGCATCTGGCCCGAGACGCCGCCACCTTCGTGCGATATCCCAAACGAAGCAGAGGGTCGCTTTCGGCTCTGTCAGCTCGCCGCGGCCGCGCTCGACCGCACGGATCGGGACACACGGACGGTCCGGCAGCCGGTTCCACAGGCCGGAGTTCCCGATCTGCTATGGGCTCGCGAGCTGTTGGCGGCCATTGAGGAGCGAATAGCCAACGGCAACCAAGACCTGGTTGGGCTTATCCCGGCCGTTCAGGCGGAAATCGC
>Ga0126379_10002276_pt1 | contig 12186 bp, 8 predicted proteins | sample PanSoiMetPlot_24_FD_92640 | JGI IMG/M metagenome (GOLD analysis project Ga0126379, IMG submission 92640) | Tropical forest soil microbial communities from Panama - MetaG Plot_24 | ecosystem: Environmental > Terrestrial > Soil > Tropical forest > Bulk soil | place: Panama | collected 2016-02-17
GTGGCTGCCATGGTTTTTTTGTAAACCCTACCCTCAGCAGTCTCACTGTGACTCCCGCTACTCCCAATCTGCAGATCGGCGGCACCCTGCAACTGATCGCCACCGGAAACTTTAGCGACGGAATAACCGGGAACGTAAGCGGCGTGACCTGGACCAGCTCGGCGCCCAGCCAAGTCAGCGTCAGCAGCGGCGGTCTGATCAAAGGTCTAACAAACACCAGCAGCGGAGTCACCATTACTGCTACGTCCGGAGGGGTCAGCGGATCGACAACGGTAACGGTTGGACAGTCGTCGAGCTCAGGAGGTTCTTCAACGCTAACGGTTACTGCTAGTGCCGGGAACTCGATCAGCTTATCGAAGAGCGGCGGAATGGGAGCCAGCGTGACCTTCACCGCGACCCAGAGCGGGAATAACGTGACCAGTTCAGCGACTTGGATCTCCAGCAACACGACAATCATTACCACTCCTTCGGCTGGGGTGGCGAGTCTCGGGGGACAGACGGGTACCGTGACGATTACAGCCACTGCTTCCGGTTTCACCGGGTCAGTTCAGATCACCGTCACTCCATAACTATTCTGTTGCGCGCGAGGGATTCTGACCGTGGCCCTGTTCGCAGCAACGACAGTCCGAAAAAGAAGGAATACCTCTTACGTGCGTCATCGGAGATCTACCACACTAATCGCAGACAACGGGCGACGGCCGACCATCTTTGAATGCTGGAATGAATTTTCAAACCTCGGTTTACTTTATCGGCACGTTCATCGGGGCTCCGACAGGTTTGGCTGATCGAACCTTTCCAAAGCGTCGATCACCAGATCAACGGATTTAACTGGCTGCTGCGGCGCAGTGGGCGGAAAGGATCGGGCCGAAGCTCGACGAGCCGCCGGCAGATATTGGGAAGGTAAAGAAGATGATTCGGCTTGAGCCGGTCGGCTCAGGCTAGATTTCGCAGCGGGTAGGCTGGAAGGAGGCGATTTGCAATGTCATCGTAACGCCGCCCAGATGATGATTCCCGTCGCGATAACAGCAGCGACGATCAATGCGATGAACCCAACCTGCACCCATTCATCCGGGGTCAAGTCTCCCCAGCGGATTGCCAGACGACTCTTCAAGCTTCACCTCCACCCGACTCCTTGAATCATCAAGCACCATTCATCCCTTACGGTGAACAGGCGAGCTGCTTGAATCCAACAATTCTCCCCTCCGCACATTAAGAGAAGGTTAAGCAACGATCAATTTCTCGTGAACTGAGAAGGCAGCAATAACGGTCGCACACTGTCCAGATAATGGGAGTCGATGGGTCGCGAGGGCCTATATGCGTAGGGATTACAAGCTATCCACGAAGTAGAAAGATATTCCTGTTTCGCTTAATTATTCCCAGAAACCTTACGCGCCGTGCGTGAAAGTACGGTGATCAAAAGCTCATGTGTCTTAGCACGCGCGACCAATACCACGAGTCTTAGTTTAATGAGCTAGAACTCCCCGGCGGCCTGCCATGATGCCTGGGCTTTGGCAGCTTCCGTTCGCGTGTGAACCGGGCTTGGTGATTCGGCTGGCGGGATCTGCTTACGTGCCTCTGCTGTTGCTTGCCAATTGCTTTGCGCTGCGGAGTGAGCTCTTGGGTTGCTCGCCCTTAAGTTCCGTCCTACCCACAGCGTGATGCGCGCGGAAGAGAGGTTCTGAGTCTACTTGTCCTTTCCTTTTCGAGGTTCTGCCATGTGAGCAATCGCCCGGAAATACCTGGATTTACTGTCAGTTTTGACAGCTCTCACTTGCGTCTAGTCGCGATACTTTCTAAGCACCTCCTGACCGAGCGGGATGTTACTGGGGCCGAGTCTGCAAGTTTCTAGGGAAAGTATGCACGTCGTTGTCGCACGACTTCTTGGGGGTGCGTCTCATGAAGGCAGTATGCGCTCTGGCAGTATTGTTTTATCTAACTGGTTGTGGGGTGACGGGTGGAACACGTAGTAACACTCTTATCGGCAATTCGGCAAGTCAGAACACTGTTACGGTCTCGGTAAGTCCGAGCACGGCGACGGTGCTGATCGGCCAAACTACTCAGTTTTCGGCAACGGTAAAGAACTCCAGCAACACAGCTGTCCAATGGACGGTCAACGGAATTGCAGGCGGCAACTCGACGGTGGGCACGATTCTCGCCTCTGGAGTGTACACCGCCCCCGGCCGGGTTCCTTCCGCCGCAATCTCGGTGAGCGCCGCTAGTGCGGCCGATGACACCAAGTCTGCTTCCGCAAGCGTGAACGTTATGGGCTACGGCGGCGTTCTCAGCTGGCACAGCGATCTGGCAATAAGCGGGCAGAATCTGAAAGAAACTACCCTCACTCATTCGAACGTAAATCCTACTCTGTTCGGAAAACTTACTTCTTACCCGTTGGACGACCAGGCCTTTGCGCAACCTCTATATGTCGCCGGTGTCCTGTTTCCGGGCGCAGGTCAACATAATGCCATCTACGTGGCGACAGAGTCCAATACGATGTATGCGTTCGATGCTGATGGTACGGCTAGCGCGCCGTTCTGGAAGAAGAGTCTCATGCCGCGTGCAGCGACTCCGGTCGACGGAACAAAAACGGGTGGTGGCGCCGGAGGCCCGATCACGCCCAGGGTTGGGATTACAGGCACGCCGGTAATAGATGGTTCCAGCGGTACGCTCTTCGTAGTTTCTGTCACTCAAGAGAGTAGCGGACAAGTGCAACGTTTGCACGCGCTGGATATAACCACTGGGAACGAAAAATTTGGTGGTCCTGTGGTTATTCAAGCCACCGTGTCGGGGACTGGAGCGGGGAGCCAGCACGGGCAAATCGCTTTCGATCCAACGTTACAGCTCCAGCGTTCCGCCTTATCGCTAATAAATGGTGTGGTTTATATCGAGTGGGCATCGTACCAGGATTGGGGAAACTACCACGGCTGGATCATGGGTTATGACGCATCTAATCTGAAGCAGCTTCGTGTCTGGAACGCGACACCCAATGGACGAGGAGGCGCCGTTTGGATGGCAGGTGCTCCTGCATCGGCGGATTCTTCCGGCAATCTCTACGTAGTAACGGGCAATGGTACGTTCGACGCGAATACTGGTGGGAAGGATTATGGCGACAGCCTTATCAAGCTGACCCCGAACGGCACATTCAGCATCAGCGACTACTTCACGCCTTTCGATCAGGCGAATCTGTCGGCGAACGACATCGACGTGGGTTCGAGCGGATTGACGCTTCTCTTCAACCAACCAGGTCCGAACCCAAACCTGGGAATCACTGCCGGTAAAGCTGGCAAGATCTATGTGGTTGATCTCAACAACATGGGCAAGTTCCAAGCGGGCAGCGATAGTCAGATTGTGCAGTCCATTCCGAATGCCCTGGGTAGCCCTCAGCAGACGAGCGACAACAACTATAGTACTGCTGTCTACTGGAACGGAAACGTGTACTACATTGGCAACATGGACGTAGTTAGGCAGTTCCAGCTAAGCAACGGGCGATTGTCCGGGTCACCCGTGGACGTGGGTTTGTCCGCCTATGGATATCCTGGAGCCAATATGAGTGTTTCTTCTAATGGATCCGGCAACGGTATTCTGTGGTCCATTGAAGCCTCAGGCCAGAACGTCCTGCACGCCTACGATGCCAACGACATCTCCAACGAACTCTACAATAGCGATCAGAACTCCGGTGGTCGCGACCATTTTGGTACGGCCATACGGTTTACCGTTCCAATGGTAGCCAATGGAAAGGTCTACGTGGGAGGTCAAACGCAGCTGGCGATCTTTGGTTTGCTGTAAGCCGATTTACAATCGTCTTGGTATATCCGAGCAAGCAGATGCGCTGAGGACCCAGTTTTTCGTTGGAACACGGTTTGAAACAATCGACCGACGAATAGCCACTCTTGTGATAGGTGTTGGCCGGCGGATCGCGGCACGTTCAGCAGTCCAAAAGGTGGAAAGAGTCGTCGCGTTGATATGTCCCGAGGGTTGGAGAACGCTCTTGGAAATGTCCGACGCAGAATGCTGAGAGCCTTTCGAAACCGCCTGCAGAGGCATTGCTGTTGTTTCCAGGTAGCGAGGAACGACACCCAGTAAGTCGCACGTTCGTCGGAAGATGATTTCCGGCCTCCGCTAGATAAAGCAGGTTTGACTGGTGCTTCCATGACTTGCGCCATTCATTCAGCAGGTTACTAATCCAGGCCGGCGCTCCGCTGCCCGTACGTGAGTGACCGGGTGGGCCATGCCTCAATTCAGATTACGTCTGACACCTACGTTCACCTGATTCGCTGGAAATGTGACGTGGGCACGACAAGCTCGAGCACTTTCTCCGATGCAACCCAGGCGCAACCGGAAACTGAGGAGCGGAATGAAGAACCTGTAAGTGACTGGTGCGAAAGGGGGGACTCGAACCCCCACGGTTTTACCCGCCAGATCCTAAGTTCCCTTCAAAAGAGGATTCAACAACTTGCACTGAGTGTTATTGGTAGTTACGGAATGCCACAGACCCTTGTCCGGCAGGGCTTTCCGACCGTTTCTAAACACTTGGTAGCACTCGGTTAGGTTTGGTGGTAGGCACAAAATTGGGCACAATTTCTCCGAGCCCCCTCATAGGCTTCCCTCAGCCGTTGGCCCGAGCCCCCGCCTGTTCTCTGCGGCTGCGGGTTCGCGCACGCGGACGGTCATGGGTATTCCATGGGGCAATTTCTCACTAGCATGTTAGAGATGAAGCTTCCGCGGCCAATAACTATCATCACTGCGTGTGGCCACGAACCGCCCCCTCGCTTCATACCTCCAAACTGCCGCTAAAGCTTTGCATCACCAAGCGTGAATCGAGTGAGTTAAGCCATAGAGATTCTTGACGATTAGTGCGGAAACCCAGGGCCCAGAAGATGACTGTCAAAACTAACAGTTGCTACTTCTGACAGTGGAATACATCGTGTCAGCGGTTGAGGCGTATTTTGCGGAGAAAAAAGGCTGAGGACTGCCCACCCCAGGCGAAAAGAGTCCTCAGTGTTTGTGCTTTGCCCAGCAACCGTCTTGATGCCCTGCGGCAGATCTAGGAGTGAGTATGAGAGGGATGATGCGAGTCTGTTCGATTGCGGGCAGCACGAATCTCTCAATGTTTGGCTCAAACCCTTCTCGGTTACAAGCCAAAGGAACGAGTCGTCTCCGTTGTCGCGCATTTCTTGTCGCCCTGTTCTTGCTATGTGCGGGGACGATGATGTACGAGATTATCCTGACGCGCCTCCTAAGCGCAGTATGTTGGTATTACCTGGCGTTTGTCTCGATTTCGGCCGCCATGTTTGGCATGACAGCGGGCGCTCTCTTTGTGCAGCTACGGCCGGAATTGTTTGAGTCTATACGAGTGGCAGAGCGGCTGGCACAAGGCAGTTTTGCAATGGCTCTGTCTCTTCCGCTGGCCTTGATGGCAATGCTGGCAGTCCCGATTGATATCTCCCTAGCCCTAGAGACATTGGTGAGTTTTCTTCTGTTCTCTTCAATCATTGCCGTCCCTTTCTTTTTTTCTGGTGTGGTCGTGTGCCTGTCGCTGACCAAGGTGGACTTCGCCGTTGGGAGAATATATTTTGCCGATCTATTAGGTGCGGCTACAGGTTGCCTTGCCTCAGTTTTGCTGCTCCGTCTTCTGGACGCACCCAGCGCAATCTTTGCTGTCGCGGCAGTTCTCTTTGCGAGCTCGATTGGCTACGCGAGTTTTGCGGCGATTGAGTCCGGGTGGCGAAAACAGCCGCAGGTATTTGCTATCGCTATGGTGATATTGGCCGTGGCAAACTCGCTGACCCCTCACGGAATTCAGCCCATTTGGTCGAAAGGCAGGATCGATCGCCGAGCGAGCCTGCTCGCGGAGATTTGGAATCCGATCTCAAAGGTCCGTGCGACTGTTCCGCAATACGTGACGCCCGAGATGCGCGGGGCGAGTTCTCGATTGCCTGCAGATATCAAACGGCAAGAAATCTTGCTAGACATCGACAATGACGCAGACACCGCGATAATGAACTTTCGGGGTGATCTCTCAGAATTCGATTACCTGCGTTATGACGTGACTTCCATTGGAGCTCAATTACGCAAAGGAGGATCAGCCGCGATCATCGGTGTCGGCGGAGGCCGAGATGTGCTGAACTGCGCGGTGAACAGATTCAGTCGAATTGTGGGTATCGAGGTCAATAGCACAATTGCTAAATTGTCGGAGCGACGCTACCGCAATTTTTCGGGTTTTGACAAGATCCCCAATTTTGAACTGCACAATGACGAGGGCCGCAGCTATCTAACTCGGTCAGCAGAACAATTCGATCTGATCCAAGCGTCTCTGGTGGACACCTGGGCCGCGTCCGCTGCCGGAGCTATGGCCTTGGTGGAGAACTCGCTTTACACGGTCGATGGCTGGAGAGTGTTTTACGAGCATCTTCGCACCGGAGGAATAATCACCTTCAGTCGCTGGAACCGTGGATCCGATGCTTCCCAGACTAACAGATTGTTTGCTGTGGCATGGGCCACATTATTGTCGGAAGGCGTTCGAGACCCTGGAGCACAGATGGCTTTGGTGTCGACCAATCCCGATCGCGTAGCGACATTACTCACCAGCAATCAGCCGCTATCCGAGGCCGACATTGATTCGATCCGGAGAATTGCGGGCGAGATGGATTTCAAAATTCTCTACCTCCCAGGCAGCGAGCCCGTGACACCGGAGCTGCGCGAGATTTGGGAAACCCGCAGCTTGAAAGAACTCGTAAATCTAAGAGGGGACGGTGTGACGGACAACTCCCCGGTGTTCGATTCTTCGCCGTACTTTTTTAACTCCATTCCACTTCGGAAAATTCCACGCCTATTGCTGCTCGGTCGGAAGGGGCCGAACCTCCGTGCATTGATGTTTGTTTTTGCTTTCATGATGTCAGCTCTCATTCTTACATCTGCGACAATTCTTCTGCCTGCCAGCCGGTGGTCGAGGAGCGTGCAAGCGACACCGCCAATCGGCGCGGTCATCTATTTCTTGGCGATTGGCCTTGGATTCATGCTGGTCGAGATGGGTATGATGCAGCAGCTTTCCGTCTTCCTGGGTCACCCGCTGTACTCGCTGGTGGTGGTGCTGGCTGGCTTGATTCTGTTCACAGGGATCGGCAGCCTATTATCAGATCGCCTACAGTTGAACGCGTCTGTGACGGTACGAATTCCGCCGATTGCAGCGGCTTTGACGATCTTGCTCTATTCAATCGTTGTGGTTCCAGTGATTCACCGGTTTGTTTCGGGTGTGCTTTGGGAGCGAGCGCTGGTGAGCCTGGCCCTGGTCGCACCGTGCGGGGCGTTTATGGGCTTTTGCTTCCCAATGGGACTGCGATGGATGAATGTCCTGAAACAGGAGAGAAAGCTGCCGTGGATGTGGGCCGTAAACGGCGCAGCTTCCACGCTGGGAAGTTTCGTTGCCATTGTGGTGTCAATGAGCGTAAGTATCACCGCCTGTGTCGTGACAGGAGTGTTCTTGTACGTGTTGGGAGCCGTCGTTCTTCCGGGAAAACTTCAAGGCGTGCGAGATGAGATTTTGGCCCCAGCACGGCAGCAGGCGGAACTTTCTACGCCTTTTCGGGTGCGCAACTTTTAAGTTAGCCCTGTGCACAGCGGGACTGCCAATAATCTTCGGCTTCATTGAGATGGGCCAGAAATCGTCTTGCTGGAGGAGTGAGTATGAGAAAAGTAATGCTGTTGGCGCTTTTGGCCCTGAGTTTGCCCACGACTGCGTTGGCAAATAGCATTTCCAGCACCGGCGACCCTACCTTCAACACTGGAACCTTTGTAAGCGGTATGGTCGGCACGTGCATGCCTACATGTAGAAGCTTAACAAACCCCTTCCAAATTACAATTGTTGGAAGTACAGCCACGATTACCCTTACCAGCACCTTATTGCCCGCGTCCTGCGGGGGGTCGTTTATCTCGACGTGCCATTTCAGCGGCGGTACGGTAACAGTCACGCCGACAACGGGCACACCATTTACGTCCCCGCTCATCAGCGGGAATTTTATGATAAACGGAAGCGTGCGCGAAGGTTTTCACTTCGCCGCACAACTTCCCCACGGCGGCGATGTGACAATCAACCCCTCCTTCTTTTGGAACGGCAGTGGGAAGATCGACACGCGTAACAACCCACATGCCACGGTTACAACCATAATCCCGGAACCCGGCACACTCGGATTGCTTGGAACTGCCCTTTTTGGTCTCGCTGGGCTGGCGAGACGCAAGCTCAAGCTTGGGATGTAAGTCCGGATCTAGTAACTGTTGTTGATATCTGGGTAACAAAGTGCCCTGCCGGAAAAGGCAGGGCTTTCCCTTTGTGGTCTCGGAAGCCTACCGAGTTTCTGTCGTATGTGAGCGTGGTGAAGTATGGACCATACTTCACGCATGAAAGGGGCATCGTGCAGTCAATAACTTAACCAGCGCCTACTGCACACTTACTCCACATCCAACCCGCCAACCGGGCCTTACTTTTCACTGCGAAGGGAAAGGCTCCTAGCGAACAAAAGTGTGAGGAACGAGCTTCGGGACTGCGCTGCGCCGTTAGCCCGGAGTGCGCAGATTTGCGTTCTCCTGGCTAACGAAATTCACGCACACGGTACCCTAGATCACTGATGAATCAGTCGCACCGTAACTGGCGATATGCCGGCCCCGGTTATCGGCGTCCCTGTGCTCGCCGGGTCCAAGCAAGCCGCATTCAAAATAACAGAATCTACTTTTGTGTCGCCGGTTACGGGGTCGGTGAAGATGTCGTTAATTCCTAGCTGCAGGAATCCGACGATTGGCAAGGGTCCGCCGGGAATAGATGGCAGGTTGAAAATAGGGACAGTAACAACCGAATCGCTGCGACTTATGTTGCTTACCTGTCGCAAGGCCGGATTGGGATTGTTGGCGCCGCCGGTGATGGTGGTGCCGAGGAAAAAATCTTGTCCTGTGTTCCCTGGCCCGATGCCGCTAGCGTGAGTCAGACATTCAATGCCGGCAATCGTGTCCGCTCGTAGTGCCGCGAGGGTCCGCGTGTCCGGTTGAAAACCTGGCCGGGGCCGATGGTTTGCCCGTTGCCGAAGATAGAGCCGTTCTCACAGCCAATGTTGTCGAGATAATTGCCAATTCCCCCAGTTCGAATTTGAGTGCAGGAAACCGCGCCGGTAGACGGGCAAGCAATAGGAGCTGGCCCGTCGAGAGCATAAAACTGACCCGCTGTGCTAAGAGGAGTACCAACCGAAGTAAGAATTAGTGACACAGATTGGCCGGCGCTGACGCACGGGCTAATCGCATTGTTAACGCAATATGGCGGAGGTCCGTTGTAGACCGAACACGGTTTTATCCCGTGTATCGCGATCGGTGGATTGTTTGACGTGGGATTGTAAGCTTCCGCAAGCCTGTGGCCGATACGCTGCTCGTGCGAACGCCAAACATGCAGGCAAGAAATGTCGGTATGCCGGTACGTGTGACCGTGACCTGAATTTGAGGATTGTAGGCCGCCGGGGCCGTGCAGAAGTTGTTACCGATGTCGGCGGCAAGCCTGCAATTAAGTTTTGCGCAGCAACCGCCTGTGCGCGAGTGTCCGCGTCTCCGGTACCGCCGTTGCAAACCGAGTTGAGGGTAACTGGGGAATACCACGTTGTGCCGGATGCCGACAGCGCCGCCGCGCCGGCCAAAGCAGCTGCGTCAGCGGTCTTTTGAGCTTGGTTTGAGGCCATGTAGCCGTTTACGACATCTAGGGTCAGTATGGTCATCGAAAACCTTATGCAGCAACAATTGCGTAGTCGAGTGGCGAAAACAGCATGTCATCATTCCTATTCTGCACAATTTCCTAGTGGACGAACTTCCAGCCCTACGTTGAAACCGCGCACAGGGCCAAGCCTGGGACGGTGGAATACTACACGGACGGCATAAGGATGCTGCTCAAGTCTGATATGGCGTCCCTGCGCTTAGACGAGATAACGGACCAAAACCGCAACAGTTTGCTTCCCGTCTCAAACATCTCTCAGCATCTCGTATCAATTGTGGATTGCGCACACTTCGGCGTGCATTTGCGCTTGGCTGTTGACTGGGGCAAGTTGCAAACGCGGGCCAAGATCACGCTGGCCAAGGGTGAGCGGATGCGGGAGAGGGTTGTTACGGATTCGGAAATGAAGGCTTATTTAGCGGCCTGTCCTCAACCTTGGAAAGACGCAGCCACGATAATTCGCGGGAGCGCGGCATGTCCGGGCGAAGTGTTCGCCCTGCGTTGGCCGAATGTCCTTCTGAATGGCCACGGCGGACTGATTCAGATTACCGACGGGAAAACCAAATTCAGAAAGCGTCTTCTTCCCATGGTTCCTGAGGTATACGTTGTGCTGAAAGACAGGTGGGAAGCGGCAGGACGGCCAAGCGAAGGCTGGGTATTTCCCAGTGACTCCGAAGACGGTCACTTCAATGGCGATAGTGCGAAGGATCAGCACGCCAAGGCCCTAAGAGATTCCGGAGTGAAACCGTTCGAGCCGTATTGCTTGCGACATACCGCGCTGACTCGGCTCGCCGAATCAGGCTGTGACGTATTCACCTTGATGAGAATCGCTGGGCACTCCAACATTCAAACAACCATGCGTTACATTCACCCACAGGCCGAAGCGGTAGAGATGGCATTCCAGAGGCTGCAAGGTGAATTGACTGGGCACAAAATTGGGCACAATGAATAAAACGGCAAATCAGAATGTCATTCGAATGTCCGCAAATTGTTGGTGCGAAAGGGGGGACTCGAACCCCCACGGTTTTACCCGCCAGATCCTAAGTCTGGTGCGTCTGCCAATTCCGCCACTTTCGCATCTAGAGATAAGTTACTCAATTTGTCGGGATTCCTGCAACTTGTGGGGGTTGGGGCGTGCTCCGATTTTGGTCGATTTCGTCGAAACTGTGCCCAAACTTGTTTGGCTGAGTCATACCGCCGTCTCCGACGAAGACTTCTCTAAGAATCCCACACGAAACCGGCTTGCCGTCTTCCTCAACCGCACCAATCACGCATCGTTTCATATAGGACAGATTGCACTCACCAAATAGTTTCGTAATGTAGTCAGCAGATCCAGGGCTTACTTACCCTGGATCAGCAGGCCGAGCGGTTTAAGCGGCCCGACTGGAATGAATTCGAACCCAAGGAAGCCATTCGCGGCAAGCGGCAGCTTGTGGATTATCGACTTAGCTTGATCGAGCGACTCAGTATTCATCAGGAAGATGACGCCTTGCTTATCCTCGCGGAACCAGAATTGCTCGATCATGCCTTCAAGATAAAGTTTGAGTGTGTCCGGAACTTCCTTCCGCATTATCTGCTGCCTCTCTTCGTCCGTGATCGGCTTGGCGAATGATCCGATAGCGAAAACCTTCATGACTATTCTCCTTGTCAGGACCCCAGCGAAATTCAAGCATAGCTGAATATCCCCCGGAAGGTAGGGCTTGAGGTTTACCACTCCGAACAGCGAGAGACGCTTGGGATGCGGTTCGGGGCGTATGACGAGCAACTCTGAAGTCAGTTTCTGAGAACAGGCAATGTCGCAATTGCGCTATTTGTTCGCCAGTTCTCGAGTCCCAGCGCCGGGTCAATTCGCGTTATAGCAATTTATCTTCAATTGCCCCCATGTAGACTCTGGACTGATGAACCCAGTTACGAATTTGGAAAAAGTTGCACGCTACTTGAGATCGATTGAGAATGGCGACTTTGCCTACATCGCTGATCTGTTCTCTCCCGATGCTGTCCTGAAACAGCTTCCCAATCGCATCTACCCGAACAGCATTAAGTCTGGAGTCGCAACAATGGCCGAGGCTTTCGAGAAGGATCGAAAGCTGATGTCGAGTCAAAGTTATGAGCTCAAAAGTTGGGTCGCTGACGGGGACAGGCTGTCGGTCGAAGTCCTCTGGACTGACACGCCGGCAGTCCTTTTTGGCAGCCTGGCCGCTGGCTCTGAGATGCGTACACACTCCGCCATGTTTTTCCAGTTCAAAGATGGAAAGATCGTCAGCCAACGCAATTATGATTGCTTTGGAACCTTGTAAACAGCCAACCACGTGTTCAGTGAGTTATGGCTCTTTTCTAGGGACGCGTTTTGACTGGTGCAGTCAGTTTGCGCTATTGATTGGATAACAACGTCGGCTCCTCCCCGGGCCGAGTATACTTTTCAGCGCAGCCTGACCAAGACTGGGAGGAAA
>Ga0126379_10002277_pt1 | contig 12184 bp, 7 predicted proteins | sample PanSoiMetPlot_24_FD_92640 | JGI IMG/M metagenome (GOLD analysis project Ga0126379, IMG submission 92640) | Tropical forest soil microbial communities from Panama - MetaG Plot_24 | ecosystem: Environmental > Terrestrial > Soil > Tropical forest > Bulk soil | place: Panama | collected 2016-02-17
ACGCCGGCGCTGCGCGCGAAGGCGCTCGAAGCCATCAAGAACGGACCGTATCGGCTCGGCGGACCGTTCGCGCCGCCGTCGCTCGTCGTGCCTGGCGTGAATCGCGGAACGATTGTCGCGCCGGGTTTCGGCGGCGGAGCCAACTGGCCATCCGGCGCGTCCGACTCCGAGACCGGTTTCGTGTACATCGGATCGGTTACGCGACCCTTCGTGGCTGGCGTCGTGAAGACCGATCCGCCCGATCCGGACAAGGCAGCCTACACTGCCGGCCGCGGCGGACAGGTGCCGAACATCGAAGACCTGCCGCTTCTGAAGCCGCCGTACGGCCGCATCACGGCATACGACCTGAACAAAGGCGAGATTGCGTGGCAGGTGCCGAACGGCGGTACGCCGCCGAACATCAAAGAGGCGTTCGACCGGCTCGGGCTGACCAATGTGCCGCCGACGGGCTATCCGTCGCAGGCGTCGTTTGTCGTGACGAAGACGCTGCTCCTCGGAGGCGAAGGCTCCGGCGGGCGCGCCATTCTCCACGCCTACGACAAGAAGACCGGCGAGAACGTCGCGGAGCTGGCGATGCCCGGGAGTCAGACCGCCGTCCCGATGACTTACATGTATCAGAACCGGCAGTTCATCATCGTGGCGGTTGCCGGACGGCCCGCCGGCCAGCTGGTGGCGTTCTCGTTGCCTGTTCCCGCGCCGCTCGGCGGCGGACGCGGTGGTCGTGGTGCCGCGGCTCCTGCCGCGGAGCGCTGAGGCGACGCGTCGTACATCGATGTGTCGTACGTAGCGTCCGGCTTTAGCCGGACGTTTCAGGTGTAGTGCAGACCTTCAGGTCTGCCCCAAGGCAGGCCTAAAGGCCTGTACTACGTAAGCGCCGCGCTCAACTACCTGATGCACACATCAGGCCCATACCCGTTACCAGCGTCATCAATCGCCACTTGAACCCAGCGCGCGGTGTCAGTTCCGTCGTGCCGCGGGTGGATGGTCACGAGACGGCCGACCTCGAGCAGTCGGGAATTGCAGTAGAGCTGTCGCGTCCTGAGTGGCGCGATTGACTGCCATCGCCCATCGGTGGGCCAGGCGGTGAAGCGAGTCTGCCTGTCGACCGTGAACGTCCGAGACTCTCTGTGAGAGACCGCCGTGATTGTGTTCCCGGTCACTGCGGTAATACGCCCCGTCATACAGTCGTACTTGGCGTCTGATCTCTGCGGAAGCGTCGCACTCATACCCGCAGCCAGCGTGAAAATCAGCACCGTGCGTTTGATCATGATGGGCCTCCGTTGAAGTCCATCAGGGCAAGAAAAATGCCCTCGCGAATCGCGGACCGACGTGGGTTTTTTTGCGGAAGTTACAGGATTTGGTGAGCTAGTGCTGTTGCCCCTGCAGTCTCAGGGCTGTGCTCGCGTGGACCGCCATCAGGTACTCGATGAGGCGTTGCGTGTCGACGCCCTTCGTGAAGAAATCCACCGCCCCGACCTCTTCGATGGCGTGGCGACCGCCGTCGCGATGGTGCGTCGACAGCCCGAGTATCTGGATGGACGGCAGCTCCGCGCGGATCCGGCGCGTGGCCTCGACGCCGTCCATCTCGGGCATCGAGATGTCCATCAGGATGACGTCGGGCCGCACGGCCCGGGCCACGGCAATCGCTTCGACTCCGTTGGCGGCCTCGCCCACGATGCGCAGCTCAGCCCGCTCTTGCAGCATCTCGCGGAACGCCTTGCGCACGCCAGCGTGGTCGTCGACGATCACGATTCTGAGAGCGCGCGCCGGCACGGAGCCGGCATCGACAGACGTGCGTCCGGACGCCGCGCCGCTCGGAGAGCGCTGAGTGCCGGCGGTCCGCACGTGGCCGTTGGGCACGACCAGACGGAATCGCGTCCCGCGACCGGGTGCACTTTCGACGTCCAGCTGCCCACCGAGCAGCGTCAGCCGTTCGCGAATGCTGAACAGTCCCCATCCCACCTGGCCGTCCTTCGCTTCGTCGACGAGCTTCGCCGGATCGAATCCAATCCCACGATCCTCCACGGTGATGCGAAGCGTGTTGTCCACGTCAAGCGAGAGGTCGAGCGTGGCGCGATCGACTCCGGCGTGCTTGACGGTGTTGAACAGCAGCTCGCGAACGGATTCGAAGAGAAGCGTGCGCACGTCCTTCCGGCTGGAATTCGCAAGCGGGTCGGCCGACACCTGCACGACCAGCCCGTGTTGATGACGCATCCAGTCGGCGAGCCACGTCAGCGCGGCGGGCAACCCCGAGCCATGGAGCACCGGAGGAAACAGCTCGAAGCTCAAAGACCGCGCCGCGGCGATCGCTTCGTCGAGGTTGCTTTTCGCCTGAAGCAACAGATCGTCGGCGCCAGGCCCGCGAACGTCGCGTGTGAACTGGCGATCGAGGTTCATCGACGCGCTCACCAGCAGCTGCTGAAGCCCGTCGTGGAGCGTCCTCGCGAGCTGCTCGCGAGCGTGCTGCTCGGCCAGCGTCAGATCGGACGCCAGCTTACGCAACTGCGCAGTCCGGCGTTCAAGTTCGACAGTCCGTTCCTGAAGCGCGGCCTCGGCTCGCTTGCGTGCGGTGATTTCGGTCACGAACGCAATGGCGCGTACGCCGCCTGGCGTGGCCGCATGACTCAGGCTTACTTCGATCGGGAACGTCGTCCCGTCCTTGCGCTGCCCGAAAAGGTCGGAGTCGACGCCCATCCGAAGGGGACGCGGCTCCGCGAAATACGATGTGCGATGCTTCGCGTGCGGCTCGCGAAAAGAGGCCGGGACCAGCCGCTCGATGGACTGACCGACGAGCGTCCCGCAATCCCAGCCGAACATCGTTTCGAGCGCCCGGTTGGCCGTCACGATGATTCCGTGCGGATCCACTGAGACGATGCCCTGCGTGGCGGTTTCGAGCAGGAGCCGCATCTCGCGATCGCGCTCTTCGTCCCGGCGGGCCTCACGCACCTCTTCGGCCCGGCGCCGCTCGGTGACATCCAGTTCGAGTCCGGTGAGCCGCGTGACCTGGCCGTCATCCCCGCGCTCGGCACGTCCAAGACTTTGGGTCCACGACACACTGCCGTCGGCGAGAGTAATCCGGAATGTGATGTCAAATGCTTCGCGTCGCGTCCGCAGCACGTCATCGAAGGTCGCGAGTATCTGCGGGCGGTCCTCTTCGTGGACGCGCGCGAGCCACATCTCGAACGACGGCGTCACGTCGGAACCGAAGCCGTACCGTGCCCGGAAGCGATCATCCCAATCGACTTGTTTGGTACGCGCGTCCCACGTCCACGAGGCGCCGCCAGACGCGTCGAGCGCCAAGCGAAGACGCCACTCGCGCTCCCGCAGGGCGGCCTCGGCCCGCGCACGCTCGGCGGCCGCCCACGTCCGCACAGCGGTCTCCTCGATCAGGGCGATCTCCTCGGCCGTCCATGCTCGGGGCGTGGCGTTGTGCACGCCGAACGTCGCAACCCAGCGACCGTCCTTGAGCAGCATCACGCCGGCAAACGCCGCGATCTCGCCCCCGAGAAGGATCGCTCGCTCCGCGTCCGTGAACCTCGGGTCTGTGCGAACGTCGTCGACCGCAATCGACTCGCCCCGCCTGTACGACTCGACCAGCGCAGCGCCAAAGAGCGTGACGGGCTTCCGGCCGGGACCCGGCGGGACACCGTTGACGTACGACCGCTCGACGACGAAGTCGTCGCCCTCGATTGTCCCGTAGCAGACGCGGTTGACGCGGAGATGCTCGCCGAGCAAACGCACGGTGACGTCCTGAATCTCGACGGGATCGCTCAGCTGGCGAAGCGTGTCGTTCAGGACCACCGTGAACTGCAGCCGCTCCTGGCTTGCGCGCACGGCCGCCTCGGCGCGGGCACGTTCGATGGCTTCCCAGTTGCGTTCGGCGACGTCGCGGATGAGATCGATCTCCGCCTCCGCCCAGCTCCGCGGCGTGGCGCTGTGCACGCCCAGCGCACTGACCCACTGGTCGTTCTTCAACGTGACCACCATGGCGAACGCCGCAATTGCATTCTTCAGGAGGGCCGCACGTTCCTTCTCCGTAAGCCTTGGGTCGGTGCGCACGTCGTGCACGGCGACTGCCTCGCCGCGTCTGTACGAATCGAGCATCGCCGCGCCCATGCACGTGACCGGCCCGCGATTGCTTAACCGCGCGACGCCGCTCTCGTACATGTCGCGCATGACGAACTCGTCGCCCTCGATGTCCGCGTAGCACACGCGGTTCGCCCGCAGATGCTCTCCCAGAAGGCGCGAGGCCGCGGCGGCCATCTCAACTGGATCGCTCAACGGCCGAAACGCGTCGGAGAGCTTGAGCAAAAACGTCAGACGCTCTTCGCTTCCACGCACAGCCGCCTCGGCGCGGGCGCGTTCCACCGCCTCCCAGGTCCGTTCGGCAACATCGCGAACGAGATCGACCTCCGAGGATGTCCAGTTGCGGGGGGTTGCGCAGTTCGCGCCGAACGCAGCGACCAAGCGTCCGCCCTTGAGCAGCATCACGCCAGCGAACGCCGCCATCTCCATGTCCCGCATGATCGCGCGCTGCGGTTCCGAGAACCTCCGATCGGTGCTGACGTCGCAGACGACGACTGTTTCGCCACGGTGAAACGCGCTCGTGAGTTCCTCCCCGAACGCGCCGGCCATCCATTGGCCGGCAAGCGGTTTGACGCCGCAAATCCACTCCCGTCGAATCGTGGACCGGCTGTTTTCGAGCTCCGCGTAGCCAACGCGGTTCACTTGCAGGTGCTCCCCCAGCAGCCGCGCAGCGATCTCCTGCATCTCGAGAGGATCGCTGAGCGGACGCAGCGCGTCGGAAAGCCCAAGCAGGAACGCCTGGCGCTCTTCGCTCGCGCGCAGCGTCGCGACTTCCAGATCGTCGGTCATGTGAGTGCGTGTGGATTCTACCCGGGTTCGGCGCGGGCGATCCGGGATTTCGCCGTAGAATGGCGCCGCTCGCCGCGAACAGAAGAGCCGGCGATAGACGAGTGGAGGTCACCTCATGCGTCCAAGGTTTCTGATCCGGCTCAAGGCCGCGGTTCCGATGGTCGCGCTCAAAGGTCAGACACCAGCGGACGGTCGAGATCCTGGCGCTGATGCCGGCGCTGACGCGGGGGCGTTAGCCGTGTTCACAGATGTAGCGTCCGGCGTCCACCTTCGCCAAAGGCCTCGGTGGACCACCGTAGCTTTAGCGGAGGTGGTCAGCCGGACGGAAGTGCGTCCGCCTGAAGGCGGACGCTACAAACAAAATGAAAAGCGTACAGCCATGCCGGCGTTGAAAGCGCTCGCCCTCGCCGTCGCTGCCGGCGCCGTACTCGTCGCGCAGAGCGCATCTCGATCGACCGGGTGGCCGTCGTACGCCGGCGAACCGCAGGGACGCCGGTACTCGCCGCTCACCCAGATCAGCACCAAGAACGTCTCCCGGCTGAAGCTGGCCTGGCAGTACGGCGTGGCGCAGCCGAACGCGAGCGCGGTGTCGACGGTGAACGCGGTGGGTCGAAGCCAGGCCGTGCCGATTCTCGTGGGCGGCATGCTCTATACCTCCACCTCGCGGCGGACGATCGTCGCGCTAGATCCGGCAACCGGAAAAGAGATCTGGAAATACGAGCTCGAGAAAGGCGGCGCGCCGAACCGCGGCGTGTCGTACTGGCCTGGCGACGGCCGGCTGCCCGCACGCATTCTGGCGGGCACGACTGACGGCCGACTGCTCGCGCTTGATGCCGCGACCGGAACGCCGGTCGCCACATTCGGCGATCGCGGATTCGTCGACCTGCGCGCAGGCGTTGCCGACAAGTACCCGCGGATGCCGTACATGATGGCGTCGCCAGGGCTCGTCTACCGGGATCTGGTCGTCACTGGCGCGCAGGGACAGGAAGACAACCCTGAAGGTCCGGCGATGGACGTGCGCGCGTGGAATGTCCGCACCGGTACGTTGGTCTGGACGTTTCACACAATTCCGCATCCAGGCGAGCCTGGTTCCGAGACGTGGCCGAAGGATTACTGGATGACCGCAGGCTCTCCGGCCAACTGGGGCTTCGGCTCGGTCGATGCCGAACGCGGCCTCATCTTCCTGCCTGTCGGCCAGCCTGCGGCGCAGTACTACGGCGGCCATCGGGCGCAGCAGAATCTCTATTCGTCGTCGGTCGTCGCGCTCGACGCGAACACCGGCAAAGTCCGCTGGCACTTTCAGCTGACGCACCACGACGTGTGGGATTACGACAACGCCGCGACCCCTGCCCTTGTCGACGTTGTCCGCAATGGCCGGCGAATTCCTGCCGTCGTCACGGTCGCGAAATCAGGGCTGATGTTTCTTCTCGAGCGCGAAACGGGCAAGCCGATCTACCCGGTCGAGGAGCGGCCGGTACCGCAGAGCGACATTCCCGGTGAGGACACGTGGCCGACGCAGCCGTTTCCGGTGAAGCCGCCGCCGTTGTCGCGCCTCAGCATCAGGCCCGATGAGATCTTCACCGGCGAGCCCACACACGAAAAATTCTGTCGTGAGCTCGTCGAGAAGATCGGCGGCATTCACAACCTCGGTCCGTACACGCCGTACAGCAGCCGGGAATTCCGCATCCTGTTTCCCGGCCAGCAGGGCGGTCCGAACTTCGGTGGCGTCGCGGTCGATCCGGCGATGGGCTACGTCTTCGTGAACTCGCGTGATGTGGGCGGGATGGGCCGGCTGGACAAGACGGCTGAGGGCGATCAGGTCGCCTATCGTCGCTTCAGCCCGCTCGGCCGCGGCACCGTGAACGCGCGGTTCTGGAATCCCGAGAACAGCCTGCCATGTCAGCCGCCGCCGTGGGCGCATCTGATCGCGGTCAATGCCAACACCGGCGACATCGCGTGGAAGGTCACGCTTGGCACGAGCGACGAGCTCGAAGCGAAGGGCATCAGGAACACCGGATCGTTCGGACAGGGCGGACCGATCGTCACCGCTGGCGGACTGGTGTTCATCGCCGGCACGATCGACAAACGCTTTCGAGCGTTCGACTCACACACTGGCCAACTGCTGTGGGAGGGACGGCTGGAGTCCGAAGGCCACACGACGCCGATGACCTACATGGCGCCGAACGGCAAACAGTACGTCGTCATCGTCACGACGGGACTCAATGCGTTTGCGCTCGAATGAACGCATCAACGATCGCGTCGAGCTGGCCAAGCGACACCGTGCCCGCGCTCAACACCGCGTTGTGGTACTCGCGGATATCGAATCTGTCGCCGAGGGCGTTCCTGGCCTTATCGCGCATCTCGAGGAACTTGAGCTCGCCGACCATATACGCGCACGCCTGTCCTGGGTTCACGACGTATCGTTCGACTTCGCTGGCTTCGATCCCGTAATCGATCGCCTGCTGGCGGGTCCAGTGTTTCGCATGAATGCCCGTGTCGACGACCAGCCGCCGTGCGCGGAACAACTCGTCGTCGAGCTCGCCGAGCAGGCCGATCGGATCGTCCTGATACCAGCCTGATTCGGCCGCGAGCCGCTCGGCATACAGACCCCAGCCTTCGTTGAAGGCCGGGACGTTGCCGAAGGCAAAAATACGGCGGAATCGAGGGAGCGCGGTGTTCTCGATCTCGCGTGCGGCCTGAAAATGGTGGCCCGGCACGCCCTCGTGATACATCGTCGTGCGCAGACCGAACTTTGTCATGCGCTCCGGCCGCAGCGGAATCAGCACGGTACCCGGCCGCGAGCCGTCAGGCGCCGGCAGCGAGTAGCCGGTTGCCGCATTTGCCTCACGGAAACGCGGATACGGACGTACCTCTACAGCCGCTTTGGGCATGACATCGAACTGCGGCGCGGCGCGCTTCTGCGCGTCGCGCAGGATCGCGTCGGCGTCGGCGATGATTTGCGCGCGGCCGTCGTCGGTGAGTGGGTACGCCTGCTCTTTCTTCAACTGCTCGATCCGATCCTTGACTGATCCTTGGGTACGGCCCATCTTCCGAAGCACATCGTCCATCTGCTGCTCGAGCATTGCGACCTGTTTCAGGCCGATCGCGTAAATCTCGTCGGCGCTCAGGCGTGTGGTCGTGGCGCGGCGCAACGCAAACGCGTAGGCATCTGCTCCGCCCTTCAGCCTCCACAGCCCGGCGTGGTCGGTTGCCTGCCCCGCGAGTTCCTGCAGCAACGAGATGCCACGTGACCACGCCGGGTATACCTGCGCGGCGACGATCCTCTCCACCTGCGTGCGCAGCTCTTCCCGGCGGGCGTCGGAGACCGCCTTCGACGCAGCAAGACGCTGATCGAACGTGGCCGCGAACGGGTTCATCGCCGGTGGCGTCGCGATGAACTGCTCCATCTGCGCGATGGTCGCGCGGATGATGAAGCGCGGGGGAATCATCCGCCTCGTCGAGAGCCGGCGCGATCCTGCGACGGCGTCGTCCATGCGCGTGCTCACCAGGCGAAGCCGGGCGATGTAGTGAAGCGCGTCTTTCTCGGTGTTCAGGGGATGACCGACGGTCAGGCTCGTCGGGAGCTGAACGTTGACGCCGCCGTACTGCTCGAGCGGAAAGAAATAGCTCGTGAACCTGTCGTAATCGGCGTAGATCGTGAGATGCCACCGCATCAGATCGGCGGAGATGCGTTCATCCTCGGTCATTCCCGCACGATCGATCGTGGCCAGCTCCCGGAGGCCCTTCCGGGCCAGCAACCCGATGGAGTGCCAGAACTCCTGGGTTTCTGGTGCGACCTGCTGCTCGATGGCATCCTGTTCGTCGCCGGAGAAGTAGCGCGTGGCCGCAGCCACGTTCTTCGGGTTCGCCCGCATCCACTCGGCACTGAACGAGTCGAAGAACTCGGAGGCCGTTCGCGGCTTTGGCGACTGCTGCGCCGAGGCGCCAGCGAGTACGAGCGCGACGACGAAGGCGGCTGGCGCTTTCAACATGGTGGACGCCTTTCGGGATGGTGCTCGAACGATAGACTAGGCCAATTCGCCGACACGACCTTCACACAATATCGATGGGATTCCGACATGACGTTTCCGAGTTAGAGGACCAGGAATAACTCGCCACGCTCCGTGTCCTTCTTTCTTCTGTGGTGGAGAGAGTTTCCCGTAACTGCTCTAGACTTTGAGCTTTCCGATGGACGTTTACCTGATCGACGGCACGTACGAGTTGTTCCGGCACTTCTACGCGGTCCCCCCCGCGCGCGATCGGGAGGGCCGCGAGGTCGGCGCCGTCCGCGGCGTCCTGCGATCGCTGCTCGGCATGATGACAGTGAACACCACCTACATCGGCGTGGCGACGGATCACGTCATCGAGTCGTTCCGGAATCAGCTCTGGTCTGGGTACAAGACGGGCGAGGGTATCGACCCCGATCTGCTCGCGCAGTTTCCGTTGCTGGAAGACATGCTTGCGGCGCTGGGTGTCGCGGTGTGGCCGATGGTGGAGTTCGAAGCGGACGATGCGCTAGCTGCTGCAGCCGCGAAGGCGGCAGCCGATCCGCGTGTGAAAAAGGTATTCGTCTGCACGCCCGACAAGGACCTGGCGCAATCGGTGCGTGGGACCCGCGTCGTGCAGATGGATCGCCGCGCGAGGACGATTCGCGACGAGGTAGGTGTCATTGCGAAGTTCGGCGTGCCGCCGGCGTCGATTCCCGATTACCTCGCGCTCGTCGGCGACAGCTCCGACGGATATCCCGGCCTTCCCGGCTGGGGCGCGAAATCGGCTGCCGCGGTACTGGCGAAGTACGGGCACCTCGAGGCGATTCCCGCGGACTGGAAATCCTGGAGCGTGAACGCGTCGAAACCTGCCGCGCTCGCCGCGACGCTGGCGCGCGATCGCGACCTAGCCCTCCTCTTCCGGGACCTCGCAACCCTCCGGACGGAAATCCCGGTGTTCGACGATGTGGAGGAGTTGCGATGGAAAGGGCCGACGCCGTCATTTCAGGCGCTGGCGATGCAACTCGATGCGGCGACAGAGATGTAATGTACGAGTGCGGACCTTCAGGTCCGCCTCGCTGGCAGGCCTGAAGGCCTGCACTACACACGATTGAACGTGCGTTTCTCAACTCTCATCCTCATCCCGTTCTTCGGACGCACGGTGACGAGTTGCATCGGCACGATTTGCTGACCAGGCTCGAGCGACATATGCCAACGTTGCAGCGCCGTCGCAAGAATCAGCCGCGCCTCCATCATCGCGAAGCCGTTGCCGATGCAGACACGTGGGCCGCCGCCGAACGGGAGAAAGGCGTAGCGCGGGATACGCTCTTCCCACCCGGCCCCGAAACGCTCAGGGTCGAATCGCTCGGGGTTGTCGAAGAAACGACCGTCGCGGTGCATCGCGTACGTGTTGACCGTGATCAGGCTTCCACGCGGCACATCGTACCCACCAATGCGGACATCGTCGATCGGCTCGCGCGCAAATCCGGGTGCCGGCGGATACAGGCGCATGCTTTCGCGGACCACCATCTCGGTGTACGGCAGCTGCGCGAGGTCGGCAACCGTCGGCGCGCGGCCCCGCAGGACACCGGACACCTCCTTCACGAGTTTCTCTTCCACTTCTGGATGCTGCGAGAGCAGGTACCACGTCCACGTCAGGGCCATGGCGGTGGTTTCGTGTCCCGCCAGAAACAGCGTCATCATCTCTTCGTGAAGCTGGCCGTCGGACATCCCGATGCCGCTTTCCTCGTCGGTCGCGGCGAGAAGAACAGACAGCAGATCTGCCGCCGCCTCCCGCGAGGCACGATGCTCCGCGATAAACCTATTGAGCAGCCGGTCGATCCGTCCGAGCGCGCGCTTCTCTTCGCGGTTGCGGTGCGTCGGGACCCAAGACGGAAGCCGAACCACAGAGTTCAGGCGATCGTTGGCAGCGTCAAGCACCGCGACCATCAGCCCACCGACTTCTTTCGCGTCCTGCGTGACATCGGCACCAAACAGCGTCTGCACCACGATGGCCAGCGTCAGCCTCGCCATCTCTTCAGGAACCTCGACCACCGCGCCGTCCGTGAACGAATCGATCATGCGGAGCGCATGGTTGACCATGACCGCTCCATACGTCACGAGCTGCCCATGATGAAAGGCGGGCTGAATCAGCTTGCGCTGCCGTTTCCAGATGGCGCCGTCGCTTGTCAGTAACCCCTGTCCGGCAAACGGACCAAATGCCTGCTTGATCAGACGCGCCTTGTAGTACTTCTCCGGTTCCTCGATGAGGATCTGCCGCGCGAAGTCGGGGTGAGCCAGTTGATACACATGCAGCGGCCCGACGTGGTAATGAGCGATGTCGCCGTGCTCGCGTGCGATGTTCAGGCCAAATGCCAGCGGATCGAAAGGAAATCGATCCGGGAACATCTGACCGATCGCGGCGAGCACCAGGTTGATGTGCGGCCCAGGAGGCCGTACCAGTTGTGCCATCGCAACCGTCAGACGCTCTCGACGCGTTTGCCCACGACGCCGGCGCAGATCACCGGCAGTACCCGGCCGATCGGATCGCGCAGAACGACATCGGCCAGATCGTCGAACGGCGTCGACTCGGCGTTGACGATCACCAGCTGGGCGCCGGTTTCTTTCGCGAGGGGCACGAGCCCGGCGGCCGGAAAGACCTGGAGGCTCGAGCCGACGGCGAGCAGCAGGTCACACCGTTCGGCGGCCCGCATCGCGCGCTCGATCACCTTCGGCACCAGCGGCTGACCGAACGAAATTGTCGCGCTCTTGAGGATGCCGCCGCACCGCTCGCACGGCGGATCGTCTTCACCGCGCCGCACGCGATCGAGCACGGGCTGCATGGGCCCGCGCCATCCGCACGCCATGCACATCACGTCGCGCATCGTACCGTGCACTTCGATGACCGTCGCCGGTGAGTTCCCTGCCCGCTGATGGAGTCCGTCGATGTTCTGCGTAACCAACGCCTCCAGTCGGCCCGCATGCTCCAGCGCGACGAGCGCGCGATGGCCGTCGTTCGGCTGTGCCTGCCAGGCCGGGCTGTTCAGCCGGGACTGCCACGACAGCTTCCGCACGTCGGGATCGGACATGTAGTAGTGGATGTTCGACATCCGCTCGGCCTTGGGATTCCGCGTCCAGACGCCGTTCGGCCCTCTGAAATCAGGTATGCCCGACTCGGTGGAGATCCCGGCGCCCGTGAGAGCCACGATGCGGGCGGATGCCGACACCAGGAGGCTGGCCGTTTCGATCCGATCGTCCATCCACGATCAGTGTATTCGGGATCCCGGCTTTCTGCCGGTGACGCAGATCCAACTCTTCCCCGC
>Ga0126379_10002278_pt1 | contig 12183 bp, 12 predicted proteins | sample PanSoiMetPlot_24_FD_92640 | JGI IMG/M metagenome (GOLD analysis project Ga0126379, IMG submission 92640) | Tropical forest soil microbial communities from Panama - MetaG Plot_24 | ecosystem: Environmental > Terrestrial > Soil > Tropical forest > Bulk soil | place: Panama | collected 2016-02-17
GCCGCCCACGGTCGTGTCCTGACCGTCTACCAGAACCGCCGCTGGGATCCGGATTTCGTCGCCGTGCGCCGGGCGGTGGACGCTGGCCTGCTCGGGGAGATTTTCAACGTGGAGACGTTCGTCGGCGGCTACGAGCATCCGTGTCGCACCTGGCACTCGGACACGACGGTGTCCGGTGGAGCGGGATACGACTGGGGCTCGCACCACGTCGACTGGGTGGTGCTGCTCATGGGCGGCGCGCCGCGCCGGGTGCAGGCGCACGCCCACAAGCGCGTCTGGCACGACGTCACCAACGTCGACCAGCTCCGCGTGCGAATGACGTGGGACGACGGCCGCGAGGCCGAGTTCTTCCAGAGCGACATCGCCGCCGTCCGCCGCCCCAAGTTCTACGTGCAGGGGACGGCGGGCACGCTGGTCGGACACTACCGAACGCTCACGTTCGAGAACATCGAGCCCGGCCGCGGGTACGTCTCGCGCGAGGCCCACCACGCCGAGGCGCCGGCCGACTTGCTGCTGGCGCGCTACGAGAGCGGCTACGGGATCAGCGAGACCCGGTTGCCGCTGGCGCGCGAGCAGCCCTTCGCCTTCCATCGGAACCTCGCCGATCACCTGCACTTGGGCGAGCCGCTCGCCGTCACCCCGGCATCGGTGCGGCGGGTGATCGCGGTGCTCGAGGCGGCCCAGCGATCGTGCGAGATGGCCGGTCGAGCCGTGGCGCTCGAGGCCGACTCGATGTGACGTCGGACGAGCGGGCGCCGGCGCTCCGCTGGGGCGTGATCGGCGCCACCTCGCGGGTCGCCCGGCTCGCGGTCATGCCGGCCATCGCGGCGAGCCCGACCGCTCGGCTGGTCGCGGTGGCGAGCGAGGGCGGGCCCGCCGCGCCGCCGGGTGACGCACGCGTCTACTCCCGGTACGAGGCGCTGCTCGACGATCCCGATGTCGAGGCCGTCTACGTGCCGCTTCCGAACAGCCTCCACCGATCGTGGGTCGAGCGCGCCGCCGCCGCCAGCAAGCACGTGCTCTGCGAGAAGCCCCTCGCGCCGACGGTTGCGGACGCGAAGGCCATGGCCGCGGCGTGCGCCGCCGCGGGGGTGACCCTGCGCGAGGCGTACATGACGCCGTTTCATCCGCGGGCGGCCGCGGTCGACGCGCTCGTGGCGTCGGGCCGCCTCGGCGACTTGCGCTTCGCGCGGGCCGCGTTCACCAGCGTGCTTGACCGGCCGGGTGACCATCGCTGGCGCCCGGAGATGGGCGGCGGCGCGCTGCTCGACGTCGGCACCTATTGCGTCGCGCCGCTCTTGCGCGCGGCGGGCCGGGCGCCGGTGCGCGTGGAGGCTGCCGCCGTTCGGTCGACGTCGGGCGTCGAGTCGGCGATCGCGGGCTGGCTCGACTTCGGCCAGGGATTCGCCGCGGCCATCGAGTGCGCGTTCGACGCGCCGGAGCGGCAGTCGCTCGAGATCGTGGGCACCGAGGCCGCCGTGGTCCTCGAGCGCGCCTTCACTCCCGGCCACGCCGACACGCGCTTTTCGCTGCAGCGCCGCGACGGGCGCGCGGAGACCGTCGAGTCGCGAGGGGCCGATCCCTACCGTGCGATGATCGAGGCGTTTCACGCGGCAGTGCGCGGCGCCGCGCGGGCCGGCTCGATCGCGGCGTCGATCGCCGTCGCTGCGGTCCTCGATCGCTTGCGCGAGGCGGCGGGGCTCGAGCCGGCGCTGGCCGCCCTCATGTCGGCACGACGGACGGCGCCGGGCGATCTTCCGCCTCGGTCATAATGGTTCCGAGGGCACAGTCATGCGGGGCATCGAGGGCGAGCAGGTCCTGCTCCGGATCGTGCTGAGCGAGTCGCGCACGCGCGATGGGCAGCCGCTGTTTCGCCGCGTGCTCGAGCTGCTGCGCGCGGAGGGGCTGGCCGGCGCCACCGTCCTGAAGGGCATCGCCGGGCTGGGCCAGCGTGGCGACATCCACACCGTGGACATCGAGGTGATCTCGCAGGACCTGCCGATCGCGATCGAAGCGGTCGACAGGCCGGAGCGGATCGCCGGCGTGCTTCCGAAGCTCGGCCTCCTGGTGTCGGACGGCAGCGTGACGCTCGAGCGGGCCCGCGTGATCCGCTACGCCGACGCGCCCCGCCCGCGCCCGTCCAGCAACGGGCGCTAGGCCGGACGATTCACGAACGATCGGAGCGCGAGGCGGTCGGGTCCTGGCGTGGCGGGCCCGTCCGGCGCAGTCGGCTCCGACACCCACTCGCTCGCTGCGCCGCTCTGCGAGCGGCGTGCGAGACTCGGGGGACCCACTCCGCCGCTGCGCCGGACGGGCCCGCCACGCCACCCGACCGGCTCACGTCGCCGGCGTTCGTGAATAGTCCGTCCTAGGCCTCGTAGCGCAGCACGCGCACCTTCTCCATCGTGATGAGGCCGCCGCTCATCATCCGATCCACCTCGGGGAGCACCGCCTCGAGGCGCTCGAGGGAATCGACGACCTCGATGACGATGGGGAGATCGGCCGAGAGCTTCAGGATCCCGGCGGTGTGCACGATCGAGCGCGGCCCGAAACCCGCGACGCCGCGCAGGACCGTCGCGCCCGCCAGGCGCCTGGTGCGGAACAGCTCGAGCAGCGCGGCGTAGAGCGGCCGCCGCTCCCAGTGGTCGCTCTCGCCGATGAAGATCCGCATCAGGATCTGTTCGCCCTCGATCGTGCGCATGTCGCTACCCCCGGACGTGCAGCACGAGTCGGCCGACCGCCATGCCGAGGAAGCACAGGCCGAGCGCGAGGGCAGTCGTCACGAGGATGTTGATCCAGGCCTGGTGCCAGGCATTGGTCTCCATGAGGCGGACCGTCTCGTAGCTGAACGTCGAGTAGGTGGTGAGGCCTCCCATCATGCCGGTCGTGAGGAACAGCCTCGCGGTGTCCGGCAGGAGCAGCGTATCGGTGCCGAGCTCCTGCACGAGGCCGATGATGAACCCGCCGCTCAGGTTTGCGATCAGCGTGCCGTAGGGGAACTCCGTTCCGAACCACTGCGCCGCGACGAGGGAGGTCAGGTAGCGCAGGACCGAGCCGATGCCGCCTCCCACGGCGACCAGCAGCACTCGCTCGAGCAGGGCAGATCCTCCATGGCTGGCCCGAGCCCGGCGAGCGCGGCCCGGCTCGGGATCGAAGCGCTCACGCGAGAGGCACCGGCTCCGCTCGCGGACGGCCCGGCGCGTCGGCGCCGCCGTTCGCGCGCCCGGCCCTCATCGCATCAATCTATCTCGGCTGTGGGCTCCGTGCTGAGCTCTTCGGGAATGGGCAATCCCGCCCGGCGCCGCTCTGCGATGCGATCGTCCACGGCCTGGCGACAGCACTTCCTGAACGGTTCGGGCTCGTGGCGCGACTCCGCATCGGCGTGGAGGGTGATGCCGCCGCCGACGTCGATCTGATCGAGATGAAGCGTGCGGGACCGGCTCTCGCACTGGGTGGCGGCTTCCCAGAACAGCTGGTTGCGGAGTTGTGCCCCGGGGTCATCGTCGCCGCACATCCGCCGATGAGTCCGGCTGAGGCCATGACCAGGATCGCGGATCTTCGCATGTGCGCCTCGCGAGCGGGGAGAACGGGCAAGGAGAGTGCCGGCGAGACGCGTCCCGGAAGTCTTCGCCGACGCAGCGTTCGGCGCGCGCGCCCAGGACGTCGCGGGTCGGAGTGGGGCAACGATGCCCACGGCGGTGGGGCGGATCGGCGACGGTCGGAGCGAGCGGGCGGCGCTACGAGCCCTTGCTGGACGGACGGGCCCCCGGGGAGGCGGGCGGCGTCGGCCGCACCCGGCACTCGATCGCCACCATCATGTGGTTGGCGTTGGGGTCGGTGTTGAGCGCCGTTACCGCCGGATCGCACGTGGGTGGCAGCTTGAATCGCGCCCGGAGCTCCTCCAGCGTGAGCTTCTGCAGCTCGATGAACTCGCCCGTGCTCATCGAAACGGTGACGGCGAGCATGACCTTCGTCAGGAGACGCCACGGCAAGCGCATGCCGGCATCCTACGGCGCGGCGGGTGAAGATTGCCTGAAGCGCTCCTGAATTTTTCTTCAGGCGCTGCGCGCGATCCCCGAGGGACGCTACGATATCCCGCATGCGAGTGCTGGTGATCGAGGACGACAGGAAAGCCGCGAAGCTCCTGGGCAAGGGGCTGCAGGAGGAGGGGTTCGTCGTCGACCTGGCCGCCACCGGCGAGGAGGGGCTCGAGCAAGCGCAGGTGAACGAGTACGACGTGATCGTGCTCGACTGGCTTCTCCCCGGCCAGGACGGGATCAGCGTCTGTCGCGCCCTCCGCGCCCGCGACGTGTCGACGCCGATCCTCATGCTCACGGCGCGCGACAGTCTCGGCGATCGAGTCACCGGGCTCGGCACGGGCGCGGACGACTACCTGACGAAGCCGTTCGCCTTCGCCGAACTGCTCGCGCGGATCCGGGCTCTCCTCCGCCGCTCGCGGCTGAGCCAGCCCGCGGTCCTCCGCGTGGCCGACCTCTCGCTGGATCCCGCCAGCCGGCGGGTGAGCCGGGGGGGCGTGGCGATCGCGCTCACGTCGAAGGAGTACGCGCTGCTCGAGGTCTTGATGCGCAACGCGGGCCTCGTCGTCAGCCGGACGCGTCTCGTCGAGCGCGTGTGGGACGAGGCCTCGGACATCGTCGACAACCTGGTGGACGTCCACGTGAGCCACGTGCGGCGGAAGATCGATCGCCCGGGGAGCGTGCCGCTCATCCACACCGTGCGCGGCTTCGGCTACCGGCTGGGCCTCCCGGATTCGCCGGACCCGTGAGCGCGCTCACCCTCAAGACGCGCCTCTGGCTCGGGCACGTCGCGGTGCTGGCGGCGATGCTGGCGCTCGCGGCGTTCGGCGCGGACTGGGCGCTCCGGCGCGTCGTGATCGGGGGAGTGATCGACGACGCGATTCTCTGGCTGGCGTCGACGGAGGCCGAGGCGCTGCAGGTCGACCCCGGCCAGCCCGTGCGGGTCCACGAGATTCCGCCGGGCGGCGGACCGCCGTCGTTCACCCGGCTCGACAAGTTCGTCCAGGTCGTGGATCTGGACGGCCACATCGTGGCTCGCAGCTCGACGCTCGGGACGGCGAACCTGCCGCGACCGCCCTGGCTGCTCGCGCGCCTGCGGCGCGGCGAGACGGTATTCACGACCCTGACCGACTTCGGCGAGGAGCCGGTCCGGATGGTCGCGCTGCCGGTGACCGCGGGCCAGGCCCGGTACGCCGTGCAGGTCGCGATGTCGCTCGACGACGCCTACGCGGTGCTGCGCGCGGGCCGCTGGCTGTTCCTCAGCATGTCGGTGGTCATCCTGGCCGGCATCGGGCTGACCAGCGCGCTGCTCGCGCGGCGCGCGCTTCGCCCCATCGACCAGGTGGTGAGGCAGGCGCGGCGCATCGGCGAGGCCAACCTCGCGGACCGCCTGCCCCACCCGGGAACGCGCGACGAGATCGGCCGCCTGGTCGAGACGCTGAACGAGATGCTGCGACGGCTCGAGCGGAGCTTCGAGGTGCAGCGGCAGTTCACCGCGGACGCCTCGCACGAGCTGCGCTCGCCGCTGTCGCGGCTGCGCGCCGAGCTCGAGGTGACGCTGCGCCGGCCGCGCGCGTCGAGCGACTACGAGGAGACGCTCAGGTCCTGTCTCGAGGAGGTGGAGCGCGTGCAGGGCCTGATCGAGGAGCTGCTCGAGCTGGCCCGCATCGATTCGCGCCAGGAGCCGGAGGCCTCGGAGCCGATCGCGGTCGACGCCATCGTCGCCGCGGCCGTGGCGGCGGTGCGATCGAAGGCCGAGCACCGCGGCGTCCTGCTCGCGGTCGAGCCGTCGCCCGACCTTCTCGTCAACGCCGCACCGGTGGCCGCGCAGGTCGCGCTGGCGAACGTGCTCGACAACGCCGTCAAGTTCTCGCCCGCGGGGGGGCAGGTGAGCGTCGGGATCGCGACTGACGGCGAGGACGCGATCATCACGGTCTCGGACACGGGGCCGGGAGTCGAGCCACAGGAGGTTCCGAGGCTGTTCCAGCGCTTCTATCGCGGCCACGCGTCGCGGGGAACCGACGTGCCCGGCGTCGGGCTCGGGCTGGCCATCGCGCAGACGCTGGTCGAGCGCCAGCGGGGCCACATCGCGGTCGAGAGCGGCGGCGCCGCGAAGGGCGCGACCTTCACGGTCCGCCTGCCTCTGGCCGACGCGTGAAAAGATCGGCCGGCCGATCGGACGCGCCCGATTGAGCGATCGCATTCCCGCGAGGGCCATCGAGCGCCCGAGCACCCGCGCGGATGCCACACGCCACGGCGGTCGAGCGCTGCTCGAGGTCCTCGGCGCCTCGACGCGCCTCGGCCTGACCTCGTTCGGTGGGCCCGTCGCCCACCTCGGGTATTTCCGCGAGGAGTACGTCGTGCGGCGGCGGTGGATCGACGAGGCCCACTACGCGGACCTGGTGGCGCTGTGCCAGTTCCTGCCCGGTCCCGCGAGCAGCCAGGTGGGAATGGCGATCGGGCTCATGCGAGCGGGGCTGCTGGGCGGCGTCGCGGCGTGGCTCGGGTTCACCCTTCCATCGGCGGCGGCCCTCGTCGTCTTCGCGTACGGCCTGCGCACGGCCGGGCTCGCGGACGTGGGATGGCTGCACGGGCTCAAGGTGGTGGCGGTCGCCGTCGTCGCCCAGGCCGTGTGGGGCATGGCGCGAAACCTGGCCGCCGACCGGGCGCGCGCGTCGCTCGCGATCCTGGCGGCGCTCGCGGTGCTCGCGTCTCGCAGTCCGGTTTCCCAGGTGCTGGTGATCGCCGTGGCCGGCCTGGTCGGATGGAAGGGCCTGCCGGCGTCGGAGACGGCTGCGTCGACTCCCGTGGACGTCCCGGTCAGCCGGCGCGTCGCCGTCGGCGCGCTCGCGCTGTTCTTCGCGCTGCTCGTCGGGCTGCCGATCGCCCGGCACGTGGCGGCGCATCACGCGCTGGCCGTGTTCGACAGCTTCTACCGCGCGGGCGCGCTGGTGTTCGGGGGCGGGCACGTCGTGCTCCCCCTGCTGCAGGCCGAGGTGGTTTCGCCGGGCTGGGTGACGACGGAGGAGTTCATCGCCGGCTATGGCGCGGCGCAGGCCGTACCGGGTCCGCTGTTCACGTTCGCCGCGTATCTCGGCGCGGTCATGCACGAGCCGCCCAACGGCTGGATCGGGGCGGCATGGGCGCTCGTCGCGCTGTTCCTGCCCGGATTCCTGTTGATCGTAGGCGGGCTGCCGTTCTGGGAGCTCTTGCGGTGGCGCGTGAGCTTTCAGTCGGGCCTGCGCGGCATCAATGCCGCGGTGGTTGGTCTCCTGCTCGCGGCGCTCTACGATCCCGTGTGGACCAGCGCGATCCGGGGGCGCGCGGACTTCGGGCTCGCCCTGATCGCGTTCGGGCTGCTCGTGCTCTGGCGCGTCCCGCCCTGGCTGGTCGTCGCGGTCTGCGCGCTGGGAGGCGCGCTGCTCGCAATCACCGCCGCGTGATCCGCGCGGGGACTGCATCGGCTCGAGGCCTCCGCGGGCGCCCCACACGACCGCCGCGTCATCGGAGGCTCGAGGGAGTGCCGCGCGGTCGGCTCGGACACCGTGCGGTCGCCGGCTGGCGCGTCACGCGGGGCCCAGTGCGAGGACGAGCCAGCCCACGAGGAGCGTCGCCACGGTCACGGGCACGCCGACCTGACAGTACTCGACGAAGCCGATCGCGATCCCCGCGCTGCGCGCCTCCTCGACCACGATCAGGTTCGCGACCGATCCCAGGATCGTGAGGTTGCCGGCGAGGGTCGATGCCATCGCGAGCAGCAACCAGCCGCGCACGGGCTCGGCGAAGCTCGGGATGACGGTCTTGAAGAGCAGGACGGCTGGCACGTTCGAGACGAGGTTCGACAGCGCCGCGGTGACGAGCGTGAGGGCCGCGGGGCGATGGAGGTTGAGGGCGGCGGCCCAGCCGAGCAGGGTGCCCACCAGCCCCGCCGCCTCGACGCCCGCCATCACCACGAAGAGACCGCTGAAGAGCACGAGCAATTCCCAGTCGATCTCGCGATAGACCTTCTCGGGCTTCACCCGACGCGTGAGCAGCGTGTAGGCGGCGCCCGCGATGGCGACCACGGCGATCGGCACACCGGCGAGGAACGCGCCCAGCATGATGACCACGACGGCGAGCGTCTTGATCATCAGCGGGTAGTGGACGGGGAAGCGATCGCTGAGCCGGTCGAGGTCGATGGCCCCGGTCAGGATGCGGCGGTAGCGCAGGCGGACGATCGCGAAGACGACCGCGAGCCCGATCACGGCGATCGGCGCCTCCCGCACCAGGAACGCGCGGTAGCTGATGCCGGAGAAGCTGCCGATCAGCATGTTCTGCGGGTTCCCGGTCAGCGTGGCGACGCTTCCCACGTTGGCGGCGGTGGCCAGCGCGATCAGATAGGGCGCGGGCGGCAGCCTGAGCCGCCGCGTGACGTCGACCACGACCGGAGCCACGACCAGGCAGACGACGTCGTTGACGAACAGGGCCGACAGCCCCCCGGCGGCCGCGATGATCATCAGCAGGAGCCCGGTGGCCGTCCGGGCTCGCCGCACCGCGAGGTTCGTCACGAGCCGGAAGAACCCGGACAGGCGCAGGTAGGCCGCCACGATCATCATCCCGAACAACAGGACCAGCGTGTGCGCGTCGACGGCCGCGACGGCGCGGTCCCACGGGATCACCCCGGTCACGACCATGATCGCCGCGGCGATGATCGCGATGCCGGTGCGGTCGACGCGAAAGATCGGGAGGCGGCCGAGCCCGAGACCGGCGTAGGCGCCGATGAAGACCACCAGGGCGACCAGCCGGCGCACGCCGTCCTCGTGGAGACCCATGGCGCCATCGTCGCCAGAAACGACGCGGATGGCTCGAGAAACTACGGGCGCCCGGTGCGCGCCGGGCGCCCGTCACCGCGCGGCGGTGGTCAGGGAGGGAGCGATCAGAGCTCCTCGTGGATCCGGATGTGCCGCGTCTCCCGCACGAAGAGGCCGCCGATCACGAACGTCATCACCGAGACCACGATCGGGTACCAGAGGCCGGCGTAGATGTTGCCCTCCTTCGCCACGATGGCGGTGGCGAGCAGCGGCAGCATGCCGCCGAACCAGCCGTTGCCGATGTGATACGGCAGCGACATCGAGGTATAGCGGATCCGCGCCGGGAACAGTTCGACGAGGAAGGCGGCGATCGGGCCGTACACCATGGTGACGTAGATCACCATGATCACCAGGAGCAGCTCGGCCATCACCCAGTTCACCTTCGAGAGGTCCGCCTTGGCCGGATATCCCGTCTCCTTGAGCGCCGCTGCGTACTTCGCCGGGTCCCAGCCCTCGATCTCGACGTTGCCGATCTTGGTGACGACATCCTTCACGCCGATGGCCGGCACCGAGGTGAACGACAGGCCGGCTTTGCCGAGGAAGTCCTTCGCCTTGTCGCACGCCGACTGGCGCGACCACGGGCCGATGAAGATGTGAAAGTTGCAGTCGGTCGCCGCCACGGTGATCGGCGTGCTGATCTGGTACTGGTCCAGGGCCGGGTTGATGAAGTGCGTCAGCCCCCGGAACAGCGGGAAATAGGTCACCGCGGCGATGAGGCAGCCGGCGAGGATGATCTTCTTGCGCCCGATCCGATCCGACAGCGCCCCGAACACGAGGAAGAACGGGGTCCCGATGATGAGGGAGAGACCGATCAGCCAGTACGTCGGGATGAAATCGAGCTTCAGGTAGATCAGGATGAAGAAGAGCGCGTAGAACTGCCCCGTATACCAGACGACGCCCTGCCCCGCCGTCGCGCCGAGCAGCGCCAGCAGCACGTACTTGTTGTTCGGATAGTGCAGGAAGCTGTCCGTCAGCGGCGCCCGCGAGCCCTTGCCCTGCTCCTTCATCCGCCGGAAGACCGGCGACTCCTGGAGCTTGAGCCGGATGTAGATCGAGATCAGCAGGAGCGGGATCGAGAACCAGAACGGGATGCGCCAGGCCCAACTCGAGAACGTTGCTGCGTCGAGCCACGCGCGGCAGATGCCGATCACCACCAGGGCAAGCAGCATCCCCACCGTCGCCGTGGTCTGGATCCAGCTGGTGGCGTAGCCGCGCTTGTCGTCGGGCGCGTGCTCGGCGACGTAGGTGGCCGCCCCGCCGTATTCGCCACCCAGGGCCAGCCCCTGCACCAGGCGGAGGAGCACCAGGATGAGCGGGGCGCCGAAGCCGATTACCTGGTAGGTCGGCAGGAACCCGACGAGCACCGTCGACAGTCCCATGAAGACGATCGTGACCAGGAACGTGTACTTCCGGCCGACCAGGTCACCGATGCGCCCGAAGATGATGGCGCCGAACGGGCGCACGAGAAAGCCGGCCGCGTACGCCCCGAACGCCCCCAGGAGCGCGGCCGTCTGGTTGCCCGGCGGGAAGAAGAGGCCCGCGAAGAACGGCGCCAGGATCGCGTAGAGGTAGAAGTCGTACCACTCGAAGACGGTGCCGACGGAGGAGGCGACGATGACCCGCCGTTCCTCTGCCTTGCTGACGATGGCTCCCCGATCCTGGGTCATGGTGGCTGCGGCAGTTGGGCTCATCGGACCCCCTTGAAGTGAAGAGTGGACGACTCGGCGTTGGGCCGTCGCGGCGCGTCGTCACCGCGGGCCGATTGTACAGAAGCGCGCAGGCTGCGGGGCGGTTGTTCTCCGAGACGAGGACTCGGTGCGGCCATGGACCTCTCCCTGTCGCGATCGACCACGGGAATTTGAGGGACGATACGAGAGGCGCGCAGAAATCGGTATCAGCTATTAGCTGATATAGATGTCAGCGATTGGCTGAATGGCGCCAGGCGCGGCCTCATCGATCGCGCCATCCGCTCCATCGCCCGGCGCCGGACGCCATCACGACCGCCGGTGGTGGACCCAGTCGATGGCCCGCTGGACCAGCGCGGTCGTGCGCTCGAGATCGAGCTTCTCCTTGATGTGCTCGCGGTGGGTCTCCACCGTCTTCATGCTGAGGTTGAGATGGCCGGCGATCTCCCGCGTCCCGAGGCCGTGACCGATCAGCTCGAACACCTGGCGCTCGCGATCGCTCAGCCGATCGACGGGCGCGCGCCCCAGGCGCTTGGCGCCGTTCGACACGCCCTTCAAGATGAGCTCGTTGAGCGCCTCGCTGACGTGCGTCTTGCCGTCCAGCACGTGGCGCATGGCCAGGAGGAGCGTCCGCGCGCTCTCCCGCTTCATCGCGTACCCGTTGGCCCCGGCCCGGAGCGCGCGCTCGCCGTAGAGCGATTCGGGGTGCGTCGACACGACGAGGATCGCCGCGGTGGGCAGCCGCTCGCGCAGGGCGCGGGTGAGGTCGATGCCGTCCACGCCTTCGAGCGAGATGTCGACGATCACCAGGGCGGGCCGGAGCTCTGCCACGCGCTCGAGGGCCTCCGACGCATCTCCGGTCTCGCCGCAAACGACCAGGTCCTTCTCCTGGTTGATGGCGCGGATCAGGCCCTCGCGAAAGACGGGCTGGTCGTCCACGACGAACACGGTCGCGCGCCCCGGGCCTCCGGCGGGCACCCTGGGAGCCTGTGGGAGTGAAATGTGCGGCTGCGCCTGTCCGAGCGCCGGCTCCGCCGGCGCAACCTTTCGTGGGGGATGTTCGAAAGGGGCCGCCGAGGCCCCCTTCGATTTTCTAGCCGGCGCCGCTCGCGACATGCGCCCCCTCGACCGCCGCGCTCACGCGGAAAAGTTTGCGACACATTTTTTCCCGGCGCCGAGCCGTCCAGTCGCCCCGACCCACCTCGCGACCGACCCGTGATGCGGGCGAAACCGGCGCGCGGTCGTGCGATCCTGCGCAGCTGTTCGCGCCACTGTCAAGCCCGGGACAGTCGGCGGCCAGCCGCTCGCCCTCGGGCGGCGTCGTCCTTGCAGAATACCGTCCGCTGAGCCGCCGTCTACTCGAAGGAGACCTCACGCGATGCCGGCATCTGATCCCGCTGCGGAGGATGCGCCAGCCGCGCCCCGTCCGCGCGGCCGCGGCCGGCGACTGTGGGTGGCGGCGCTCGTGGCAATCACACTCGGCGTGGCGGGCTATGCGCTCGCCGGCCGCGCCGGGGTGCTTTCCCGCCGCGCGGCCGCGCCCGGCGCTCCCGTCGGCGCCGCGCGACCCGACGCGACCGCGGCGCGCGGCGTCCCGGTCGTGGCCGCAGC
>Ga0126379_10002279_pt1 | contig 12183 bp, 11 predicted proteins | sample PanSoiMetPlot_24_FD_92640 | JGI IMG/M metagenome (GOLD analysis project Ga0126379, IMG submission 92640) | Tropical forest soil microbial communities from Panama - MetaG Plot_24 | ecosystem: Environmental > Terrestrial > Soil > Tropical forest > Bulk soil | place: Panama | collected 2016-02-17
AGGAGCGCGCACTGTAACAAAGATCTCCGCAGCTCTAGAACAGACATCCGATTGTTACACGAAAATTCGGGGATGAAATCCGAACGTTCGGATTTCACCGCGGAGCGCGCTTTTAACGGCCGGGTGGCTTGGAACACTTTAGACCGGACAGCTGCAACGGCTCCGTGTCTTCTTAGCTGACCGATGCGTCTCAACCAACGGCGCGGTTGTCGACAATCGGGCTCACGTACCGACGCGCAGGTCGAATCGGCTCAACTGATATCGCGATCTCTTTATCGGGGCGGGTGAGAATGGTGAGCTTGGGCCTAGGCGACCTGCCGTCGGTCGCCCGGATTTCGAAGCGACGGATGATCTCCGAGAGGATGATCATTGCCTCGATGAGTGCGAATCGCCTGCCGATGCAAACTCGAGGACCCATGCCAAACGGCATGAATGCCTCGATCGAGTCGATTCCTCGCTCACGGCTCTTAAGCCATCGTTCGGGAACGAAATCGTCAGGCGATTCCCAAAAGTCCGGGTGACGGTGCATCGCCCAGACGCAGATGAGCACCAATGAGGACGGGGCCGGCAGGTCCGGATCCGAGTCGGGAGCAATCGTCGGGGACGCTCGGCGCAACAGATACGGCGCCGGCGGATAGAGTCGAAGCCCCTCGTTGATTACGGCTTGGAGATAGGCGCACTGCTCCAGCGTCGACAGCAGGTCGCGGTCGTCCACGCTGGAGGTGATTTCGCGGCGAAGCTGGTGCTGCACATCCGGATACTTTGCAAGCAGGTAGCTCAGCCAGGTCAGTAAATGGACCGTGGTTGCACCAGCGGCGTTCATCGTACGAATCTCGCGGCACACGGCCTGTTCCGGCAGCTGGCTCAACATCATGTCGAGCACGGTCTTTCTCGGTGGCGGTTCCGCAGCGGCGCGGCTGACTCGTTCTTCGATGACTCCGGTGATCCGGGCCAAGGCATTCTTGAAGCTGGGCTGCCCACGTGCTCGGGCTTTTACGCGATCGACCAGAGCAAGGGGATCGAAGACCCGGTCCTCCAAGCCTTCCTCCACTCGCGCGAAATCCCGTGAATAGTCATCGAGAGCCCCAGCGCCGCGGTCAGCCAGTCGGTGGTCCTGCAGGAAGAAGCGAGTCAACACGTCGTTGGTGACACAGCGCATTTCGTGGCCAACCGCTACGGTTCCCTTCCATCGCGCGAGGCGATCCCTGGACGCATCGGCAACGGTGTGCGCCAGCCCTTCCATCAAGTGCCCAGAGAAGCACGGTGCGACGGCGGCTCGATGCTGTTTCCACTCTGATCCCTCGAGGATGATCAGGCCGTCCTTCATCGACGGCGTGAGGACGCGCTTTTCCCATCCGGTCTTTACAAAATCCGACGCATGCTCGACGAGCACGAGCCGGGCAAAGTGAGGGTCGGCCGAAATAACCACCGGTCTTCCGCCAACCTGCAGGTACAACGTTCCCCGTGCGTACTCACTCAGCATTTGCCGGACAGCTTCCGCGAAATTTCCGTGCGCCTTGAGGACCCTGAAGACAAGGAACGGCAGGTGGCCAAGGAGCGGCCATGAGCGTGGACCGGCCAGCGAGGACTTATCTCTTTTCATTGTCACGGCTTTAGATGGCGCCGTGAGAAGCGCGTCGCTTTGCAACACAGAGTTGCCGAGGTCACAACGATCGATGTTTGCGAAAGCACAATGTTCTGCGCTCTTGGGGCTAGGCGATCGGCTCTCAAGCCTGCAGCTGTCGCAGTCCTTTACTCGAGAGGTAATTGCGATTCGGTCTTTGCGCGCGCAGTCTGTGACCAGGGCACGTTGAAGTCGAAAAGCGAAGGAGAACGCCTATGCACGCCGTCACGTCGCAGCGCTTCCGGTCGACCCTTCCGAGCGACTCCGCCCCCTTCGCTCGCCCTCACGACTTCATTCGGGTGGGCGAGGGACGGCTCGCCTACTGGCGGTTCGGCTCGGGTCCCGACGTCGTCCTCATCCACGGGTGGCCGGTACATGCCGCGACATTTCGCAAAATCGTTCCCGCGCTCTCCAAACAGTTCGCTCTCCACCTCTTCGATCTGCCGGGGTCAGGGCAGACGCAGTGGAGCGGCCGGATCGACTTTCCGTCCCATGTCGCGGCCGTGAGGGAAGCGGTCGATGCCCTCGGCCTGACCCGCCACGCCATTCTTGCGCACGACAGCGGAGGCGTTACCGCGCGCCTGCTCGCCGCCGCCGACCCGCGGGTTCTTGGGCTGATTCTCGGGAACACCGAGATTCCTGGCTATCATCCGCCGGTCGTTAAGCTCTACGCTTGGATTTCAAAGCACCCGAGCCTGAGCGCGCTTGTCTTGGCAAGCATGCGTATCCGCGCTGTCCGCCGATCGCCCCTGGGCTTCGGTGGCGTTTTCACCGACCCCGCATACGTCGACGGCGAGTTCGGCGAACTTTTCGTGCGGCCGCTGCTGGGGTCGAAAGAGTGGGCGGAAGCTCAGTTGGAGCTCTTCCGTAATCTGGACTTCGCCATGCTCGATGGTCTTGCCGCCGTGCATCGCCGGATCCTCGCCTCCGTGCTTTGTATTTGGGGTACCGAAGATCCGTTCTTCCCGATCGAGAAGGCTCGGCGGATGCTAGAGCAGTTCGCAGGAGGTGCCGAGCTCGTTGAGATCGAGCACGCTAAGCTATTCGCGCATGAGGACCATCCGGATGCTTTCGCTTCATACGCGGCAAAATTCCTGACCAGGTGTTTCGCGTCCAAGGGATCCGGCTCATCCACTATGGCCGTGGGCGAATCGACGAAGCTGCCGGCAGAGCAGAACTCGAACACTTAGCAAGGGTGATTGAGCGCTGTGCTTCGAGCGGGCCTGGAAACCATCATCTCCGGTTTAGATGTCTCGGCGTGCTGCGGGCCGAGGTGCTTTCATCCCGCGTCCTCGCCGTCGTAATAGCCGGCAGAGCTCGACTCGAAGGATAGGTGTCGAATCCAGGTCTCGCCTTTCATCGCCGCTTGGTACGAGGCACCGGCCATGGCTCCGATCTTCTTCGAATCCGGGTAGCCCACCACTTCGGCGTTGGCCAAAGTCGAAAAGCTCAGGTAGCGAAGCGGGACGCTGCCCGTATTGCTGACGATGTGCGCGTGCTCCGGGCCGGTGGGGAAGGTGACGTAATCGCCCGTGCGGACGCGAACCGCGGCATCGCCGATGCGGACCGTTCCGTCGCCCTCGAGGACAAACAATGACTCTTCGTTGGCGCAGTGAAAATGCCGCGGGAAAGCCGATCGGCCGGGAGGCACCTCGTACCAGGTGCAACCAATGCCGCGGGCGCCGGTCGGGCCGGACAGATTCTTTGCCGTCGCCCCGAATCGGGACCCGCCGCTGATGGATCGAGAACTGGCCTCGATGAGGTTGATGACCTGGGGATGTCGCCTTTCTTGTGCCATGGATTCGCCTCCTCAATTCAATTGGATGAACAACTAGCGCTGCAGGCGAAGCGCTTCAACCTTCTGGTGGCGCCGCGGAGCGGACCGCGGCTCCAACGTTCTTCGGCTCTAATTCATGAGTCGCGGATGCTGATTGACCTGAATCCCTGCCGTGCCTCGAGTAGATGACGATACATTTTCAGTCCCGCCGTATCGGTCGCCGGCTCTGCCGGCTCGGGAGGTCAAATGGTCGAGGCGCGAAAATCGTTGGCAGGTTACGCTCTATCCCTGTTGCGCATCTTTGCCGGATTCACGTTTTCCCTGCATGGATTTCAGAAGCTGCTCGGCTTTTTTGGCGGACTGGGAGGGAGCGGAGCGAAGGCGGTCTTCCCCACGCTGAGCTGGTTCGCAGGATTTCTTGAGCTGGTGGGCGGCCTGCTGATCCTCGTCGGGCTCTTCACCAGGCCGGTCGCCTTCATTCTCGCCGGAGAGATGGCCGTCGCTTATTTCAAGGCGCATTTCGTCCGGGGATTTTGGCCCATTAAGAACGGCGGCGAGCTCGCGGTGCTGTATTGCTTCATTTTTCTGTACCTATCGACCGTCGGCGGCGGGCCGCTGAGCCTGGACCGCCTGCTCAGAAAAAAAGGAGCCGGCCACTGAAATCGACCAGCGACAGTTGCAAGCCGCGCCTCGGCGCATTAGAGAGTCACGCCGAGCCGTGCGGTGGGGCGTGCGGTTTCCTGGACGGTTACCCCGGGTCGTGAGTGATGCTGCTTTCGAGGGTCGTAACATTGCGCGCGCGAGCCCGTCGCGACCTCGGGGCAGCGTTTTTCCGAATTCGCATCGGCCGCGGCGCTTAGCCATTCAACTGCTGGCGCTGTTCGGCGGCATCTCGGTGGTCGGCGGTGCCTTGGAGATGCGGACGTCGAGCCTGGAGTCATGGTTCTTCTGGCGCTGGAGCTCGGCGCTCGATTACGGCGTCGAACCCGGCCCAAGCCAGCAGATTGCATTTCCGGTCTCCGGACCCTTTGACGAGCGCCGGGGTTACACCAGGCTTCCGCTGTTCCGCGACCGCCTCGAGGCCCACGGATTTCAAATCAGCGAGCAGGCGCGGCAGGCTCCGGGACTGGCCCGCCTCGTCAATTTGGGGATCGCTCCCCCTTTCCGCGAGCCCTCGACCGCGGGGCTCACCATCCACGGCGCCGACGGCAGCGCGCTATACGATGCCAGCGCAAACAGCCGTACCTTCCGGCGCCTCGAGGACGTTCCACCGCTGGTCATCCAGTCGTTGCTCTTCATCGAGAATCGCCGCATCGATGATCGCGCGGGTCCTCAGGAGAATCCGGCCATCGATTGGCCGCGATCGTCCAAGGCTCTCATTTTGTACACGGGCCGCGGACTCGGCCTCAACCTGCGACTCGAGGGCGGCAGCACGCTGGCCACGCAGCTCGAGAAATACCGCCATTCGTCCGGAGGTCGCACGCTTTCGCCGGTGGAGAAAGTGCAGCAGGTGGTCGCGGCGAGCCTCAAGGCGTATCACGCGGGCCGCGACACGCGGGAGCGGCGCGCCGAGATCATCCTTGACTACCTCAATACGATGCCGATGGGCGCCTTGCCCGGCGTCGGTGAGGTTCACGGCCTGGGAGACGGTTTGGGCGCCTGGTTCGAAATGGATCTGGCCGATGTTCGGTCCGCGCTCGAGCGACCGCAGGCCGATTTGAAAACGGCGCGCGCCTACAAGCACGTCCTGGCGCTGCTGTACTCGGTTCACGCCCCGACTCGCTACCTGCTGATCGACCGGCGCTCACTCGAATCTCGGGTCGATGCCTATGCGCGTTTGCTGCACTCCGCCGGCGTGATCGACGCGCAACTGCTCAAGCTCGTGCAACAGGTGCCGCTGGAATTCCCGCGGCGCTCAGCGCCGGACAAACCGCGCTTCGTCGAGCGCAAGGCGATCAATGCCGTGCGTTCAGAGCTTGCGGAGCTTCTGGGCGTTCCGAACCTGTATGACCTCGACGGGTTGCACCTGCAAGCGGACAGTACAATCGACGGAGGGCTGCAGCGGGAAATGACTCAACTTCTGAGCCAGCTCGCGTCGCCGAAATTCGTCGCCGCCCGCGGTTTGCGCGAGCCGCGGATCCTGGAGCGAGGAGATCCCCGCGGCGTGACTTATAGCCTTCTGTTGCTCGAGTCGCGGCCCGAGGGGAACTTCGTGCGGGTACATGCGGACACACGCGACGGACCGTTCGACGTCAACGGCGGGATGAAGCTCGAGCTGGGAAGCACGGCGAAGCTGCGCACGCTGGCGCACTATCTGGAATTGGTAGCGGAGCTCCATGACGAGCTGTCGCCGCTGGACGCTGGCGCGCTCGACCGCCGGGCTGCTCTGGCGCGGGACCCGCTCAGCCGCTGGGCAATCGCTACCCTGCGCGAGCACCCGCGTCTGCACCTCGACGACTTGCTGAGCAAATCGCTGGAGCGAGAGTATTCCGCCAGTCCGGCGGAGGTGTTCTTTACCGGCGGCGGCAAGCATCAGTTTCGCAACTTCGACGCTGGAGACAACGGGCATGTGATCAGCGTGCGCAACGCCGCCGTCCAATCCACGAATCTCGTCTTCATTCGCTTGATGCGCGACGTCGTGCGGTTCCACGAAGCTCGACTGCCCTACGACGCCAAGGCCGTTCTGGAACGCAGCGACGATCCCGTTCGACAGAATCTGCTCAGCCAGATCGCTGACGAGGAGTCGGAGCGCGTTCTCGCCCAAGCCTTCCGTCGATACCGAAGCTTGAGTTCGTCGGAAATCCTGGCGCGGCTGCTCGGCCGGCGCCAGCGCTCCAACCGCCAGCTGGCGATCGTCTTCTACGCTTGGCACGCGGACAAGCCTTTGCCCCCCGGGGTTGTCGCCAGCGCACTGGCGAGCTGGCTGCAGGCTCACGGCGGCGAGGCGACGAAGGCCGAGGTGGAAAAGCTCCAGCGCGCGTTCGGCAATCCGCGGCTGACGATCGCCGACTTCGGTTATCTGCTGAGTCGCCACCCGCTCGAGGTGTGGTGCGCGCGCGAGCTGGCGCGCGATCCAGGCATTGACTGGCCCGAGTTGCTCGAGCGCAGCGCTTCGGCGCGGCGCATCGCCTCGGCGTGGCTGTTCAAGACCCGCAACCGCAAGGCGCAGGACTTGCGGCTGCGAATCCGGATCGAGCGCGACGCGTTCGCGCAAATGACGCCCTATTGGCGCGAGCTCGGCTTCCCGTTCGACGAGCTCGTGCCCTCGTATGCGACGGCGATCGGCAGCTCCGCCGATCGACCGATGGCGCTCGCCGAGCTCATGGGTATCATCGTCAACAACGGCCACCGGCGTCCGACGATCGACGTCGGCCGGCTGAGCTTCGGGTTGCGCACGCCCTATCACACGGTGTTCGAGGTGCAGCCCCGCGAGGATCAACAGGTGATGCGCGCCGAGGTCGCGCTCCTGTTGCGCAAAGTTTTGGCCGAGGTCGTCGAGCGCGGCACGGCGCGGAGGGTAAGTCACGCGTTCGTTGACGAGAAAGGCGCGCCCATTCGCATCGGCGGCAAGACCGGCTCGGGAGACAATCGCAATGAGCGCTTCGACAGTGGAGGTCAGCTCCTCTACTCCCGCGTCACCAGCCGCACGGCAGGATTCGTGTTCTACCTTGGGGAACGCTGGTTCGGCGTGATCACTTCTTCGGTGTCGGGTCCGCAAGCCGCCGGCTACGGATTTACGAGCTCGCTGCCGCTTGCTGTCCTCAAGCTGATGGCGCCGTCGCTCAGCGCCAAGGTCGGCGCGGGGGTTGAAAGCCCGATCAACTCAGCTGCGCTGACGAGGTAACCGGCAAACACTTGTGCGAAGAGGTCCGCCGGCTCGCGGCAGGGCCGGCGCGTCGCGAGAGAGCTATCGAGGAAGGCCAAGGGATCGAGCGCTTCCGCCTCATTTGTAACGCACGGCATAGCGAACATGCGTGACATGCGGAGAGTGTTTCGCATCGACGATCTCGATGGAGAAGCGCCGCTTGTCCATGCCGTGGAACAAAGGCACGCCCTCGCCCAAGAGGACGGGCGCGTAGTGGATCTGGAGCTCATCGACCAGACCGGCGTTCAGGTATTGTCGGATGACGTCGGCGCCGCCGGAGATCCGAACGTCTTTCGAACCCGCCGCCGAGCGCGCGAGCTCCAGCGCCCTGTAGATTCCGTCGTTCACGAAGTGAAACGTCGTGCCCCCTTTGCGCTCCCACGAGCTTCGGCGCTCGTGCGTGAGGACGAAGACCGGAGTGCGGAATGGCGCGTTCTCGGGCCAGTTGGCTTCTCCCTCCTCGAACATCCGCTTGCCCATCACGTGAGCGCCGGCACGTTCGAACGTCGCCGCAACGTTGCGGTTATCGTCCCCCGTCTCGCCATCGTCGCCGAGCTCGAGGATTTGCCGAAACTTCTTCTGCAGGAACATCCACTGATGGATCTCGATTCCGCCGTCCCCGAGCGGATTGCGCGGTCCGCGATTCGGACCGGCCACGAAACCGTCCAGCGATATTCCAACGTCGACGAATACTTTGCTCACAAGCTCTCCCGGGTCGCGCTTTCGGCTAATTATCCGCCGGACTTGCTCTGCGCAACATGCCGCGAGATTGATTCGTTCCTTTACGCCTTCGCGTACTTGATCAGCTGGAAGGTGACGCCCTGCGGAGAGGTGAGGACGCAGTAGCGACCGATTCCGGGAATGTCCGTCGGCGGCATGCAGACCTTGGCGCCTAGATCGGCGGCCTTGTGCGCTGCCGCGTCGGTGTCGTCCGCATTGAAGAAGGTCGCCCAGTGCGGCGGCATCTTCATCTGCGGTGGACACTGCAGCATGCCGCCGACGTAGGTTCCGCCTCGCTTGAACGTCGTGTAGCTCATGCCGGGCGGTGTTACCACCTCTGGCTCCCAACCGAAGAGCTTCGAGTAGAACGCGGTCGCGCGCTCGACGTCGGTGGTGCGCGATTCGAACCAGCTCGGCGCGCCGTGCAGGCGATTGTCGACGTCAGTCCCGAGGTGCTTCTTCGGTTCCCACACGTCGAACTGCGCCCCGTTTGGATCGGTGCAGACGGCCATGCGCCCGGCGTCCATTACGTCGAACGGCGGCCGCGCGGTGCCGCCGAGCTTGGTCACCTGCTCGTAAGTCCGGTCGGCGCTTTCCACCTTCACCGACACGCCGATGAACGCCGGCGTCCCGGGAGGCGTGTTGGGGCCGTTTTGATCCCAGAGAGCGCCGATGTTCCGCCCGCCGACTTGCGCGGTGTAACCATGCATGCTCGGCACCTCGCTGAACGTCCAGCCCAAGAGCGAGCCGAAGAACTGGCATGCCTCCGCCGGCCGCGGGGTGATCATGTTGAACCAACAGAACTCGCCCGGCCTGCGCACGCCCGTTGCGACTGACGACGCGACGACCTTTCATAAGACTTTCTCGACTTCCATGTCTTCTCCTTTTTGTTCCTGACCAAAACGATCGGCATGCCCGAGGACGAACGGGCCCGTCGCCGGCCGACAACCGAACGAACTTTTTTTGCCTGTCGGCTGCGGCGATACTCGTTCGTCCTTAGAAAGAGAGGACCCGTGCTCTACGCCATCCTTTGTTACGATTCCGAAGACGAAGTCGGCGCTTGGACGAAAGAGCAAGACGACGCTGCGATCGCCAAGCTCGACGTCGTCAAGCAGAAGCTGAGAAAGCAAGGCCGGCTGGGGCCGACGGTCCGCCTGCTGCCGACGACCGCCGCGATCACCGTTCGGAAGGGAAAGGAGCCGATCGTGATCGACGGACCCTTCGCCGAGACGAAGGAGCAGTTGCTGGGCTTCTACATCGTCGACTGCGCGTCGCTGGAGCAGGCGATCGAGACCGCGGTGGAGCTGGGGCGCGCTTCGAGCTCGCTCGGCGCTTACGAGATCCGGCCGATTCGCGCGTTTCATCCCTCAAGCATCGCGACGTGAACGAGGTAGCCTCCATCGATGCGACCCTCCTCGGCGCGCGGCCGTACGCGATCGGCGCGCTGTTGCGTCACTTCGGCGAGCTGGGTACGGCGGAGGAAGCGTTTCAGGAGGCTTGCCTGCGCGCGCTTCAGACCTGGCCCTCGAAGGGCCCACCGCGCGACCCGGCGGCGTGGCTCATCTTCGTAGGCAAGAACGCGGCGCTCGACCGACTCCGCCGCAGCAAGAAGGAGGAGACGCTCCCCGGCGACGACGCGCTCTCAGACCTGGACGATGCCGAGGCGCGCATGGCCGCTCAGCTCGACAACGGGCACTATCGCGATGACATCTTGCGCCTGCTCTTCATCTGTTGCCATCCGGATCTCCCGGGGACACAGCAGATCGCGCTTGCGCTGCGAATCGTGAGCGGCCTCTCGGTGGAGCAGATCGCGCGCGCGTTCCTCGTTGGCGAGGCGGCGATGGAGCAGCGGATCACGCGGGCGAAGCGTCGCGTCGCCGCCGCGGACGTGCCCTTCGAGCCGCCCGACGCGGCCGCCAGAGCCGCGCGCCTATCCGTGGTCGCGACGGCGATCTACCTGCTCTTCAACGAGGGCTACTCCGCGACGGGCGGCACCGCCCATGTCCGTGAGCCCCTGTGCGACGAGGCGATCCGGTTGTCGCGGCTGTTGCTGCGCCTTTTTCCCGGTGATCCGGAGATCATGGGGCTCACCGCTCTGCTGCTCTTTCAGCATTCGCGCACGCCGGCGCGGCTCGACGCGGACGGTGCAATTGTGCTGCTCGAGGATCAGGACCGCCGGCTTTGGAAGCGAGAGTTTATCACCGAGGGGCTGGCGCTGCTCGACAAGGCGACGCGCCACCGTCAGCCGGGGCCCTTTCAAGTGCAGGCAGCGATCGCGGCGATGCACTCCCGCGCCGCCCGTTCCGAGGACACCGATTGGAACGTGATCGACGCGCTTTACGCTACGCTCGAGCGCCTCCAGCCATCGCCGGTGGTTACGCTCAACCGCGCGGTCGCGGTGTCGAAGGTGCGCGGCGCCGAGGCGGCGCTGGCGATGATCGAGCCGCTTGGACCGCAGCTCGCCGGTTATTTCTACTTCTTCGGCTTGAAGGGCGCCTTGCTGCTTCAACTCGGGCGGGACGCTGAAGCGCGCACCGCCTTCGACCGTGCAATCGCGCTCGCCAATACGCCGGCGGAGGCGGCGCATATCCGCATGCAGCTCGATCGATTGGCGAAGCGCTGACGGAGAGCTCTGCGCTTAGCGGTCGCACCGGCACAAAACGCCCGCATGTTCGGCGAACGCGTCGAGAGCCGCCCGCTTGCCGCGAAGGGGCAGCCTACGCGAAGGAGTAGCTCAATCTGTTGACGTCCAACCCAGGACTTGAGGAGTTTGCGCGGAGCAGCGCGCGCACGTTCACGAGGATGAGAATCGCTTGAACCAGGAACCCTGTGACTATTCGCGCGGGCAGCCCAACCTCTGGGAGGCCGGGTCCTAGCGGCGCGACGATGTTGAGCGCGAGCCAGACGAACACCAGCGTTGCAGTATTCGGCCATGTGAATCGAAGCTCGGCGATGACCAGAATCAGCAACCACAGTGTGCCGACAACAGCATAGACGTCCGGCGCGAATGGACTGAGGAAGCTCGCCAGATTGAGCAGCGCGAGCCAGGTCTGCGCCTGGTGCAAACGGGATGAAGCAACGTCGTCCGCCGCGCTGGTAGACCGCACAGAGAACGCATGCCGCAGCCGCACAAACAACCCGACGAGGAGAAGGAGGTACAGCACTCGGACCGTCTGGAACGCTCCGAAACCGAGACCCGTCAAACCCAAGGCCCTCAACTTGGGAACGACGGCGGTGACCCCGTAGTTTAACGCGGCAACCTTCGAGCCGAACGGGGTCATCGCGATCAAGATCGGGCCGTGGAGGGGGAAGGACAACTGAGGCATCTCATACTGAAAAAATGCCTGGAATGGCGCCCAACCAAACCAAAGCACCGTCGCCAGCAACAGCAACGCGCTCCAGGCGAACACCCACGCGACGGCTCGCCAGCGCCTTTGAAATGCCAACCAGAGAACGAGAATGCCGGGAAAGAGTTTGCTCGCAGCGACAAACGCCAAGAGCGCCGCCCCGAACACCGGCATTTCTGACTCGATCAGGATCATCGCCAGCAAGGAGACGGCAAAACCGATGATTTGGAAATTGCCGATCTGCAGCGTCATTCCTGTCGGCACCGCGGCGAGCAACAATCCGCTGAGCATCAGTACCGTCCGACCGTGGCGGCCGGTTATCCATCGCGCGGCGACGACCACGGCTATGAGGACGACGAGGATATCCAAAGCGAACCAAAGGCGACGAAAGTGGTCGAAGTCGGCGGTGATTCCAAGCATCAACCGGGGCAGGAGCAAAAATTGCGGCGGATACAAATAGCCGTCGATTGTGAACCGGCTCAGCCTGCCCCTGTAGAGCATCTCGTCGTAAAGATTGGGCACTCGGGCTTGACCCAGCTTTGCCGCTTGGAAGTAGGCGGTGACGCAGGAATGCTGAACGTAAAACTCGTCGAATGGATATATCGCGGCGCTTGTTCGGCTCGGGTCTAACGCGAACACGGTTAACCGAGCAACCTGTACCGCCGCCAGTGCGGCGAAGATGATGCTGATGACGCGAATGGACCGTTCGCGGGTGCTCAAGTCGTCGGGAGAATACACCAGCGCAACCGGCGGCATAGCGAAAGGAAACAGCAATGGTTATTCGGGTCCTTCGTCAGTGAAAGAATGGTTGGACCCTGCGTCACCGCGCGAGAGCTCATTTGATTAGCCG
>Ga0126379_10002280_pt1 | contig 12182 bp, 10 predicted proteins | sample PanSoiMetPlot_24_FD_92640 | JGI IMG/M metagenome (GOLD analysis project Ga0126379, IMG submission 92640) | Tropical forest soil microbial communities from Panama - MetaG Plot_24 | ecosystem: Environmental > Terrestrial > Soil > Tropical forest > Bulk soil | place: Panama | collected 2016-02-17
ATGCGCCGGAGAGTATTCTGTCCAAGACGGCGGTCGATCGCGTGGTAGAGGTGGTAGCAGCCAAACACGAGGCCGACGATGATGACTTTGGCCAACACGCGGTTTGGATCCATATGCTTCCACGCCTCCACGATACCTTCGCCGAACGCGCCGGTCTCTCGGTAGAAATGCCACACGCGCTCTGCGAACAGCACGGGAGCGCTGGCGGCGCAATAGAACAGCGTCTTGTAGAGCGTGGCCACCCAGATGGGATGTCTGGTGTCGAGATGGGTGGCGATGGGCGTCAAATCGAGCAGCACGACAACCTTCGCGAGGGCTAGCGCGCCAATCACCGCCGGCATGAGGGCGGAGGCCTCGATCTCATAGGTAGCCAGAAACAGTTTGTTCAGCGTCGTAAAGATGCCAAAACACAAGAGCAAATAGAGAGCAACCACGCCGGTGTGCCGGGCTTCGCGCTTCACCACAGAGAGCATGCTCATACGTCCTCCTCCGGCCTGTGAGCCTCTGCGCTGATCTCGGTTCTGGTTTCAGGGATGGGCCACTCTCATCGGTGTCGCCCTCGCAAAACCGCCCTTGCCATACGTAGCGGTTACCGAGAACTTTCCTCAGCACTCACGCCCGTTTTCGATTGGGTCTGCCTCAGTGTTGATCATCGAGATCGTCGAGCACGCTCACGGGCCTTACGCTCGCCACGATCCTGATCGTCGCCCTTGTCAGCCTCTTCTTCAGCACGTTCCGCAGGGGGCTCACCGTTTCGCTGAGCCAGATCACCCTTGGCTTCGGCGACGAGATCCTTGAACTGCTCACCGGCCTCTAAGGCAACCTCGGACACTGCATCGATCAGGTAGATACCCCCCTTGATCATTTCTTTGGCCAAAGGACGCAATGCCGAACCTATGCTGGAAAGAATGTCCGCCATCGGTGTTTCTCCTCTTCGTGAGACCAGATTCGACTGAGATCCGGATGCAGATTCTCACTCCCTGCACCGGCCCCACCGCCCACAATCAACATGCCTTCGAACAGGATACCTATGTGAAAACAAATTTATAAGGCGACGAAGGAAGGGGGGAGCGCGAGGATCTTGCGGGATTGCAAACACAAGACGCTGCCAATGTCGCGTAGATGATTCAATCGCCGGTGTTGGCAAAAGTGGCTGGTCGGGAAGCGAGCAACGAACTCCGAGGACAAGGGGCTTCCCTTTTTTGGGATCTTTCGAACCCTCTGAGAGGACGAAGCCAAGTTCCGGCGAGTTGAATACCCAGTTCGCCAGGTGCGCGAAGTGATCCTGATGATGAGCGTTCGAGAAGCGAGTGAACTCACCCGGGAGATCAGGGGAGAACACCGTGTGGGCTACACCGCTTTGAGAGGCTTGTCGATCAGATATGTCCGGAAGGTGGATATGGAACAGAGGGACGGTCGTCACCCATGTGATCAGCCACACCGAAATCCATAGACGTAATGAGATGATCCTTGGATTTCCAGAGGGCATCATGCCTCTCTCAAATCACGGAGCAGCGATTCTGCGCCAACGGGCCAGATTCGTCAAGTACCACTGCGTACGGAATTTTCTCAGAGCCGATTGGCCCTCCGAGGCGGCATCATCACCACGCACGATTCCAGACACCAAACGAGGGGAATCTGATTTCCGTGGTCATTCCATGACCAGAGCCGTAAGCCTGTTGTCCTGGGGCATTGCCCAGGAAGGTTCTGTTGGGAGGCCAATTTACAAGTTCCCAGTGTTTCAGTTAGAGTATGCCTTGTGATGATGCTCTATTAAGGAGGGCAAACATGCAGGAGAGCACAACTGGCACGATGGAAACAGAGACAGCGTCTTGGACCGACTCGGTTGTGCAAAGCGGCAAGGACGCATCCCAGGCCACGGAGGGAGTCTGGAAAGCGATAGGTCAAGGAACCTGGCAGGTCCTTCACGCCTTCCCGGGCCACGGGACGATTCCCGGTTTTGCCATAGGTCTCGGCGCGGCTATGCTGGTCGGTGTCGCTGAGCTGGCGACGGCCTGCTTCACGGCTTATATCAGCTACAGATACTTCGCATATGGAGAATCCTTAAGTGAGGCGATTGAAAACGCCATCAGATTCGAGCAAGGCAAGCTCGAAAAAAAAGAAATAAAAAAGCAAGTTCCGAAGTAGTCGACGGGCAGCGGCTGCTCGGCAGTTAGGTGCTGGCCATTGAACGAATCCTATTTGTTCTCAGGCGTTACGCCTCTGCTCCAGTTCATCCCAGTAGCTCGATCTCACCGGTGTCCAAGTCGTGGCGCGCGCCGACGATCTTCACCTGATCCGTCTGGATGCGTGCGGCCAGAACTGGCACGTGAGCTTGCAGTTTTCTCAAAACCAGCGTGACATTGGCCCGCACCGCATTGTCGATCATGTCTCCTGGTTGATCTTTGACTTGTGCAACCGCCGGCATAATGGCGGCAATGATATCGCCCAGGTATCCGGGGCTTCCTTTGCCTGTGTCCATCGCCTTCACCGCCGCCTGCACGGCGCCGCACCGCTCGTGACCCATGACCATCACCAATGGAATATTCAGTTCCTCCAACCCATACTCGATGCTACCGAAGACGGCGGTGTCGGGGACATGACCAGCCGTCCGGATCACAAACAGATCTCCTAGACCCTGATCAAAGATGATCTCGGGCGGGACCCGTGAGTCACCACATCCAAGAATCAACGCAAATGGATGCTGGCTAAAGGCAAGAGTGACGCGCCATCCTGCTTCCTGATGCTGGTGCAGAGGCTGACTACGCAAATACCGTTGGTGCCCATCCAGCAGCTGACGTAGTGCTTCATCACTTGTCATGATCAATTCGCCCCTGCGCTCTCGTGATCAACGGCTTGCCGCACCGTGGCCGAAATCACGCCAAGATTTCTGGGTCATCTTGCCCGCTCATGCGCGACCACCGAGGCAAACCGTTCCCGGAACGATTCGGCTGTGAGACCAACCGCCTTGGCACAGAGAGCGAGCCGTTCACTCTCTTCGAAATCTTTTGCGTCAAGGCGGATCATGTAGCGGCGGGCAATCCGATAGGGCTCGGCTGTGACATCCACCATTCGAACCCTGGTTCGTTGGGTGGCCGGATCGATAATTTTACCGAAAGGTATCGGCGAAAATTCTCCATTGACGATCGAGACCATCGCTCCTGTGCCCCCTGTGATGAGGAACTCAGCAGCACAGCAGCCAAGATCGCGGCAATATTCCATATCGAATGGAATGGGATCGGCGCATCGCAGTTCGAAACCGAGATCCTTGAGGCGGATGGTGGGTGCGAGACCGTAGGGCTTCAGTCGCTTGAGGACCTCTTCCTTGAGCGCCCGGCCGAGGTCGAGATCGGCCAACTCCACATGGCCGTGTTCGTCACGAGCAACAGAGGCTAAGGCTGTGAAGTCATCGGGATTCATGATTTCTGCGACCCCCTCTGCGAGGACGGCTACTCCATCCTCACGACCCTGGCTCAGTCGTTTGATAATTGCGCCCGCGAGAATATCAGCGACCTTCGCCAGCCTCACCGGCCGTTCGGGGAACTCTTCCGGGATCAATGTGAGCGTCGCTCCGGCTGCCTTGCCGATGCCCAATGCGAGATGGCCGGCCGTGCGTCCCATGGCGACCACAAAAAACCAGTGAGCGGTCGTGCGCGCGTCTTCAAGGATACTTTTGACTGCGTACGTGGCGAGATGCCTGGCTGTCTGAAACCCAAAGGTGGGTATTCCTTGCGGAAGATCGAGGTCGTTATCAATGGTTTTGGGGACATGGACGACGCGCAAGCGTCCCTGTGCGGAACGTTCGAGTGTGAGTGCGGAGAAGCACGTGTCATCCCCCCCAATGGTGATCAGTCCTGTGACGCCGAGTTGCAAGAGGCTTTTCAACGCTTGAGCAAGATGAGCGGAGTTTTTGGTGGGATTGGCGCGTGCGGTTTTGAGGACCGAGCCGCCTCGAAAATGAAGTCGGCTCACTTGTTCAAGCGTCAGCGGTCTGACCTTACTTACGTCGCCTTGCATGATCCACTTGAAACCTTGCTCGATGCCCAACACCCTTCTGCCCTCTGTGAGACATCGGATCGTCGCGGCGCTGATGACTCCATTGATTCCTGGTGCCGGGCCACCACCGACCAATATGGCGACTGTTTCGGTCATCGAGATTGTTCCTCCATGGATCTGTTTGTATGGTGTTCGTTACACGCGATGGGTCGCTGCTAGAGTCGTATGCCAGGAAAATACCAGCCAAACCAAGCGGTATTTGGTGGACGAACTCCGCGAATATTCACGCGCACCTTCACGCACCAAGCTGAACCGGTGCGTTCCACCACTTGATCGCTGAGACACCGTGATAGTAGGTCAGGATATTCATCGTCGCCGTATCGAGCAGAAAATGCTGCCTTGCCGAAGGGGGAAGGCCAAGCCAGCGATCGCCGAGGACTCTGAGCACGTGACCGTGTGCGAACAATATGATATTGCCCTCGATGTCGCGGACTTTCTTGATTACGCGATCGACCCGCGCTCCGATCTCTTCTGGCTGCTCTCCACCCGGGCAGCCATCTCGAAAGATCAACCAGCCCGGGGCCATGGCGTCGATCTGGTCCGGCGTCAATCCCTCGTAGCGCCCGTAGTTCCACTCCATTAGATTGGGCTCGATATGCGCCACGTTTCCAAACCCCGCTAAACGACAGGTCTCCTGGGCCCGCTGCAGAGGACTTGTCAGGGCCAGTGTGAACGATTCCTTCGCTAGGATTGGTCGTAATAATCTGGCCACCTGTCGACCATGTGCCGTCAGCGGGATGTCGGTGCTTCCGGTGTGCTGTCCCGTCAGACTCCACTCGGTTTCACCGTGACGCACAATGAATACCTGTTGTGCTGGCACAACCATGGCGATTCTTATGACTCCTGTTCAATTGTTCCATTTACTCATGCGGGGAGCCGTGAAAATAATATCCATCAAGGATCACGTCAAGAGTATTGGCGAAGCTCTCTGAAGCGCACGGCTTCCTGGCGACTGTTTCGCTGATTGCACATTCTCCCTCTTGTCTGGTTGCATCGTGCATATTGGACGCGATGAGACCGTGCGTGTCACAGGGATGCTAGCAAACTCCCGTGCCACATGAAAGCAGTCGATTGTAGTCCCACTGTTTCAGCCGAGTTAACTTTGGGTTACGTTTGGGAAAATTCTCAGCATGACGAACGGAGCATGATGTTGAAACTGCCGTGAACATTCGAGTGATATTTGGGGCCAATAGGGACAGCTCCTACATACACGTATGTCGCGAATTTCCCCACTCGTATTGGTTTCTATGCTCCACCTGTTCCTTAGGGTTTCTTCTAGAAGCTCAAGTAATTACAGTATCCCCTCGCAATCGCTCATTGAGGGCACGTCTCTTGCGGCAGCATCAACTAAGTAGTTGAAAACAGTTTGCCCGGTCATGTATAAAAAACTTTCCGCCTAATAAGATTCCAGCTCGCGTCATTAATAGAGGCTGGGCCGCACGGAAATACTTCGTACCAAGCAAAAAATCAGAAATGAGAAGGAGACCTCGTCATGGAGCGACAGGGATTGGAACAAACAGCAACGGCTCTGATCGCCAAAGGCAAGGGCATTCTGGCAGCAGATGAAACGGTTCCCACACTCACCAAGCGCTTCTCCACGCTCAAAATCGAATCGACAGAAGACAGTCGTCGCGCCTACCGTGAGCTGTTCTTTACCACGCCAGATGTCTCCGAGTTCATCAGCGGCGTGATTCTCCAAGACGAGACCATCCGACAAAAGAATGCCGCAGGCACGCCATTGGCCGAGGTGCTGTCTAAGCAAGGGATCATTCCCGGCATCAAAGTGGATACCGGTGCCAAGGTGCTTGCCGGGTCGCCGGAGGAGAAAGTGACCGAAGGACTCGATGGACTCCGGGACCGTTTGAAGGAATACCGTGCACTGGGCGCGCGATTTGCCAAATGGCGGGCAGTGATTCGTATTACTGATACATTACCCAGTCCCATGTGTATCAGTGCGAATGCCCATGCACTGGCCCGCTACGCCGCGATCTGCCAGGAGCAGAACATCGTGCCGATCGTCGAGCCCGAGGTTCTGATGGATGGATCTCATACGATTGAACGCTGCGAAGAGGTCACCAATTCGGTACTGCATGCAGTTTTCCATGCGCTCTTCGAACAGGGTGTCAGGCTGGAAGGGATGCTTCTCAAACCGAATATGGTGATCTCCGGAAAAGAATGCCGCCGGCAAGCCTCGGTCGACGAAGTGGCCACCGCGACGTTGGGATGTTTGCGCCGTCACGTCCCGGCCGCGGTCCCCGGAATCGTCTTTCTATCGGGCGGGCAAAGTGACGTCCTCGCGACGGCTCATCTGAATGCGATTAACCGGCTCGATCTGCTGAAGCCATGGACGATCAGTTTCTCGTATGGGCGGGCGCTTCAGGATCCCGCGATCGAAGCCTGGCGCGGCAAGCAGCAGAATGTGAAATCGGGTCAGCAAGCCTTCTATTTTCGGGCGAAGTGCAACAGTGCATCCGCGCTTGGCAAATACACCCCTGCCGTGGAGGGCAAAAAGTCGGGTGCGGAGACGGCCGTGCATCGCTCGGACTGGCACGATGACTGACATTTACGGGGCCCAGGCCGTGAGACTTCAGCGTTGACATGCAAGTGCTGGTGATTAACAGCGGAAGCTCGTCGATCAAATTTCGGCTCGTGGAAGTGGTTGAGGAGGCGAGAGGGGTACTGACAAGTGGGCCGGCGTTACTCCAAGGTGCTGTCAAAGGCATAGGCGGAGTCGCAAGTTTCGAGACGATAGGGGAGGACGGACGCCGTTCGACAGCCACGCTGGACATTCGGGACCATGCTCATGCGTCGCGCGTCCTGTTTGATCGTCTTGCCGGTTCTCTCGACAAAATCGAAGCGGTCGGGCATCGGGTGGTGCACGGTGGCGATCAGTTCGTGGAGCCCACGTTGATTACTGAGCAGGTTGAGGCGGGAATCGACGCTTTGTCCGAGTTGGCGCCGCTGCACAACCCTTCGTGTCTCGCGGGAATTCGTGGGGCCAGGGCGATCTTGGGGCCCGCACGACCCATGGTGGCCGTTTTCGACACGGCCTTTCACCAAACTATGCCCGAAGTCGCCAAGCGATACGCACTCCCTACGGAGCTGGCCGACCGCTACCGGATCCGTCGCTACGGCTTTCATGGGATTGCGCATGCCTCGCTCGCAAACGGTTACGCGGCCGGCACAAGGAATTCACTCGAACAGGTTCGGCTCATCACCCTGCAGTTGGGCAACGGCTGCTCCATCGCTGCAATCGCACACGGCCGGTCGGTTGAAACGTCGATGGGGTTCACGCCGCTGGAGGGATTGGTAATGGGGACACGTTCGGGTGATGTGGATGCTTCCATTATCAGTTACCTGTCCGAGCGGGAAAAGGTCAAGGCGGCTGAAGTCGAGCAGTGGCTCAATGAGCGGTCGGGCCTGCTTGGAGTCTCCGGTCGGTCAAATGACATGCGGGAGTTGCTCCGTGCGGCTAAACAAGATCAGGACACACGCGCGCAGTTCGCCATTGATTTGTTCTGCTATCGGGTGCGCAAGTATCTCGGGGCCTACCTGGCCGTGCTCGAGGGCGCTGATGCCATCGTGTTTGGTGGCGGGATTGGGGAAAACGCACCGGAGATTCGGGAACAAATTTGCCAAGACATGGAGTGGTGCAGTCTGAGGCTCAATCTCGATCGCAATCGAACGGCCGTGGGACTTTCGCCAGGGCGTGCCGCAAGGATCAGCACGGATGAATCACGGCTGGGGGCCTTTGTGGTCGCGGCGGATGAGGAAAGCTGGATTGCCAGGGAGACGGTTCGCTGTGTGCGAGCCGCACACTCATAAACTAACAGCGGGGGCCGTAACAGGGAAGGAGAAATCATGGGAAATTCATTGTCGGAAAAGGAACTCAAGTTGATCGACGCGTATTGGCGGGCGGCGAATTATCTTTCGGTGGGGCAGATTTACTTGTATGACAACCCCCTCTTGAAAAAGCCGTTAACGAAAGAACACGTCAAGCCCCGCCTGCTTGGACACTGGGGAACCACCCCGGGACTGAATTTTATCTATGCCCATCTGAATCGAGTGATCAAGCAACGGGATCTCAACATGATCTATATCATCGGTCCCGGCCATGGGGGTCCCGGCATCGTCGCCAACGCCTATATGGAAGGAACCTATTCTGAGGTCTATCCCAATATCGCGCAGGACGAAGAAGGGATGAAACGCCTGTTCACTCAGTTCTCATTCCCGGGTGGCATTCCCAGCCACGTCGCACCCGAGACCCCCGGCTCGATCCACGAAGGCGGCGAGTTAGGTTACGCCGTTTCACACGCGTACGGAGCGGCATATGACAATCCCGACCTGATCGTTGCCTGTGTGGTCGGCGACGGCGAGGCGGAGACCGGCCCGCTCGCGACTTCCTGGCATTCCAACAAGTTTCTCAACCCTGCCACCGACGGTGTGGTACTCCCGATCCTGCACCTGAACGGCTACAAGATTGCCAATCCCTGCGTGTTGGCACGCATCAGTCATCAGGAATTGGATCAGCTCTTCCGCGGCTACGGCTACACGCCACACTTTGTCGAGGGCAGTGATCCGGAAAAGATGCATCAACAGATGGCGACCACACTCGACAAGGTTCTCGAGGATATTCACCGTATCAAGACCGAGGCCCGGCGCACCGATGCCAAGAAGCGACCGCTGTGGCCGATGATCATTCTCCGCTCCCCCAAGGGATGGACCTGTCCGAAGGAGATTGACGGCAAACGGACCGAAGACTACTGGCGGAGCCACCAGGTGCCGATGGGGGAGATGCATGAAAACCCCGCCCACGTAAAGCTCCTCGAAAAATGGATGAAGAGTTATAAACCGGAGGAGCTCTTCGACAAGACCGGTCGGCTAAAGCCCGAACTCGAGGAACTGCCGCCGAAGGGCAACCGTCGCATGAGCGCCAATCCGCACGCCAACGGCGGTCTGTTGCTCAGGGATTTGCGTCTGCCGGATTTCCGCGACTACGCCCTTAAGGTGACGAAACCTGGGGCCGTCACGGCCGAGTCCACCCGCATTATGGGGAAATTCCTACGCGACACGATGAAGTTGAACATGGATAGCCGGAATTTCCGCCTGTTCAGTCCGGACGAAAACAACTCAAATCGCTGGCAGGATGTGCTGGAGGTCACCAACCGCGCCTGGAATGCGGACCGCTATCCCTACGACGACCATTTGGCCCCGGATGGACGCGTGATGGAAATGCTCAGCGAGCACCAGTGCCAGGGGTGGTTAGAGGGATATCTCTTGACCGGCCGGCACGGGTTCTTCTCCTGTTACGAGGCGTTCATCCACATTATCGACTCGATGTTCAATCAGCACGCGAAGTGGCTGAAGGTCTGCAATCACACTCCCTGGCGGCGCCCGATCGCCTCGCTCAATTATCTCTTGTCCTCCCACGTCTGGCGGCAGGATCACAACGGATTCAGCCACCAGGACCCCGGTTTCATCGATCACGTCGTGAACAAGAAAGCAGAAGTTGTGCGCGTCTACCTTCCACCGGATGCGAACACGCTCCTGTCCGTGACCGATCACTGCCTGCGCAGCCGTAACTATGTGAATGTGGTCGTCGCGGGCAAGCAGCCGGCCCCCCAATGGTTGACGATGGACGAAGCAATCAAGCACTGCGCGGCCGGCATCGGAATCTGGGAATGGGCCAGCAACGATAAGGGAAGCGAGCCCGACGTGGTGATGGCTTGCTGCGGTGACGTACCCACGCTCGAAACGCTGGCCGCCGTCGATCTTTTCCGTCAGTATCTTCCGACGCTGAAGATTCGGGTCATCAACGTCGTCAATTTGATGAAGCTGCAACACCAGAGCGAGCACCCGCATGGCCTGTCGGACCGTGACTTCGATGCGCTCTTCACGAAGGACAAGCCGATCGTGTTCGCGTTCCACGGCTACCCATGGTTGATCCATCGGCTCACGTACCGGCGGACGAACCACAAGAACCTGCACGTGCGCGGCTATAAGGAAGAGGGCACGACGAGCACGCCGTTCGACATGGTGGTGATGAATGATCTCGATCGCTTTCACCTCTTCGGCGACGTCATTGATCGGTTACCAGAACTTGGCTCCCGCGCCGCCTATGCCAAACAAGCGATTCACAACAAGCTGCTTGAGCACAAGCAATACATCGCCAAGTACGGTGAGGACATGCCGGAAATCACCGACTGGCAATGGGGTCAGGCAAGCGGCGGAGCGAAGCGGAGAACCTCGACGGAAGGCGATAACGTATAAGTCGTACCTGAACAGCATTGTTAGTATTCGTGTTTCTCAGCTTAGGATCCGTTGCTGCAGCAAGCACCGATGCTCCAGCACGTTGTCCCGGCAGAGAACAAACCGTCCACAAGTACGGAGCGGAATAAGGAAGCTTGGTCCGCAACGAGACTGCTTTCTGGAACCGCATCTCGGAGGTTGTATGAAACAGGAACCCCTCAAAGAACTTCTTCAACAATATGGAGTCGGACCAATCAAATTTTCCGGCAGCAGCGACGCACTGTATGAGCGGCATCTGACCTTCGACACCGTCGTTGATGTCAAGAAGGCGACTGCTCGTGAACAGTTTGAAGCAGCGGCCCATGCGGTCCGCGACATCATTTCACAGCGCTGGCTCCTAACCGAGAAGACCTATGTCGAGAAGAATCCGAAGCGGGTCTATTACCTCTCGATGGAATTTCTGCTCGGGAGGTCGTTTGCCAATAATCTTATGAATGCCTTGCTCAGCGCATTCGCGATGGAACGCCAAAAACAGTTAGGCCTCAACCCGCTGGCGCTGAACGAAATGGAGCCGGATGCCGGATTGGGGAACGGTGGCCTTGGCCGGCTGGCGGCCTGCTTCATTGATTCGATGGCGACGATGGAAATTCCGGGCATGGGATACGGACTGCGCTACGAATACGGCATCTTCAAACAAACCATCAAAGATGGTTGGCAGATTGAACAGCCGGATAATTGGTTGCGGCGTCCGGATCCCTGGGAGGTCCCGCGATTGGAGGAAGCGGTCGAGGTGAAGCTGAACTGTTCCTTCGAGCTTCGTGGCGGCATGCTGCGTCCCATCGTCGGCCGACCCTCGATACTGCTCGGCATCCCCTTTGACCGGCCGGTCGTCGGCTATGAGGGCAAGACGATCAATACACTCCGTTTGTGGGCTGCCGGTACGCCGGATTATTTTGATTTCCAGCAATTCAGTCGAGGCGATTTCGTGGGGGCACTGGCGGAAACACTCACTGCGGAATCGCTCACACGTGTGCTCTATCCCGATGACTCGACGTCCGAGGGGCAGGGATTGCGCTTTTTACAGGAGTATTTCCTGGTGGCCTGCTCGTTAGGTGATCTCGTGCGGCGCTTCCGGCGCACCAACTCAGACTGGAACGCCCTTCCCGAGAAGGTCGCCATCCAACTGAACGACACGCACCCAACGATGGCCGTTCCCGAGCTCATGCGGATTCTGCTGGACGATGCGCAACTCGGGTGGGATCAAGCGTGGGACCTCACGCAACGGACTCTGGCCTATACGAACCACACCTTGCTGCCTGAGGCGCTCGAAAAATGGCCGCTTCAATGGTTCGAAGCCATGGTGCCGCGGCATCTCGAAATTATCCTTGAGATCAACCGTCGTCTGCTCGACGCGGTGCGGACTCGCTTCCCCGGGGACGAGGGACGTCTCGCGCGCGTCAGCCTTGTGGAAGAGGGACCCAGACCCAAAATCCGTATGGCGAATCTGGCCATCGTCGGATCCCACAGCACGAATGGCGTGGCCGCCATTCACTCCAAATTACTTCGTTCGATGACGGTGAAGGACTTGGCTGAGATGTATCCAGAACGGTTCAACAATAAGACCAACGGGGTCACGCCACGCCGCTGGTTGCTGTTGGCGAACCCCCATCTGTCCGAGACGATCACTGAAGCCATCGGCGATGGATGGATCACCGATCTCAGTGAGCTGAGCAAACTCAAGCGCCTGGCCGGCGACAAGGCGTTTCGCGACTCGTTCCGAAAAGCGAAACGGCATGCGAAGGTGCTGTTTGCGCAGTGGCTGAAAACGACATCCGGGCAGATTGTTGATCCGGAGTCTATCTTCGATTCCCAAGTCA
>Ga0126379_10002284_pt1 | contig 12175 bp, 7 predicted proteins | sample PanSoiMetPlot_24_FD_92640 | JGI IMG/M metagenome (GOLD analysis project Ga0126379, IMG submission 92640) | Tropical forest soil microbial communities from Panama - MetaG Plot_24 | ecosystem: Environmental > Terrestrial > Soil > Tropical forest > Bulk soil | place: Panama | collected 2016-02-17
GCGGGTGCAGGGATGAACTGGAAGAGTATCTGCCGGAATGCCGACCGGCTCTTGTTTCGGCAACTAGCCAGTGACCAACACATTCAACCAGGAGGAGTCATCATGTCGCAGGCAACAATTACGGAAATCATCAACGGCGTCAATGTGGATCGATTGGGTGGAATGATCCAAACCGTTCAGCAAAACCCAAATCTGGGAAGCTTCCAATTTCGCGCGAAGAATCGATGGATGACGGGCGGGCACAACTGCTCGACCATCCAGAGTTTCTACGGCGCGGGGCAGGAATATACGACCCGCAAGACACCTTTCGTGCTCGATTCCGACGAACCACCAGTGTTGCTCGGCACTGATCAAGGAGCAAATCCTTATGAGTTTGTGCTGCACGCCCTTGCAGCAGGTCTCACGACCTCGCTCGTCTACCATGCAGCGGCACGAGGCATTCATCTTGAGTCTGTGGAATCCACGTTGGAAGGGGATCTCGACATACAAGGGTTTCTTGGGCTGTCAGACAAGGTTCGGCGGGGCTACAAGGAAATTCGTGTCCACTTCGCGATCAAGTCGAACGCACCGGCAGAACAGTTGAATGAGCTGATTAGATTCTCGCCGGTTCTCGACATCGTGTCGAATCCGGTACCGGTCTCGATCCAGATCGACAAACAGTAGCCCTGAAGGCCTGAGTGGCTCTTGATTCACTCAGGCTCTTACTAGAAAGGAGGCACGTCATGAGGTCCACTTACATCATCGGATTCGCCGCGGCTGTTCTGCTCGTCAGTGCCGCCCCCACCTGGGGCACAGGTTCGGCGGTGGCGCCTGCACCGAAGAGCCTTTCTGACACGGTCCCCCTCTACATGAACCTCGGCTCGCACCACAAACCCATCTCCACCCGAGTCTCGGCCACGCAGCAGTACTTCGACCAGGGCCTGCGACTCGTCTACGGATTCAATCACGCGGAAGCGGTCCGCTCGTTCACGCGCGCCGCAGAGCTCGATCCCACCTGTGCCATGTGCTACTGGGGGATCGCACTCGCCTACGGCCCCCACGTCAACGCTCCAATGGATAATGCGAGCGGAGTCGCCGCGTATGCGGCGGCGCAGAAAGCGCTGGCGCTCAAATCCCACGCCACGGCGCCTGAGCGCGCGTACATCGAGGCGGTTGCACAACGCTACGAGGCGGTCCCGAAGACCGATCGTGCCCGGTTGGACACGTTGTACTCGCGCGCGATGGAGCGGGTCGCTAACACCTATCCCGACGACCTCGATGCTGCGACCTTGTATGCCGAATCGCTAATGGACCTCCGCCCGTGGAACTACTGGCGACCCGACGGGACTCCCTACCCCGGCACCAATGAAATCGTACGCCAGCTCCAGAGAGTCCTCTCGCGCAATCCGAACCACCCCGGCGCGTGCCATTACTACATCCACGCGGTCGAAGCGGTGAACCCGGAGGCCGCGGTTCCATGCGCCGAACGGCTGGCTCGGCTCATGCCGGGCGAAGGACACATGGTCCACATGCCCGCACACATCTACATTCGCGTCGGACGGTGGAATGACGCCGTGCAGGCCAACCAACACGCGATTCACAGCGACGAGGAGTTCATCGAAGGGCAGCACCCGATGGGCGTCTATCCGCTCGCGTACTACCCGCACAACATCCACTTCCTCGCTTTCGCCTCCACAATGGCGGGTCGCAGTGTGCAGGCGATCGGGGCATCCGATACACTCACCTCCAAGGTGAACCTCGACGCCGCGCGCCAGGTCGGGATGCTGCAAGAGATGCTGCCGTACCACGTGCTCACGCTCACGACGTTTGGAAAATGGGACGACGTGCTTGCCGAACCGCTTCCGCCGGAGGACATCCGCTTCTCGTATGCGATGGCGCACTACGCCCGCGGCGTGGCGCACGCCGCCAAGGGACAGTGGGCGGAGGCGCAAGCCGCGCTCGACACGGTGACGGCGATCAACGCGGCGACTCCTGAAGGTGCCGATGGCAAGACGGCGCTCTCCATCGCCGTGCGCGCGCTGTCCGGCGAAATCGCCACTCGCCGAGGCGACCTTGATGCGGGCACCACCCACTTCCGGGAGGCGGCCAAGATCGAGGACGCGGGACTCTACTTCGAACCGCCCAAGTGGTATTACCCGATTCGGCACTCGCTGGGCGCCGCACTGTTGAAGGCGGGACAAAATACCGAAGCCGAGAAGGTGTATCGCGAGGACCTTCGGCGCTTCCCTGAGAACGGCTGGTCCCTGTTCGGCCTCGCACAAGCCCTCCGGGCGCAGGGCAAGAACACCGAAGCGGCCGAAGCGGAAGCACGCTTTCGCCATGCCTGGGCAAGCACAGACGTGACGCTGACGGCATCGAGGTTCTAGCGAAATCAGTCACCTTCAACCTTCGATAAGAAAGAGAGGCCTACAATGACACCGCGCGAATGTTTTGACCATCAACCAGAGACACCTCACTCTGACTCTGCCGTTTCACGACGCGATTTCCTGATTCGTGGAAGCTCCGTGCTCGGGGCGTTGGCCTTGTCGGATTCTCTGTTTGCGCAAATCTTGTCTGCCAGCGAGGGCGAGAAGGTGATCCCTTTTGTAGATCAAGCGCCTGCACCTCCAGATGAGGCGGTTCGACACTACGGCGAGTTGAATACGCGCAATTGGGAGCAGTTGAATTCCTGGATTACTCCTACTAGGAATTTTTTCAGCGTCAGCCACTACAACAGGCCGGTTCTCAAGCCTGAGGAATGGCGACTGCACATCGGCGGCTTGGTCGAGAGATCGACCTCGCTCACTCTAAAACAGATCCAAGCGCGGCCGCGGCAGGAGGTCACATTTACCATGGAGTGCGGCGGCAATCACGGCTTCAACTGGTTCACCGGCGGTATCGGGAACGCGAGATGGGCAGGGACGCCACTCGCGCAAATTCTACACGAGGCCGGCATCAAGAAGAACGGGATTGAGGTGGTTTTCTTCGGCAGCGACGAAGGCGAGGAAGAGGTTCGTGACATCAAGATGAAGCAAAACTTCAGCCGAAGCATGTCGGTGGAGGATGCGTTGGCTCCCGCGAATCTTCTTTGCTATGAGATGAACGGTGAGCCACTGCATCCGCTCCACGGATTTCCGTTGCGCCTCATTGCGCCTGGATGGTATGGGGTCGCCAACGTCAAATGGCTCAAACGAATTGAGGTTGTCGACAAGCGCTGGGCCGGTCGGTTCATGGCCAAGGACTATGTCACGATTCGTGAAGAGCCGCGCGAGAATGGAGAAGTTGTCTGGACGCAGAAGGTGGTCGGACCGGCTTTGCTGAAATCCGTGACGGCGAAGGTCACCATGAAGGACGGAAAGCATCGAATTTATGGTGCGGCCTGGGGGAGGCCGATCCAACGTGTGGAAGTTCGCATCGATGATGGACCATGGCGTGCGGCCACCATAGATCGTGGGCATGAGCATGAGTTCGCGTGGAAGTTCTGGCATTTGGATTGGGAGGATGCCGCAGCGGGCGAGCATACCATCACATCGCGGGCCATCGACAGAGCCGGGCATGTTCAACCAGCCATGACTGACCCCGTCATCGCGAACAAGCATACATACTGGGAGAGCAATGGACAGATCACGCGCAGGATTCGAATTGCTTGAAAGAAAGCGGAGTAGAGAGGTCATCGTGAGAGAGACTCAAGGAAGAATATACGGCCAGTAGGGGAGCTACAGCTCGGAGCATCGCTTTGTCGTAGCTCAGGAGACTCAATTGTCGTAGCTCCCGCTGATTCCGGCGTCTATAAGTTCAGGCAGCCGAACACAACATCCGGCCCGTTTCCCAAGGTTGGAAGCGTGTTTCCGCATTCTTGTACGAGATTTGGCTCGGGAGTTGGCGTAGAACCCTGTCAACGACACCTTCGATGACGGTGTTCTACGTCATGCCTACTGGATATGAGAAACCAGCCTTTTTCCTCTTCCATGCGCCGCTCATGACCCTCACAGAGATGACTCATCCACCATTTGTCGTCTGACGGATAAACCTGCCACGCCACAGCGCATAGATCGCCGGAATCACGAGCAACGTCAGCACTGTGGACGACACCATCCCGCCGATCATCGGCGCCGCGATGCGCTTCATCACATCGGCACCGGTGCCGTGGCTCCACATGATCGGTAGGAGACCGATGAGGATGGCAGAGGCAGTCATCATCTTGGGCCTGACTCGCTGTACCGCTCCTTCGATAATGGCCTCGCGAAGATCGGCCATCGAGCGGAGATGGCCCTCCCGCTGGCGCCGTTCATAGGCTTCGTCGAGAAAGATGATCATGATGACACCCGTCTCGGCCGCGACCCCGGCCAGCGCGATGATCCCCACCCACACCGCCACGCTCAGGTGATAATGAAGGAGATACAGGAATACAACCGCGCCCACGACCCCGAACGGCACCGACAGGAGCACGACCAGGCTTTTCGTCACTGATCTGAGATTCAGATAGAGCAGCACGAAAATCAGAAAGATCGTGACGGGCACCACGAGCTTCAGGCGAGCCTTAGCCCGTTCGAGGTACTGGAATTGTCCGCCCCAGGCAAGAGAGTATCCCGCCGGCAGGGTCACCCGCTCGTGGATCAGTCGCTGGACCTCCTCCACATAGCCACCCAAATCCCGCCCTGCCACATCGACGAATACAATCCCGGCCAGGGAGCCATTCTCATCGCGAATCGCAGGGGGGCCGGTGGCCTTCGTGATCTGAGCCAGTTGGGCAAGGGGAATCTGGGCGCCATTGGAGATCTCCACCAGTACTCGGCGAAGCGAGTCCGGGTCGTCTCGCAATTCCCGTAGATAGCGGACGTTCACCGGATACCGCTCACGCCCTTCGACAGTCTGCGTGATGTTCTTGCCCCCGATCGCCGATTCGATGACATCTTCCACATCCGCGACCGTGAGCCCATAGCGAGCTGCCTCTTCGCGATTGACGTGAAAGTCGAGATAGTAGCCGCCCGTGACGCGCTCGGCATACGCACTCCGGGTTCCCGGCACGGCCTGCAAAAGGCCCTCGATCTCCAAGCCAATCCGCTCAATCTCAGCGAGGTCTGGTCCAAGAATCTTGATGCCCAGATTGCTGCGAATCCCGGTCGCCAGCATCTCAGTCCGTGTCTGGATTGGCATCCACCAGATGTTCGGCATCCCTGGAAACTTGACGACTTTGTCCATCTCAGCGATCAGCGAGTCCCAGGTCACGCCGGGTCGCCACTCCTCTTCCGGTTTCAGCGATACCACGGTTTCCGCCATACTGAGATGAGCAGGATCAGTGGGTGTCCTAGCCCGACCGATCTTGCCGAACACGCGGTCCACCTCGGGGAATTGCTTGAGCAACTGGTCTTGCCGCTGCAGCAGCAAGCTCGCCTCGGTGATCGAAATGCCGGGCAACGCGGTCGGCATATACAGGATGGTCCCTTCGTTGAGCGGCGGCATAAATTCCGATCCGAGTTTCCCATACAACGGAACAGAACTCCCCACCGCCACGATAGCCAGAATGACAACCAGCCAGCGTAGGCGCAACGCGCCGGACACCAAGGGGCGGTACAGCCAAATCAGTATCCGGTTGAGGGGATTCCTCTCCTCCGGTGCGATTCTTCCCCTGATCAGCCACACCATGAGGAGAGGCGCCAGGCTGATCGACACGAGGGCCGCAAACAACATCGCGGCGCTTTTGGTATAGGCCAGAGGCCGGAACAGGCGTCCCTCCTGGGCCTCCAGCGTGAAGACCGGCAGGAAGGAGATCGTGATGATGAGCAACGAAAAGAAGAGCGGCTTGCCCACCTCCTGGGCGGCCCGGATGATCACGTCGGTGCGTGAGCCCGCTTGTCCGGTGCGGTCCCACTGCTCCAATCGCTTATGGGCGTTCTCGATCATGACGATGACCGCATCCACCATGGCTCCGATGGCGATGGCGATGCCGGCGAGTGACATGATGTTCGACGTAATGCCGAGATAGTACATCGCGAGAAACGAGAGCAGGATCGCAACCGGTAAGGTCAGGATGGCCACGAGAGCGGAGCGAAAATGAAACAGAAACACCAGGCTGATGGCGCTCACCACCAGGCTGATCTCGATCAGCTTCTCTTTCAGTGTGGCAATGGCCCGGAGGATGAGATCGGAGCGATCATAGACTGTGACGATCTCGATCCCCTTTGGAAGGGACGGCGTGATCTCGTTGAGTTTGTCCTTCACACGATCGATCACCGCGAGCGCATTCTCGCCGTAGCGCATCACCACGATGCCGCCCACCGTCTCTCCTTGGCCATCCAGCTCGGCGATGCCGCGACGCATGTCGGGACCGATCGTCAAACGGGCCACATCCTGCACCGTGATAGGGGTGCCCTGCTGGTCGGTCCCCACCGGAACGTCTCGGATATCATCTAATGACTGGATATAGCCCCTCCCCCGTACCATGTATTCCCGCTCGCTTGCTTCAATGACCCGTCCCCCGACGTCGTTATTGCTCCGCCGGATGGCCTCGATCACTTTCTTCAGCGGGACGTGATAGCCCAGGAGCTTGGTGGGATCGACCTGCACCTGGTACTGCTTGACGAATCCACCGATCGAGGCTACTTCAGCCACTCCGGGCACACTCTGCAGCCAATACCGCAGGTACCAATCCTGAAAACTGCGGAGGCCGGCGAGATCACGCTGGCCGGACTTATCCACCAGCGCGTATTGGAAGACCCAACCGACGCCAGTCGCGTCTGGACCGAGGGTAGGCGAGACACCCTCGGGCAACTTGCCGGTCACGCCTTGCATGTACTCCACCACTCGGCTCCGAGCCCAGTAGATATCCGTACCATCTTGGAAAATGATGTAGACAAACGACAATCCCAGAAAAGACTGCCCGCGAACCGACTTGATCCGTGGTGCGCCCAACATCGAGGTGACAATGGGATAGGTGATTTGATCTTCGACCAGATCGGGACTTCGCCCCGGCCACTCGGTGAACACGATGACCTGCACATCCGACAGATCCGGAATCGCGTCCAGGGGCGTGTGGTAGACCGCCCAGAGCCCCCATCCCATGAGAAAGAGCGTTGCCAGAAACACCAAGAACGCATTCCGGGCGCTCCATTGAATGGCACGTTCGATCATCCATGCTCCTCGCTGTTGTGGACTACATCCCGGACATCCCGTCGCCACCGCCTGCTGTCACGGAAAAGGTTTCCTTCACCTCGGGTTGGCCCGCGCGCTGGATGACCACCGTTAGCTCCCACTGGCCACCCATGCCGAGATTGGCCCTTGCCTCATAGGTCCCATCCTTACCCGGTTTCATCGGCACAGTGGCCGGCATCATGCCTGGCATCGCCATCAAATAGGTGAGTTGCACCGTTGCGCTGGGCACTGGTTTGCCTCCTGCATCCTTCACCGTCACACGGATGAGATTCTCTCCAATGCGCGGCGAAGCTGGGTCTGTCGAGAGCGTGAGCGTCAGACCTCCTGCCTTCCGTTCTCGCGATATCTTCTCGGTCTGTTTCCTCCTCTCCGGTGTTTCTCCCATCGGCATGCCGCCCATGTCCATCTGGCCCATCTGGGCCTGCTCCATCTTGATCCCGCCCATGCCCAAGGCCCCCATCATGTTTGTGGCAGCCATCAGCTTGCTCTCGGAGTCGATCAGGAAATTCCCGGAAGTCACCACTCGTTCCCCTTCCGAGAGTCCCTCGGAGACTTCATAGTACAACCCGATCTTCGGGCCGAGCTTCACCACTCGTGGTTCAAAGAGTCCTTCCCCACGGACGACGAAGACCAGGGTACGGGTACCAGCGTCGAGCACCGCTTGTTCCGGAATTGCCAGCCTCGTCCCTCGATCGACCGTGATCACGGCATTCCCATACATGTCTGGTTTGAGTCGACCGTCGGGGTTCGGCAGGTTCAGCCGGACCTTGACGGTCCTGGCCCCCTTATTCAGATAGGGATAGATATAGGACACTCGACCGTGAAACTGTTCCCCAGGGTAGGCGGCAAACGTCACCGTGGTCAGTTGTCCCACGGTCACAAACGGCAACTCGTACTCGTAGATCTCGGCATTGACCCAGACCGTGGACAAATCGGCGATGGTGTACAGCGTCATCTCCGGTTCCACATACAGCCCCTTGAACACCTTCTTTTCGATGACATGCCCGGTAACGGGTGAGGTCATCGTGATGTACGTTTGCGCTTTGCCTCGACGGGCCAGGTCGTCGATCTGCTTGTTGGTCAACGTCCAGAGCCGTAGTCGATCGAAGGCGGCCTCGACTAACTGCTCCGCCTGTGCGCGAACCTCCGGGATCGGACTGTCCCTGACCTTGTCTCGTGCCTTGAGGGCAAGGAGATATTCGTCCTCGCTCGCCACGAGACCGGGACTGTACAGCGTAAAGAGCGGTTGCCCTTTGCGCACCAGTTGTCCCGTGAAATCCACGAACAGTTCTTCGACCCATCCCGAGACGCGCAGGTTGACACGGGTGAGGCGCTGCTCATCGTAGTCCACTCTGCCAACCGCACGAACCACGGTCTCAAGCGGGCGCTTCTCCACCACCATGGTTTTGACTCCGATCAACTGTTGTTTGAACGGAGTCACCATGGCATACGCCTGGGCCGGTCCACCTTCCGAAGCCGATGAGGGCTTCATGCCCTCCATGATGTCGGGCGCCGGCGATGCTGCGCGCATGTCCTGGCCGGACTTCTCCCCATCTCTTGGTGAAGGATGAGGGCGCTGCCGTCCTTCGATGAGCCAGAGCCCGACGACCGCGACCGTGATCGCCCCCATCACGATCCACACCGCGCGACTTCCTCTCCCCGTCATGGTACGCATGGCACAACCTCCTTCCTCACAAATCCCTGCCGACCACCTGCTCAAGTTCAGCGACCCGCAGTTGCCAGTCGACCAGGGCACTATAGTAGGCGAGCTGAAACTCCCGCAAAGCCCGGTCGGCTTCGATCAGATTCAGAAAATCGGTCCGACCGGTCCGATAGCCCGCTCGCGCAGAGGCGAGACTTTCCTCGGCCTGGGGCAAGACGGTCGTCCGATACAGGACGCCCACTTCCCAACTCGCCCGCACTTTCGCGAGCACGTCGCGAATCTGAAACCGCGTCAGGTTCTCCTGGGTCTGGAGATCCGCACGCGCGGCGGCCACCCCCGCACTGGCCTCTTGCACACCCGCGTCGTACTTCGGCTTGGTCCAGAAGGCAAACGGCAGATCGATGCCCATGATGGCTCCGAACCCATCCCTGGCCTGAAAATTCTGGAACCGTTGAACCGCCACCGTGACATCCGGATAGTACTGGCGGTGCGCAAGGGCACGGGCGTGCTCGTTTCGCTGGACCGCCAGACCGGCCGCTTTCACCTCGGGTCGGGCCTCAGCTGCGATCTGGAAGAGCTCGTCGAGGTCCTTGGTGAACCGCTCCACACGAGGCTCCTCCGGCAGTCCCACTGGCGTCCGGGGGTCCTTATTTTGGAGAGTGTTGATTTTGGCCTGCGCCGTCTCGCGACGCTGCTCGAGAACTGGCAGCTGCTGATGGAGCGTCGACAATTCAACCTGCGCCTTGAGCACATCCACTTGACTGCCTGTCCCTGTGCGGAATTTCGCCATAGCGATCTCCAGAAACTGGGTCAGGAGGTCGATTTGTTTATGGTGGATCTGAATGGCCTTGTGGGCCAGGAACAGGTCGTAGTAAGTCTGCTTGACCCGCGCGATGAGCTCCCGTTCCTTGGCGTGTAGGGCCTGTTCGGTGATGTCGGCCGACCGGCTCGCGACCTCTTCTTTCAGTGTGAGCTTTCCGGGAAACGGGAATTTTTGGGACAGCGAAATGATCGTGTTCGCCGCTTGGCCCAGGTTGAAGGATTCGGGCGTATTCCACCACTGGACGGACACAGTGGGGTCATCGAGCGCACGCGCTTGTGGAATCCGTTGCGCCGCCGCGGCCCATCGCTGCCGCGCCGCCTGGATTTCTGGATTCCCATCCAGGGCTTCACGAATGACTCCCGATAAGATCAATGGTTGGCGCGGAACCAGTTCTTCACCGCTGGCGCTGGAATATACACCCACTGTGAGTCCCAGCACTGTCGCAAGAGTCCCATACAAGAGCGCTGTTTCGGTATCCATGTTCATGTCCTCCTCAGTAGCCGGCGGTGAGGCTCCAGAAAAGAAATGGAGCGTCTGGACTGGGACAAAACTCAGTCCGACCGGATGATCTCTCAAGCGGACTTATGGGAAGTGAGGACCGTCGGGATCAGAGACGAAGGACGGTGGTCTTGAGCAGCACATCTCGTGGAGGAGCATGATCTGGGTGGTAATAGGTCAGGCGGTTCGTAGCAGGACGGTTGAGCAGTTGAAACGAGAAAGCTGATGCATCTGGGGAAAAGGCTTGATCATCGGAGGCGACATAGGAGTCGGAAGAATTGGGCACAGTCAATGTCTTGAAGGCATCGCAAAATTCCCGGACTGGCGATTCTTCAGACGTTGGGCACCCGTTTCGCATGGAAGTGGCTGGTGTTCCAAACAGCGGGATAAGACAGGCATAAGCATTAAAGCTCAGGCCAGCGAAGAGCAGGACCAAAAAAACAACAAGCCCACAACGTCCTCTACGTGGGGAGTTCATAAAACGAATGATACTCTTCGCTACCTTGACGGTCAATCTTCCGACCACCTGGCCAAGGTGGCACGAGTGGCCTCTGCATCGGTGACTCCATGTTTGTACACGGCACGAGGTGTCATTTTGTCCTCTGGCGATCCTTCCACAATTGTTTGATCTTCCTCACATTCAGTCTGTTCTGAAGAGGCCGGTGTCGACAATTCGATTCTATCCCTCGGGGCCACACATCTCATGCCCCCTTCGCAGTGGGAATGGATAACCGGTTTTCCCCTGTTTCAGATCGCGAACGTCTGCCGGCGTGCCGTTTTGCCGCCTGCCTGTCTGCCACTCAGGCAGCGGCATGTGGTGTGAGTCGACCTCAATACGCTCATGAATGGCGCGACGTTGCTCCTTGGCGAATCTCAATAAAGTCCTGATGCACCGGGATACGATAGCGCCCATCCTGGGTCTTAAAGTTAGCTTCCAGGTATTCCTCGACCGCTCGCCTCGACGGTGTGTGCTTCATCTCTAATAAGTTCAGCATGAATTCCGCGACGGCATAGGCCTTCACCCGATCTGGTGTGTCGACGGTGGCTGGGTCCGTCGTGAGGACAACGTGATATCGATCTCTCTGCTGACTCTGGAAGGCTTCCACGGTCCGACGTAAGTCAAACCGGTGCCCGAAAAAATGGTGCAGCATGTTCATACAGCCGGTCTCCCGGTTCTGGAGCACCACGATCGTGACCCCCGTGGGCGACATCCAAGAGACCAGTCGTTGCAAGTGCGCAAGCCACTGATCTTGCGGAATATAGTAGAACGTATGGGAGCAGAGAACCAGGTCAGCCTGCGCAGGAGGCTGCGCCGTTAGTATAGGAAGGGCAATGGCCTCCACGCTCGGAAGCGCCTGTTGCAGTTGTTTGAGTAAATAGAGGTTGGGCTCGATGGCAATGGTGCGGGCGAACGCGCCAGCAAAGGCCTTCGTGACTTCCCCGTTTCCGGCGCCGGCATCAATAAAGACTCTCTTGGCCGGCAATGTATCCACGACCTGCTGGAGCCAGCGTCGAGCGTTTCGCTTTTGGTCAGTATGATCCAGGAAAATCTGGAAGGCCTCTTTGTAGGCCTCTCCTTGTGAATCAAACATGCGAATGCATTCGTGTGCCGTCATACACCGTCCTCGCTGTGGTGCTGAGCCATGATGGAGTTCGCGAAAGACCCATGACCCTCATCGTCGTCACGACTTTTGGATTTCGGCATGCCGGTGACGGTAGCACAAAGTCATAGACCGGGTATATCACCTGTGACAACAGGATGCATTCATCTCCCTGTTCTACTCTCATTCCCAGTATCCTTACTACATCTTCGGAGTGAAGCCCAAAATTGAAACATTGTAAATTGGCACACTGGCGCACAAGGAGGGAGGCAGGGGGGCGAAGAAACGGGTGGACGAGTTTCCGACTTCGTTCGGGCTTAGCATAGGATGCTGGATTGACTGACGCCGTGCCCTCACATTGTGGTGACTTTCCCCCCTTTGTCACACCAGGTGAATCTCGCAAGAAGAAAAGGATCAAACGCCTACTCGGTAAGGGCGCGAATACCTTCAATCTTAAAA
>Ga0126379_10002285_pt1 | contig 12171 bp, 13 predicted proteins | sample PanSoiMetPlot_24_FD_92640 | JGI IMG/M metagenome (GOLD analysis project Ga0126379, IMG submission 92640) | Tropical forest soil microbial communities from Panama - MetaG Plot_24 | ecosystem: Environmental > Terrestrial > Soil > Tropical forest > Bulk soil | place: Panama | collected 2016-02-17
CCACGGGGCGTTTGATCTCATTCCCACTCCGCTGGATCATGAACAGACGGTGAACACCATCCGCCTGGCGTTGTGGCAAAACAAGTTCATGGAGCTTATCGCTCGAAGAGAAAAGGCACTCGAGAAATACCTTCGACACTTGGATGCCTATCCAGGCACCAGGAAGAAGGATGACGCGTTTCATAACGCTCTGTCGTCACTACAACGAACGGTTTCCTCTTTTGACCAGTCCATCCAGGCGATCTTGATCGAAGGGAGTATTAAGTGTCTCGCCAATCTGGCCAGGTTTGTCGAGCAAGAGGCCCAAGCGGGAGCGTTGGAACGCTTGGACAGGTTGCCAAAATAGACTATGGCTGGTGCCAGATCAAATCTGAGCCCGCTGATTATGTATCAGCTCACCACTCCCGGCACCCAAAAAATCGCGGCCGAGCCCGCGCGATCGAACTAATTTCGACGCGGCATCAAGTTTCAATCCAGTGGATGGCTAGCACTAAGCTGGTCGTTGACGCGGCAATTTATTGTGAGCGGGGAGGACGGGACATGCGTGGTGCGATGCCGACACGGGTAGGTGTGGGGTAAAACACGAGTTGCGTGAACGTGTATGGGCGTTCTGGCAAGTGTGTCGAGGGGGGAAGTGCCACCCCACCGGTGCCAGCTGCGAGGGAAAGGTGTCGTCGCGGGGGTTTGAGCAGGAGAAGTGTAGAGAACTGGAATTGCTCACAGAGGTGTTCCACTGGTTCTTGAGGGTGAAGCGCCTGCATATTGAAGTATCTATAGGTAGAGTCGAAGCTACTCTGGTTTATCCTGGACACAACGGAAGCCGATGTCGAAGTGCCGGTACCGCGGACCCTGCCAGTACCGGAACGGCGCACGCAGAAGGTCCTGATCGCAGAACCACGATCCGCCACGGAGCACCTTGGATTTACTGTCGTGGTCCGAACCCGTCCACTCCCACACGTTGCCAGCCAGGTCATAAATCCCATAGGGGCTCTTGCCGTCTTCATAGCTACCCACAGCCGTGAGCACTTCACTATAAAAGTTCATGACACCTCGATACTGATTGCCCTTGCGAAAATTCGCGTGCCGGCTCGTCGGTTCGTCATTCCCCCACGGATACTTCCGCCCGTCGATGCCCCGCGCTGCCTTCTCCCACTCCTGTTCGATTGGCAGCCGCTTGCCATAGTGGCGGCAGTAGGCGTCCGCATCATACCAATCCACCCCGATCACCGGCCGATCGCCTGCGCTGAGCTGACTCGCCCGCTTCCAATATTGGGGTGGCTTACGTCCGCTTGCCTGGAGAAACCCCGCATAGCGGCCCGTGGTCACTTCGTACTTGTCCATGTAGAAGTCACGCAATGAGACCCGCTCGTTAGTGTTGCCGTACTGGAACTCCCCCGCCGGCACGAGCACAATCGGCGCGCCGTCCTTGCCGGTCATTTCTCTTGTCTGAATGCCCGCACAGCCATTGTAGATACTAAGAGCCAGCAAGGTTAGGAGGATCAGTACAGGTTGCATCAACCACTCACTCTATGATGCCCTGGAACCCGGCAAGTTCCGCCAGTTCGTCGTGTTGACGGTTGAGTGGCGGCTTGATGTGATTCAGTTTGTGCAGCTCCCGATCGTGCTGCACATGGTTCATGAGTCTATTTTAAACCACTTGCCCTGAAGGCCAAGTGTTTCGGTCTATAATAGGTCAACTTGAACCTCTGACCGCCAGCATGCCTTTCCGACGTATCTGTTCACTCATGGCGCTTCTCGTACTGATTGGCCTCTCGGGCAGCGTCCTTCGCGCGCCTGGCTTTAAAACGGAGCCGGAGGAACGCATGAGCTCAGGACCTCGGCCGCTTCTCGGCGGAAGCGCGAGGGTCGAGATCACCCCGTCGAAGGTGGCCTACCTGGCAGGAGCCGGCCTGGGGAGAACAAGCACCCGGGTCCATGACCCACTGTATGCGCGCTGCCTCGTGCTGGGTACCGCCGAGCTCACGATTGGACTGGCCGCGCTGGATCTCATCGGGCTCTTTTATTCAGATGTCGAACCGATTCGGGGTCACCTCGGCCACGAAGTCGACCACCTCATTATTGCCTCGACCCATAACCATTCGGGGCCTGACGTCCTGGGTCTGTGGGGATCGTCGTTCCTTCGCCTCTTTCCGATCTCGTCCGGACGAGATGAGGGCTACGTCGCTGAATTGAAGGAAAAGATTGCGACGTGTCTTCGAGAGGCTCAGGCGCACAGACAGCAGGTCACGTTGCGCTTCAACCGCGGGATGGTTCCAGGATTCTCTACAAATAGACGACGTGGGGGCGCGAAAGACGACGAACTGACGGTCATGCAGATGCGGGCACGCGAGTCAGGCGACACCGTGGCCATCCTCTACAACTTCGCGGCGCATCCGGTGATCTTCTTACGCGAGACGATGATTACGGCCGATTTCCCCTATTGGGTCAATGACGCGATCGAACAGCGGCTTGGCGGTCGCGCCATCTTTCTCAATGGTGCGATTGGGTGCCACGTGACCGTGGACCTCGGCGAGAAAACGCCGGGTGGGATTCACACGATCGAGAAGCCAACCCTCGAGGACGCGGAACGAGTCAGCCGCCGGCTCTCAGAGGCGGTGATCGAGGCGGTGGAGACCGCGAGGAGCGAGGTGACTGAGGCCCCGATCACCCTTCAAAGGAAACGGCTCTACCTCCCTGTTGAAAATTGGCGGTTTCGACTGGCCCAGCGGATAGGATTCCTGAAACGAGAGGCGTACGACGGGACACTCAAAACCGAACTCAATCTCTTAGGGCTCGGCCCCGCACAGTTGGTGACCGTCCCAGGAGAGATTTGTCCCGAGATTGGGATGGCCCTTAAGGAACACATGCGAGCTCAATTTAAGTTTCTTGTCGGCCTTGGAAATGACGAGCTCGGGTACATCCTGAGACCATCCCAATTTCATGATCCCGTATACGGGTACGAGCGTTCCATGTCTATTGGTCGGGACGCCGCGGTGATTGAAGGAGAGTTACTGGGAATGCTCAAAGGCGAATGAATGAGCGCCCTGAGATTTCCCTGTAGACGTGACAGAAGCGACGCACGACGAGAGGCAGGGGGAAAGCGTCGCTCCCGGCACCCCAAAAAATTCCAAGTCGCACAGTCGCTATAGAACTGATTTCGACGGGGCACCGGGTTTCGGCGCAGCGGATGGTTAGCACTAAGCTGGTCGTCCTCGCCCGCTGATTAAGAGTCCTGTCGAAACCCCACCTCAGGACATCCAGCAAGAGCAATCATCAGCAAAAGGGAAGAATTCGTGATGGCACACGTCATCATGGATCATGGTGTGTCAGGCTGTTTTGGCACCAAGTTGGCACCAAGAGACGAGGTAGCTTTGGCTTTTTGCAGTTTTTCCACCATCACATCACGGCAACGAATGTAGAGGACAAACCAAACATGGTTACTCGCCAAGAAGAAAACAACTCCGCCCAGGTCCCAGAAAGAAAGATAGAGATACAGTTTTTTATCAAAGTAAAAGAAAACAGGGATGGCGACAAGCATGACTCCCGAATATAGAAACGGCCATAGGATTCTTTTAATGGACAAAGAAGTCTTTTCAAATAGCTCAAGAGTCCCATCAGTTGAAGGCGTGATCCGTATGGACTGCGTGCGGGCTGATCGAAGCCTTGAGAATCCTGCCCAGAGTGTTTCCATACCAATGAGAAAGCATATAGACCCTATCCAATGTCGGAGGGAGTGATAATGCAAAAAGAAAATTATAAAAATTGCGATAACAAGGGAAAATTTAGCAATGACAGCAAGTGCGATGGCAGGTTTGTACCTCTTAACTCGTTGTGCTTCCTCCAGGGTACCGACCGGGAAAGTTTGTGCTCGGCGAAGAATGGTGTCCATGTATGTTGATCCAGCGATGTATACGAAAACCATCAAGGCAAGAAGAGGCTTCATAGCTGGTCCCATGTAGGGCGGGCCAAAGAAAGTATAGCCTACGCGGCACCCGCTGATTGGGTATCAGTGAAGAGGTTCTAATGCATCGCAAACACGAACGAAATAAACGCTGGTGCCAACGTGATGCCAAGTCTGGAGAGAGGGGTAGGGGGGTGGGGAGTGCGCCAAGGGATGCTGGTGCGGTCATACGTGTTCTGGCAGGTTTGTAAGGGAGGGCAAGTAATTGAGTCCGAGGCCAGCTAAACTCCTCGGCCCTAAGGATGACATACCCCGAAAAAATGGCTCGTCAGCAGGCCAATTCCTCAGGTCTCGATCGCTCTACATTCGCGGGGCGGGTCAGTTGTGGCCCAGTCTCACACCCAGCCTGGACCAAATTTTCCCGGGCAGATCACGTCATTGACGCTTTGAGTGTTAGCTTACTGGGCAGACCTCCTTTGGGCCTTGGCGTACTTGGTGAGAATTTGAATCAACGGTTTAGCCTCTGCAGAAATATTTGACTCATCAAATGTTAACGTTTTTGAGTTATTCTGTGTGTGCACGTTCAGCGTATATTGAAACGCGTCAGCCTGGTCCGGTGATCTAGGTGGAGATTGTAATTCAAAAATATGTGCATTCTGTACCAGACCACGCAAATGTTGGGCCTCCTCTTCAGGCAATTGGTCAAGTTGTATGACCACCGACAATGTGACACCGGCGAAGCCGCCACTTCGTTCAAACTCGATCTTTGTCGGCACATCAGACATCGCTTGGTAACTCGCAGTTTGACTATAACAGCCGAACGGTAACACCGTCGCAGCTGCGACCACGAGAACCATAAGAGCTTGCCTAGGATACCTTGATGCCAACTTTATCCCAAGCGGACGCCACTGCGTTTTGCTCGGCACCGCCGGTTCCATACAACTCCCCTGCGACCTTATAGGTTAAAGTCGCAGCATCTTGAAACTCTGAAGTGGGCTGAAGCCGTTCAGTCAACGTCACATACCAGATCCGCCCGGCTTTGTCCCACGCATTTCCACCCAATTGTGTCGCTACCAGATAGAACGCATGGTTGGGGATGCCTGAATTAAGATGAACGCCTCCATTGTCCGATGAGGTCTTGACATATTTGCTCATATGGTCTGGTTGCGGATCCTTTCCGCCAAGCTGAGGATCATCGTAGGCAGTGCCCGGTGCTTTCATTGAACGTAGTGCCACTCCTTTCACGTTCGGTGTAAACAAACCGACACCGATAAGCCAATCCGCCTGTGCTGCAGTTTGCTTGAGATGATTTTGCTTTACTAAGGAACCAAAAACGTCTGAATACGATTCATTTAAAGCCCCGGATTGTCCCGAGTACTCCAGGCGCGCTGTGAATTGTGTCACGCCATGAGTCAATTCATGGCCAATGACATCGATCGATTTGGTAAACCGATCGAAGATCTCTCCGTCCCCATCCCCATAAACCATTTGCTTGCCGTTCCAAAAAGCATTGTCGTAATCTTCGGAGTAATGGACGCTGGAGTCCAATCGCATGCCTTTATTATCGACTGAATTGCGCTTGTAGACATTCCAATAGAAGTCATAAGTAGCGCCGGCTCCATCATAGGCTTCATCTATTGCCTTATCCCCTGTAGCAGGGCTTCCTTCTCCACGAACAAGTTTACCGGGCAACTTCTCTTTATGACCTGCATCATAAATGGTTCGCCTTTTTTCTCCTGCAGGAAGAAGCGATTCCGCAAAGGTTTGAAGTACCTCACGGTGCCCCCGCAATCTCGCCGTTGTAATGAGGGTTTTCATTGCCCAGTCCTTTTGGCGAGCAGTGCCTCGTTCTGCGAGATGCCTTAAAATGTGATCCGGGACAATACACGTTAGGGGAGATCGACCGTTATGTGAATTGCGATTCATACGCCCTCCTCTTGTGGCGACCGTGACAGGTCACCTTCAGGTGTAGAGTGTTGTGACGGTTTTTCCTGCGATCATTACTCTGAGGAAACGCCGACGCCATCCGAGGTCATATTTGAGAGATTGATATTTGCGCCTTGAGAAACCAGTTCGAAATGAATAGGAAGACTCGTTGCAGACATCCATTCTAAATGGCTCCGCCGTTTACCTTGCGTTTGAGAATAGTGAAGCCGTCAAGCAGAACCTGCCCAGCTGAAGATCGATCCGAAAAATGGCTTTGCTACTTCGGCGCACCATGCTTCCAGTTCGGCTTGCGTACGCGCCCGCGTTCTCAACCTCCAGCCCCGTTTAATGCGAGCTTCAATGGAGGTGCGAGTATGGGCGATATGCTGCAGGCCAAGGGCGCCACAACGAGGACAACGGGCAACCGTCTTCTTCAGATCGTCGAGATCCGTGATCCAAACTGGTCGCACACTCTGCACGAGAGGCCTCCGTGTCACGTTGATAGGAAAGAGGTCCGCCGCCCCCATCGCATCCTAGGCGAACGGGCCGCAAAGACGGCGTACGATTCAGCGGAATGAGAAGGACGCAGCAGGCGGATCGGTCTGCGAGGGGCTCGCTGTGTAACGGTGATGTTCTTGTGCTGGCATGTTATGCCCTGCCCGGCGTGTATATTACATAATGTTGAAGAGTAAGCAAGAGCTTTTTGGTCGGTCAAGGAGCCGCGGGGTCTTACGCGCCGCACCACTGCAGCGGAATCCTCAATGTGTTTGGGTAAGATGACGTTTAAACTTAGCTGACCCAACCCCTCTACTTTTACCAACTTCAATGTGAGTCAGGCGCAACGTGACCCGCCCCGCAAATGTAGGCCGTAGCGGAGATCCACTCCTTAGCCTCAGCGCGACGATGAGCAGAGCCTCGAGGTTTTTTATTGGGAATGAAATCCCCGTTGCGTCACTCTAGCCGGTCACTGAATATCCGAGAGCAGACCATTTTATATAGAGGCTGAGGCACGTCCGTGTGTTGCATCGTGATCTAACCAACGTTGACAATTACCTAGCAAGACGCTTATGGGCATGCAGCTCAGTGACCTGCGGTTTGTTAATTCGGTCTGCTTCAAAATGGCCTGAAAAAGACAAGCGGTTCGAGTTGTGCAGCCACCGACTCGGATCGAATCAGTGACCCGCCGTGTGTTTGGCAACTCGCCGAAATCCCGTGGCAAGTTTTGGAGCCGGCGACTGGAATCGAACCAGCGACCTGCGGTTTACGAATTACTTGTTGGCCTTTGCCTTCACGGAGTTTCGGCTACTTGAGTGGGACAGGCGTAGCCTGGGAGGGGTCACCTGTCCCACATTTCCGCAACCCAGGCGCAACCTGAAATGCTGGGCAGGGGGTGGGGCTGTGCCCTGAGATGCTGGCTCGGTTATAACCGCTCTGGCATCAAGTTTGTGGGGGGGGAGGGCAAAGGTTTGCGTTCCTTGGCGGAAGGGGGCGAGATTTGAAAACACTCCTGCCCCAGAGACTATAGGGCGCGATCTGCAATCATCGGCACAATCTCAATCATTTACAGGACAGTCAGAGGCAGACGAAACGACGATGAAACCACATAGGGCACGATAGTTCTGCGACAGTTTAGCCACGATGAATGCAATACGCCGTTAGAGTATCAGTAGGACACTCTTGCAACAGGCATTCTCGGATCTCAACCGCCGTTTGTTTTTCGAAAGGACCAGACCTGGGAATGTGCGTCGATTGACTTTGAGAGGAGAGAAGGTGCTAGCTGAATTGCGTTACTTGCAGTTAATCCGCTCGATGTACGACGTCGTTGCTGCCGCGCTGTAATACACGGCGTAGTCCCTATAAGCCAAAAAGACATTTGAACCGGCTGTCATCACGCGACGCGAGGCAACCAGCTGAACCGAATCTGCTTTTTGCGGGCGTGTCGGTTCGTAGGGGCGCCGGAACTCGAAATAGGTACCGTTACCGGCGATGCTTTGTACTTTGCCGTCGAGCGTCACGTACAACAATTGACCTGAATGAGAAGTGAAGAGACCTTTGCCATCCGTGGCGAGGCCTGAGATGTTAATGGAGCCCGAGCTGCCGAACGCTTGGGGATGACCGCGAATGATTTCGTGAATGGCGCCCGACGCCGGGTCGATTTCAATAATGAAGCCCTCTGAAACGCTGTTGTTTGCTACTGCGTAGAGTTTTCCGTTCAGCGCGATCATCGCGAAATAAACGCCCTCCGGCAGTTTGGCGATTGTTTTGACGGTATTCGCGGCATCGGGTGCGATGCGTTTAATTTTGCGGCTGCCTTCATCGATGAAATAGATGTTGTCGTCTATGACCGCTGGCCAGTTAACGAGTTGAAAGCGGGCGCTCGCACCTGGTCCATCAATGTCACCGACGTTGGGCGGGCTTCCTGGACTGACGCTTTCGATGGCTTTTGTGGACCCGGCGAGAAACGTGATCGTGCAATTGACGCCAAAGGGGTCTTTGACCAAAAAGATGTTGTTACCGGTTTGGTCAGCACCCACAATGCTACCATCGCTTTTGAGGGCGACGCCCGCAATGTTTGCGAAGCGGGCATCCTGACAAGCGCCTGGTTTGATCGTTTGGCCCGTACGGTTTTCTCGTCCTGCGAGTCGCTTGATCACCGGTTTGGTGGCCTTCAAATCCGTGTGCCAGATTTCCTGTCCGACGTGAGTGACGAGCTTGTCACCAACAAAAAGAAGCGAACGCCATGCGAGTGGCGGATTGTCCAGCAAACCCTGGCCTTCCGAAGCACGATCCATGGGTTCTTCATAAGAAGGGTTACCAGCGAATAGCTCAGCCGTCGAACATACCGGAGCCGCTTGTACAACAGCCGCGACGAGGTTCGAAAGCACTCCCCAAGCAATCGTGTACATCCTCATGATGATCTCTCCGTGTGTTGGCGGCAAAGTTACTTCGTCCGTTTAGTCACAACATTGGCCATGCTGTATACCCTACACAAATGGGAACCAGCCCTTCTCGCAGATGCCTCAGAAGCACCTTTTGTAATCTTCTTTGAACAACTTTACTCTTTCCTCCACCTCTTTCTGGGCTTCCGCGAGTTGTTTCCCCCGTTTTTCGTAGTCAACCTGTAGCTTATCGAAAGCATCGCAAAATTCGCCCCATTCGCTCTTGAGATTGCTTGTTTCGGAAGATGGGGATTTGCCTTGGCTTAGGGTGTCTTTTACTTGCATAATAGCGGCTACTACCTTCATGTATTTTGCAAGCGCCTTCTCCCGTGTTGTCTCTGCTATCCACTTGCGTTCTTTCTCTTGAAGGTTCTTGCCAAGCTGCTCGATTTGATATTGAACGACATCCATGTCCTTTTTAAATTTATCATTGAGTTCCGAAAATACTCTCAGTTTTTCTTGAGCGGCCGCATCCAGCATCTGGTTCATTTCATCCTTGGCTGAGGCTAAGCTCAGTTTCTCCCCGGTTTTCTCGTCCTGAATGAAGAAGTCCGGCTTGTCTCTGTGCTCAATGATTTTGAAATTTGTACCCCGCTGGGCATTATAGGAGCGGATCAAAAAGTTGATAGAGGACATAAAAGTGTTGATAACCGCTTGTTCTAATTGTTGCCGGTCATCCATAATTCTCTCGCGTTGGGCTGGGCTGGCCTACTTTTTCCTGACTCATTCCCTACCAAACCCATATAACGTTTTCACGATCTCGATAATCTTCTGAGCTTCGGGCCACGTCTCATACTCTGTATTTGCGTAACAATAAGTCCGATAACGCTTCCCGTCGTTGATCTCTACGACGTACGCTATGCCATCGTGGGATATCACCTTGCTGGGGGGCAGTGTCGATGAATCGGGAAGTGTGAGTATTCCGAGGGCTTCGACTCGCTTCCAGAGAGCATTCCAGCCGGTTTCCGGGTGGACTTCGCGAACTCCAAATCCATCCGTATAGAGTCCCAGCCATTGGTCGCCCGCGCGCCGCAAGCGTAAGCCCTCCGGCACCAAGGGGCCGAACCACCACACACGCACCTCAATCGCGTCATTTGGAATATCCATCTGCCGGAGCGGCGTCCATCCCGCTTTCTCTGAAAGCCAGTTAATGGGATGGAAAAAGATCGGCTCCCAAGCTGCTTGTGGAATCTCGAGCTCTGGCGGTGCCGCGAACACGGGTGTGATCATTGCGAGTGACACAATTAAGATGACGGATGAACGCACGACTGTACCTACCTGAGAAATCAGGAAGGGCTAGCTGACAAACACCTCATTTTGAATCAGCCCGGTGGCTTCCATAGCAGTGAGGGTCTGATCCGGCGCTCCAAGCACCCTCCGGAGCTTCTGATAGCCATCGATGTCTTCACCAAACGGCGTTGGCTGCATGAGGACGGCTCCCTGCTCGTTCACGACGGCCGCGACGTGTCGCTCCCATGCGATATCAATCCCTACGAATTGCATACGGCTCCTCTCCGATGGGAGAAGCGGGGAGCCTCGGAGCCGGTGTTCATGCTCATGCTTGTGAAGACGAAGACGCGGCGTGCGCCTCAGGATACCGTTCGAGCTCCGAACACCGGACGAGGACGCCAATCTCAACTGCAAGGACTTGCGTGCCTCAAGACCACTAATACGGCGACCCTCCCCCGGATCCCATCTGGCCGCACTTATAGCATGAGAGATCTCTGTGTCGATATGATACAAGACCACATTCTAGACATGGTCCAATGGCGGACCAGGGAGGGGGTCATGAGCGAACCGGCAGAGGATTCGGTCCAACGCTGGACATGCGAATTTCACAAATGTAGGAAGGAGGATTTTTATGTTGCCAATAAACTGGGGCATTGCGATTAAATATGCCAGTCTGGTCAAAATTGCCGAGTCCGTGGCGCCATCCGGTAGCTACGGTCAAACTGAAATAAACCAAATGCAGGCGACAGGCTATACGTTTCTTCAGACGATTTACGGTGACAATCTTTCAACCGATATCGATCCTCACCTCGGATTTCTAGTGTCGTTCGGTTTCCTGGCCGTTTCTAATACAAAAGAGTTAGTAGCCGCTATTAGAGGCACGGATACGATTCTTGAATGGCTCCATGACTTGGCATTCCTAATGGTGCCCTGTCCAATTAGAGGGGGCCACGGTCTCACTGAAGATGGCTTCACCGCAGTGTATCAGTCACTGGGAATTGGGAAGACTAGAGGCGGCTTATCCGTAAAAGACTCGATCAAGAGTTACCTCGATACAGGGGTTGCAGAAAACGTTACGGTCTGCGGACATAGCCTCGGCGGTGCTCTGGCAACTCTGTTGGCACTCGATGTGGGATTGAATACATCATGCCGCGCACTCAACGCATATACTTTCGCAAGCCCGCGAGTTGGTGACCATATTTTCGCGGCCTTCTACAATGCCTGTGTTCCTTTTAGCTATCGGATCGCTAATCGACAGGATCTCGTGCCGAAGTTGCCGCCGATACTACCGCTGCCCTACGAGCACGTAAACACGCAGTACGAACTGATCCCACCACCCAACAAGATTAATGCAACAATAGTTTGTATGCACATTTTGTCAACGTACCTATGGCTAATGGACCAACTTGCGGGGGCAAACGTGTATCCCTTGGACCCTGGATGTAAGTTCACGAGAGCACCTTCCCTGACGGTACCGCCGTCACAGGTGTAACACGTGGGAATGCGCTCGACTCCACTCCCTCAAAAAAGATAAGGGACCATCTCCCTGACAATCACACTCTAAATACGTTTATTTTGAATCCGCTTCTGCCCCATGACTTCAGATCGGATTGTTGCGTAACGCAACAATCAGCCAATCCGGAAACAGAGAAGTTCCTAAAATCCCCACCCACAGCCAAAAGGTGTCTGGCGTTGCAGGAATATTTGACGTCAATGTTGGAAAGATTACATTACTAGCGACCGGGTTTCTTTTGAGAAAAGATCTCTTAGCCACGGAGCCACCTGCTATCCGCGACGAACTGCTGCAGCGCTTCCGAGCTTGGAAACCATAGAGCTGCACCATCTCGGACGTCCCACTCAGCCCGTGCATGGCACCGAAGATCTGGTTCCAAGAGGCAGTTTGAAAGGCAAGCAGTAAATCGTCAGTTCGGTTCACTAGATCGAGAATCGCGTTATTGACCTTCGTACTCATAACCCAAAGGTCGAAGGTTCAAATCCTTCCCCCGCAACCAACCCTTTCTCTTATCTCTCAACAAATTGAGAAAACCAAGTTGCGCCATGCAACGAGGCTCAGGCGCCCACGCCCGAAATGGCCGTGACCCCGCCGTCGATCAGGAAGTCTGCCCCGACGACGTACGCGGAATCGTCCGACGCGAGGTAAACCGCCAGCTTCGC
>Ga0126379_10002287_pt1 | contig 12167 bp, 13 predicted proteins | sample PanSoiMetPlot_24_FD_92640 | JGI IMG/M metagenome (GOLD analysis project Ga0126379, IMG submission 92640) | Tropical forest soil microbial communities from Panama - MetaG Plot_24 | ecosystem: Environmental > Terrestrial > Soil > Tropical forest > Bulk soil | place: Panama | collected 2016-02-17
AACACGACGTCGAACGGAGTGGGCTCCCACGTCGCGATGTCGCCTTCCTCGAAGCGGAGCCCGGCCCCCGCGAACGCCCGCGCTCGTTCGAGCATCGCGGGCGAGCTGTCGATGCCTACCGTCTCTGCCGCCCGCAGGAGCCGGTGCAACTCGCTCGTGAGCTCGCCGGTGCCGCAGCCGAGATCGACCACTCGACCGCCCGGGCACGGCTCGACGAGGCCGGCGAGGTCCCAGAACGGCTTGGCACGCTCGGCCCGGAACCGTTCGTACTGATCCGGGTCCCACCGCTCCGCGTCGGCGCTCGCCATGCCGTCACCTCGTGACCCCGTGCCAGGATGCGTCCGTAGACATCCTGCCCGACCACAGCACGACGCGATCCGTGACGTCGCGCCGCGTCAGGGCCTGAGAGACGCTCACGCGGGTGCGCTTCCGTCCAGCGCGAACCGCCGGTGATTACGCCACCGGTGCTCGTCGTCTTCGACCATGAGCCACGTCTCCCGGGCGACGCACCGAATGGGGAGGTGGCGCTCGATCTCCGCCAGCTCGGCGGCGGGCGCGTCAGGGGACTGCGCGACCGTCAGGTGGGGAATCACCTCAGCGTGCGTGCCCCCGTAGGGCGGGTACGCGGGGAAGCGTTCGGCGATCGCCATCGTAAGCCGGACGAACGGCGTGGCCGGCTCGGGGGCGAGATACGTCGCGCCCTCGGGGAAGTGTGCGAGACGCGTGAGTCGGAACGGGAACCCGGAGAACGGCGCGAGCGCCTCCCGGACGGCGTCCGTCGCCGCCTCGGAGATCTCGTCCGGCTCCATGAACGGGTAGAGCACCGTGATGTGCGCGGGAACGCCGAGGAGCGCAACCGCGTCGTGACGGAAGCGGTGGTGCTGCACGCAGGGTTCCGCCTCGGGAACAGGGACGAGTAGCGCGCTTTCGCGTGGCTCCGCTTCGCTCACGCGCGCTTCCGGACCTTCCAGATCTGCTCGGCCGGCCATTTGCGGGCCCATTCGTGCGGTGCGAAGTCCTCGTATGTCGTCGTCGCGTCCTCGCGCGGGCGGAGCTCGATCAGGTCCTCGATCACGAAGCCGTGCTGGCGGAAGAGGCGGAGCCATTCGCCGTGCGGGATCTGGAAGTCGACGGTCCCGTCGCCGAGGTCCAGTCGTCCGAGCCCGAAGTACTCGCGGTGCAGCCGCGTGTCCTGACGCTGCCGACGGTCGTCCCAGGTGAGGTACAGCAGGGGTGTCGTCTGACTGAACGCGAGCAGCCCGCCGGGCCGCAAGAGGCGGGCGACCTCGGGAACTGTGACGGCGGGCGGGGAGAAGCTCATCGCGCCATGGTCGCAGAACACGATGTCGAACGAGGCGTCACGGAGGGGGAGGGCTTCACCGCTCGCGGCGACGAGCGGAAGGGCGGCGCCGGCCGTCTCGCAGTTCGCGGCCGCGTGCTTCAGTTGCGCGAGGGACTGGTCGACACCGACCGGCCGACTGCCCATTTCGGCGAGCGCGATCGACCATTGCGCGGCTCCGCATCCCACCTCGAGCACATCGAGCCCGCGTGTGTCCCCGAGGACTCCGAGCTCCTCTTCAGGAACACGCCACGCGCCCCACGCAAGGGGACGGGCCGTCAGGTCGGCGCCGTGCACGGCCTGATAGTCGTCGGCGTCGGCGTCCCAGAACTCGCGGTTGTGCCTTTCGTGGTGGCTGGGCATGGCAGACAGCACTTTCGCGCTCAACCGTGCGATTCGGTCCGCGAATAGCCCGCACCAGCCGTTCGACGCGCCCGAGTGGCGGGCGCAGTGGAGGGTCGCGCCCTAGCTGACCCGCTGCCTTTGTGCGATCGAGGATCGTGGTTGCACGCGGGACGTGTCGAACTGAAAGGGAGGCCGCTGTTACCGCGGCGCCATGGTCGCCATGAACGCCTCGAGCGCAGCCTGGTCGGCGGTGACGTAGGGCGTCGACGACGGCAGCTTCGTCAGCGTCTGGACGTGCCGGTCGAGGTCGCCGTGGATCGGCGGGAGGTGCGTGCCGAGCACCTTGTCGGGCCGGCCCTGGAGGAAGCGTGCCAGGTTGTCGGCGAACCGGGCCTCCTCCACGAAATGGACCCACGGACTGTCGGCGCTCCCCCACAGCAGTTGGGCCGGCTCCAGCTCGTTGTCAGGGATGGCAGCGACGTCCTCGGCCAGCGCGAAGTCCGGTGTGGAGAACGGGGCGCCGAAGCAGTCCGCGCTGAACAAGATGCTCTGCCTGGGGTCGAAGAAGGCGAGCGTTCCCGGATTGTCGAACAGCGGGAGCCGCACGGCGCGCAGTGTGCGATCGCCGATGTCGCGGGGGCTCCCGTCGCGGACCACGAAGGCCCGTTCGGGCGGGATCGGCTCCGACCCCACGCTCATGATGCCGAAGGTCACGAGGCTCGTCACGACGGTCGCGTTGGGCGCTTCGGTGAGCAGTCGACTGAGGGCGCCGACGTGGTCGCGATCGGCGTGCGTCACGACGATCCACCGGATCTCGTTCGGATCGATGAGATCTCGCAGCGCAACTTCGAACTCCGGCACTTCGGGCGTGATCCCGGTGTCGACCAGGGTCGGCTCGTCGCCCCGGATCAGATACGAGTTCACGGGGAGGTTGCCGACTGTCGGGATCGGAACGACCGACGTGAACATTGTCGTCTCTGCGTTGATCGGGAGAGTACGCATCCTGCCTCCTGGACTGCTGTCGTACTGCTGACCGTGGCCGCGCCTCGCAAGCGAGTACGTCGAGGTCACTTCCCGCTTGCGCGAATTCACCCCCGCCCCTGCCGCGGGGGTGAAGGAGAAACCCTAGATCTAGGCTCCACCATTGTCAACCGTGGACAAGCGGAAATGACCAAAGTCCTTAACGGTTAACCGGCATAAATCCTGGACAACCGTGGACAATCAGTGTTACCCATGAAGCATGGGCGGAGAGAGCGGAAGAACAGCACGACGACCACGGCGAGCCGCAGGAGAAGCCTCGAGGATGGACCAACCCGACTTGCGGAGCGCCCTCATCGGCAAGATCCAGGAACTGGACATCAGCCAACGAGACGCAGCCAAGGCCATCGGAGTCAGCCAGCAAGCGCTCTCGTCATGGGTGTCCGGCGACAGCATCCCAAGCCGCCGACAGTCCCCCCGTCTTGCGAAATGGCTCGACCTCCCCGAAGAGACGGTCCGCAGGATGCGGCTCAAGGCGGCCGAAAATCAGCACGGCGGCATCGTCGCAGGACGACTTGACCACATCGAGGACGAGCTGGATTCGCTCGTCCGGCAAGTCGAAGACATTCGCCGTACCCAACACCGGTTCGTGGAAACGGTGCTACGCATCCTCCCGTCAATCGCCGCCGGCGCCCTCAACGAGGATGCCGCCGGAGGCGTCGGAGACCTCTTCGACCAGTTGCAGCGCATAGAAACGCCTCAGACGCGACACGAGAGTCGTTGAGGGAACGCGTCGAGGTCTCCGCACCTACGCGTTGGGAGACAGTTGCCCACGGTCAGGTCGGCTTTGCGACTGTCAACGATGGACAGGTCGGACACCACTGCCTCGCCGAGCTTCGCGCCGACGATCCGGCGTTCCTGGCGAGAACATCGCGAGGGCCGGCGTGTCGATACGGCGCGGACCGTGGCGCCTGTCCGGGGGCGTTCTGTACGCCGCCTGCTTGCAGAGACTCGTCGCGCCCAGACACGAAGGAGAGGTCATCATGAAGATCGTCGTCATCGGCGGGACCGGGCTGATCGGGTCCAAGCTCGTCAAGGACTTGCGCGACCACGATCACGAAGCCGTGCCCGCGTCCCTGGACACCGGCGTCAACACCCTCACCCGTGAGGGTCTCACCGAGGCCCTCGAAGGCGCGGCAGTCGTTGTCGACGTGTCGAACTCCCCATCTTTCGAGGACACGGCTGCGCTCGAGTTCTTCGAAACGTCGACCGGCAACGTCCTCGATGCAGAGGCGGCAGCCGGCGCGGGACATCACGTGGCCTTGTCGGTCGTTGGCACGGAACGGCTCGACGAAAGCGGCTACATGAGGGCGAAGCTCGTGCAAGAGACACTCATCCAGGACTCGCCGATTCCCTACACAATCGTCCACGCGACGCAGTTCTTCGAGTTCGCCACTCGTATTGCCGACGAAGCGAGTGACGGCGAGCAGGTGCGGGTTCCTCCGGTATTGATCCAGCCAATGGCAGCTGAAGACATCGCCGCCGCGTTGTGCAACGTCGCGATCGCTGCTCCGCTGAACAACACGATCGAGATCGCCGGGCCCGAACCGATCCGGTTCGAGGACTTCGTCCGCCAAGCTTTGCGCTTGGTGGGAGATCAGCGCGTCGTGGTCGCCGATCCTCAGGCTCTGTACTACGGGGCTCGACTGAGCGAGCGCACCCTCCTACCGGGTGATGAAGCTCAGCCCGGTGCGACCCGATTCGACGAGTGGCTCAACCAGCAGGCACCAGGGCGGTGATCCGAGTCCGGCGACATTGAACGACCCCAGCGCCAGAGGAGATGGACGATGCGGGGGGAGACGAAGATGGACAAGGCCCTCCCGTTGAGCGAGGACGAGCGCCGCCTGCTGCAGGCACTGCTCCACACTGAGCTCGAGGCGGCCGAAGAGAACGTGCGCGATTTCGAGGTCGACGGCCCGGCCGAAGCGCTCGACGACGCCGAGAACTACGCCACCTTGGTGCGCGGCCTTTACGAGCGCGTCCGGGACCCGCAACAGTTCCAGCCGACGCAGTCATGACCGAGGGCGCGCGTGACGCGATAAGCGCCCTCACACTTGTCGGGTTTGCGGCGCGGCGCACGTCGGGCTCATGCAGAGTCGATGAGCTTCTCGCGCGCCTCTCGCTGCTTCTTCCACTCTTCGAGGAACGCTTTGTGCCCCGCCTTGGCGGCGGAGCCGGCGGACTTCAGGTTGGCGTCGATCTCGTCGGCGAGCGACTGAAACGCGTCGCCCACGCTGTCCACGGCTTCCTCGAGCTGCTTGGCCGCGTTCTGCCAGGCGTCGCCGGTGGACTCGGCGGCCTGGTCGAGCTTGGCCCGCGTCTCTGCCTGGCGCTTCTTGAGCGCGTCGATCGCCTTCTCGAACCGGTCACGGGCTTCGGCGCCGGCCAAGTTCGCCTGCACCTTCAGCTCGTCGATCTCCTGCTGGAGCTTCTCGAGCGCCTCGCGGGCCTTCGCGCGGTACTCGTCCTGGCTGGCCATGGCGACTCCTCTCCTGTGCCGGCGGGCCTTCACAAGCTACGCGGTGCTTGCCCGCAGCGGTACCGTGCTTCCGCCGAGCCTGTCGGGGAGGGTTCATGGCCATCACGGATGCGCGCATCGATCTGCAGTTCGTCGACGCCGACGGTCACGTGCTCGAGCACCCGAGCAAGATGCTCGAGTACGCGCCAGAGGAGTACCGCGACCGCATCTGGCACATCGAGGTCGACCGGGACGGCAAGGAGTGGGTGGTGTGGGACGGGAGTCGCGACCCGGCCAACTACTTCGCGCTGGCCGGCGCCGGCGGCCTGAGCACCGAGGAGCAAGCACGCATCGCGGCGGGCGAGCGGAGGTACACCGAACTCCGGCCGGGCGCGTTCGAGCCGGAGCCACGCGTCGCCGATCTCGACACGGAGCGGATCAGCCAGACCGTGCTCTATCCGACGACGCTGCTCGGCATCGCCGGGGTGACGGACCTCGACCTCGCGGTCGCGCAGTGCCGTGCGTACAACGACTGGCTCGCCGACTTCTGCGCCCACGCGCCCGATCGCCTTTTCGGCATCGCGATCATCCCGCAGCAGGACGTTGCGGCCGCCGCGGCGGAGATCCGGCGTGCATCGGCGTCGCCGAACCTCGTCGGCACGTTCATCCGCCCGAACCCCGTGGTCGAGTGGCGGCACCTCCACGACCCCGTGTACGACCCGATGTGGCAGGCGGCGTCGGATGCAGGCTGGCCCGTCGGCTTGCACCCGTACCTCGCCGCCGACGTGCCCGGCGCCGTCGAGGGGCTCCACCTGAACGAGGTCCAGTCGGAGGCGTCGATCCTGCGCTACCAGTCCCGGATGAACATCCGGAACATCTTCTACACGCAGGCAATCGGCAACCCGGTCGACATGATGACGAGCCTGGCGTTCCTGCTCGCCGGCGGCGTCTGCGAGCGGTTCCCCGATCTGCGCTTCATCGTTCTCGAGACAAATGGCGGGTGGATCACGCCGTGGATGGAGCGCCTCGACCACAACGCCAAGACGTTCCCGTGGGACGTGCCCGACTGCAAGCTCGCGCCGTCCGAGTACTTCCGCCGCCAGTGCTACATCAGCTTCGACGCCGACGAGGAGACGCTGGCGATCGCGGCCAAGTCGCCGTACGTGGGAGCCGATCGCATCATCTGGGCGTCCGACTACCCGCACCCCGACGCCAAGTTCCCCGGCACCGTCGACGAGCTCCTCGACAACATCGGCGACCTCGACGCCGAGGCGCAAGCGGACATCGCCTGGCGCAACGCCCAGCGGCTGTACCGCCTGCCCTGATCTCCCTCCTGGCGTCCCCTAGGCCCCTTGTGGTGCCTACACAACGTCGAACCGTCAGCCCTTCGGCAGCACGACGAACGCGATCGCGGCGAAGTGCAGAACCAGCGCGACGAGCACGAACACGTGGAAGAGCTCGTGGTAGCCGAACACCTCCGGCCACGGGTCGGGCCACCGGGCGGCGTGGATCACCGCACCCACCGTGTAGGAGAGGCCGCCCAGCACGACCAGGAAGAACCCGGCGACGCCGAGTGACGTCCAGAGCTGCGGGAGTGCGATCAGGGCGACCCACCCGATGACAATGTAGTTGGTCGTCACCCAGCCCCGGGGCGGGCGGTACCACAGCCACTCGAGTGCGATCCCGGTGATCGCTCCGAGCCACACCACCGTAAACACCAGGACGCGGATGCCTCCCGACATGGCGATGAGGGAGATGGGCGTGTAGGTGCCGGCGATCAGCAGGTAGATGCAGGTGTGGTCGAGCTTGGTGAGGATGCGCGCCTGTCCGGGAGTCCAGGTGCCGCGGTGCAGTAGCGCGCTCGCGCCGAGCATCGCCGAGATGCTCAGCGCGTAGACGAGTGCCGTCCACGTGGCGAGGCCACGCGGTGCAGTCGTCACGAGAACGGTGCCGGCCGCCAGCGACAGGTAGAAGGCGTAGTAATGCGACAAGCCGCGCAGGCGCGGCTTGACTGCGAGGACCTCGGCGACGGGGACGTCGCGCACCGGAGCTACTGCGTGTCCGAGCTTGTCGTGTTGCCGGCCTGTTCGGCGCGCCGGGCCAGACCCCGCGCCTCGAGGCTGCGCGTCCACGGCGCGAGGAAGACCCCGGCGATCACCGCCGCGATGGCGATGGTGATCAGCGCAGCGCCGAGGAAGATCGCGACGACGACCGTCAGCAGGAACACGACCGCGGCGTCGATCGCCCAATGGACGATCAGCGGCCGCGGCTCCCGGGGCGGGAGCGGGCGCGGCGCGTCGTCGTCGGCCAATGCCGTCCTAGGCGGTGGGAGAGAGGTCGGTGATCTTGACGGGACCCTCGCGCTCGGTCTTCGGACGGCGCGCCCTGGCGTGCGGCTCGACGTCGACGCCGACGGCCTCGGCCCGCAGCGCGCCGACCGTGCACTCCTTGCGCGGCCGGTGCCGGAACGGGTCGTACGAGAACTCCCGCATCGCGTTGAGATGCGTCATCTGGTCGATCTCGTCGTCAGTGAGCTGCGCACCCTCGAACTCGCTCATGAGGAGCTCCGGTGCGCGCGGCCACGTGGTGTCCGAGTGCGGGTAGTCGATCTCGACCGTGATGCGGTCGACGCCGATGTCGCGCGCGAGCCGGGCGCCGACGGCGTCGGAGATGAAGCACAGCACGACGTGCTCCAGGAACACCTCGCTCGGCATCTTCGAGCCGAAGTCGGCGCCGGTCCAGGCCTTGTGAACCCGGTAGCTGTGGTCGAGACGCTCGAGGAAGTACGGCACCCAGCCGATCCCGCCTTCCGAGAGCGCGACCGTCACGTCGGGGAACTTCCTGAACACCGGCGAATGGATGAGGTCGGCGGCGGCCTGCACGATGTTCATCGGCTGGAGGACGATCATCACGTCGATCGGGGCGTCGGCCGCGGTGGTGACGAGCTTCGAAGACGAGCCGATGTGCATGCAGACGATCGTTCCCTCGTCGGCGCACGCGGCCCAGAACGGGTCCCAATGGTCGGAGTGCAGGCTCGGCAGGCCGAGCGGCTCCGGGTTCTCGGGGAACGTCACCGCATGACATCCCTTCTTCGCCACACGATGGATCTCGTCCGCCAAGGTCTCCGGATCCCAGATCGTGGGGACGGCGAGCGGGATGAAGCGGCCCGGGAACGTGCCACACCACTCATCGATGTGCCAGTCGTTGTACGCCCGCGCCAGCGCGAGGGCGGCTTCCTTGTCGTCGAGCGCCGCGAACAGTCGGCCGGCGAATCCGGGCAGCGACGGGAAGTTGAGCGACCCGAGGACGCCGTTGGCGTTCATGTCGAGGATGCGCTTCTCGATGTCGAAGCATCCTTCGCGAATCTCCTCGAAGCTGGTCGGGTCGATGCCATACTCCTCGGGCGGCCGGCCCGCCACCGCATTCAGCCCGATGTTCGGCACCTCGAACTCCAGGAACTGCCAGACATCGGTGCCGTCGTCCTTGTGGACGATCTTCGGCGCGAGATCGCGGTACTTGGCCGGGAGATGGCGCTCGAACAGATCAGGTGGCTCGACCACGTGGTCGTCGACGCTGACGATGATCATGTCCTCGGTCCGCACAGCCCCTCCTGGCGCCGTCGCAAGCTCTGGCTTTGCGCCGCCGGTCGGCAAGCCGCCGGCGCCGCGTTTCAGCGTACCGTCAACGCGGGAGGAGGTCGGATGGCCCGTCAGATGACCGCCGACGAGACGCGGGTGTTCCTGCTTCAGGGCACGCGCACGGGGAAGTTGGCGGTCGTGCGCGTCGACGGGCGTCCGCACGTGACCCCCACCTGGTTCACCCTCGACGGCGACGACCTCGTCCTCACGACGCACCGGACCTCGCAGAAGGCGAAAGCGATCCGCCGCGATCCCCGGGTCGCGCTCTGCGTGGACGATCAGGCGCCGCCGTACAGCTACGTGATGGTCGAGGGCGCGGCGACGCTGTCCGACGACCTCGACGAGCTCCGGCGGTGCGCGACGGCGGTCGGTGCCCGGTACATGGGGGCGGACCGAGCCGATGAATTTGGCGCCCGAAACGCGGTGCCGGGTGAGCTCCTCGTCCGGATCACACCCACCCGCGTCATCGCGCACGCCGACATCTCCGACTGATGCCCGAGACAATCGTCCTCGACATCAGGGGCGTGCAGTGGGCGAGCGAGAAGGCACGCGTCGAAGCGATCCTCGTTCGTCGCCCAGGTGTGACGAGCGTCGACGCCAATCCCGTCGCCCAGACCGCGACGGTCGTGTTCGATCCGTCGCTGACGTCGGTGCGCGAGCTGCGCGACTGGGTCCGCGAGTGCGGGTACCACTGCGCCGGGCAGTCGGTGCCCAACCACGTCTGCGACCCGCTCGCAGAGCCCGGCGCCGCGGCCGCCGCTTCCACGGAGGAGCACGCGGCGATGACAGCTGCGCAGGGCGCGCATGCTGCGCACGACCACATGTCGATGTCGTCGATGGTCGCCGACATGCGCAACCGCTTCCTCGTCGCAGCCGTGTTCTCGGTGCCGATCCTCTTGTGGTCGCCGATCGGCCGCGATGTCCTGCACTTCTCGGTGGCGGCGCCGTTCGGGTTGCGGGACGACGTGTGGTCGCTCTTGTTGAGCCTCCCCGTCATCTTCTACTCGTGCTCGATCTTCTTCGTGGGCGCCGTCCGCGCTCTGCGCGCCCGGACGCTCGACATGATGGTTCTGGTGGCGGTGGCCGTCGGCGCCGGCTGGCTGTACTCGGTCGTCGTCACCCTCACGGGCGGCGGCGACGTCTTCTACGAGGCGGCGGCGGTGTTGGCCTCCTTCGTGCTGCTCGGCCACTGGTTCGAGATGCGGGCGCGCGGCGGGGCGAACGAGGCCATCCGCACTCTCCTCGACCTCGCGCCGCCCACCGCCGTCGTTCTGCGCGACGACGAGCCGGTCGAGGTGCCGACGACGGAGGTCGCCGTCGGCGACCTGCTGCTCGTGCGACCGGGTTCGAAGATCGCCGTCGACGGCTTCGTCGAACAAGGCGACAGCGAAGTCGACGAGTCGGTGGTCACCGGCGAGAGCCTCCCCGTGCACAAGGAGCCCGGCGCCGCCGTCATCGGCGCCACGATCAACGAGAACGGCACCCTGCGCGTGCGGGCGACGAAGGTCGGCGCCGACACCGCCCTCGCCCAGATCGTCCGCCTCGTCCAGGAGGCGCAGAATTCGAAGGCGCCGGGCCAGAAGCTCGCCGACCGGGCGGCCTTCTGGCTGGTGCTCGTGGCATTGGTCGGCGGCGCGCTCACATTCTTGGCGTGGTTCCTCTTCAGCGATCGGCCCACCGACGAGGCCGTGCTGTTCGCGATCACGGTGGTCGTCATCACGTGCCCGGACGCCCTCGGCCTGGCGACTCCGACCGCGATCATGGTCGGCGCGGGACTCGGCGCGAAACGCGGGGTCCTGTTCAAGAACGCGCTCGCGCTCGAGACGGCCGCTCGCGTCGACGTCGTCGTCATGGACAAGACGGGCACGCTCACGAGGGGCGAGCCCGAGGTTACTGACGTGATCGTCGACGGGATTGCCGAACGGGAGCTCCTGGGGCTGGCGGCCGCCGTCGAGCGCGAGTCGGAGCATCCGCTCGCCGATGCCATCGTGCGCCAAGCAGACGCCAACGGAGTCGCGCACGTTCCCGTCGCATCCTTCGACAACGTGCCCGGGCAGGGCGCGCTGGCGATGGTCGATGGCAAACGAGTCGCGGTCGGCAACGTCCGCCTCATGGAGCAGCAGGGTTTCGGGCTCGGCGATCTCGCCGGACCGCGGGCCGAGCTTGCCGCCGGAGGCCGCACCGCGGTCGTCGTCGCGGTCGACGGCCGCGTGGCCGGCGTGATCGGCATCGCCGATGCGCCCCGCCCCACCGCGGCGCAGGCGGTCTCGGCCTTGCACGACGCGCACGTCGAAGTCGTGATGCTCACGGGCGACAACGAGGCGACGGCCCGGCGCATTGCGAGCCAACTCGGCATCGACACCGTGATCGCCGAGGTCCTACCGAGCGACAAGTCGGCACAGGTGCGCGAGCTCCAGGCAGGCGGTCGGAGGGTCGCGATGGTCGGCGACGGTGTGAACGATGCCCCCGCGCTCGCGCAGGCCGACCTCGGCATTGCCATCGGTGCCGGCACGGACGTGGCGATCGAGACCGCCGACGTCGTGCTCATGCGATCCGACCCGCTCGACGTCCCCATCGTCCTGACGATCGGCCGGGGCACGCTGCGCAAGATGCAGCAGAACCTGGGCTGGGCGATCGGGTACAACGCGATCGCGTTGCCGATCGCGGCCGGCGTCTTCGAGCCCGTCGTCGGGCTCGTGTTGCGGCCGGAGATCGCGGCATTGTCGATGTCGGGCTCGAGCCTCATCGTCGCGGTCAACGCCGTGATGTTGAAGCGTCTTCGGCTTCCGGCGGCGCCGATTGACGAGGGTGCGCCGCGGCGCACGGATACCGTGGACGCGCATGGCGCGCTCGTCGAGCCTGAACGCCAGCCGAAGTGATTGGGCGCATTTCGCACGCTGGTGCATCGCGCGCGGGGAGCCCGCGATGCCGGCCTCGGCGACGACCGTCGTCGAGTACATCGGTGACCTGGCCACGAGCAGTGAGCCGGCGACCGTGCCGAGCCGGGTCGCCGCCATCCGAGACTGGCACCGGGCGTCGGGGCTGGACGCGCCCACGGATGACGAGCGGGTCCGGGTCGCGCTGACGCGGGCGCAGTGGTACCTGCGCCGGGCGTCCACGCACACGGTGCCCCTCGACGCCGGCGAGGTCACGTGGCGCACCCTGGTGCCTGAGGGCGACGGGGTGCTAGAGAGCTGCCGCCCGGCCGGCGGCGCGCTGCTCGTGGCGTCGACCCGACACGCTGTGGGTCGGCTGCACCGCTACGACGGCGACGGTGCGCCGCTCGGGGAGATCGCGCTTCCGGAGCTTGGGTCGTTCGCCGGCTTCGACGCCGCCGCCGAGCGGGCCA
>Ga0126379_10002288_pt1 | contig 12159 bp, 4 predicted proteins | sample PanSoiMetPlot_24_FD_92640 | JGI IMG/M metagenome (GOLD analysis project Ga0126379, IMG submission 92640) | Tropical forest soil microbial communities from Panama - MetaG Plot_24 | ecosystem: Environmental > Terrestrial > Soil > Tropical forest > Bulk soil | place: Panama | collected 2016-02-17
CAGTGCTGATGACGGTAATTTTGGTGGCGGTGTTGATGGCGATTGAAAAGGCGAGAGCGATCCAGTTGTCGGTGCCTCCTTCACACCAGCAAGTTGGGCCGATTCAGTCGGCGAATTTCACGGTGGTACCGACATTTGGGCTGTTGTTGGTGCTGGGGTGCGTGGTGGGAGCGATTGCATGGGCGGTGGCTTATGCGTTGAGAAGGTCGGGAGTACAGAGGCTGGAGGAGTTGAAAGGAGGACACAAGTTGTAAGTTGTCGGCTACCAACAAAGTCTTCAGTTGTAAGCTTTACGATAAGTAAGGCGAAGAAAAACTCGGACCTTTACAGGCCAAAGCCGCGGCACGCTGATTCGTACGGGTGCGGTGAGTGGGAAGGCGGCAACCCCTCGCGACGGATGCTCAGGATAAACAAGCGCGGTACTCCAAAGCTATTCGTAGCGGAGGGCGGTGAGGGGGTCGACGCGGCTGGCGCGGAGGGCTGGGATCGCTGCGGCTAGGATGGAGACGGCCAGGACTACGGCGGCGACGGAGGCTAGGGTTGCAGGATCTGTTGCGGTGACTTCGAAGAGAAGTGATTGCAGGACGCGGCCCAGAGCCAGCGAGGTTAGGAGTCCTAGAACTAGGGCGATAGCGGAGAGCGCCAAAGCTTCACGAAGGACCAAGCGAAACACATCGGAGGAACGAGCACCTAGAGCGACGCGGATTCCGATTTCGTTGATGCGCTGGCTGACGGAGTAGGAGACCACGCCGTAGACACCAATCATCGCGAGCGCAATCGCAAGAGCAGCAAAAACCAACAACAACACAGTTTGGAAGCGGGGGCTAGAAACGGAATTGGAGAAAACGGCTTCCATGGTCTGAACGTCGGAGATTGCCTGATCGGGATCGACGCGATGGACGGCGGCTTCCGCGTCGCGCGCAATCTGAAGAGGATCACCGGCGGCGCGAACAACGAGGGTGGCGAAGTACATGGGAGCCTGAGCATTGGAGAGGAAGATAGTGGGCTCAGGAGCGTCCTGAAGTTCGGCATGGCGAGCGTCGGCGACGATACCAACGACCTCCGCGGGTTTCTCGAGGGTCCAACAGACGCTCAGCTGCTTTCCAAGAACATTCTGACCGGGGTAATAGCGTTCGACAAAGGCATGGTTGACGATAGCAACGGAAGCAGCCTTGAAATTGTCGCGAGCTTCGAAGTCGCGGCCGGCGAGCAGAGCGGTGTTCATGGTCTGGAAGTAGCCTGAACTGATAATGAGAAATTGCGCGGAGGGAGATTCGGCAGGTGTGGGAGCGGGCTGGTCGGCAGGAGCGAAGCACGAGCCGGAGAGCATATCTGTGAGCGGGAGAAAGTGAGTGGAGCCGGCCGCCTGTACTCCTTGAGTGCTGCGGATTTCGGTAAGGATGCGGTCGAAGTATTGGGAGCGCTTGAGATTGTCGCTGTAGCGGGAGGGCGAAGTCCAGATATGCATGGTGAGGAGATGATCGGTGCCGAAACCGGGATCGGTGGAGGTGAGGCGGGCGAAGCTGCGCAGCATGAGGCCAGCGCCGACGGAGAGAAGAAGGGCGAGGGCAATTTCGGCGACAACAAAGATGCGTCGAAGCGTTTGATGGCCACCTACGCCGCTGCGGGGTGAACCTTGTTTGAGTGCGTTTTGGAGGTCGATGAGAGAAAGGCGGAAAGCGGGAACAAGACCGAAGAGCACGGCGGTGAACAGCGAGGCGAAGAAGGTGAACAGAAGCACGCGGGCATCGATGGAAATGGGTTCGGTGCGAGGAAGAGGAGCGCTCTGAGGAATGAGCGCAAGCAGTGCGGAGAGACCGAGGGAGGCGAAGAGCAATCCCACGAGAATGCTGGCGAGGGAGATGAGCAAACTTTCCGCGAATAACTGGCGAAGGAGGCGCGAGCGAGCGGCGCCGAGGGCGGAGCGAACGGCGAGTTCTCGGAGGCGACCGGTGCCACGCATGAGCAAAAGGTTGGCGACATTGGCACAGGCGATGAGGAGAAGAAAGCCGACGGCAGAGAGGAGTACCCAGAGGGGACGTCGAACGCGATGCGTGGCATCTTCGAGCATGGGGACAACGTTGGCGCTCCAGTTTTTGTTGAAGTCGGGGCGAGCTTGCTGCGTGAAGTCGATGACGCGAAGCATATCTTGCTCAGCCTGGGGAATGGAAACTCCGGGCTTGAGACGGGCAACGACTGTGAGATAGCGTCCACTTTTGTAATCGTCGGTGCGTTCCAGAGGAAGCGGAGTCCAAACTTCGGCCTTCATTTTCGGAAACGAGAAACCTTTGGGCATGACTCCGATGACTTCGCAGGGCACACCGTCGACGTCGATTTTCTGGCCAATGATTGAGCGGTTGTCGCCGAATTGGCGGTGCCAGAGTTCGTAGCTGAGAACGATGCTGCGGTCCTGGCCGGGAATACCGTCGGCGTGAGAGAAGGCGCGGCCAAGAAAGGGCGCGACGCGAAGAATGGAGAAGAATTCTGGAGAGACCTGCATGCCTGGCACAGCAATGGGCTGTCCATGAGAGCTGAGATTGGTGACTGCGTCGGAGATGGCGGCCATGGATTCGAAGGATTGGGAGCGATCCCGCCAGTCGAGGAAATTGAAGGGATTCACGACATTTCGTGGGCTGTCGTACTTGAGTGAGGATTCCCAGATGCGCACGAGTCGATCGGGTTGCGGATAGGGAAGCGGGCGCAGAAGGATGGCGTCGACGACGCTGAAGATGGTGGAGTTGGCGCCGATGCCCAGGGCGAGGGTGAGAATGGCGACGGCGGTGAAGACGGAAGATTTACGCAGGGTGCGAGCGGCGTAGCGGAAATCCTGAAGAAAATCCTGGATCCAGTTGACCTTGCGGGTGTCGCGGCATTCTTCCTTGCGCTGCTCGAGACCACCAATCGAACGAAGGGCAGCACGGCGGGCCTTGTCGGCAGGCATGCCGGCCGCGATGAGTTGGCTGGCTTTCTGCTCGATGTGATAGGAGAGCTCTTCGTTGAGTTCCTGATCGACTTGCGAGCGACGAAAGAGGGAGCGAAGGCGCAGCGGCAGACTGTAAAACCAATGTTCGATGCGCATGGTTTATGTCTCCTTCAGTCGCATGACGTGCGAAATTGCGGCGGAGAGGCGGTTCCAGTTGGCGGATTCCTGATCGAGTTGCTTGCGGCCAAGGCGAGTGAGCGTGTAGAACTTGGCGCGGCGGTTGTTTTCGCTAGGCTTCCATTCAGAAGAGATCCAGCCCTCTTGTTCGAGTTTGTGAAGAGCGGGATAGAGCGAGCCGTCGCTGACCTGGAGAACGTCTCCGGAAACTTGCGTCAGGCGCTGGCTGATGGCCCAGCCATTGAGTGGTTCGAGGGCGAGGATTTTGAGGACTAGGAAATCGAGTGTGCCTTGGAGAAGGTCGGGAGGTTTGCTCACGGGTGCTCCCTCGGTTACCTAGATAGGGTACCCTTGGTCCTCTCGGTAAGCAAGGGGAAAAGTCGTCGGAAGGTCATCGAGCTGGAGAGATATTTGGGTTGGTTGCCACGATTCCCTCCACGGCGCGCCAGAAGGCGGCGCGCAAGAATATTTCGGGTCGCTCCGGTCGGGATGACCAAGTAAGAGAAGGCCACGGACTGAAAACAACCCAGCCCTAGGAGAAAAGCAGATCACCGTCCCGCGGGGAAAAAGGCCTTGCGCCTGAAGGCCCGAGCCACAGCGAAGGTCTGGCCACAGACTTGAGGGATGCGGTTGTTATTCGTACCTTAGGGCGACAAGCGGATCGACTTGAGTAGCGCGGCGGGCTGGCATGTAGGTTGCTGCCAGGGCTACGAGTATCAGCAGGAGAGCTACGGCTGTGAATGTGGCCGGGTCGGTGGCGGTGAGGCCGAAGAGTAAACTGGTCATTAGGCGAGTTAATGCTAAGGCGGCTGACAATCCTAGAAACACACCTGCGGCCGCGGGAAGAATGCTTTGCGTCAGCACGAGACGCAGGACGTCGCTGCGGCGGGCTCCCATGGCCATGCGAATGGCGATTTCACGAGTGCGCTGGGCGACGTTGTACGCCATCACGCCGTAAATTCCGATGGCGGCCAGTATCAAGGCAAGAGCGGCGAACGAGCCAAAGAGCCACAAGTTGAAACGCTGGGGCGCAGTGGAAACACCCCACAACTGCTCCAAGGTTTGAACTCGCGAGACCGGGAGATCGGGATCGACTTGGCGTATGGCCGCGCGGAGAGAAGAGGCCAGAGCGAGAGGATCGCCGCTGGTGCGCACCACCCAGTCGCGAAGGATGTAGCTGGCATCGTCGACTTGGGATACGGGGAAATAGAGCGTAGGGCGGGGCGCGGTAAGTACATCGAAATCGCGAATGTCGCCGACGACACCGACAACCGTTAACCAAGGGACGGGATTGTTTTCAAAGGTGCCGAGGTTAATGCGATGGCCGAGGGGATCTTGCCCGGACCAATAGGCTCGAGCCATGGCTTCGTTGATGATGACGACGCGCTGGCCTTGCGGAGTGTCGCGCCAGGAAAAATCTCGGCCGCTGCGCAAAGGAATCCGCAAAGATTCGAAATAGCCTGGGGTGACCACATCGAAACCGGCCATGGGAATTTGTCCCGGAGCCGCAGGCGCACGTCCCTCGATAGAAAAACCCTTGCTGCTGCGAGCGAATGTGAGAGGGATAAAGCTGACGGCGGCAGCGGATTTCACGCCGGGGAGAGCGGCGATGCGCTCGATAGCCTGTTGGTAAAAGGCGCTGCGGCCGGACGGTTGGGAATGTCTTTCTCCACGGGGAATCACGCGAAAGGTGAGGACACTCTGCGGCTGAAAGCCCAGCGGCACGCTTTCGAGAAGCAGAAAGCTGCGAAGGAGAAGACCCGCGGCGATCACGACGATGACACCGAGCGCGGTTTCCAGAACGACCAGTAGGGCACGGGTGCGGAGATGCGCGCCGGCACTGGATTCGCGCGCGACCTCTTTCAAGAATTGACTGACATTGTCGCGCGTGGCTTGCAGGGCCGGCAGCGCGCCGAAAAGTACTCCGGCGAAGAGGGAAATTCCCAGGCTGAAGAGAAGAACGGATGTGTCCAGATGGATTTCATCCATGCGCGGGATGTGCGGGGGGCTGAGCAGCTTGAGAGCGAGAAGCCCCCAACGGGCGAAGAGCAAGCCGAGTGCACAGCCGAACAGGACGAGCAGGGCGTTTTCCGTCCAGAGCTGGCGAAGGATTCGGATGCGGCCAGCGCCTAGGGCCATGCGAATCCCAATTTCGCGGTAGCGCGCAGAGGCGCGACCGAGAAGCAAATTGGCGAGGTTGGCGCAGGCGATCAAAAGAACGAGAGCGACGGCGGCGAAGAGGGCAAGCAGCACGGCTCGGACAGGCCCGACGATTTCTTCGTGGAGGCCGACGACGTTGGTTTGCACGCCGGTATTGGAATCAGGATAGAGCTGAGTGAAGTGTTGCGCAATGCCCTGCAATTCGGCTTGAGCTTGCGCGAGTGGGACACCGTGCTTGAGGCGGGCGACGACGAGGAGATAGTGGCTGCCATGATTGGCGAGATCCTGAGGAGTGAGCGCGAGAGGCACCCAGAGCTGGTCATCGGGATCGGGGAAATGAAAATTCTGGGGCATGACACCGATGACGGAATAACTTTCGCCGTCGAGAAGAATGGATTTGCCAACGATTGTGTCGTCGGAAGCAAAACGGCTCTTCCACAGACCGTTGCCAATCACGACCACGTGGCGGCCGGCGGGCTGATCGTCTTCCGCAGTGAAGATGCGGCCCAGGGTGGCATTCACTTTTAGAAGAGAGAAAAGGCTGGCGGAAACTTGCTCGCCTTCGACGCGCAGAGGTTCACCCGAGCCGGTGAGATTAAAACTGCGATTGCGGTAGGCGCCCATGTCTTCGAACGCGGTGGACTGAGTTTTCCAGTCGGCAAAATTTCCGGGCGCGGGATTATTCTGATCGTTCTGATAATTCGACAGGGAGACTTTTTCCCAGACTTGTACAAGACGCTCTGAATCCGGGAAAGGCAGTGGTTTCAGAAGAACAGCATGAACAACGGAGAAGACGGCAGTGTTGGCACCAATGCCCAGAGCGACAGTGAGAATGGCGATGGCGGTGAAGGCGGGGGATTTGCGAAGTGTACGGACTCCGAAACGAAGGTCCTGGAGGAGGGATTCGACGACGTGTGCGCGGCGGGCATCGCGACAGTTTTCCTTGGTGAGTTCGAGGCCACCGAATTCGATTTTGGCCCGGCGGAAGGCTTCTTCGCGGGGAACGCCTTGGGAGATTAAATCGTTGGCGTAGGAATCGAGGTGGAAGCGAAGCTCGGCGTCGATTTCGGATTCGAGACGCGAGCGGTTGAGAGTGGCGGGTAGCCAGCGACGGAATCGGCGGCAGATGGTCATGGAGCCCCCAGGGGTGGGCATAAGATTAGACGTCTGTGGCGGGGGGATGTGTTAGCGGTGCGACCGCCAGAAGAGAGATTCCTCGCTGCGCGCGCTTCTTGAAACGTGCCCAGGGCTACTGGGATGACACCTCGAAAAAGAGCAACGACCCCACGCGCAACGTCGGCGTGTGGGACACCCACCAGATCGCGGTGGCGGCAGCTTAGGAGATGACTTCGGGAATCGAGCTGACGTCGGGGGGAAGCCGCATCCCTGACGGGATGAGCTACAGGATGTCGGGCACGAGCCACAGAATTGATTGTATGCGCTGCGGTGATCACTCGTACCTCAGGGCTTGCATGGGGTCTACGCGCATGGCGCGGCGGGCCGGGGGGTAGGCGGCCAGGAAGGCGACGGCGGCCAGGATGGTTACCGAAGCTAGCATTGTTGCGGGGTCGTGGGGAGTTAGCCCGAAAAGGAGTTTTTGGAGGAGGCCGATGACAGCGAGGGAGATGGCGATGCCTGTGACGCTGCCGGCTACGAGGACGATGACGACGTCGCGGAAGACTAGATGGAGAACGGAAACGGGAGAAGCACCGAGGGCGAGGCGAATGCCGAATTCGGTGCGGCGCTGAACGACGAGATAACTGAGAGCGCCGTAGAGGCCGATCATGGCGAGTAGGAGAGCAAGAGCGCCGAAGAAGGCGGAAAGAGTGGCAAGGAGACGTTCCTGGACGAGGGAATCGTCGACTTGTTGGGCGAGGGAGGAGAAGTCGAGGGGAATGGACTTGTTGACCTGAGCGACGGAATCCTGGACGAGGGAGATCAGGGCAGAGGGGTGCTTGTCGGTGCGGATTTCAAAATTTGCGTATTCCTCGTTGTCGAGGATCTGATCGGCGGGGAAGAACGCCTGCGAAGTGGGTTTTTCGCGGAGCGATTCATACTTCGAGTCTTTCACGACGCCTACGATCTGAATCGGCGGAGTTGTCTTGCTCAGGCCCCAGTCCCTGCGGATATATTTTCCAACGGGACTGATTCCTGAGAAAAACTTGCGAGCGAAGATCTCATTCACGATTGCGACCGGAGCAGAGGTTTTTGTGTCAGTGGCGCTGAAGTTGCGGCCTTCGAGCAGGGGTGTGCGCAAAGTTGGGAAGTAGCCAGGGGAGACGAAATTGAGGTAAGTCTCGGCATCGTCGCCCTTGGGGGCGTTGTGGGAATCGACGAGGATGTGCTGATCCCATGCGAAGTTGCTGACAGGAGTGCGCACGGACCTGCCAACAGAAACGACCCCGGGAAGGGAACGAAGACGAGATTCAATTTCGTCGTGGACGGCGAGGTACTGCTCGGGTGGGACGGTGGTGAGCTTGAGATCGGAGTTGACGAGGAGGACGTCGCTGCGATCGAAACCGATGTCGAGAGTGGCGAGTTTGAGCATGCTGTGCAGGAAGAGACCGGCGACGACCAGCAGAACCAGGGAAAGAGCGAGCTGAGAAGCGACGATGCATTTGGCGGGAGGAAAACGCAACCCGCCATCGGTCTGCACAGCCTGGCTGCCCTTCATGGCGGCGGTGAGGGAAACGCGAGTGGAGCGGAAGGCAGGAAGAACTCCGAAGAGAATGCCAGTGACGAGGGCTATGGCGGCGGTGAACGCGAGAATGCGGGCGTGCATAGACAGGTCGAGGAAGACGTTGTTTCCGGCGGTGGAAAGATAGCGGACCAGGAGAGCGGTTCCGCAACGGGCAAAGAGGAATCCGAGTAGCGCGCCTGCGGAAGAGAGCAGCAGGCATTCGGTTAGGAGTTGACGAATGAGGCGCAGACGAGAAGCGCCGAGCGCCTTGCGCACGGCAATTTCTTTGTTGCGGGAAACGGCCCGAGCAAACATGAGACTGGCGATATTGGCGCAGGCGATGAGAAGAACGAGTCCGACAACGGCCATGAGGATGTTGAGAGGCTGATCGAATTGACGGCGCAGTTCAGACACTCCCGTCGCGCCGGGGGAGGATAGCAGGGACCAATTGCGAAACTTCTTTTGATCTTCTGGATCCCAGTCGTTGGGGACAGCACCGGCGAAAACGGTGGGGGAAAAGGCGGCGAGGCGAGCCTTCAATTGTTGGGGAGTCACGCCGGGCTGCACGCGACCCATGATGGCGAGCCACCACCAGGAGCGAGCGTCGACGCGAGAGTGTTCGCCGTCGAAGAGAGTCGCGGTGCAGATGGGAATGGCGACGTCGAATTTGTTGCCGACGTCGAGGCCATTGAATCCGGGGGAGCTGACGCCAACCACCTGGAAAGAATGATGGTTGAGAGAAAGAGTGCTGCCGACGGCATTGGGAAAGCCGCCGAAATGATCGCGCCAGAAACCGTAGTTGATGACGGCGAGCGCCGGGCAGCCGGGCTGGTCGTCGGCGACGGTGAGCAAACGGCCTGCGGCGGGACGCACGCCGAGAGCGTTGAAGAAATCGCCGCTGACGAAGATGCCGTTGGCATTTTGCACGGCGCCACCTTTCGCGAGGTCGAAGCGATCGGTGCTCCAGGCAAAAGCGGATGAGAATAGATCGTCGCGGTGATTGCGTACCTGCTCCCAAATCGCATTCGTAAAATAGAAATCGCCTTTGCCGCCGCGGGCCGGATCGAGGCGGGAGAGTTGCACCAATTCCTGAGGGTTTCGCACCGGGAGCATGCGCAGGACAACCGTGTCGATAAGGGAGAAGATAGCGGTGTTGGCGCCAATGCCGAGAGCGAGAGTGAGGATAGCGATGGCGGCGAAGGCGGGAGAGTTGCGGAGGGTGCGCAGGGCGTAACGGATGTCCTGGAACAGGGATTCGAGGAACGTGATGCCGCGAGCGTCGCGACATTGTTCCTTGGCGCGTTCGAGGCCGCCAAATTCGAGGTGGGCGCGGCGGAAGGCTTCATCTCGAGGGATGCCGTTGCGGATGAGGTCGTCGGCGTAGGTTTCGAGATGGAAGCGCAGTTCAGCGTCCATGTCGCGCTCCGTATGGGAGCGATGGAGAGTGGCGCGGAGCCAGGAACGACAGCGGGAGAAGAGGGTCATTATTCGTACCTCAGGGCTACTATGGGATCCACGTGGGTGGCGCGTCGGGCTGGGATGTAGCAGGCCAGGAGAGCGACTGCCAGCAATAAGGCGGCGGAGCAGATGTAGGTGAAGGCGTCGGTGCGGGAGATGCCGTAGATATAGATTCCAGAACCACTCCAGCCGATGGGATCCGCGGGAAAGAAGCGGGTGAGCAGGAGTGCGGCAAAGGTGCCAGCGGAAAGGCCCACGAAGGTGACGGCAAGGGTTTCACGCAGGACCAGCGCGGCGATTTCTTGGCGAGCGGCGCCGAGAGCGAGACGGATGCCGATTTCTCGGGTGCGCTCGGCGACGGAGTAGGAAGTGACGCCGAAGACACCGACAATGGCCAAGACGAGAGCGAGAGAACCGAAAGAAGCCAGCAAAGTGACAATGGGGCGGCGCAGGGTGAGGGACTCGGAATCGTGAATCTGCTGCTGCATGGTGACGAGGTTCCAAAAGAGTTCTGGATCGACAGGGCGAATCCAGTTGCTGAAGGAGCGAGTGACGTCGGCCAGGTCGGACGAGGAGCGAACGCGCATGGCGATGCTCCAGCGGCCTGGAAGCATTTGAGCAATGGGGAAATAAACCAAGGGGCGGGAGTCTTCTTCGGGATTTCGTTGATGAAAATCGGAAACTACGCCGACGATTTCTCTCCACCGGTTAGCCGCATCGGCGACAGCGACGTGATACCCGACGGGATTCACGCCGGGGAAATATTGCTTAGCGAAGGTCTGGTTGACGATGACCACCGGAGACGAGTCGTGAGCGTCGGAGTCACGAAACTGGCGTCCCGCGAGCAGAGGGACCTTTAAAGTGGAGAAGTATTCCGGACTGACGGAGACAAACCAGGTCTCTTGCTCGACGGGTGATGCGCTTGAACTTAGTGAGGAGACTTGGATGCGAAGGGCCAAGGCGTCTGCACCTTCCATGGGGAGAGAATCAACGATGCCAACGGATTCGACCGAGGGGAGCTCGCGGACGCGGTCTAAAGCATGGCGCATTAAGAGGGACCGATCGAGGGGATTGGCGTAGCGTGAGGGAGATAACCTGATGGTGGCGGTTAATACATTGCGCGGATCGTAGCCCTGAGGCACGGATTCCACGCGCAGGAAAGTACGCAGAAGCAAACCGAAGCCAACGAGCAGCACCATGCTGAGAGCAATCTGACAAGCGACCAAGAGATTGCGGGGCCGGCGGGAGCGCGAACCACCCGCGGAACTTGGGGACGCGTCTTTCAGAGCGTCATTTACATCCACGCGACTGGCATTGAGAGCGGGAATGGATCCAAAGAGTAATGCGCTTACCAATGAAACCGCCAAGCTGACGGCGAAAACTCGGGCATCGATTTCCAGGTAGGTGCTGCTGGAAACGATTCCGGACACGGCGCTGGTGATGATGTCTTGAGCCCAACGAGCGATGAGCAAGCCGAGGGCGCCTCCACAAAGAAAGAGGAGTGTGCTTTCGGTGAGGAACTGACGAATCATGCGGCGGCGCGAACAACCGAGGGCAGCGCGAAGAGCGACTTCTCTCTCTCGTTTGATGCCACGAGCGAGAAGTAGGCTGGCGACATTGGCGCAGGCAATGAGAAGGACGGCGCCGGCTGCGACGGCCATGAACCACACGCCGCGATGAGCGTTTTGCCGTGTGGGACCGGGATGCTGAAACATTTCGTTGAATGATTCGACGATAAGAAGACCGCTGCGGTCGTTAGAAGAGCTGGGGTGGCGTAGTTGTTGGGCAATCACTTCGATTTCGGAACGAGCCTGATCGATGGCTATTCCCGGCTTCAGGCGGGCAACGATTTGGACGCGCACGATTCCCGCCCCAAGAATGCCGTTGTTTGCGTAGGCGTTCAGGACGAGAGGGGCGAAGAGTTCCGCGTCTTCATAGTAGGGTCCTAAGGACGCGGGAAGAACGCCAACAACGGTGACGACACGGCGATTCACACTAATTTGTTTGCCGATGATGCTAGGGTCGGCATGGAAGCGCGTCCGCCAGCAACCGTAAGGCAGCATGACGACGGCATCTTGTCCAGGGGTCTGCTCTTGTTCAAGGAAGTTGCGGCCGAGAAAGGGTTGAATCCCCAGAGTGGGAAGCCAGTTAGGAGATACGAGAAGACCGGGCAACGTCTGCCAGGTTGATTCATCGGCGCCGTAAAAATAGTCGGCCCAACCAATGCCGGAAATATTTTCGAACGAGGCGCTGGTTTTTTGCAGTGCGGAGTATTCGGCGGGGGAAGGCGTGTGTAAGTCGCCGGCGGCGTCGGTGGTCCAGATGTGAACGAGACGATCGGGCTCGCGAAAGGGCAGAGCGCGAAAGAGGGCGCAATCCACCAAGCCAAAAATGGCGGCGTTGGCGCCGATGCCGAGGGCGAGCGTGACGATGGCGATAGCGGTGAAGCCGGGGGATTTGCGAAAGGTGCGGGCGCCGAAGCGGAGATCCTGGAGGAAGGATTCGATCAGAGTGATTCCACGGGCGTCGCGACACTCTTCTTTGGCGCGTTCGAGACCGCCGAATTCGAGGTGGGCGCGGCGGAAGGCTTCGTCCCGAGGGATGCCGTTGCGGATGAGGTCGTCGGCGTAGGTTTCCAGGTGGAAGCGGAGTTCGGCGTCCATGTCGCGTTCGAGGCGGGAGCGGCGGAAGGTGGGGCGGAACCAGGAGCGGAGTTGGGAGAAGAGAGTCATGCTGTCCCTGGGGCAGGGTCCAGGCCAGG
>Ga0126379_10002290_pt1 | contig 12156 bp, 11 predicted proteins | sample PanSoiMetPlot_24_FD_92640 | JGI IMG/M metagenome (GOLD analysis project Ga0126379, IMG submission 92640) | Tropical forest soil microbial communities from Panama - MetaG Plot_24 | ecosystem: Environmental > Terrestrial > Soil > Tropical forest > Bulk soil | place: Panama | collected 2016-02-17
CTGCCCGAAAGCTGCAAGCGGCAGTGCTGACTCTGCCCAGTGGCGAGACACTCGTGTGGAACAACTACCGCCAGGCGAAGTGCGGATTGGATCGGTGACGGCTACAACGTGTTTCGTTTTGGTGCAGCACGCGGTACTTGGTGCTCTGTACTTGGTGCTTGGTCCGTCCGTGGTCCGTCGGTCCATGGTCCGCGGCCCGCTGCAAACGCACGCAAGTCTCAGGGCTCCGGGGAAGTCTACGTGAACACAGTCAAACGCTTGGGGATAGGAGACAGGGCGATCTGAAAGTGCCCTCTTTGTGCGTCGATTTCACAAGCGGGCTGACCAACTCGAGACACGACCGTTCGTTGACGCCGCACTGCACGCAGCGCCACTGCGGCAGCCGTGTCTCGATAGCCTAGCTGTGCGGAATGTCATCAGTGTTTGTCACAGCAGCGTTGGTCCACCCAACGCCTGGCGCTGAGCCACACGCTCGCATAGCCAATCACTTCCATTTTCTGGAGATGTGTTCGACCCCGTCCGCCTTGATCGCGTAGAAGAGCAACACGAGGTAAGAGCCATCCATATTCGGATGAGCCACCACCGTAATCGGATCGCCAGGCTTGTACGTCCGGGGAGTCCACCCGCTGGAGGTCATGACGCCGATAGCCGAGGCCTCGACGGTCCATGTCCCCACCGTGACCGATCCGCCGCGCCGGCCCCGACTCTGACGACGATGTGGCTGTGGGGGTTCTGCCACCGGTACTCCTCCACGACTCCCCGATACGTAATGTTCTTGCCGATGTCGAACATCGCGCGGGAATGGTGGGCGAGCGTCGGAGCCGCCGCCAGGGCGAATCCGACCGCCACTGCCAAGGCCAGCAACGGGCGGCGAGCGCGAGAGCCAGCTCCAACCATCAGGACCGCAGCATTTTCGCCTGGGGTAGGTAGTGGGCTACTTTGCCTTTAGCCACCAAACTTGGATGCGACGTAGCCGAGCAGCGTCACGACGACAACAATCGATACTGCTACGTTGAATTCGAGGTGAAGCCACAAATCCCGTTGCTGCAGTCGTTGTTTCAAGTTCATGAATTTCGCTCCATCCTACACGGACGGCGAGCGCGAGAGCCAGCTCCAACCATCAGGACCGAATCATTTTAGCCTGGGATTCGACCGAGCGAAGCGAGGGAGGATACGTCCCCCAACAGGATTCGAACCCGTGTTTTGGCCTTGAAAGTGAAAAGAGCCCGAGACGCTGATCTCAGATTCTGCGCCGAAAATCGACGCTTCGCCCGACGAGGACGAAAGTTAGCGGCTAAGAACACACAACGCCGGCACAAAAACCGGCACAGGTGTTATGTGCGGGCAGAGCCAAAACAAGAGGGCCGTCGCTATCGCGCACGCGGACATTTCACCGCCCTTGAGTCACCTCACTTGTTTGCTACGTAGGGAAGCGCGTAGGCTTGCGTCGTGCTACTTCTGAAAGTCAACGACGAAGAACACCTGGCGACTTTCGGTTACTGATTTCTCATCCTGCGTAAGGCTTTCCATCCTCGACGGGACGCTCCGTGGCATCGATCACAAAGACGTCCACGGCATCACGCACGCGTGGCTCCGCTGAAAAGAAGCACGGTCGCTGTCGCCAGCCTGACTCGCAGTCCCGTCCTCTGCCTGACCAACGTCATTCCTCACGCAAGGCGATTATCGGATTGAGTCGCGTCGCGGCGTGCCCGGGTACGGCACACGCGGCGGCCGCGATGGTGGCGATGAGCCCGACGACACTCGCCAGAGTCAACGGATCCGTGGGGGTCACGCCAAACAACAGCGTCGACAGCACCTGGTCTAGCGCGAGCGTCATCGCGATTCCAGCGACCAGCCCGACCAGTGTCGTCCGCAGTCCTTGCGTCACCACCATGCGCATCACGGCCGTCCGTGTCGCGCCCAAGGTCATGCGGATGCCAATTTCACGACGACGCTCGCTCACCATGTACGACAAGACCCCATACGTGCCGATAGCCGCGAGCACCAGCGCCAGCGTCGCAAAGATGATGAGCAGCTGCGCGATCAGTCGGGGTCGGGCGATGGCGTCATCGAACACCTCGTCCATCGCCTGCAATTTGATCACAGGCAGCGTTGCATCGAGCGCGTGTACGATGCGCTGAATCGCCGGGGCGAGTGCGGCCGACGTCAGCGTCGTTCGCATCACGACATTCATCGTATTCGGCGCGATTCGATCGGCGCTGAAGTACAGCTCGGTGCCGATCGTCTTGTCGACGCCGCCCTGTTTCACGTCGCCGACAACGCCGACGATCGTCGTCCACGGCGCCGCCGGATTACAGCACTGCCGCAGGCGGCGGCCGATCGGACTCTGTCCTGGCCAGATCGATCGCGCCATCGTTTGATTCACGAGCGCGACAGGTTGCGCGACGTCGGATGGCGTGAACGCGCGGCCTTGGAGCACCGGAATCCCCATCGTCTCCACGTAGCCGGCGCTCGCGGCCTGGAAGTAGTCGATGGTGTTCCAGCTGCCATTTTCCCGTCCTTCGAAGCCTTCGATAGTCACCGTGTTGGAATCGATCTCCCGCGAGGGTGGAAGTCCATAGACGAGGGCGACGCTCAATACTCCTGGCGTTGCGGCGAGTTGTTGCGTCAATCGTTGATGAAACGTGTGACGGTCCGGAATGTTCGGGTATGGGGCATTGGGGAGGCTAACGCCAAACGTCACGAGATTGGCGCGGTTGAAGCCGGCGTCGACGCGCGAGAGGTTGTTTACCGTGCGAAGCAGCAGGCCGGCGCCGACCACGAGCGTGACGGCCAGCGCAATTTCGGCCGCGACGAGTCCGCGCCGCACCGAGTGCCGACCCGAGCCCGCGCGCGCGCCGCTGTCCTTCAGAGGGCCGTTGAGATCGCCTGACACATGCACGAGCGGCGCGATGCCGAAGACGACACCTGTCGACAACGCGACGAGTGCCGTGAAGACGAGCACGGTGACATCGATCGAGACCCCGGCGGATCGGGGCAGCACATCGGGATAGGCCGCGAGCATGGCCCGCAGTCCCGCAACGGCGACGCCGATGCCGACGGCCGCGCCGATTGTCGACAGGACGCAGCCTTCGATCATCGCCTGTCCGAGCAATCGACCGCGTGCGGCGCCTAACGCCGAGCGGACCGCGAATTCCTTGCGTCGCGTTTCCGCGCGGGACAGGAGCAGCGTCGACAGGTTCGCGCAGGCGATGAGCAAGACGAGGACGACCGCGCCCTGAAGCACCCACACCGTCGTTACGGCATTACCGACGACGCGGCCCTGTAGCGGATAGATGCCGATGCGATGATTCTTGTTGTCGGGAGAGTGGAGGCTGTTCTCCGGCGTAGGACCGGCGGCGAGGGTCGTCGCGTCGAACGCCATCGAGCGCCAGTTGACGAGCAGGTTTTCGGTCTCCGCGCGCGCGCCGTCGAGCGTGACGCCGTTCGCGAGCCGGCCGATCAGGGAGAGATTGTGTGAGCCGCGATTCGCGTTCGGCAGAATTACGAGCGGCTGCCAGAGTTGCGCGCGAAGGTCGGCGATGTCGAAGCGCGGAGGCATGACGCCCACGACGGTCCGCCGAACGCCGTCGACGTCGACGGTTTTGCCGACGATGTTATGGTCGCCGCCGAACGCTGATTGCCAGAGCTCGTGCGAGAGAATCGTCACCCGCGCCGAGCCCGGCCGTTCTTCATCGGCGCCGAACCAGCCGCGGCCAAGTTCTGCATTCACGCCGAGCGTTCTGAACAGGTCGCCGGACGCAAACATCGCGCGAACGCGCCGCGGACGATCCTGAGCGGCGAGATTCGCCTCGAATGGGACGTACGCGCCTACTGAAGAGAATGCGTGCGTCCAATGCTTGAACTCCAGGTATTCGGGCGCTGACACCCAGAAGTCACCAGTGCCAGGAAAGACGGTCACGATCTTCATCAGCTGTGCGGCCCTTGGATATTCAAGTGGCCGTAAAATCACCGCGTTCAATATCGAGAAGATGGCCGTGTTCGCGCCGATGCCGAGCGCCAACGTCAGCACGGCGGCCGCGGCGAAGCCGGGCGACTTCTTCAGGATGCGCAGGGCATGTCGCAGGTCCTGCCACAACGCGTCGACGAACGGCAGCGCTTTTAGATCGTGGAGGTCCTCGACGATGCGTGTCGGGCTGCCGAGGAGGCGGCGCGCCTCGTGTTCCGCCTCAGACGGCGTCATGCCGTTGCGGATGTTCGCCTGCGTGTGCATCGCTAGATGGAACGCGATTTCGTCGCGCGCCTCCGCATCGCTCGCCGTGCGCCGCAGCAGGGCTCGTATGCGAATACGGACGATGTCGGCCAGCCGGCGCCAGTCCATGTCACACCTCCCGCAGTTGCAGCACGAGCGTGATCGCGGCGGACACGCGTCGCCAGTGGGTGGTTTCTTCGTCTAGGCGCCGCCGGCCGGCCCGCGTGAGCTCGTAGTACTTGGCTCGCCGTCCAAGCTCGCTGTTCTTCCACTCGGCCTTGATCCAGCCCGACACCTCGAGCTTATGCAGCGCCGGATACAGCGAGCCGTCGCTTACCTGCAAGTCGTTGTCGGAGAGTTGCTTGAGCCGCTGGCCGATGGCCCAGCCGTGCTGCGGCTCGATGGCCAGGATTTTCAGCAGCAGCAGGTCCAGCGTGCCCTGCATCAGATCTGCGGGCTTGCTCATAGATCCCTCCGGCATTCCCTTGGTTACCGAGGAAATGAGCCAGCCCGTTTAGACGACATGCACCGAGGAAGGGTTCGCCCGGGGTTCACTCTCTCTTCAGGTTGGCTGAAATGCTCCGGCAGCACCGGCGACCCTGGGCATGCGACGCGGCACCGCCGAGTGAAAGCTAACTCCCCACTAACGGGCGATCTGGTTACTGAATCCTCGTCGGCAAATTAGCCGAGACAGCGCCCATGGTCCAATCTGATTGGAAGGTTGCCGCACTTCCTCGCTGTGGACCTCGCGGATGAAGTAGCCGCAATGACGAGGGACAGACCTTCGAGTTCGAAAGAGTGTCCGTTGGAAGGCCACTCTCGAAGCCAAGACAGCACGGGTCCCACGATTCATTGCGATCTTCTGGGAGGGAATGGTTACTTGCGCTTGTCCTGTGGCGTCAATTCAATGCGTTTCGCGTCCAGCTCGTTTTCGCAGGCGTCTTCGAGCAATTCGGTATCCGGCAGTAATCGGAATGGAATGGTTGCGGTCCAAGGTCGGGTGTACGCCTTCGGATCATCGATGGTGATCTGTAGCTCCATTCGACCAACATCAAGCCGTCGAAATCGCTCCGTGGTGTGCAACGCCTCGCTATGCGGGTGGCCTGCCTTGTCGAGCCATGTGAGATCGTTGAATCCCGTGGTATCCACGACGAAGGTGTCGTTGTCCCACTTTCCGATTGAATATCCCCACCGATGGATTCGGATCGACTGGAGCCGGACGGCCATCCGTATGGATCTGCCGAAAGCGGCCGAACGACTCGAACAGAATGATCGTTAGTCCCTTCATCTGGGCGATTTTGAACGGCGGTGGCTCCAGCATCGCCTCAGGGACTCCCGTAGGTAAGCAGCGTTCCGATGGGGCACCGGCACCATTGCGGTTTAGTCGCTCACGAAACAGCGCCTCAGCCCACGGCTGAAACGGGATCGAAGCGTCCGGCGGCATGTGGTAGCTCAGGTTCTGATCGGTAAAGACGCCACTCGCACGAAGGGTCCTTAAATCCCATCCCGGTGCCAGTGCTGATCGCGTCCAGATTCCGGAGAAGTCGGCCTTCCCATCCGCGCCGCGCGGTGCGGGGGCCGACAGATCCGGCTTACCGTCGGGTGTCCTCGCAAGACCTGGCGTCGGGTAGTTCAGCCACTGCGCGGTCAGGAGCGTGCTGGACAACAGCACGGCGATGGCTGTCCAGAGACGCGCAATCCCTGCTGCTTGCATTCTGCCTCCTGGAGCGAGATTTTAGCGGACGAACTACTTGCCCACCCCAGTCATGTGCTTGAGATCTTTCTCATTCTCGTTGCAGACGTACTCCAGCAGCTCCGTATCAGGAATCAGATGGTGTGCCTGCTTGATCGTCCACGGCTTGGTGTAGACCTTCGGATCGTCCACAGTGAATTGGATTTCCAGATGCCCGAAATCCCGCCGCCGGAAGCGCTCGATGATATGGAGGGCGTTACTGTGAGGGCGGCGACCGGGGAGAATCCACTCGTCATCATTGAAACCAGACGTATCAACGACCAGCGTGTCTCCCTCCCATTTCCCGACAGAGTACCCCGACCAGGTCGGATTGGGATCTTTGGGAAGTTCGCGTCCATCCACGAAGATTTGGCGATATGTCGTGTGCTCCTCATACAGGACCACCACGATTCCCTTAAGAGTAAGGATCTTGAACGGATCCACCGCGGTGCGCTTCGGAAGGTTGTCCGGCAGACATTGGGCGCCCGGGAAGTAGTTTTCTCGGCGTCGTCGTTGCAACGCTTCCCCCTCTTTCGTGAGAACGACGTCTCCGGGCTGAAACTCAAAGAGCGACTCCGGCATCAGCGCAGTCGGTGGCCTGTCGGGTGTCCACAATCCAGATAACTCGGGCTTGCCGTCTGGAGAGCGCGGAGCAGGCGCCGAGAGATTCGGCCTGCCGTCCGCCAGCCGCGGAATGCCAGCGGCCGGATAGTTGAGCCATTGCGCGCTTACGAGTGTGCTGGCCACAAGCACGCCAATGGCTGTCCAGAGATGCGCGATTCTTGCTGCTCGCATCGTGCCTCCCGCAGAGCTAAATTTTAGCGGACGATCACTTGTACGGCACGGATCAAGATTGGGTTACTGGGCGAGCCGCCGAGCCCGCAGAGGACAGCCCTAACCTCACGCGTCGATGATCGATGAAGCGGCTCACAGGCGAAAGTGGCTCAGCGAAATCTGCGTCTGATAATCAGTCTTATCGGACGCTGGCAGGGGCGAAGGTCGATGGCGAATCAGCTTCAGCGTTGTCGATTAGTGGACGCTGAGACGTCGCAGCTCGTGCAGCAACGCCCGATCGAACGCGGCCCCTGAAGAGACCGTCGCCAAATGAATGAGCCAGCCCTCACTGGTTAGCGGTTGGGCTGTCGGCGCGAGCTGATGTTTCGGATTGCTGATGGGCCGGTGCGCTGCGACGATTCGCTTCAATGCCTGGTCGATCCGCTCCGCCGGTGACGCGGTAATCAAATCCACCAAGTCGTCCCATTCCGCTTCGGTGAGTCGATGCGCCGCCATTGCAAACCACCTCAGAGTGCGACGTTACGCTGAGATCCAACAGCCGCGCAGTATGGACGATCAGACGAGCCTTGTCAGGAGGTCGCAGGTTCGAGTTGGGTCGCTCCTACTTCTCTAACCGATTCGGAGCGATTTGGATCATCGATGGCCGCATTGGCTGCGATCTGCGCCTGTTGCCGCTCGGACCGTGGGTCGGATGTCGCGAATGAACGGCTCGTCAAGCGCGCGAAGCGGTTCGATAGTCCGCCACCATCGCCGTGATATCGTCAGTGCTCCCCATCAACACGGCCAGATCCACGAGCTGCTGACAGTCGTCATCAGGGCGACGCCGCAAGGCCAACGCGTCGGCGATCTCCGCTTCGCGTACGACGTCGGTTAGCCCGTTGGTGCAGAGCAGCAGTCGATCGCCGGGCATCATCTTGGCGTGCTCAATCTCGACATCCACCCCGACGGCATCGCCAGTCTGTTCGCCGAGTGCCTCCGGGCCGAGGGGGCCGGGATCCGTGCCAGGCCGACTCATACCGAGTCGTTCCGTCGCGTTATCCGTCGTCAATTGGATCAAGTCGCCTTCTCGAAACAGAAACGCCTTCGAGTGTCCGACATTCGCGACGAAGACATCGGCCCCCGCTAACGCAGCCATCGTTAAGCTCGTCGTGAGACTGGTTCCTGGTAACTTGCGGCTCGCCTGACGCAACGCGTCATCTGCCAGACGGTAGAGGCGCAGGACCTCTTGCTTGATGCCGGCGGCCGTTTCCATATCGACGCGGAGATTCCATTTGCCGTATTGAACAGCCAGATGCGCGAGGGTACTTAACGCCACTCGGCTCGCATATGCCCCCTCGCCCCGGCTGCCACTTCCGTCCGCGACGAACATCGCATAGCCGTGTTCCTCAAAGGCTGGTGGACGATCTGCCTCAGCCAGGCTGGTGACGACGGTTTCAAGCCCACGAGTGAACGTGACGGCCAAGTAGTGATCGGTGTTGTAGGCGCGCAGCTTTCCCCTCACGGAGGTCGCGCCGATTTCAAGCGCGGTCACCGAGGACAGTGGATCAAAGAGATCGAAATCCAGCGGTGCCGATACAATCGCACGCCGCAACGTGTGAGCATCTTTAGCCATGGCCGAAGTGCAGACCGACGCGCTCAATCACGATCGGGAACTGTTGAATTGACCCAGAGTGTCTCGACGGCACGCCGTTGCGTAGCATCCCAACGGGCCTCTAGCAAGAGTGCGACGTCTGAACGAACCAGCCGCAACGGTGAAGTGAGGATGCCCGACGGCGCGAGCCAACGTAAGCTGGCAATTGATGCAATCGGCGCAAACAAATGGTAAGAAACGGCGTCTGGCGCGGAGTTCAGGCAATCGGCCTAAGACGTGCAGACGATTTCATGTCGAGTCGTCTATTCGATTTTGTGCGGATTAGGACTTTCCCGTATGCCAATATCCTGTTCGATCGTGCCCGTCTTGAGTTTGCGGAAAGCGTAATCACGACCGGAAGTCAGATCCCAGGGGTATCGGTGGCGAGTCGGCGCGAAAGCTGCGCCTGATAATCGCACGCTTTGAGAGCTGTCGGACAGCACATCTGCAATCAAGAAGATGGTGTGCGATTGCCGAATTTGCACAGCGTGAGACGATGCGATCGCCCAACGTAGAGAGCGTGGAATTAATGACCTGCCCGGCATGCCAGCGCGCCGTGAAGGTACTTCAAATTATCGTCAGGCATAGCGGATGACGTTTCGCGATTCAGAAATGTCCCGCGTGCAGCCACGAGTGGTCAACCAGTGCTCCGGATCTGCCAGCAGGCCCGCGAGAGTTTGACCCGTTCAGACACGGCTAATCAGGCCGACGAGCCACGTCGCCAAGTCTATCTGGATTACCTGCAACACCTACTGTGGCTGGATGAAACCGCCGACATGATCGGCAAGATCCTTTTTCGTCCAAGCCGGGAAGATCAGTGATGATTGCCGCCGAATCCCTGCTCCTCTTCAGCTTTCTGTTGGTGATTGCCTCGTTCATGGGGTTTGTCGTGACGTTAGCCAATGCCGTAGGGGACTGGCTCGACGACTGAAAATCCCGACCTCGCGCCTCGACCGTCAGAGTCCCGTTTCAATTCCCGCGACGTGTCGAGCCTCGTGTTCGCTCCTGCACGGAGGTGAAGTGTTCCGGTTTCAGGATCAGCTTCGCCTCCAGGAACTGGACGCGATGGAGAGGCGTGCCGTCGGCGTAGCTGGAATCGTGAACTGACCGTTTGGCCGTGGAGCTTTCGGACGCGGTCAGAGTCTTCATTCGATCTGTCACCTGGAACCCGCAAGTTCCATGTCTGCGCGCTTGGCGCACGTTGAGCGGAAGGGAGGAAGACCGGACTGACCATCCGTTGAGAGAACAAACAACAGACGGGTGAATCTCATAAGTGTTCTGTAGTCGCCGTCAAAAGATTAGACGCCACCTACGCTGTTTCGCGTGACCGTATTGGAACATCGCTTGAAGAGAGGAACGTCACCCGACAGTTCCATGAACTGCTCGTCGCCGCCGATTTACGCGTGCGATTTCACGATCTTCGGCACACGGCCGCGACGCTCTTGCTCGCACAGGGCGTGGACCCGCGCACAATCATGGAGACGCTCGGCCACTCGCAGATTAGAAGCTATCTCATAAATGGCTGACCGGGGCTGGGCGCTCCCGTGCGGTCTTGGGGATAGGCCTACACTACGCGACTAATGGCGACCTATTTGCTGACGAAGAACCGCCAGTCGGCAGGCCAACTCTGTTACGGAGGCCAACCGCGCGCATCGGATCCGCTTGCTCAATGCCTATGACCGGGCGGGTCCAATCGTCAGGGTCAGCCGAGGAGTGACCGGCAACCTGGCAGGAATCAAGACTCGGTGTCCTGCGGCATCGATCAGTGGGGATGGACCCTGAGAGGCTTCATCTCATCGCACCGTACGAAACCGACCCACGGCGTGGACGGCCTGCGAGTGGATTGATGCTATTCCAGGAAAACGTATCGGATCACGACGACGGGTCACTCCAACAAGTGATTGTGAACGAGGAGCCCACTAGATATCCTCTCGGCAAGCTCGTTGTCCGCGTCCGTCAGAGCGCAACGGATCAGCCATTCAGTGATCAGCACCTCGGCGTCGGCCGATCACCGGATCGGCGAGACACACACCACCCGAAACCCGATGCCGGGGTTGCGCCAGTCGAGTTCGCCGCGCTGCTTACGACTCGCGTACGCGAAATATCGAACCACTGTCCAGTTCGCGCCGCAAATCGCCCGCCGCCCCAGAAGTGCGTCGTCTCCAGCCCCCGCCGACGCCTCCGGGACCTCGTCTCGAACCCAGGGGCTTGAAGTCCAGTCAGCGCTATTGGCCGCGAGGTCGCTGATGCCCTCAGGCGTGTCACCCTCCGGAAAGACGCCGGCGGGCGTCGTCCGCTGGAGCCGCGTCTCGTACGTATTGCCTTTCGCAGGGTCGAACGGGCCGTCGTACGCCCAGGGGCGACGAGCCTGACCACGCGCCGCTGCGTCCCACTCGTGCTCGGTGGGCAGCCGGTAGGTCCGGTCCGTTTGTGCCGAGAGCCACGCACAGTAGGCGCGCACCTCGAACCAGCACACGCCGACGACCGGCTGCAGGGGCGCGTTGAATGCGCTGTCGTCAAAGAAATGCGGGCGCGTGTAGCGCCCGCCCGTTACGCCGTGCGACCCGAGCCAGGCTTCAAGCCAGGATTCAAACGCCACGTCGTCCATCGCGCTGATCATCAAGTACTCTTCAGCGGCTTCTGGCGAGAGGAGACCCGCCTCGAGCAGCAGCGTCATCCGGGAAGCGCCTGCCCGGCGGAGCCACGACCGCCAGACCAGGCGATTCTCGCGCAACATCTGTCGAGAGGCTTGGTCGGTGCCCTGGCCCTTGCGCCAGGCCCGCGCGGCGTCCCCCTCCCACCAGCGTTCGTCTTCATAGCCGCCGGCGTCCATGAAGCACTGATACTCTGCGTTGGTCACCGCGAACTGCCCGATCGCGAAGGTGGGCAACCGCACCACGATCTCCTCGTGGGACGCTTGTGATCTGCGGACGCCGACGCGATAGTTCCCGCCCGGGATCGTGACCAGCGGCGGCAGCAAGTAGCTTCCGAATGGCCCAGTGCGTCGCTCGAACCGCGGGTCGCCCAGCGGCCCGAGCGCCAGCGCCGCATCGATGCGCGCCCGCAGGTCCGCCGCCGGGTCCCGCGACCGCGCCACCAGCGCCGCGCGCAGCTCGGCCCTGAGCGGCTCGCCCACCGTGACGCCCGGCGCCACCGCGCAGCGGCCCGCCAGCGGCAGGTTCGGCGCCATCAGATCGCGCACGAAGCCGTCCGCGTCCGGCGTCATCGCCGCCGCCACCTGCGTCGTCTCCTCCCAGCCTGTCGCCGGCAGCTCCGGCAGGCGCTCACCGCGACCCAGCGTGTCGAGCAGCGCGTGTACGCCCGGCGCGATCGCCGCTGCCCGCCACTCCACTCGGACCAGCTCCGGCTTCGGCTGTTCGGCCAGCACGCGGGCCGCGAAAAACTCCTGAAACAACTGATGAGAAAACTGCACGTCGGTGTCTCTGGCCCCCTGGATCGCCTCGAGCAGGTTGAGCTGCTGCGCGGCCCGGACGATGTCCGGCGCGCGCCGATGATCCAGCCGCACCAGGACCTCTGCCTCGGGTGCCCGGACTTGCCGAGCGCTCTCGCGCGACTCGTCATACCCTCGGTCGGTGCTGCGCTGCATGGCGAAAGCCAGCGCGCTCAAGCGGCCGATGAGCGGACCGCGCGACGGCAGCTCGTGTGGCGCCGTACCGCGTGGCGGGCGGTGCAGCCACGCCCGGTCGCCCTCCTGGAGCAGCGCGTCCTGCCCCTCCTCGACGAACAGCGACGACCGCGCCGTGATCTCGCGCTGGAGCGCACCGC
>Ga0126379_10002291_pt1 | contig 12155 bp, 10 predicted proteins | sample PanSoiMetPlot_24_FD_92640 | JGI IMG/M metagenome (GOLD analysis project Ga0126379, IMG submission 92640) | Tropical forest soil microbial communities from Panama - MetaG Plot_24 | ecosystem: Environmental > Terrestrial > Soil > Tropical forest > Bulk soil | place: Panama | collected 2016-02-17
AAGGATCCGGATTTGCCCGGAAGGGTGTCCGGAATTGTCGAGACCTTGACGGGCGACCTGTGGGTGAATGGATTCTCAGGCATCGCCCACGTTTCCGCCTCTGAGTTGAAGAACTGGCTGCGCGACCCGGGTTCGACAGTTTCCGGAGAGGCCTTTAATGAACTCGATGGCCTACCCGGGCTCTCGGGAGAAGTACTGCCCGAGCCATCGCTAGTAGAGGCCCCCGGTGGACGATTGTGGTTTGCGACCACCAAGGGCATTGTTTGCTGAACCCAGCAACGTTCGAAGACAATCGGCACCGCCTGCCACCCCTGGTCGTAATCTCTACGATCACGTCGAACGGAAAGATATACGCGGCGGCCAGCCGTTTGGTTCTTCCTGTACACACCGAGAATGTGGAGATCGACTACACGGCACTGCGCCTCCCGATCCCTGAACGGGCGCGTTTTCGTTACAAGTTGGAGAGCGTCGACAAGGACTGGGAAGACGCGGGAACGCGTCGGGAAGCTTTCTTTAGCAGCCTCGGGCCCGGTGATTACCGATTCCGAGTCATGGCCTCCAACAGTGACGGTGTGTGGAACGACGCCGGGGCCTTCGTGGATTTTTACATCTCGCCAGCGTATTACCAGACCACGTGGTTCCATTTGTTATGCATCATCGCGTTTCTTGCCTTGCTTGGGGCCCTCTATCAACTGCACCTGCGGCAAGTGACCGCCCAAGAGCGTATACGCTTGGAAGGGCGGTTGCGGAAAGAGAAAGGATTGCCCGCGAATTGCACGACACTCTGTTGCAGAATTTTCAGGGAGTCTTGCTCCGTTTTCAAGGGGGAGTTAACCTGCTTCCCGGTGGTCCGGATCTATCTAGCGCCAGAGACAGACTGCAAGGCGCTGTCGATCAAGCGCAACAAGCCATCAACGACTGTCGCGACGCCATTCAAGGGTTGCGTTCGTCCTCGATAGAAACTAACGACCTCGCTGCGGCCCTGAACACTCTCGCGGCAGAGCTTGCGGCGAATCGGGGCGGGCCGAATCCTCCTGTCTTTGAGGTACATGTGGAAGGCACATCGCGCGAGATCCACCCTATCGTGCGGGACGATGTCTTCCGGATTGCCGCGGAAGCACTGCGCAACGCATTCCTGTACGCGGAGGCGAGCCGGATTGAAGTGGAGATCCACTGTGACGAGCGCCAGTTGCGGCTGCGAATTCGTGATGATGGAAGAGGCATCGACTCACAGATTGTGACGGACCAAGGTTGCAACGGTCATTGGGGCCTGCAAGGAATGCACGAAAGGGCCAGACTTGTGGGCGGTAAGCTGGAAGTCTGGAGCAGGCTCGATTGTGGCACGGAGATTGAACTGACCATTCCCGCCTCCATCGCTTACGCCAGGCCGACCACTCGACGACGTTCCTGGTTTGCAAGGAAGGGGACCGTCGTGAAGTTACCAGGCGAGTCATAGACCTCATCTTTTTCGCGGACGATCCGTATCTCGTAGTGTCCTGGGTGGTCTGCATCACGAATATCGACTGGAGCCGGTGGCGGCATGAAAAGGGCGAAAACCCAAAACGATGAGCTTTTTGCGGAGCACAGGGAAGCAAGGTAACAGAAAAGTGCCTGGCTGCCACGAAGGCGGTGCCTATCTGATTCTACAGATCGATAATCTGGTCTACGGCATAAATAGCTTCTCTGTGGCAATGTCTGCAACGCGCAGGCAAAACCCGCGAATACAAAGCTGGATCTAAGGTAGGAGCAATAGCGATTTTTAGTTCTCCGTTGACGAATGTTGGAGACAGACGAATCGGTTTGCCAGAATGCCGACAGATGATAATTGCACGTGAGCACGGCTTCAGCTCTTTGCGGAAGTTGAAGGAGCACATAGAGAACCTCCGCGGTTGACTGCTAATCCGGCGGCGAGATTTAGTTCACCAAGAGTTCACCTCCGGTACATTGATCGAAAAACGAGCTCACGGCAGAGTGGGTTGATGCGCGGGACGGTGGGGTGGGAAGGCGCGCACCCGTCCCGCGCTATTTGTGTCAGGTCGTCAAAGGTAGGCCGGGGAAGCCGCCCTCCACGGGCCTGCGCCTGGCACAGATATCACTGCACTTTCGGATGCCTGCGGATGGTGCTTGGTCGGTTCCGTCCGCGCCTAAATATCGAGACCGACTGATGATAATGCTGCTGCAATGCTACCCTCCACCGCCGCAAGGGCTCTTCGTCCCTACCGAGCACCGGCTCGCTGCTGCTCTGTGCCTCGTCTGGCTTACCGGCCTTCTCGTCTCACTCGCGGTTAAACTCTCTCGATCTCGATCGTGGTCGCTGGCGCGCCGGCAACCGAACGCTGCTGGCCCACCGGCAAGAGTTCGAGCCAAGTCTCCGAATCATCGTGGATATACCCCACCTTGCGCAGCGCATCCAAAACGGGTTTGAGCGCTCCCACGGCATTGTCGGCATCGTAGAGTTTCGGATGCGAGATCGTGATGCCGACCCGCAGGCGCGCTTCCTCGGCCTGTTTCACGAGGGCCTGATGTATTGCCGCTGATTCCACGGCGTTGTGCACCCGAGAAACCTCAGGAAGGGTGGATTTTGGGCGGTCGTTCAGGTGGTAGCAGGACCGAGACTGTGCGTAAGCCCGCGAGTCTTGCGGTGTTTCTTAGCGAGCCGCCCTCCAGAAGACGCAGTCCCTTTTACTGTGGTTCCGGTGATGGTCCCGATGAGTTGTCTTCCTTCGCGCCAGAGGCGAGAGAGACAGATCCAGAACAGACGGTCGGCGGCGGTTAATTTCGGGCGTTCTGCGGCGGACCTTTGCAGCACGCCGATTTGGTGCCGCAAGGCCAGGTTCTCGAGCTCGAAGGCGGCACGCGAACTCAGGATCGAAGGCAAGACGGCAAGAAGTGTCTTAAGAAAAACAAGCATCAGTGAGAATTATGAAGCAAGGATAAGCCACAACCGCTCAGAGATTTCGAGATTTTCGGTAGGCACAATCGGTAAGGGCGGAGGTCCAAGCCTGCGTCGTCTTAGTTGCCAGGATACTGACATTTTGTCACGGCGTCGCGCTGGTGACGCAGGACTGCACGCTTGCTTCGTCTGCCGTCGCCACAAGGTCCGCAGCATTGCAGTACGGCGGCATCAACTGTTGCCCACTCAATGAGATAACCGGATAGTAATAGTAATAGGTCTGGCCGGCCGAGATTGTTGAGGTCGCCGCCTCCTGGCCAATGAACACGCCAGCAGCGTAGTCCATCCCACCCGATGCATGAGTCGTGGTATAGACGGGTGCGGAGTAGCTATTCGTCGAATCCCACACTTGGAGCATGTGATTTCCGCTGTGGGCAAATGTCAACTGAATGAAGACCCAAGTTCCAGAAGTGTAGACATAGCGATTTCCCGAGCCGTTTCCCTCGTTCGTCTCAAGGCCGATGGTTTGCTGGCCTGAGAGTCCGTAGCAGTTGGCGGCAGCGTAATCAAAGTAGTCGCCGTGTATGGTCATGCAGTCGTCACGCGAACTATCTGACGCAGGGGCATTTGTGTAATACCAGAATCCCGCCGAAATGACTGGTGGTGAGGACGAGCCTCCGGCGGAGTCCCAGGTGTAGGCCACGTAGACTCCTCCGGTTGGGTGGGGGCCTACAAGAGCGAGACTCTGGGTTGGAAGTGTAGCGGCTGGATAGCTATTTCCGTCGCCGCAGGCCCTTCCTATGTCGTAAACAGGCGGCAGTGGGGTGGGTACGGTCTCATATATGAGACTTGGAGCTGCGTGCACAATATTTGACCACTGCCCTCCCTGCCAACCAAGTTGAGTGCTTGTCAAATCGGCCTGTGCCGGTATGGCTCCTATTGCGCCGCCGCTGAAAGTGTTAGCAAAATAATTCTTGCAGGGTGTCACATTCCATCCGAACGTCAGACCGCCAACGACGGAGGACGTTGAAGGGAAGCTCCATGTCGGTGGCATGCTGGTCAGAGCCACGGCATAAGCCGCGTTGTTACTGCCAGGAAGATACTCGTTGGAGCTGTACGGTGCGCTAACCGTGGTGACGTTCACATTGCTCGCGTAGGCGGACCAGAACGCAACATAGGCATCTCCCGATTGGATGTCTGCAAAGGTTGGACCCTGGGCGGAGGCTGCCGTCTGGAGGAATTGCATCCCCTGATCTCGCAGGGCAACGAATTGAGGGTTGGCGCTCGGATGCAGTTCGACGAAGAATCCGGTGCCTCCGTTGGTCGCCTGGGCCATTGTGACCGTAATTGACGTTGAGCCGCCAGTGCTCGTGAGCGGCAGAATGTAGGCGCAGCCAGGGGAATTATTCAGATAACGCCCTAAGCAGCCAGGAGCCTGCTGTAGCGTTCCTCCCAGGCTTACGCTTTGAATCTGGCTATTGAAGGTACTGTCTGTAGTGGTTCGTCCCGATGGAATGTAGGCAGCATAACTCGGAAGCATCACGAACACGTCCAGGTTGCCTGCGGCGGGCGCGGTCCCGACTGAGATCGTGCAAGTAGTGCCCGAACCGAACGCGCAGTGACCCGTCTGGACAATCGTAAAGGTCCCTGTCTCGGTGGCAGGGCCTGTGACAGTAATTGTGCCGGATTTTCCTGTAATCGAAGCGTTGACTGTGTCGCTTGCGGTTAATGTCTGCCCGTCGGCGGTCTTCAACGTAGCCGAGAGACTTCCTACTCCGTCCGTCAGCTTAGAATCCGAAGGCAAAGCGGCCAGGGCATCGCTACTTGTGATGTGGACCGTTCCCGAGTAGCCGACAACTACGTTGCCCATGGTGTCGGTTGCAGTCACGGTGAAATTGAAGGCCGTTCCAGTCGCAACGCTACTCGGCACGTTGAAGGTGAAGCTAGCGGCAGGACCGCTGACCGAGATTGAATTCGATGTTCCTGTGATGGAGGCGGTGACCGTGTCGATGGCCGTAATCGTTTGGCCACCTAAAGACTTGAACGTGACCGAGAAATTGCCCACCCCGTTAATCAATCTGGAGTCGGCAGGCAGAATTGCCTGGGCGTCAGTGCTCGCGATATGCACTGTCCCGGTATAAGTAGTCACCACGTTGTTCGCCGCATCGAGCGCCGTTAGGGTGAAGTTGAAGGTCGTACCAGCAATAACATTTCCTTGAGCACTGACAGAAAAATGAGTGGCAGTTGGTTGACCGCCACCGCCACCACCGCACCCGGCAGGGACTGCCATGCAAGCCAGCACCAGTAGGGAAAAGACGTGCCGGATTGAGCTTTTCATGGCGTCTCCAGGACATCCTTGTCTTGAACGTGACTGTGCTCTCTGCGCACTCTTTTCAAAAAGCAAGCCCTTCGGACAGGGGTTGAGAGACGATTAGCCACAGGGGCCTTGCCCATGCCTCAGTTTTTTTTGGCTGGATAAGCTGGGCTCTATTTACATCGAGCATGATTGATTGTCAACTAATGGCACTCCACCGGACTCCTGTCCACCCGAAAAACCCCCACTGGAGGCTGATTTTGGGCGTTCGTTCCAAGGTGGTAGCAGGACCGAGACTGTGCACAAGCCCGCGAACTCTCCCATCAAAGTGATAGATGGGCAGCACAGATTTGAAGCAATTCGATTTGCGCTTGAAAATTCCGTAGACGTACTTCACGGGGTAAAGGTGTACTTCGCCCTGGACATGCCACAGCGCCTAGACGTGCAATTGATTCGAAAACCCGTTCCTTCCGCCTCCCCTGGTTGTTAACACCAGCGATGGATGGCACTTGGCGGCCACACGGCGATGACTCTGACCAGTTTGCGCTCACGTTCAAGAGATTCCTTCTCGCTGGTTGCGAACACTTCGACCGCACTCTGCGGCCCCTCATTCCCGGGACAGAACGTAGGAGTGAACTCAGTTCAAGCGGTCGGAACATTCCGCACCGACAGAGACGGCGACACTCTGACCGGCTCGTTTCGATTCCCGATGCAGCGAGTTTGCGCGACGCGCTCAGGGAGAAGTATGCCGCGTATTCCGGTAGAATAGAGTCAATGCAACTTGCGCTCGTTCCCAAGCAATTCGTGAGCAGTGATTTCAGGTTCGCTGTTGAGGAACTAGGAAAGCGGCAAGATGTGTTGGTATTGGATACCCTGCATCGTCACCGCGAGTCGCAATGGGACAGCGCGGGTGTGGAATGCCGCCACCCCGGGCTTGTTCTGAGCGCACGCTCTCGCCTGACGACAGCGCGTTGCCACCGCTTCGGTGCGGACCCCAATACCGCCTGGCGGGCTCCATGTGCCTCCTGAACACCCTTGGAGAAAACCTTGGAGGCGGACGCGACCATGCTGTGGTTGTAGAAGACCAGAAACTGTAAACACGCCAGAAAGGACGTCAACTTGATTTGCAACAGAGGCGACTAATTGGGCCGCGGTTCTTTGTGAGAGACTCCATTGAAGAGACTTCAATCGTTCTCGGCATTTCGGTGGCAGGTGAGACGCGCACAGACCGCGGCCCGAGCTTGGCCTCAGCGAGAAATGACGAGAAATGAAATGATGAAAAAGGACGCACGGTGACGCTGGAACGTTGGCAGGAAGTCAAGAAGGTGCTCGCCGCCGCCCTGGAACGGGAGCCGGAGGAGCGGGCTGCCTATCTGGATCAGGCTTGCGTGGAGCCCTTGCTGCGGCGTGAGGTGGAGTCGCTGATCGCCGCGCACGAACAAGCGAAAAGCAACTTTATGGAGCATCCTGTCGACGAAAACGGCGACATCTCAAGGAGCACTAAACCAGGATACGATCGGCGCGAGACAGTTACTTGGTTGCCGCCGAGCACAACCTCTGGATTGCCCCAACCATCGGCTTTCGGGCGATACGAGATCGAGTGTTTGCTTGGCGAGGGTGGCCAGAAATTCGTGTACCTAGCCCGGGATCCACATCTCAACCGAAAAGTGGTCGTAGCTCTATTGAAAACAGAGAAGTTGGATGCCAGCAGCGCGGCCCGTCTCTGGCGGGAGGCGCAAACCATGGCGCAGCTCGGCAATCATCCGAACATCGTCACCGTGTTCGACTTCGGGGAAGAACAGGGTCGCCCGTATGTCGTCAGCGAGTACGTCCAAGGCGGCTCGATAGAGGACCTGCTGAAGACCTGCCCTCAAAAGCCTCTGCCGCTGGAACAGGCAGTCTTACTTGCCCAGCAGGTTTGCGAGGCGCTGGTATACGCACACGGCCACGGGTTTGTACACCGGGACCTCAAGCCGCGTAACGTGTGGCTGACCAGCAGCGGCCAAGCAAAGTTGGGAGACTTCGGTCTCACGGTGGGCCTCAACGTTTCCAAGATCACAATCGAAGGCGCAATCGTCGGCACTCCGGCATACTTATCGCCCGAGCAGGCCTGCGGTGCCCCGGCTGGGCCGCGCAGTGACCTGTACTCACTAGGCGTGATGCTCTACGAGATGGTCACTGGTGTTCTACCATTCTGCGGTGACAACCCTGTGAGCATCATCACGCAGCACGTCAATACGCCGCCGGTTCCACCCTCATGGCGCAATCCGGCCACGTCGCAGGTGCTAGAGCGCTTGATTCTTCGCCTGCTAGCGAAGGCACCGCATGATCGGCCGGAGAGTGCGGCAGCGGTATTGAAAGAGCTGTCAGCCATCACTGCGACTGGGCCGGGAGTGGCGGAGTCAGTCGCACCTAAGGATAGCAAGTCCCTCGCGCGGTTAGCAGGTGGCGTATTTGTCGGCCGTGAGCAGGAGATGGGGGAATTGCAGGCAGCGCTACGCGACGCACTATCAGGTCAGGGGCAGCTCGTCATGCTGGTGGGTGAGGCAGGCAGCGGAAAGACGCGGCTCGCGGAACAACTGGCGACGTATGCAAGGATACGCGGGGCTCAGGTGTTGGTGGGCCGTTGCTACGAAGGGGACGGCGCGCCCGCGTTTTGGCCATGGATTGAGGTGGTAAGGGCTTACTTGAAGGATACCGGGACGGCGCAGCTGAAGGCGGTCATGGGGTGGGGCGCAGCGGATATTGCACAACTTGTTTCGGGTGTCCGGGAGCGGCTCCCCGATTTGTCCCCGCCTCCTTCACTTGAACCTGAACAGGCGCGTTTTCGATTATTCGACAGCATAACCTCCTTCCTAAAGAACGCCGGAAACCTACGCGCGCTCGTGCTGATTCTCGACGACCTGCATTGGGCCGACGCACCATCGCTGATGTTGTTGCAATTCCTGGTGCGCGATTTGGGTGAGGCGCGCCTATTGGTCATCGGCACTTATCGGGATACGGAGCTGGGCCGTCATCATCCACTTGCCCAAACCCTGGCGGAGCTGGCGCGTCACGGTTTGACGAAGCGCATGAATTTGCCGGGCCTGACCGAGGCACACGTTGCGCGCTTCATCGAGTTGACCACCGGTGCCTCTCAGTCAGAAACGCTTGTGAGCGCGGTCTTCCGGGGCACCGAGGGTAATCCGTTCTTCGTCAACGAGGTCGTAAAGCTGCTGGTTGAGGAGGGGCGGCTTGACGAACCGCTACACGGAGCGTTGGCGATACCGTTGCCGCAGGGAGTGCGGGAGGTGGTGGGTCGCCGCTTGGACCATCTTTCTGAAGCGTGCAACCGAATACTTACCGTCGCTTCCGTCATTGGGCGTGAGTTCAATATTGACGAATTGCATCCACTGTGCGACGCGCCTGAGAGCCAGTTGCTCCAGGTCTTAGACGAGGCTGTTGCAGCGAAGCTCATCGTCGAAGCTGCCACGCCAGGTCAGTACAGTTTCGTGCATGCGCTAATCCGGGACACGCTGTCTAGCGAGTTGAGTACTATGCGACGAGTCCGTCTCCATCGGCGCATAGGCGAAGCTCTGGAGAAACTGCATTGCAAGAACCTAGATGCGCACGTGACAGAGCTGGCCTATCACTTTTTGGAAGCTGCGGCCAGTGGGGACCCTGAGAAGGCCATCGGCTATTCGGTTGGGGCTGCTGTGCGTGCAAACAACCTCATCGCATATGAGGAATCGGCGGACCACTATGAAGGTGCGCTGAGTGCTTTGGCGCTAAAGGATGAACCAGACGAACAATGCCGCTGTAACCTGCTGCTGGGCCTAGCGGACGCAGAGACCAGAGCTGGCAATGCAGATAAAGGATGGGAGACTTTCCAGGAGGCAGCGAAGATTGCGCAGAAACTCCGTGCGCCCGAGCAGTTCGCGCGAGCGGCGCTTGGCAGTGGATCATGGGCTATAGGAGTGCGGTACGGCAAAGTAGACGAAGTGCAGGTCGGACTACTGGAAGAAGCGCTTGCAATGCTACCGGAAGGCGACAGCGCGTTGCGGGCGAAGGTACTTGCACAGACGGCTCTGGCTTGTTATCACGTGCCCGGAGAGCGCCGGTTGCTGCTCAGCCAGAGCGCGCTCGAGATGGCGCGCCGTGTGGGCGACGCTGACGCGCAGGTCGCGGCGTTATTCAGCCGTGCAATTTCGCTCGAAGGATATGAAAAGGCCCGCGAGCGACTCGAGGTCGCCACAGAAATCGTTTCTATAGCGGCGCGACTGGGTAATAGAGAGATGGCTTTGCGTGGCCACCTTCGCCGACTGCGCGAGCTGCTCGAATTCGGCGATCTTCCGGCAGTCGATCGGGAGATCGAAATTTACGGTCGTCTGGCAGACGAACTGCGACAACCGATCTATTTATGGCTGAAGCCTTTTTTCAAATCGTCGCGTGCGATGCTAGAGGGACGCTTCGATGATTGCGAGCGTCTACTGCATGAATCCCTTATGATCGGGCAACGGGCCCAGGACCGAACTGCGGTTCTATTCTTCGCCACCAACATGACGATGTTGCGAGGGCTGCAGGGGCGGCTCCAGGAAGTGGAACCACAGGTCAAGGGCTTCGTCGAGGATTATCCTTCAATTGCGGCATGGCGTGCGTCGCTTGCGCGCATCCACGCAGAACTCGACTGGCGAGATCAGGCTAGGGCTGAATTCGAGGAGCTAGCGGTTCGCGACTTCGCCGGATTTCCTCGTGACGGAGGCTGGTTGGCGAGCATGTGCCTTCTGGCACAGGTTTGTGCGTACTTGCATGACGGCCGTCGGGCTGTCGCGCTTTACGAAATCCTCCTCCCGTTCGCCGGACGCAACGTGGTGCTCGGCAGCTGTTCAGCCTTCTTCGGCTTGGTATCTCGCCACCTCGGTCTGCTAGCCGCGACAATGTCGCGCTGGGACGAAGCATCCAGGCATTTCGAGGATTGCCTGGCGTCGTGTCGAAGCATGAGGGCGCGGCCGATCGAAGCCCATATTCAATACGAATACGGAGCCATGCTCCGAGCGCGCGGGAGGCCCGAGGAACGTGTAAAGGCGGACGCGTTGCTAGACCAGGCGATCGCCACAGCCACCGAACTAGGAATGGCCAAGATCGTCTACGACGCACATCTACTAATGCGTATGGCGAGTCGGCCGGACCTGCCGCAAACCTGAACCTGTCGTTCGCGAAGACTCCGTTCGTGTGGTCCGCAAAAACATCATCCGACCTCACGCAGCAACTCTTCTACTCTTCTAGCCTAGCGTCGCGTAGCCAGCCAGAATTCATGGTGCAATCCGTCGAGTTGTGCCTCGCGAAAACTCTGCGAGGACTTCAGGTCCAGCCTACAACAAAGTTACACGCCTCCTGCGGAAGTCGTTGATTCTACACTCGCTCGTGATTTTTGGTGGGGACAGCTAGAGAGTCCCCTCACGCTCGGTTAGGACTTCCCATTCGGGTTGAAAAGGAGCTTTCAATACGACATTATCTAATCAGCTTGGTGATTAGCCATCTCTGCGTGCCACTTGTCGTACGTGAGTTTGAGATGCTTTCGTTGCTCGTCGAGCGCAGCAACGCCGAGATTATGGGAAGCGGACGGTGTCGCCTCGATGCGCTTAATCTGTTCGGCCGATTCCATTAGTTTTCTCCCTCCGTCCAAGTGTGTCTCCCACCACGCAGTACTGTCCAGACGACATTCAGGATGCCCCTCGTAAATGCGCTTTTCAAGAACGTCAATCTCGTCTCGCGTCATGTAGTCTCCATTCGGCTTTATGTAAGACGTATCCCCTCGGTATCTCAAAAAAAGCCTGCTACAAGCCAGCTCTCTATGTGCAAAATCGTTATTGAAAGCGCTTACTTCCGCTTCCACCCTTTCTGCGAAACCTGTGGGAACCTCGCCAGTCAAACATTTTTCAGAGTACTCACATGCCCGAGTGGACGGGATGGCTCCCGCACCTGAAGGACGGATCGCAGTTGTTAGCAAACTGACGACTACGATTATGAGAGGAATGTTGATGATTGCGACTGCCTTCCACTTCGGCATATTTTCTCCTACTGCCAAGATCCAGGATGTCCTGCGCACTTGGCAATAGGACTTGCCGAATGCATTAATTGGATGCGAGAAGCGGCTGGACGGAATCGCCACTTCGCTACCAGACAGAAAATTCAACCAAATCTCTTTGTCAGCTGCAAGATAGTGAGCGGAATGCTGTCGCTAAACTCGAACGTCTTGACGAAGATTTGCTGACACCCTGCACGAAAGATGCAGCAACAAGGGTCAAAATGTCACCCAAAGCCCGCTAAAAGCGGTAGCGCGTATACTTGGAAACGGAGGAGCGGGGTGAGCGGTTGAAGCCGGCTGCCTTAAAATTTTAGTTCCAAGCTATGGTTGGCGATTTCGACTTCTTCCTTTTTCGCCTATCTTTCGCTGTTTGTGCGGTGGATTGGACGACACTCTCGCAGAAGCGCATGCTTCGCTGGCGAATATCAAATTCTCGTACGACTGGGATTGGCCAGGTGCTGAGAAAGAATTTCAGCGTGCCATCGCGCTTAATCCGAACGATTCTTCATCACACCTTTACTAGGTTTCTATTTTGCATCCCTCGGAAAGAGGATGACGCTGTCGTGGAAGCCAAACGGGCTCTTGAGTTCGATCCGCTCTCTCCGAGGGTGAATTCCACTATGGCGAGCTTCTATGATTATGCAAGGCGGTATGTCGAAGCTGTCGTCCAACACCAAAAAGCCCTCGAATTGGACCCGAATTTCTGGATCGCCTATTCCAGCCTTGGCCTCTCTTATCTGCAGAAATCCCTGAACAAGGAAGCCATCGCGGAGGTGGAAAGGCCGGTAGCGCTCTCACCTAACAATAGACTGGCCGTTACACGCAGCGACATCGGGTTTAACGACTTCAAACACGGTTTTCTCGCAGGACTGACTCTTCGG
>Ga0126379_10002292_pt1 | contig 12151 bp, 12 predicted proteins | sample PanSoiMetPlot_24_FD_92640 | JGI IMG/M metagenome (GOLD analysis project Ga0126379, IMG submission 92640) | Tropical forest soil microbial communities from Panama - MetaG Plot_24 | ecosystem: Environmental > Terrestrial > Soil > Tropical forest > Bulk soil | place: Panama | collected 2016-02-17
CCATGAGGCTGTGACCGACCAGGCCGGAGGCGGCAAACAGCCCGATGCCAGGATGATGCTGATGGCCGGCGTATTCGCGCTCATGACCGCGGTGCACCGGTGCCGATCGCTCGATGACGTGCAGCGTCAGGAAACCCGCCATGGCGGTAAGCATGACGGCTGGCACGCCGAACAGACGCCCCGGCTGCTCGCCGAGGGCCTCGGGGAGCAAATCGAACAGCACCACGCCGAGCATCAGCCCCGCGGCCAGGCCCAGCACCAAGTGCCTGCGATCACCGATACGCAGCGCGGCCACGCCGCCCAGCAGCGTGGTGACGAAGGATCCGAACGCGACCACGACAGGCATCGGGCAGCTCCCTCCTAGGCAGCAGGGGCACCGCGCCACCGCGGCGCGGCTTGGCCTGGAGGCCCGCCTTCGGCCGGTCTCACTGGGTCTATGTGATCACGCTCGGCGGCTTCGCCGGGCCTGCCTGGCGGATCCCCGGTAATCCGCGTCTTGTCAGTGGGCCACGGGATGCTGGTCTTTCCAGCCGTAGGAGGTTGCTGTTGCGCCTCATTACCTTCAACATCGCTTCCATCGATGGCCGCATCGCCCTGTCCCAATCGACGCCGTCGTGGCTCGATGCCCGATGGAAACCGCTCGACCGGTACCAGCCGGTGGATGTCCCGTCCCTGCACGGCGCCCGCGTCTGTCTCGAAGGCAGCAACTCCTTTACCGCGCGTGACGCACCGGAAGCAGTCTTCGACAATGCTGATGCCAAGGTTCCGGCGGGTGACTTCTTGCCGGAGAAGCTGCGTACTCATTCCGGGCGGTGGCTCGTTGTCATTGACAGCCGCGCGAGGGTCAGGTGGACCGCCTCTGAGCAGGGCGGCACCAAACTGGCCGTCCTGATATCGAGCACGACACCTGCGGCGTACCGTCAGTTCCTCCGCGAGCACGATGTGCCGTACTTGGAGACCGGCGATGGCCGCGTCCATCTGCGCCAAGCGCTCGGCCGGCTGGGTGAGGCGTTCGGCGTGAATCGCATCGTCTCTACCGCGGGCGGCGTTCTCAACGGCGCGCTTCTGCGGGCAAGCCTGGTTGACGAGATCGACATCCAGTTCCTTCCCGCTGTCGTCGGCCGCGCCGAGGCTCCCACGATTTTCGAGGGCTACGACTTCGGAGCTGCGGGCAAACCTTGTGACCTTCGGCTCATCTCAACGGAAAGCCGCCCGGACGGCTCCATTTTCGTCCGCTACGCAGTGCGCTGACAGGACCCGTGCGCGCCTGTCACCTGCCGAGGCCCAGGGAAGGCGCGCACGGGCTGCTCACAGATTACTGTCTGAGCTGTAGCATGTGTTACAGCGTGTTGCAGGCATGAAGGCTAGCGGTCCGCATCAGCTGTCCTGGCGTCCTATCGCTGTGGCGGTTGCGAGGAGGCGAGCATGCTGTGATACCCGAGCCTCACCAGAGCGCTGGCAGCCAGCCCGAAGTCCGGTGAGCCCGGTGTCCTGGCGAGTGATCACCTACCGGTTGCCGGCCGAGCCGTCCCGGCACCGGGTCGCGGTGTGGCGGGAACTGCGGAGGCTGGGCGCGGTGGCGCTACAGCAAGGCACCTGGGCGGTACCGGACGGCGAGCCGTTCGCAGCCGGGTTCGCACAAGTAGTCGAGGCAATCAAGGCAGCGGGCGGCCAGCCGGTCGTGCTGGCCGTCGCCGACGAAGAAGCCAGCGCGGCCCAGCTTGAGGCGATGTTCACCGACCAGCGCGAGGCCGAATGGGGCGAGTTCCTGTCCGACTGCGGCAAATACGAGACCGAACTGGCCGGTGAGGTCGCGAAGGGAAAGCTGACGCTCGCCGAACTAGATGAGGAAGAGCAGAGCCTGGACCGGCTCCGCCGCTGGTACCGCACGATCCGGGCGCGCGACCTGTTCGGCGCCCCCAGTGCCCCGGCGGCCGAACGGCGGCTCAAGGAGTGCGCCGAAGCCCTGGAAAGCTTCGCCGAGCAGGTCTACCAAGCCAGGGAACGGCCGTGACCGATCCCCACCGCCTGGCCAGTTGATCCGTAGCAGGATTCCGGTCCGCGGTGGCCGAGCGGGCTGCGCTCACCTGGAATCCACCCTCCGGGAGGGGTGCGCGGCTCGTGGCCGTGTGGCATCGTCAGCTGTCCGGCGGCGGTCACTCCAGCTTTCTGCACGAAGGTCCCGTCAGGCCCTGGGAAAGGGATCCCTCATGAACTCATCGTCTATCCCCGAAGGCCCTGGCTCGGTATCCGGGGCGCCGAACCTGCCGGATGGGTTCGCCGGCACGTTCACCAGCCGGTACGTCGACACGGAGGACCTGCGCCAGCATGTGGTCACCGGCGGGGAAGGCCCGCCGCTGCTGCTGGTGCACGGCTGGCCCCAGACCTGGTACGCCTGGCGGCTGGTGATGCCCGCGCTGGCCCGGGACTTCGCTGTCGTCGTGCCCGACCAGCGCGGCACCGGGCTGTCCGGCAAACCCCAGGACGGGTACGACACCGGCACCCTGGCCGCCGACCTGGCCGCGCTGATGGACGCGCTTGGCCATGAGCGGTTCGCCGTGGCCGGTCACGACACCGGCATGTGGATCGGCTACGCCCTGGCCGCCGACCACCCGGACCGGGTCGCCCGGCTGGAGGTCGCCGAGACCCCCCTTCCTGGCGTGTCTCCGTCCCCGCCCCTGTTCGCCAACACACACCTGAACAACGCGCTGTGGCACTTCGCCTTCAACCGGCTCGCCCAGGTGAACGACCAGCTCGTCACCGGACGGGAGGAGATCTACTTCGGCTGGCAGTTCGCCGCCAAGGCCGCCCGGCCACTGCCCGGTTACGCCGTAGGTCACTACGTCGACACCCTCGCCTCCAGCCCCGAGGCGCTGCACGCCAGCTTCGAGATCTACCGCGCGCTCGATGCCACCATCGCGCAAAACCAGCAGCGCAAGGAACGGCGGCTGACCCTGCCCATCCTGGCCATCGGCGGCGGTCACAGCCTGGGTGACCAGGTCGCGGCCACGATGAAGCTCGCCGCCGACGACGTGCAGACCCTGGTCATCCCCGATTGTGCTCACTGGGTCGCCGAGGAGACTCCCGAGGAAACGCTCGCCGCGCTGACCATGTTCCTGGCCCCCTACCGGGAGGGGTCAGGATCATAAGTGCGGCAGAACCGCACTGTGGATCATGGTGTCATCGCGATCGCGATGGGGTCCCTGAGCCGGCGGTTACCAGTCCGCCCCTGGTGGCTTTGGTGCCGGTTCCCACGGCGGGCCGCCCCGGGTGGCATGCCTGCCCACATAACCGGTCTCACCAGACTCCCCTGCCGGGCCGGCGGGGGGCCAGGCGGCTGCAGCCCGTAGCTGGGACCACTCGGGCTGGGATGCCGGAACCTGCGGCGCGGGCGATCCCGGCGCAGGGTGGCTGGCGGAGTCGGCAGGTCCAAGAGGCGCTTGGATCACTGCCCGGACGAACAGCACCAGCAGTAATGGCTGGACGACCACAATGTAAAAAATGCCTGTATGGACCAAGGCTGCCTGGTTCATGGCCGCCTCCCCGGCTGCTTTCAGAGGGCTAAGACTAGCGCCTAGCCCGCAGCGCGGCCCGCCGATTGGTCGTCCTGGGTCACCGGCGCCACAGCATCCGGCCTGCGCAAACGAATGCAGATCACGATCGATGCTCCCAGCGGTCAGCTTCCCGGGCCTACGGCGGAGACCGTGATCAGCGTTGGTGTGCTGACGTCGCACGAGCTGCCTGGCCCCTGTGGTGGAGTTCGCAGCGATGGCACGGCCAGCTGTTGCGCACAAACCCTGAGCAAGCAGTTAATTCGCCAAGGGATGCATCGTAATGACCTTTGTGCCGGTGAAGATCTCCTCATTGATAAGAAAGGCCATCCCGACTATATAGAGCGCGGCGAGCAGCATCACAGCAAGCCATACCCGTCGATGCCGGCCTGACATTAAGGTGGATACCTTGGCTGGTGATGCAGTCTTCGACGACCTCAACCTCGTGCAGCGCCAAAGACAGGACGCGAGCTTTCTGCATAATGGGCACCACGAAAGCGCGACGTCCGGTAATGACGCGGAACCCCGTGTCCAGCCGCTGGCGCTTCGAGCTGGAGATCAGTAAAGCCTCATCGGGTGCGGGGACATACCAAAGCAACATGAATAGCTCCTGCGGTGCGCTGCCCGTGAACAGGATGACAAAACGGGTGATGAACGCCGATGTGCGTGCCCTATCGGGCCGGCCGGCCGGCCCGGTCAGCTCTGTGCCTAGGTTCTACGGTCGCCTCACCTCGACCTCCCAAGACTGCCGCCGCCCGTAACTACCGCAACCGAGCCCGCTGAAACCAAAAGCTGTCTCCCTTTTGGCGGCGGTTACGGTTTGGTGCTGGCTGCCTCCGGGCCGGGGCACGCTTGAGTTGGCAAATGGCTGCTTCCCCGAGCCAGAACGGCATCAAGACCGCCAGCGGTGGGCAACCTGGATAGGGGGACAGGCGGCCCCTGCGGAAAGTAGCCGCCGGGCACCGGCCAGTCAGAAGGCGATGACGCCGCGCAGGATGCGGCCGGCCTCGATGTCCGCGTACCCCTGGTTGACCTGATCGAGCGAGTACGTCTCGGTGATCAGTTCATCCAGCTTCAGGATGCCGTCGCGGTAGAGGTTCAGCAGCCTGGGGATCTGGGTGCGGGGGCTTTCCGACCCGTAGAGGCAGCCCTTGATCTCCTTGTTCATCATGGCCAGCATGAACAGGTTGACGTCGGCCTGCGCCTGGGTGATCGGCGCCACAGAGGTGATGACGCAGGTGCCGCCCTTGGCCGTCAGCGCGAGCGCCGGCTCGAGCAGCTCACCGCGCATCACGCCGAAGGTGCAGATGACCGAGTCGCACATCTGGCCCCAGGTCAGTGCGCCGACTCCGGCGATGGCGTCGTCGATCGAGGGATAAACGTGCGTGGCACCGAAGCGCAGGGCCTGCTCGCGCTTGAACTCCACCGGGTCGACGGCGATGATCCGGCGCGCTCCCGCCACCCGCGCGCCCTGGACCGCGTTGATGCCGACCCCGCCGACGCCCAGGATTGCGACGGTGTCACCGGAACGGACTCCCGCGCGGTTGACCGCCGAGCCGAACCCGGTGGCGACCCCGCAGGAGACCAGCGCGACCGCGGGCCACGGGATGTCCGGATCCACCTTGACGACCGAGGCCTCGGGGAGCAGTTGCCGTTCCGCGAAGGCGCCGAGCTGCGAGAACCGTGCGACCGGCTCGTTCCCGATCCGGTGCGCCACCCGCCCATCGGTGATGATCTCGGTGTCGAAGAGCTTCATGCCCAGGTCGCACAGGAACGCCTGGCCAGCCAGGCACGACGGGCACGAGCCGCAAGATGGGATGAACGCCATTGCGACGTGATCACCGGGCGATACCGACGTCACACCGTCGCCGACCTGCGAGACCTCACCGGCGCCCTCGTGACCGTTGATCACCGGGTAATACGGGAGCGGCAGGTCGCCGGTCCGCACGTGCTCGTCGGAGTGGCACAGCCCACAGGCCCGCATCTCGACCAGCACCTCACCGGGGCCCGGCTCGTCGAGCTCGATGGTGTCGATCTTGTAGTCCTGGCCAGGTCCGTAGAGCAACGCTGCGCGCGCGCTGATCATCGCCGATGAACCCCCAAACGAGGTGGATGCTATGCGGCAATAGTAGAACACGTTTCAGTTTTGGTCAGCGACTGTCAGGCGTCGCGGGCGGCCATCCGCCATGCACAGATCGCCCGCTAGCGCGCGATCCAGCCCATGATCACGGTGATCTACCGTCAGCGCTCAACCGTCTGGTATTCGGAGGATTCGTAGCTGATCTAGGTAGGTTGCACGGTCCTCTGGTGAAAGCGGCGGCCCGGATGCGAGCCGACAGCTCATGCCTCTGACCAGTTCCAGCTGGGCGGCTCCCAGGAGCGGCTCGCCAGCCGCCCGACCTGCCAGCCGGTCGAATTCATCTACTTCGTCGCCGATGGGATCCGGCGAGGGGTCTGTGGAGGTGGGATCGTCGGCTTGTCCGGTCCTCGACTGGTATCGGGCGAGTGCCGTGGAGCGGACGCTTGGGCCATACATGTCGCAATACGCGAGCAGCGCGTTGACGCAGCGTGGACGCTTGGTGGCCCCTGCCTCCCAGCGGCTGACGTTTGGCTGCGAAGCGGCGGCTACCCCGAACTCGTTGCGCAGGATCTGGGCGCATGCGTCCATGTCGTGCCCGGCATGCTCGCGAGCAATGCGGAGCCGCAGTCGCTCAGCATCTCCCCAGAACACATCTGCTTCCGGATGCCCCGACACGATCATAGTGTCGCATACGTATATCCAAGGAGTATACGTATATCACAGCTACTATACGTATGTGACGTATAGGGCTGTGGCCGACCGTGTCATATCTGAACAGCTACGACGGCACTCCGCCGACCCTGGGCGTTACACAGCCATGAGAGCGCCGCCTGAGCAGCACCCGGGCCGCTACCGGCAGCCCAGGACCGCATGCCGACCTCGCTGTTGCAGGCGCTTCGCCCAGTGCTACGTAACATCGCGACCCGGCTCGCGGATAGGCGGTCATATTGCTCGGCCCGACGACACCCGGCTCAATCGCATCGGATGCATACGTAATACAGGCCACGCCCTCTAGAACTACTGCAGCGAAATTAGAGATCCATACATCCACAGGCTTCCTATATCTCCACAGGATGTCAACCCAGTTGTAGCTGGTCAAAAGGAGCCGTTATTCACAGGTTAGCTCCGGCAGCCGTGGGGTTGTCCACAACCGTAAGGCGTCTATGCACATGTCTATGCACATAGCGATCCACAAGATGCTGCGAGTAGTGTGCCGCTGGTCTAGGGAGCTCACGCTGGCCCCTTGTCAGACGGATTCGCTTAATGAAAGCTAAAATTCCACCAGTCTAGGAGGAGCCCAATGGATATCAGATCAGCGCAGAAAATCGCATGGAGTACCAGGCCCGCGAAAGGCGCAAATAACAACGATATCCCGTTGGAGCTTTGCCTGTTGAGCGAGGAGGTGGCGAAAGTCTTCGCCGCATGGAGGAAGGGTCGTCGGGAGGTGGTCGAAGAGCTAGCAACCATTGCGATCTTCTTGTTCAGACTGGCCGAGATGGTTGGTACCGATTTGCAAGAAGTGGTGGAGGCCAAGCTGGCCCTAAGCAAGTCGAAAATTTATGGGCAGCCACCGGGTGGAGTACCGGTAAAGGATGCTGCCGCCCTGACGGCTACGATGGACCATGGCAAGCTAGTGCGCGACAAGATCCCGCAGATCATCCGGTCCAGAGGCCAAGAGCCCGTTACATACACAGCCGACATCGAGGAATACAGCATCCGGTTGCGGGACAAACTCCGGGAAGAGGTCGAGGAGTACCTCGCCTCTGACGACGACCGCGAGGAACTTGCCGACATCCTCGAGGTGCTGTACGCCCTCGCCAGGCAGACAGGCACCGATCAGCAGCAGTTGGAAAAGCTGCGGGCTGCCAAGGCAGAAGAGCGTGGAGGGTTCGCCGACCGGGTCATCTGGTTCTGCAATCAGCGCGCGACAACTGACCAGGACGTAAGGATTGTTACCGCTAAGCTATAGCGAGTCCGGGGCTCCAGACGCAACCTCATCGGCGAAAGCTTGCCACAGGAGGTTGAGCGGATGGGACGTGTCGAAAGCGCTTCGCTCGTCTCGCCGGGCGAATGTGCCAGTAACTAGCTCCATCTTAGGGTCGAAATCTGGACCGAGATCCACAAAGCGCAGATCGGGTCCGCCGGGAAGGCGGCCATCAACTGCGGCCTGGGCAATGCCGACAGAGGTCAGCATGCACCCGTACGCCATTTTCGAACGCATCAGCGCAAGTCCGTAATAGATGTCGTCGATGGTGGCCACGATGGTTAGCCGGTTCCGGAAATCGCTACCATACCAGCGGCGCAGAAAGTCCACGATCACTCCGCCAGTTGACGGCACGATAAGCGGCACGCCCAGAAGACGGTCGACGCTCACTGCGGGCATTGGCAGCTCACGCTTTGGCAGGTTGGTGAGCAGCACTAACCCATCACGCCGCCATTGCAGAAATTCATAGTCGCCGGGAATAGCGTCGGCATCGGCGATTGAGGCGAACCCTCCGCACAGCAGGTCGATCTCCCTCGCATCCAGGCGCGCGAAGGAATCCTTTGTGCGCACGTGCTGCACGTTCAGTTCGATCTCCCGGGCAGCGAACTCGTCGCAGACCCGCTGCCATACCTTGCCGATGAACGGCAAGGTGAACTCGGTGGCGCCAATTGCGAGTGTCTTGCCGATCCGGCGACGTGCGTCGTTCACCCGCCCCTGCCAGTCTGCGAGCGTGGCGTCGGCCTGCTTGGCGACGGCGGTCCCGGTCGGTGTGAACCGGAACGGCTGACCTCGGCCTTGTCTTATAGCTAGCAGTTCGCCACACATCCGCTGGAAGCTGCGGTTGAGGGTGTCAACCTGTTTCTGCACGCTGGACTGCTCGCGGCCCAGTATGCGCGCCGCGCCGTTAGCCGAGCCTGCCTCCTGGAGGACGACGAGAGTGCGGAGTTGGTCGAAGGTGAGTTCGAGTAGCATCGGCGGGCAAGCCAGCAGCCTATTCAGCGAATCGTTGTCCGGAACCCGCACCGATGGGTTCGCTGACGCACCAGGTTGAGCGCTGTCGGTCACGAGGCACCTGCCGTTCCGATCCGGACGGGTTGTTGTCCTGCAGTGCAACGACATTGCACCCGATCGCAGGTCCCGCCGAACTAATCCAGAATGTTCGCTCTTACATCTCGACATTAATTACTGTCCAGCAGAACATCAATGTAACCACGAGTGGTCACGCGGAGGCGGAGCATGCTGACAGTTAGTGAAATCGCAGCGCAGATCGAGCGAGGCGAGATCGCTTGGCCGGGCGAACTGCGGGACGACGGTCTGCTCCTGCGGCTAGGGTCGCCGCTGCAACTGCTGGCTGATCCTGGCTATGTCATCGATCTGGCCAACCAGGACAGCATTGACAAGCTGTACACACAGGCGCTGCACGGCTGGGACGAATACGAGCTAGCCCCGGGCCGAATGGCGCTGTGTGCCGCCGGGCATCCCCTCCGGCTGGGACCGGCTTTCGCAGCGGCCATCACCAGCTTGTCGCATTTGGCACGTGTCGGCCTGGCCACCCACGTCACCAGCCCGTGGGTTATGCCCGGCTGGGACGGCCACCTCACCCTTGAACTCCTCAATACCGGCCCTGCAAGGCTCAGACTGCGCCGAGATATGCCCGTCGCGCGCGCCGTCATCTTGCGCATGGACGGTGCCACCCGCTCTCCGATCCCACACCGCCACTACGGCCGACCTGGGCAACTCGGCAGCCGCTACGCTGCCGAGTTCGGCACCGAGCTCACGGCGAACGCTACAAAGGCCTGATCGTCATGGACTGCGCGTTCTGCACCGAGTTTGCCGCCCTTCCCCGCCACGGCCAGGGAACGCGGATCATCAGCGAGGTATCCGGATGGGTGCTACTGCCCACAATCGGCTGCTTCACTCCCGGATACTGCCTGTTCATGCCGCTTAGCCACATCGACGCGGTGGCAGATGCCGCACCCACCGAGCTGCCCCTAGTCGGCGAGGCGGTAGAGAATATGCGGACGTTGATCGGTGGCGCCTTCGGGACGGTGATCGTCGCTGAGCACGGGCCGCGGGGATGCGAGCTTGGCGCAGGGTGCTGCAGCCACGCCCATCTGCACCTTATCCCAGTACCTGACGTCGACCAGGTCACTAGCGTCTACTTGACCACGGGCGGGCCCGGCCGCCGCCTCCAAGACTTGGCTCACCTTCCGCGAGCCGTCGATGGCCCCTACTTGTACCTGTCGCCACGGCCTGGTGAGCACCTGCTGTGGCCATCGGCAAGATTCTCCCGCCAGTACGTCCGTCGTGTCTGCGCCGCTCAGCACGGCGTGGGAGACAAATACGACTGGCGTGATCACTCTTTCGACGACAACCAGGCGCTTACCGTCGCTACGCTCCGCGCCAATGTCAGATCAAAGGCAGCATGACTCCTGCGACAACCATTCCAAGCTCAGCTCAGTCGGCGGCCCTGCTCAGCAGCCTCACTGAGGATCAACTGGCGGGAGCTGACCGCCGGTACCCGAAGTGGGCAACGATGTGCCAGTTGCGCCGCCTCGCTCTGCCAACCTTGGATGCCGTCCTAGTCACGCCTCGCCAGGATTATCCGACCCTCGACGGAGCCATAGCCGCCCTGGCTAAGGCAACCGGACAGGACCGGCTGATGATCCGCTCCGACGGCGGGACCGAAACCCACTGCTACTACCGGGGTGGCAACACCTTTCCCCTTGCTGACGCAGCAGCCAAAGCATCTGGGCTCTTGAAGACAGGACGGACGATCATCCTGATGGAACCGACGAACCGGTTCACCAACCGCCTCACCGCTGTGCTGCGAATCGACCGTGACAGCCGAGGCCGACACGGAACCTTTACCGTGGAGGCGCTCGGACCCGGCTACGACGTGGCTGACCTCACCCGCGGCGGAATACCGCCTCAGGTCACCGTCAACGCCGAGGCCGACTGGTCTGCTTACCCGGACCTGTGGTGGTGCGACCTACGCATGAGCACGGACATCGGACCGGCTGCCGAGCGCGAACGCCAAAGGCGGCGGCTGGCACGAATCGCCACCGACATCCTCACCGACACCGGCCACTTCACCAGGCTGCCGACAACGACCGATGAACGGGCCGCTGAGGCCGAAGCTTGGCTTCGACAACGTGGTTACCGCCAGCTCTGGGGAGACTACGACATCGCACTCGGGGTCACCCGGCGAATCCGCCGCTGGTTCGATGACGCCTTTATGATCGCCCTCTGTCACCCTCAGCGCGATTGGACCTGCCTGGCTACTGCCATCTCCAATCTCGGCGACCGCTGCGTCTTCTGGGACATCGTCGACGGCAGCCGCAAGTACTCCGCGAGGAGGCTGTCATGATCACTGCCACCGGCATCAGTACTGACCAAGTGATCTATCTGGATCATCAGGCAACCACGCCGGTCGACCCACGCGTCCTCGACGCGATGCTGCCCTACCTGACCAGCAGCTACGGCAACCCCTCCAGCCTGCACTCCTACGGGCGCCAGGCCGCCGAAGCCATCCGCGTTGCCCGGAACCAGTTCCGCGAACTGATCGGGGCCAGCACGGAGTCCGAGATCGTGTTCACCTCTGGCGCTACCGAAGCCAACTACCTTGCCATTACCGGCATCACCCGCGCGCTCCGAGGCGCAGGCGATCACATCATTACAACCGCCATCGAGCACAAGGCCGTCCTCGCCAGCTGCCAGCACCTCGCCGAAGAGGGCTTCCGGGTAACGTTCATCCCGGTCAAAGCCGACGGGCTCGTCGACCCAGCTGATATCGCGGCGGCGATCACGCCCGGGACGGTGCTTGTGTCGGTCATGCACGCTAACAACGAGATCGGCACTATCCAGCCCCTCGCCGAGATCGGCCACATCGCTCGTGAGCAGGGCGTCCTGTTGCACACCGATGCCGCACAGTCGCTGAGCTCCCTTCCCTTCCACGTCGACCACCTCGGCATTGATCTCGCCTCCTTTTCTGGCCATAAGATCTACGGCCCTAAAGGCGTCGGTGCTCTCTATGTCCGGCGGGGCACGGTCCGCCCGGTCCCGCAGATCACCGGTGGTGGGCAGGAGTACGGCCTGCGACCCGGCACCCTCAACGTTCCCGGCATCGTCGGCATCGGCCACGCTGCTGCCATCCTGGCCGAGCAGCGCCACATTGATACACGCCGCATCACCGGCCTGCGCGACCAGCTGCTAGCCATGCTCCGCCAGACTGTCTCAGACATCCGAGTCAACGGCTCGCTGACCCAACGGTTGCCGGGCAACCTCAACATGACGATTCCCGGCATCGAGGCCGATCAGCTCATCGAATGCCTGCCTGGACTAGCTATATCAACTGGCTCAGCTTGCAGCTCCGGGCAGCCCGACCCCTCCCATGTACTCACCGCCATCGGCCTAGATCGCTCATCAGCACGCGCCAGCATCCGGGTCGGTCTCGGACGGGGCACGACACTGCACGACATCATCACCGCCGTTCAGCAGATTTCGGCAGCTATACAGTCAAGCACCCGGGCGTTC
>Ga0126379_10002296_pt1 | contig 12145 bp, 10 predicted proteins | sample PanSoiMetPlot_24_FD_92640 | JGI IMG/M metagenome (GOLD analysis project Ga0126379, IMG submission 92640) | Tropical forest soil microbial communities from Panama - MetaG Plot_24 | ecosystem: Environmental > Terrestrial > Soil > Tropical forest > Bulk soil | place: Panama | collected 2016-02-17
GAATCGAGTCTTAAGCACCTGGAGGCCTTTCATGAAGATTGCCAACGACGTCACCGAGCTTATTGGACGCACACCGCTCGTCCAGCTCAATAAGGTGACCGCCGGCTGCGTCGCCACCGTCGTGGCCAAGCTAGAGAGTTTCAACCCCTGCGCCAGCGTCAAAGATCGCATTGGCGTCAGTATGATCAACGCGGCCGAGCAGGCGGGGAGAATCACTCCCGGCAAAACCGTCCTGATCGAGCCGACCAGCGGGAACACTGGCATCGCTCTGGCTTTCGTCGCTGCCGTGAAGGGCTACCGGCTTATCATAGTCATGCCGGAAACCATGAGCATTGAGCGTCGTGCGCTGCTGCGGGCCTTCGGAGCTGAGCTGGTGCTCACGCCCGGACCGAAGGGCATGAAGGGGGCGATCGCGAAAGCCTACGAAATTCTCGCCAAGACTCCCAACGGCTTCATCCCGCAACAGTTCGACAACCCGGCAAATCCAAAGATTCATCTTGAAACTACGGGCCCGGAAATCTGGGAAGACACAGCCGGCAAGGTCGACATCCTCATTTCCGGCATCGGTACAGGCGGAACACTCACCGGCGTCAGCGAGTACATCAAGCCGAAGAAACCGTCGTTCAAAGCCATCGCAGTTGAGCCAGTCGAGAGTGCGGTGCTCTCAGGTGGCACGCCTTCGCCACACAAGATTCAGGGTATTGGCGCTGGCTTCATCCCGAGCATTCTCCGCACCGACTACATCGATGGCATCGAGCAAGTTTCCAGCGATGACGCGCTGGTGATGGCACGGCGCCTGGCGGTGGAAGAAGGATTGCTAATGGGCATCTCCTCGGGAGCCGCTGCGGTCGCGGCCGTGCGTGTCGCCTCACGTCCCGAAAATGCGGGCAAGCTGATCGTGGTTGTGTTCCCTTCATTTGGCGAGCGCTACCTGAGCAGCATCCTGTTTCAGCAGGTGCGGGACGAAGTCGCCGCCCAGGAGACCGAGCCGGTTTTGGTGTAGGTATGGATTCGAGAGGAATCCGACACGCTGTGGAAGAACTTGAGTGTGCGACAACAATGGGTCAGGGCACGACTTCACAGGCTGTGGAAAGGTCACTTCTGCGTCAGGCCACGACCCCAGTCGTGCCGTTAGACCGTTTGTTTTTTTAGCCGTTGCTGTGATTCTGAAGCCCGCAGGGCGAAATTTGTATTAGCCGTGGGGCGTGAGCCCGCGGTCAAGATGCTCAAGAGTTTTTGGAGCCGGCTTCAGCCGGCAGCACACTCCGCGGGCTCGAGGTCAGGCCTGCGAGGACAACCATGCGCTCCTATTTCCGCCTCATGCGCGAAGACATTGCCGCGGTGCTCGCGAACGATCCCGCGGCGCGCTCGGCGCTTGAGGTCATGCTCCTCTACTCTGGCCTGCACGCGCTCTGGTGGTATCGCATCCATCATTGGTTTTGGAAACATGGCTGGCTGTTTGTAGCCCGGGCTCTCTCGCAATTCGCTCGGTGGCTGACCGGAATCGAAATCCACCCGGGCGCGAAAATCGGCCGCCGGTTCTTCATCGATCACGGCATGGGCGTCGTCATCGGCGAAACGGCCGAGGTCGGCGACGACGTGACCCTCTACCAAGGCGTGACGCTCGGTGGCACCACGCTGACGCACGGCAAACGCCACCCCACCATCGGCAACGGAGTCGTCATCGGGGGCGGCGCGAAAGTTCTGGGCAATATCGTGGTGGGCGAGAATTGCCGCATCGGCGCCGGCTCGGTCGTGCTTCGCGATGTGCCCGACAACTCCACCGTCGTCGGGGTGCCCGGCCACATCATCTTCCGTAATGGCAAGCGCGTGGTCATCACTGACCCCAAGCAGATCAACGATCCGCTCTCGGAAGCCCTCGCCGCAGTCGCTACGGAAGTGAAAGTCTTGCGCGAGAAGGTGGCGCAATTGGAAGGCCGCGAGCATGTTCGCAGCGAATCGCTGGAAGCCGCGATTGAGATGGACTACCAGATTTAGCCAGTTGCCCCGACCAGCTGGCTGCCTTCCTCCTTGCTTGTCGCGCTGGATTAGACTGAGTCAGTGCTGTCGGGCGGCAAACTGGCAACGAGCTATGCTGTGCAGTGTGCGTTTGCCGGTCTTGGCATATGTCTTTGGCTCGTCCCTCTTCCCGGCAAATTAGCCCCTGCGCTCCGAGCCGCGGAAGCCCCGCCGAATGGGCAGTGCCTTTACGCTGACGTGCGGCCCTACTTCGAGGAGCCGCCCAAGCAGCTCGCCAAACGAGTGCCGCAGCTCAAAGGACTGGTGCTTGCTGAAAGCCAGCAGCAGCTTCCGGTCATTCTCCACAACACCGGTGAGCGGGTTGACGAGTTTTTCTCCCAAGTCATCGACCTCATGGCCCGCGAGGAGATTAACTTGACCCGGCTCAGGCAGGAGTTACCCTCCAGTCGTCCCGAACTCTCCGGCGAACGGGTGCGCGATAGCTACCTGATCCTCCGTCACGGGAGCAAAACACAGGCGGAGATCATCGAATACCGTACTGACCCGAAGGGAGATAATTTCGACCAAACGGTGGTCAACAAGGGGTACGTCGTAACTTCGGGTTTTGCGCTGGAGTGCAATTACTTCGGAACCGGCTTCCAAAACGAGTCTATGTATCGCTACCTCGGCGACCAGAAGTTGGGAGCGCAAGATACATACGTGGTGGGGTTTGCCCAGATACCCGGCAAGGCCACACTGTCGGTCAGAATGCGCGGCCGGGGCGCAACGCCTGCCCGGATGCTGGTGCAGGGCGTGGCATGGATCGACAAGAGCAATTTTCAGATTGTGCGCATGCGCACCGATTTGCTCGTGCCTCGATGGGACATTGGCGTGAATCAGCAGATCACGGAAGTAACACTGGGCAAGGTTCAGCTGGCGGATATCGCTGCGCCCTTGTGGCTGCCCAGCAGGGTCAAAGTTTACGTCGAGTTCACCACCCACAACGGAGACATGGACGAATATTTCGAGTTGAGTTACACGAACGAGCACCGCTACTCGGATTACCAGCGCTATCGCGTCAAAACCAAGGTCATGCCTTGAGGTGATCTCAGGCGATGCCAGCCAGCTTGAGAATGACCGCAGCCAGCATCGCGCCCAGCAACGGTCCGATGATCGGAATTGCTGCGTAGCTCCAGTCCGAGCTTCCCTTGCCCGCAACTGGCCACACGGCGTGCGCGATGCGAGGGCCGAAATCGCGCGCGGGATTGATGGCATAGCCTGTTGTTCCGCCGAGTGAGAGACCGATCGCCCACACGAGAATGGAAACGAAGTACGGGCCAAGCCCGGTTGGTAGACCACTCGGCGCCAGTGCCTTAGAGCCAATCGCCGCCACCACAATAATTAGCAGCGTGGTTCCGATGATTTCGCAAAAGAGATTACCGGGATAATGACGAATTGCGGGCGCAGTGCAGAAGCACGCGAGCTTGGCATCCTTGTCTTCCGTCATTCTCCAGTGCGGTAGGAAGTACAGCCACACCAGCGTGGCGCCGGTAAAAGCGCCTAATAGTTGCGCGCTCCAGTAAGGTACGATCTTGGCGTAATTGCCCGACGTGACCGCAAAGGCCAGCGTCACCGCCGGATTAATGTGCGCGTCCGCACTGCCGAACGCAATCGCTGTGATGACGCCACACAGTACACCGAAGGCCCATCCTGCCGTGATGACCATCCATCCTGCGCCTTCAGCTTTCGATCGCTTCAGCAGCACGTTGGCAACGACCCCGTTGCCCAGCAAGATCAGCACTAGCGTTCCGGCAAATTCCCCTAGAAATGGTGAATGCATTGGTCCTCAGGTCTCCAAATCGTTCAACCACCGCGCTAGGTGGAGCACCGCTTCAGCCATGCAACTTAGACTCTAAGATCCCGCGGCTTTAGCGGCTGAGGTAAAGAACAATTACCGCGAGGCACTAAGTGCATCATTGAACCAGCGTTCTGGCATGCACGCCTGAAGGCGTGCTCCACCCGGTGCAATTCCCCGACAAAACTGGATTAAGCTTCTTCCACCCAATCAAACGTCCGCGCCACCGCCTTCTTCCACATGTGATACATGTGTTCACGCTTCTGGGCTGGCAATCTGGGAGTCCAGGTCTTCTCCACCGACCAGTTGCCGCGCAAATCGGCAAGATCGCGATAGTAGCCGACAGCCAACCCAGCCGCATACATTGCGCCCAGCGCAGTGGTTTCCAGAATTGCCGGACGTATCACCGGACGGTCGAGCATGTCGGCCTGAAACTGCATCAGCACCTCATTGACAGTCATTCCGCCATCGGTGCGCAGCACATCCAGACGAATGCCGGAATCCTGCTCCATCGCCTCAACCACTTCGCGGGTCTGGAACGCGGTAGCTTCCAATACAGCGCGAGCGAGATGCGCGCGGTTGGCGTAGCGCGTGAGGCCAAGAATGGCTCCGCGCGCATTCGTTTTCCAGTACGGCGCAAACAGCCCTGAAAAGGCGGGCACGAAGTACACGCCGCCGTTGTCTTCGACTGAGTAAGCCAGCGCCTCAATTTCGGCGCTGCTGTCGATGACCTTGAGGTTGTCGCGAAGCCATTGCACGAGCGCACCCGTGATCGCGACGCTACCTTCCAACGCATAGTGCGTCGGTTCGCTGCCCAGTTTGTACGCAACGGTAGTTAGCAGCCCACACTTTGACTGCACCGGCTTCACACCGGTGTTGAGCAGCAGAAAGCATCCGGTTCCGTAGGTGTTCTTAGCCTGTCCCGAGTGGAAGCATGTTTGCCCAACCAGCGCCGCTTGCTGATCGCCCAGGTCGCCCGCCAAAGGAACGCCCGCCAGAGGACCGGCAGCAATGTGCCCATAGACCTCGCCGCTTGAGGCTATGTGCGGCAGCATAATCGCGGGAATGCCGAAGTCGGAGAGGATTTCAGCATCCCACTGCAATGTCTCGAGATTCATCAGTTGTGTTCGACTGGAGTTGGTGACATCGGTAACGTGAATGCCGCTGTTTGTTCCGCCCGTGAGGTGCCAGATCAGAAAGGTATCGACATTGCCGAACAGTGCATCGCCTGCTTCGGCAAGCGTACGCGCCATCGGAACGTTCTCCAGGATCCAGCGAACTTTAAGGCCGCTGAAGTAGGTTGCCAGAGGCAGGCCGGTCTTCAAACGGAGGCTGTCCAGCCCGCCGGACTTAGCCAGCTCATTCACGTAGCCGCTGACCCGGGTGTCCTGCCAAACGATTGCGTTGTACAACGGCTGGCCGGTCCGGCGGTTCCACACAATGGTCGTTTCGCGCTGATTCGTAATTCCCACGGCGGCGAGATCGCGAGCAGTCAGCTGTGTTGCCTGCATCGTTTCGGCAATGACTTCTTGCGTCCGGGCCCAAATCTCGGCCGGACTGTGCTCCACCCAACCCGGCCGCGGATAGATTTGCTCATGCTCCTTCTGCGCGCTCGCAACCATGGTTCCATCGCGACGAAAGATGATAAAACGCGTGCTGGTCGTACCTTGATCGATGGCGCCTATGTAGTTCGCCATGCTCGAGTTCCTGAATAGGAGGAATTTGTATCCAAAAGGAAGGTTTTACGCTTTCGTGATTGCTTTCGCCAGCCCAATCTTCTCACACCACGCCGAAAGCCTATTGACGTAAGCGCTGACCTCGCGCTGTCTGCGCGCGTCATCCCAGCCCATCTCGCGTTGCATTACCGCGGCGGCAATGGGAGCTGCCTTCATCGCCGCTTGCCAACTATAGAACTGCAATCCGGTGCGCCGCTCCAGAACGTCATCCAGTGTCGCTGCCATCTCGTGCCGTGCGGCATACGCGATCTCGGCACGTATCGCCGGAAATCCGACGACCAGCGGCTGCGCGAGTTCGGATTGGCGTTGAGCTAATTCGAGGACCTTAGCGGCGCGTGTGCCGAATTTCTCCGACAGATGCCTAGCGGTTGCTTCGCTTATGGCGTACGAGCCCTTCAGCGTTTGCGGATACGAATCGCTATAGGCTTCCGAGCCGCTCAAGCGGGTTTCGCGTGTTAAACAGCCGCCGACAGGCAATCCGAGCTGCTGCTGTAGGGCGTTCACCGCGTCCTCCGCCATCGCACGATAGGTGGTCCACTTGCCTCCCAGTACGCTGATCAGCCCACTCGCCTGGTCGATCTCGATCTCGTGCTCGCGAATCAGCTTTTTGGTCTTGGCGCCGTTGCCTTGGCTGACCAGCGGACGCACGCCCGCAAATCCGCCTGCGATATCAGCCAAGTGGAAGGGGCGACTCAGGTATCGATTCAGTTGGCGCAGCAAATACTCGGCCTCGGATTCCTTCACAACCAGCTCGTCATCGTGCCTCACTTCATCGTCGGTTGTACCCACCAGCAAGCGTCCCAACCAGGGAATCGCAAAAACTACCCTGCCATCCTCGGTTTTGGGAACAACCATCGCGCCGCGGGTGCGGTCGTCCAGCGGTAACAGGATGTGCACTCCTTTGCTCAAGCGCAGACGCTTTTCGCTCTTCGGGTTGGCCATAGTGCGGACGAAGTCTGAATGCGGCCCCGTGCAATTGACGAAAACACGGGCCGGAATCGTGGTGCGCGCGCCAGTTAGCTGGTCTTCGATTTCCGCCTCACGGAGTTTGCCATCAGCACCTCTCTGAAATCCGACGAGCTTCGCGTGATTCACCGTTTCGCCGCCGGCTTCGGTAAAAGTCTGGACCAGAGCCACAGCGTAGCGGGCATCGTCGAATTGTCCATCAGCGTAAGCCATGGCGCCTTTCAGTCCATCACTCCGCAAAAGCGGCCAGCGGGAGAGGGCCTGTTTGGGCGAATGAAAATGGCTGGCGAAGAGATTCTGTTTCCCGGCGATGCGATCGTAAATCTTCGTCCCCATGCCGTAATAGCACGCCTCCCACCACGAGTAGCACGGTACAAGGAACTCCGCGGGATGGGCAAGAAACCGAGCGTTTTCCATCATCACCCGGCGCTCACGCAGCGCCCGCTTCACCACGTTGTACTGACCGGGGTCGAAGTCGGTCACGGCCTCCTGCAAATAACGAATGCCGCCGTGGATCAGCTTGGTGGAACGGCTTGAGGTGGCGGAGGCAAAGTCGCCAGCCTCGATGAGCACGGTGCTGAGCCCGCGTAGCTGCGCATCCAGTGCGGTACCAGAGCCTGTTGCACCGGCGCCTATAACGCATACCTCAAAGCCGGCGCCCTCGATCTTCTCCCACGCCTCCTGACGATGTCTCACGTTTGCTCTCCAGAGGTCGAGAAGCGCGTCTGATACAGCGCCCATGCAGCCAGCGTTTGGGCATCCCTGATGTGGTTGTCGCGGATGAGCCGCTGCAGTTCAGCCAAGCTGACATGTTGCACGATGAGGTCGTGTTCTTCCGCGTCGGGTTGTGCTGTCGATTGCGTCAGTCCGGTAGCGAGAAAGGCATAAGTTCTTTGATTGGTGTAGCCACAGGCAATGTGGATTTGACCTAAGCATTCAAACTTCTCAGCAATCAGGCCCGTCTCGGCCTGCAGCTCTTCCCTCGCGATGCGCTCGGGGTCGACGTCATTGCGCTCCAGGCTGCCCTGAGGAAACTCAATGGAGGACACGCCCAACGCGTAGCGAAACTGTTGGACCAAATAGATTTGCTCTCCATCAATGGCCAGGATAATGGCGCTATCGGGCTTCTCGACCACGCCGTAAATGCCATGAGCACCGTTATTGCGCTCAATCTTGTCCTCGCGGACCGTCATCCACTGGTTTTGATAGACGACGCGCGAGCTTAATTGCCGAATAGTCATGATGCCGTCCGCAAGACAGTCTCTCATGCCGGCAGATACGAATTCATCACGCAGCCACGGAGCTCACGGAGTAGAAACAACGCTTTTCGCTTTTTGCTTTTCGCAAGAAAGCGCCAGTCCTGGAGCACTGTTTGGGTATTGCCAAAATCCAAGAGCTAATTGCTAGTTGCTAACTCACATGTGGCATCATGGCCGGGATGCCCACTACTGGCGATATCGTGATCATCGGCCTCGGGGCCGTTGGTAGCGCCGTGCTCTATCACTCGGCGAAGTTAGGGGCTAAGGTGATTGGCATCGACCGTTTTGAGCCGCCGCACGATCAGGGCTCGTCGCATGGCGAGACCCGCATCATGCGCCAGGCTATCGGCGAAGGTAGCGAGTTTGTGCCGCTGGTCCTGCGATCGAACAAAATCTGGGAGGAGCTGGAAGCTGCCACGGGTCGCAATCTGTTGACCCGCAATGGAGGGCTAGTAGTTGCCGTATCCGGCAAGGCAGGCAGGCATCACGGCTCCGGTTCGTTCCTGCAAGACACAATCCGTGCGGCGGTTAGCTATGGAATTCCACACGAACTTCTCACTGCTGCCGAGCTTCGTTATCGCTTCCCGCAATTCCGCCTTACCGCCGACGAAGACGGTTACTTCGAACCCGGCGCCGGATTCCTGCGTCCCGAACTCTGCGTCAAGACGCAGATCGAGCAGGCCCGCAAGCTGGGCGCAACCGTGAAGATGCGCGAGACTGTTCTCGAAGTGAGGCCCGGCGAGAATGCTGTTACTGTAATTAGCGATAGGGCTCACTATGAGGCCGCGAAGGTCATCCTGACCGCAGGTCCCTGGATCGCACAATTTCTGTCGCCCCAATTCGCACTGGCTTTCCTCGTCTATCGCCAAACCCTGTGCTGGTTTGATCTCGCTCAGAACCGCCAGCGTTACACGCCCGAGCGCTTCCCCGTCTTCATCTGGATTACCGGTAGCCGGGTGCAAGACATGCTGTACGGATTTCCGGCGATCGATGGCACCGCGGGAGGAGTTAAGGTCGCCACCGAAACCTACGACCACGCGGTTCATCCTGACGACGTGCCGCGCGAGGTCAGCGAGGCTTGGGTGGCAGCAATGTACACGGAATACATCGCGCCGCGATTCCCTGACCTCAGCAACCGCTGCTTGCGCATAGCAACCTGCCTCTACACGGTTACCCCCGACGCCAAATTCGTGATCGATTACACCGACGCTCACGAAAAAATCTTGTTCGCCTCGGCCTGTTCCGGCCATGGATTCAAGCACTCGCCTGCGATTGGCGAAGCTCTGGCCCAGAAAGCGCTCGGGCTCTCCACCCAAGTTGATTTGTCACCTTTTACTGTAGCCCGACTGCAATCACTCTGATTCACTGTCTTGACAGGCCCGGGTCGAATTACGGTTGCGGCGGTGGTTCCTTCTTCAGGTGCGGGGTCAGCTTGCGAACGACGAATTCCTGAAAAAGCCCGGCAACACTGCCTTCCGCAATTCGGATTAATGAGGCCTGCATAAATAGGCTGGCATTACGATCACTGGGAGGATAGTAGGTGTAAGAGATACTGGTTGTGATGAACGAACCGATAATTGCCGAGTAGTTCGGCTGATACTTTTTGTTGTCGCCCTTGCAGATGACCGCGTTTCCGAGCGCATAGAGAAGCCGCGATTTCGTCGAACCAGTTCCTCTATAAAAGTACCGTGGATCTTGCTTCAGAAGAGATGGCAACAATGCGCTGTCGATGAATGTTCCAATGAACACATCACCATAGGTTGCACCAAACCGTTTGGCATAACCCTCTGCGCCTTGTCCATAACCAGGGTATACATCACCCGCTTGATAGATTCCTGCAAGAAAGCCGGCACCAACAATAGTGATCGGATCTGTTACCGACTTCCAGGCAAGCTGAAACTTCTGCCTTGGAACGAGCGGAGCAGCATCCGGGACGTAGCTGGCATAGAAATTTGGAATAAACCCCAGCACACGCTGCTGCAACTGATATTTGATCTGCTGCTCCGCAATCTCCTCTGTCGTGTAAGTGACATTCACCTCGGTCGTTGCTCGGGCAACCGACAACACGATTTCCGGCAACACCAACGACATCCCGGGACGAAGATTCCCCGAAAATGTCTTCGTTTGGAAGCCCTTAGCCGTGATTGTGAGCCGAAAAGCCCCTGGTGCCTGGTTCGTAAATGAGAACTCCCCATTCTCACCCGAGGTTACTTCAATGGCAGGCTGCCCCTCACGGGTAAGCGAGACTAGTGCACCCGAGGCAAGAGCTCCGTTCTGGACCGCGACGATGCCGCTGATGCTGCCCACCGATCGCGGATCTGACTGGTCGACGGTCCCGGAGGCGGAGGAGCTAGCTCGAGTCGGTGTATCGCTTTCACGGTTTGAGACGCTAGAAGCCTGGGACTGCGCAACTGCGAGAGAAGATCCAAGGATCAGTATGCTGACGCTGAGTCCGATCCAGGTTCCAGTCTTAAGAATTGTTCCCCGCATGCTGTCGCGCGAACTCACCTTCTCGAAATTCCCACCCGCCCGGCGCCCTTGAATCTCATTAGGCCAGACGCTCCAGGAATCGTTCCCTGTCAGGCAGCGGTTTAGTTCCAAAACAGATTTGATTTGACTTGGTCTTAGAATATCAGGGCAGAGTTTCAAAGGGGACTTTTCAGCGGGTTTTTTTGGTGTAAAGAACTGTTGCGCATGTCGGCTACGGGTGGGGGGCGCCTGACGACTGCCAAAGTGGTTAGATCGTTCTGTGCTTCGGACGGGCCAAAGTCCCGCGCCGCCTCCAGTGCGGATGAGGCGACGTCGTAAGCACTTCCGAGTGGGATCTGCCGGAAGTGTTCTTTCAGCCTTTCTAACCCGTATTCTTCTTTCCGGCGAGAAGCTTCCACCACACCGCGCGAGGCCAATAGGAGAGCCCCGCCGATTGGTACTGCCGCAGTTGGCGCTTCATACGTAGAGGCGGCGAACAAACCCAACGGCATGCCGGTAGCTGTTAGCTCGCTGATGTCCGAGTCATAGCGCAGCAAGCCGGGGGTGTGCCCGGCGTTGACATAGCAGACCGTGCCGAGCTCTTCGTTGTAGCAGCCCAGAAAAGCGGCACACTGTCGCACACTGGCGGCCGCACGCAAAATCCCGGCATTAAGTGTCTGGCAGAAGTCCATCATGGCATCGGCCTCGTTCAGATCCGGATTGCCCAGGCAGATGGCAGCACTGTCGTGAAAAACGGCCTGCGCAGCCGCTACGATCCCTTTGTTCTCGTGATAATCTCCAGCGACGTCGAGCAATCCGAACACAACTCGCTGTGGGTTGGCGCGGGCGAATTGATAGAAATCTCCGCCAACACGTTGGCCGCAAATCAATCCGGCGATGTCGGCGCCGGCCAGCAGCGGCAAATCCGCGGACGCTAGCTCGGCGCAAGCAGTACCCTGCTCAGCTCTTCTGAAAACAAACTTCATGGCGCAATCCCAGTTAGAGTGTCGATGATACATCGCCCGGGCAAATTCTGCCCCTGAAACCGATCCGTTTGCCAAATTCGTGTCTTTTGATACAGTGTGTCCGCTCGGCTGGTGCGGCGACTGCTCCAGCACTGGCCGGTTTCTGGGGGGAGATTTCTTGCGTATCGTCAGTGTTGGCGAGATTCTCTGGGACGTCATCAGTGAGAACGAATACCTGGGCGGCGCTCCCCTCAACTTTGCCGCGCACTCGCAAAAGCTGGGCCACGAAGTCTTTCCCCTAAGCGCCGTCGGAGCCGATGCCCGCGGTCGCAAGGCGCTGGAGCTTCTGCGGAGCCGGGGCATGTCCACCGAGTTCGTCCAGGTCTTGAAAGACAAGCCGACTGGAACCGCCGAGGTCTTCCTCGATATGGAAGGCAAGCCCACATTTCGCATCGTCCGGCCTGTCGCCTATGACTTCGTCGATCTTTGCGATGACGAATTGAAACGTATCGCCAGCCTCAAGCCCGACTGGATTTACCTGGGCACGCTTTATCACATGTCAGCCCAAGCCCTGGAATCAACCAAGCGACTCCTGCGAGCCGCACCTCGGGCGAAGCGGTTTTACGACGTCAACCTACGTGAAGGTCATTGGAGCCTCCACACCATCGAGCAACTCACTTCGCTGGCTACAGTCACCAAGTTAAGCGATAGTGAAGCCGAATCGCTCGATGCCTCGGTGGACGCATCCGAGGGACCCGGCGACTCGATCAAACAATTCTGCAGCCGCTGGGGTGCACGTTACGGATGCAAGATGATGTGCGTAACTTTCGGCGCGCGCGGCTGCGCCATTATGAAGGACGGGAAGTACACCACGACGCCCGGCTACCGCATCACCGTGGCGGATACCGTCGGCGCCGGAGATGCATTTTCCGCCGC
>Ga0126379_10002298_pt1 | contig 12141 bp, 4 predicted proteins | sample PanSoiMetPlot_24_FD_92640 | JGI IMG/M metagenome (GOLD analysis project Ga0126379, IMG submission 92640) | Tropical forest soil microbial communities from Panama - MetaG Plot_24 | ecosystem: Environmental > Terrestrial > Soil > Tropical forest > Bulk soil | place: Panama | collected 2016-02-17
CTCACGTTCATATCGGCGCCTGATTGCGCCGAGACTGGGTTGGCCACCATCATGGCTGCAAGACCAATGATAGCGAGAACCGGTATAGCGTGTTTCTTCATGATGACCTCCTTATGGTCGTTCTCGTGACAGCCGGGAAGCTTATCGGCTGCCTCTTTCACCCCTGGTGGAAATCGTCAACAACGAGTCGCCAACGACGAACAGCTTCGCCACCACAGATCGCGGTGCAACTCCTTTGCAGGCTGTCGCACTCTGCTCTCCCCCGGTAACGCGTAGGTTCCCGCCAAATGCCCTCACGCACCCCAGGCCTAGCTCTGTCACGCATTGGCGAACTGCTTCTCAGGCGTAATTTGCCCCCCGGCCATATCCGGTCTCGGGCCATAAAACGAACCCCTTCTCACATTCCCCGAACGGGAGTCGGATGACGCCCAAAGACCCACGAACCACGATCAGATTTGAGAAAAAAGGTACTTGCATAGAAATGGAAGTCGATTACGTCTAAACGTCGTAGGGACTAATACCGCTGTGCTGTGCGGGCCAGCCGCCTCGGGGGGATCGCCGATTGCCGGTGGGATGAGGGTAAGACTCTTCGGATCACTGAACCTCGGGCTATGGCCGGACGTATTCTCTCATTGAACGCGATCTGGTAGCACGCTCGTTATCATTCGGACTTCAAACGCCAGGTCCGGGAGGGAGGTTGCATGATCGCTTCGACGGCGCAGGTGACCGAGAATCTAGCGCTTTGGAGGAACGGCGATCCCGAGGCGCTAAACCGGTTGATGCCGCTCGTTTATAACGAACTGCGTCGCCTGGCCTCCAGCTTTTTGCGCCGTGAATACCGTTATCAAACACTCCAGACCACAGCCCTAGTTCACGAGGCTTATTTGCGTCTCGTCGACCAGACGCACACAGATTGGAAAGACCGGGCGCATTTTTTCGGCATAGCCGCCCAGTTGATGCGCCGAATCCTGGTCGATCACGCCCGTATACATCAGGCCGGCAAGAGAGGCGGCGGCGCCCGCGCAGTCTCACTTGATGAAAACATGGCGCTTGTCGTTGAACGCGACGTCGACCTTCTGGCCCTGGACCAGGCGCTGGACCGGCTCGCCGCTATGGATCCGCGCCAGACCAAAATCGTCGAGATGCGTTATTTCGCCGGCCTCAGCATCGAGGAAACTGCCGAGGCCCTTGGAATCTCACATGCGACGGTGGAGCGCGAGTGGCACGTAGCTAAGGCCTGGCTGTACAACCAGATAAGCGGATCTCACACCTGAGGAGTCTCGACTTCTCTCTAGTTTGAATCAGCACGGACGGCCCCAAAACGGTACCTGGTCTGGATGCTCGGAGATTACCAGCCTAGGGATCTCAGATCGATCGGGCTCGGAGCGTTCCTATTGTTTATGCTCGGAGGTTTGAGGCTGCAATCAGATACCCGGGGAGGCCCACCATGTTCCATAGCAAGTCTACAGGCCCTCGCGAGGGCGAGGATAAGGAGAAGGGTTGAAATGGGCAATGGAATTCTGGAGGATCTCGCCGTCAAAAGAGCTTAGTAAAGAAGTTGATGCCGAAGATTCTCATCTCGCCGTTCTCGCTGCTAACCGTAAAGCAACCGATCTGGTAGTAGGGCGCGTCGGCAGGCAGCACTCTGCTGCGGAAATAGCCGTAGGCGGCTTCAACCTTGCGGCCGGGGGGCGGCTCGAGACTGGCCGCGAGTGCGACGGACTTGAATTCTTTTATACGAGAAGCGACCAGGGGATGGTCGGCCGATAAACGCCGAAGATGGTCCCGGATTATGGTCACATCCTGTTCCAGCCGCTGTACAAAGGCGTTGAATTCTCCAGGACCGGCGGGTGACGGGCGTTCAAGAATCGCTTTGATCCTTGGCGGAAAGAACAGCTTCTCTTCCTCATCACTCGGTCCCCCCAAAGGCATCAGCAAATAAACTATCTGCATTTGGAGCTTGTATGCCTTGACCAGCAGGTCGCTGGGTACGTCCGAATAATCCTCGAGCTGGAATCCGCCTTCCGCGATCGCGATAGCGCGCCGCGATGCCAGCTCTTTGGGAAACGTGGCCTCGTAAGCTCGATCGAAATCGAGATCCTCAGACATCAGGCTCTGAAACGAATTGCAAACACGGTAAGCATCGAGTACTTCATTCGATTGTTTCATCTGATAAGGGCCCGCAAGTCCCCTCCAATTCCCACTCGAGACAACCATGACGCACAAGGCGAGAACTAATTTCTTCAACAGATCATTCATTGCGAGTGAGTCGTGAGTCTGGAGTCGAAACACATGTAACCTTTGAAAGTTAGATATGGCCCGGATGATGCCGCCTATTAATGGTATCGGCACAACCCACGCCATCGAATATCAGGATCGCGGAAACTATCAGAATTCTCCAGGTGAATCAACCGTCGCTAGCGCGACGCGAAGGCTGATCCCCTCCGCCACCCGGCACTGAAGTACCGGGCTAAACTCACACCGCCGCTAACGCGGCGAAGAAGCCACCGATTCTTGCACAGGTTCTACGCGACGACGGTCGCGGAGCCGCGGGAGAATTGAGTCCGCGCGCCCCGCCGGTGAGTCAGAGACTCACCGCACCGCGGGCGGCGAAGCCGCAGGACGATGCTAGTTCTATTTCTTCAGATCTTCTTACGCGACGAGCGGCCGCGGAGCCGCGGGAGAATTGAGTCCGCGCGCCCCGCCGGTCAGTCAGAGACTCACCGCAATGCGGGCGGCGGAGCCGCGGGACGAGCTAGTTCTATTTCTTCACATCTTCTAACGCGACGCGGAGCTCATCCACACCCCCACCCGGCACTGAAGTACCGGGCTAAACTCATACCGCCGCTAACGCGGCAAGCCGGCAACGAGCCTCTGGAAAATCCCCTTTGAGGGGATTCTATAATCAATTTCGCCATGATTAGTGTAATTGGCTTTTGGGTCTGAGTTTTTAGCCTTCAGTGGGATGGGGATTCTCTTGGGTTTAAACGAGCGGCAAGAAACAGTTAGCTCAGAGGCCGAGCGCGGGGATAAATCCAGCTTCGTGATGGCCGCAGGCGCTCCGGCCACTATTGTATTTGCTGGTACCGCGTTGAATAACGATTGAGCTCAAAGCCCTGGCGCGGAATAAAACAAACCCAGAGCGGCTCTTTGCAGGAGGCTCCTTTGGCTTTTTTGTTTTGAGTATCAAGTTAGTGGAAGTAAAGATTGGTGACAAAGCCTGCGGGAGAGCGGGTTGGTGCGATCCGAGATATTCTCACCTAATGTCCGCCGGGTAGTTCTGTTGCTCTCGTGATCTTGAATGGTTTGCCCGGGAGGGAAAGACCCGCCAGGAGCGGAGCCTCGAGACTTTCCTGGGGAAAGAGCCGCTCGAGGCTCCAAACCTTCTCGGGAGTACGCCTCGCCTGAAGGCGGTACTCAAAACTTTTCGGAGTGCAATTTAGACAAACCGAAGGAGGAACCCGATGGCACTTAACCGGGAACTGTTGCGCAGGAATCTCAGTTCGCTCGTTGGAGCCATTGAGCCGTCCGAGATTACTTTGCCGACTCCTTTACCTGGTGGTACGCGGGGTCCTCTGGCTGAGGGAGCGGGCACGTTGGCGACTCCTCTGCCAGGTGCTTTGCCGGGCCCGGTGCCGAGTCCTGTGCCGAGTCCTTTGCCGGTCCCGTTGCCGTTGCCCGGGCCGCTGCCGCCGCCTGGAACCGTAACGACGATCACGGGGCCGGGCTTGATCGGGTTCAAGCTGAATGGCGTGTTGGTTTGGGTCATTGACCAGAAGTTGTTCGGCGGAACCCCGGTCCTTACTCACACGGTCAAGGGCACCGCGGTCAGGGTAGAGCTGAAAGGCGCGCTATACCCGGGCACGAAGCTGCCCGCGGATTTCGTCTTGTTGTTGGCACCCAAGGGACTGTCGGGAACGCCGATGGACATGACGATGACGCTGGGCGGATTCCACGGGCAATCGCTGTTTGAGTTGTGGCTGGCCGGACGCGCCCGGTTGATGTCAACGGTACAGCTCAATAATGCGGCTTGCGCGCTCGGGCCGGGAAGCCTGACTTTGCAAGGATCGGCTTCGGCTGTGTTCACGCCGAACTGGCAGACAGCATATGCCGGAGCCGGAGTGGCGTCGATTACCGGGGTGACCGGGTCAACTCAGGATTCGGATACGCTGCTGCTTCGGCTGTTGAAGCCGGGCGACCCGAGCTTGCGGACGACGCCGAAAAAGAAGCGCACACTGCTCACACTCCAGCGCGGGAGCCATACCTGGGACTTGCAGGTGGCACCGCTAAACATACCGATCGGGACCCTTAAGCCCCAGCCGGAGCTATTTGACCGGATCGATATCGAAGGGGGCGAGAACACCTCCGCCGATCAGGACCACACGCTCGTGGCAACGTCGCTTGCAACCGACAAATTGGCATTCGCTCCGGGCGGCGGTTTGACCGATGCCGACGGCAACAGCCTGGTTATCGCTCTAGCCTTTCCGCGGTTTGCGATCGATTTCGAGAGCAACGAGACATTCCTCGGGGCGCAGTTTCCGCAGAGCCCGATCTGGATTCGCGCGGAAGGGTTTGCGTTCCTGGTGGGCGACGCGCCGACGGGCCCGGCACTCGAGGTCGATGCGACTGGAGGCGCGGTCACGGCGGTCTCGTGCGCGCCGGCCCTCGTCGCGACCGCAGCGCCATTGCCGGGGAACCTGGCGGCAAAGCCTCTCGCGCTCAGCGGAGCGTCGCGGTTGAACTTCACAAGCCAACCAGGGGCGGCTCCGGGATGGGGAGTTCTGGCATCGGTCGACGTGGCGTCGCAGCCTAAAGTGTCGCTGCCGGAATTCGCGGTGGGTTTGTTGCGGCCGGATGACCTGCTTTCGCTTGAATTCCTTTTTGAGAATCTGGCGCTCGAGGGCGGAGGAGGGGTTTCGCCCAGGCTTGTGCGAATCGATAACTCGAAGGACGCTTTCGTGAAGGTTCGATTCAATGCGCCGCAGAACATCGCCGAGCAGGCGTTTCTCGAGACCAATGCGCCTCCGCCGGTCGCGGCTCCGCCGGTGCAGGCGTTGGCAGCGGGTCCCAGCACGCTGGTGTTCAAACTCACGGCAGGCGTTGTTTCGGTGGATTACATTGCTGATACGTTGCTGGACTGGAAGCAATTCGATCTGAATGTTTCCGCGGCAGCGTCCCTCCCCGATCCCCCTCCTCCGCCGAAGAATGCGCCCCGGCCCGGGCCGCCGCAAGATACGGAGACGGCGATCGAAGCACCCTGGCACCTGTTTATCTCGCCGAATGCTACGGCTGGCTTTGCTCACGAGACAGAAGCGGTGACGCATGACGGCCAAACCGAGTTGTGGCATACGAGGCTTGGGATCAAGAAGATCGTGGCGGGCGCGCCCACCGTGGATGAGGAGGACGCGTCTACGCGAAAGATCCGGGCGATCTGGACGCCGGGATTTCAGGAGCCGCCGCGGGACATCAGCGACACCAGCCCGTTCCTGATGCCGCTGAGGAATAACTTTCGCGACCAGATTGTGGCTCTATCGTCTGACTTCACGATTCCGCAAATCCCGCCGGTTGCGATCCAAGTGAACCGGCTCATGCTGTCGGCGCTGGGAGCGTGGCTCGACTCGGACGGGCGTTGGAATCCACCTCAAGGGGAATTCGATCTCGAGGAATGGCGCCACCAGGCAGCGATGGGACGGGACAACTACGTCAAGGTGGTGTTGAAAGGATTTCTGGTTCCATTTGGCCATCGAGCAGTGCTGACTATCGTAACCGAGCGCAAGTTCATCGAGAATCCGGCCGGCAACACTACCGCCTATTTGATTCAGCGGCAATTCATCGTGGTGCGGGAACCGGTAAAGGACTATGGCTATCTCAAGAACTTTGCTCTCGGGGGCGGGAGGAACTTTCCGTACACCCAGGTGCACATCACAACGCTGGTGACTCCGAACCTGGACAGCATCGGCGACCATTTCTTTCCTACGGTTGGCGGGATTCCGTTCCAGTTTCACGTCATTGGGACGGACAGGGATGGAACGACTTCAGAATTCACGGCGCCAATGGTGTTTGTGATCCAGGATCCGGCACAGCAGATCAACGGGATGACCGACTATACTGCTGCGCCGCTGGACAGGCGAAAGCGAAATATGAGCGGGCAACAAGTGGCGTTCGCGCAGGCCTCGTCGGTGCCCGGCAATGCGGCGCTACATTGCGCGACGATGACCTTCACCGTGCTTCCACTGATTGGGGGCTTTGTCGTTCCGGACCAGCCGGTGTTTTTCCCGGCACTGGACCACGACCACGCGGCGGAGGTTTCAATACCGGCGCTGCAGCAGATCAACGGCAGCACCAGCACGGTCGACGTGAAGTATTACGATGACTTCGTCAAGAACGACTTCAAGAAAGGCGGAGTCTTCCTGCAGCTTGTGAATCCGCTGGGTGTCAGCTTTAGCGGCGACAAGACAGGGGGCGTCGCCACGCCTGACCTGAGTGTAGGCGGGCTGTCCCGCGACTTTGGCACGGTCAGCGGCGCCGCCGCAGCGCTCGATAAGTTTGCAGGCGGCACGTTTGACCCGACGCAATACTTCGGCGGGATTGCTAGCGCGAAGCTGTTGGGCTTTATTCCGCTGACCGACATCATCCAACTAATCCTGGATGTGACAGGGGCTCCGGAGAAAGTCCCGAAGATCCTGACGAACCGGCTGCCGAATCAAATTGTCACGAATCTTGCGTGGAAACCGGATGTGAAGGATTGGAGCATCGGCTTTGCGACGGTCCACTTTACCGCTCCAGACGACCAGGCGCATCCCGAGCACCTGGAGCTGGATGTGACGATCACGACGCCGCTGACCGGAGGCGGATCCCCGGATGCGACGGTCGAAGGGCACATGCGCAGCTTTGACCTGACTCTGTTCAACGTCATAGGGCTGCATTTTGTATCGGTTGATTTCACCGCTCAGGTGGGCAAGAAGTTGGACATGTCAGCCAACCTGGGCACGATACAATTTGAAGGCGATCTGAGCTTTTTGAACACCTTGCAACAGTTCATTCCATCGAACGGCTTCAGCGATCCGCCGGACATCGATGTCACGCCGCAAGGAGTCACGGTAGGGTACACGCTTGCGATTCCTTCGGTAGGGGTGGGCATATTCAGTATCGAGAATATCAGCCTGGGGGCGGCGCTCGAGCTTTCTTTCATCGGCGATCCGATCCGGTTCCGTTTTCATTTCAGCGAGCGGCAGCACCCGTTTCTGGTTACTGTATCGCTGTTGGGCGGGGGTGGGTTTTTCGGATTGGAACTCGGCCCGGATGGCGTCGAGTTGCTGGAAGCGTCGATCGAATTCGGCGCGAATGTGTCGATCGACCTGGTGGTGGCCAGCGCGAACGTGCACATCATGGCGGGGGTGTATCTCAAGCTCGATTTTGCGACCAAGGCTTCGCAACTGACCGGTTACCTGAGGGCTGGTGGTTCGGCCAACGTGCTCGGCCTGATTACGATCTCGGTCGAGTTCTATCTGGGGTTCACATACTACTTCCCTGTTGGTGCAACCCCTTGCAAGATCGCCGGCGAAGCGTCGGTCACGGTCGAAGTTGATGTGCTGTTTTTCAGCCAATCGGTTACCCTGTCGTTCCGTCGGGAGTTTAGCGATCCGACGATTTCGTTCGCGGATCTAATCGGACCGGGGGACTGGGATGAGTATTGCGATGCATTCGCGGCGTGATGGGGAGGGGTGTGATTAGGGGAGTTAAGAGTGAAGAGTGAAGAGTGAAGAGTGAAGAGGGGTCAGGCGTCAATAAAAGGGGGCTGGGGAGGGAGATCGCAAACTAACAGTTTGCGCTACCGCTGGAGATGGAGGACGCAAACTGACAGTTTGCGCTACCGCGTGCAGAGAGGAGTTGGCATGAGTATACGGAATATAATGTGGACGGCCCTGCCGAACGGGTTCAGTCCGGCTGGGGACAAGCTTAGGCTGTCGGTTTATGTTTCGCCGCGGCTAGTCACAAACAACGGGGTCGACGGCACGCTTTCGGAGTTTCCGGATTTTCTCGATTGGCCGAAGACTGTAGGGCCGCTGCAATTCAAGATTCAGATCCAGGGTGGGCCGTCCTTTACGGTAGGGCGCGATCCCACGATCCCGCTGGAATCGGTATTATGGACCGCTCTATTCCAGCCAACTACTTTCGTTCGTTCCTATCAGTTAACGGACAAAACGGGTCTGAACATCCGATCGTATCCGGTGCGAAAGGTGCTATCGTTTTTGAATTCGGCCTACCAGGCTGTAGCAGTTCAATCTCCGGACCAGCCTCCGACGAGGGGAGAGTTGAACTTTGAGGACTCGGACCGAACGATTACGAATCTCGTGCCTATATCGATCGTGCAACCGGAGGAGGAAAAGCGACTCGATGGCACGATCAACGCCGTGCTCAATTCACCGCAATTAGGCGGCGTGCCGTTGCACGCAATTCCTTCGACGTTTGGTAACTCAACAACCGATTTCTACCAGGTGCGGCTGTTTCACCAGTTTCTTTCGAAGCGGCTTCCGGACGGTACGCCGGCGCCGCTCGGTCCACAGACGCTGCCCAAATTAGATTTCCACGATGTCTGCAGCCGGCTGTCTCAGTACCCGGAACTGGAGCGAAGACTGGGAATCGTGGTGGACCTGGAAATTCCGACGAATATTCCAGCTTCCGGCAATATTCAGGTTATACCCTCGCTCGCAGGGCCAGCCTCGATGAGCCCGTGGACCGCATACCAGGTGGACGCGGCCAACAAAGGATTCTTTGCGGCAGCGGGAGCGGGGTCGGACGTGGCGAGCGGCATGCTCCTGCTCAGCGCGAATAACTACGACCTTGCCGAAGTCGACGTCGATGGCGCGGCGCACAAGATGCTCGACTTCGCGTTCAATCTCGGCTATCTGAACTTTGTGAGGCGGACGCCGGGCAGCGCGCAGCGATTCGGCCTGCCGTCGCTGCGGTCGGCGGGACTGGCGGCAACACGCGTGGACCACGCGGTGAGGCTGCACAATCGCCTGGTGACAGCGGTGGCCCAGAACGCAAGCATCGTGGCATCACCTCAAAACGGGCCGGTGCTGGGGGCGGAAGATGTCACGCGCGGTTATCGAATCGACGTGTGGGATTCGCGGAGCGGCAACTGGCACTCGCTGTGTTTTCGTGACGGAAGATACGATTTTCAGAGCACCGGCGTTAAGCGGCACCTTGCGCCCGACGAGGGATTTATTTCGCTCGCGACGACGCAGTCAGCCGATGGAACGACGACTGATCTGTACCTTCCAGAATCTCTGTTTCGATGGGCGGGATGGAGCCTGGCGGTGCCGCGCATCGGCAAGACGGTCGGACCGAACGATACGGCAGCCGACCCCCAGAACCCGGCTCAGACTGACTTCAAACTGGCGGTCAGGTTCAAGCCGGTCAAGGGCACGCTGCCCCGGCTGAGGTTCGGCGCTTCTTATCAGATCAGGGCAAGGGCGGTAGACCTGGCGGGGAACAGCCTGGCCGCGGATGCCGATATTCCAGCGTCATTCAGCATCCCGGCGCAACCTACTGCTTACCTTCGCTATGAGCCGGTCGCGGCGCCGGTGGTTGTGTTGCGGGAAGCACTCAGCCCGGATACGACTCCCGGCGAGTCTATGCAAACGATCGCGATCCGCAGCAACTTTAATACTCCGGCCGGCGGCCCTTCGGAGCGGCATCTTGCGCCCCCGAAAGTTTCGGAGGAGATGGCCGAGGTGCACGGGATGTTCGACACGCCCACAGGGCTCGACAAAGCGGTGTACCCAACACTTGTAGCAAAGGACGGAGACTTTGGCGTGGATCCCGCGCATCCCGAACAGCCGCTACCGCATCCTGAGGCGCAGCTTGTGCTACCGTACTTGCCTGATCCTCTGGCAACGGGCGCGGCGTTTATGAATCTGCCGCAGGCGCCTCTGAATCTGCCGCAGGGGCCTGGTGGCGCGGTCTTCGAGGTGCCATTCACCGGGACGTGGCCTGATGAGCGCCCGTTCCGCATCGCGCTGGTGGAAGGCTCGGGCGCGCCAGGCCTGGCAGAGAGCGCAACGGAGCGCGTGCTGACCGTGCAGTTGGCTAAGGCCGACCAGGTGGAAGTGCCTATGAGCTGCTATCTGACGTCCGATGGGCGTGACAAGATGGCGATCTGGGAGTTGATCCAGCAGGCGAATCCGCCAAATCTCGCAGCGCTAGGGCAACTGGCGCTGAACGGTGGACACTGGATGCTGACTCCGCCAAAGACGCTGACGCTGGTGCATGCGGTGCAGCAGCCACTTATTGAACCTCAGTTTCAGAGCCTTGCTTCGACGCGAATCCTGGGCGATACGAAGGCGCACCTTACTGACGAGATTCCGATTAGCGGCAAGAGTACGATCAAAGTCGATATCAACGCGACGTGGACCGAGACGATCGATGACGGGACGAGCGACCCACAACCGAAGACACCGCCGGGGCAGACTCGGGCGTTCGAGGCTCCCGTGGATATCGCTGCCACAGTCCTGGCCATTGCCGGCGACCATGAATTCCATGACACCAAGTACAGGAGCGTGACCTACACGGCGACGGCGACGACGCGCTTTCGCGAATTCTTCCCGAACAGCCTGACCAGGCCGGATAGCGACTTCACGAGGGTCTCCGTTCCGGTGACGCTCGACATCCTGAACACCTCCCGTCCGGCGGCCCCGAAGGTGTTGTACGTGCTGCCGACGTTCGGCTGGGACCAAAAGACCGAGGGCACCTGGAGCTTTAGCACGCGCGGCGGGGGAGGGCTGCGGGTGTATCTTGACCGGCCGTGGTTCTCATCGGGTGAAGGGGAATTGTTGGGAGTTGTGTTGTGGCAATGCAGTCCAGCGCCAACGGGAACTTTTACGCCATTTGAGACTCCGGATTTCTTGAAGCCGTACGTCACGCAATGGGGCATGGACCCGCTATGGGACGCGCCGCCTCCTCCATCGGAGGCAACGCCGCTGCTGGATCATTTCCTCAACGCAGCGGCGAAGGAAACGGGACTCACACTCGAGGAGTTGAGTCAATTCGGGAACGTGCCGCTCGCGGTGGCTGGCCATTCGGTTGGGTACGATAACGACAGAAAGCTGTGGTTTTGCGACATAGAACTGGACGCGGGTGCGGCATACTTTCCGTTTATCCGGCTGGCGCTTGCGCGCTTTCAACCCAAATCGCTGGCGGGTGCGCACCTGTCGCGGGTCGTGCTGGCGGATTTCGCGCAACTTGTTCCGAATCGCTCGGCGAGCATCGCGTTCGACAGCTTTGATCCAACCCAGCTCAACCTTGCAGTGGCGGGCCTGACGTTCAATCAAAACCCGCAACCATTGGTGCAAGCGACGCTCGAAGCACAACCCGAGGGAAGCAGCGGTGACCTTGCCTGGGTGCCGGTTTCGGCGAACGTGTTAACGGCGACCAAAGGGCCAGGAGGGATCACGTTGTGGACGGCGGCCATCACGCTGCCCGGGCCGCGCCGGTCGCGACCTTTCCGGCTGCGGATCGAGGAGTTCGAGATTTACCAGACAGGCACGGCGGGGCAGACCCAGAACAGGTTGGTTTACGCGGACGTGCTGGCATTGTGAGAGCTTGGGCGGCCCAAGCTGGGGCCACAAGCGCAACGAGGACGCTAAAAGTTTTATAGAGTTTAATAAAGTAGATAAAAGTTTAGGTCATGATGGATTTCAACTGTTTGGAACCTCCTGCGGTTGAGACGAGCTGCTCAGTCACAACCAAGATGCAGTATAGCCCGAGGCTGACTATCGTGTCAAGTTTCACAATAGCATTTTTAGCGATATTTTGATAGGAGTGTTGAGGTGGTGTCGGATAGCGTTCGGTAGCTTCTACGTTCGGGGAGGTTAGAGCTGCCGCCGCCGAGGTGACAGGCTGGGCGATTTCCGCCGGTGGGATTCGAGAGGCATCGCGTCAGCCACTCCAGGTTGGATCTGAAACTTCCACCGACTTCCGTCGGTGGGATTCAAGAGAGCGTCCTCAACTAAGCAGATGCCGATCAATTCATTTTCTCGATGTCGGGCAGAACCCAGGACTTGTTGTGGATCGCCTCTTCGGGTCCGTAGAAGCGAAAGCACGCGAACCAGGGCCTGGAGGGTGCGGTGTAAATCC
>Ga0126379_10002299_pt1 | contig 12140 bp, 10 predicted proteins | sample PanSoiMetPlot_24_FD_92640 | JGI IMG/M metagenome (GOLD analysis project Ga0126379, IMG submission 92640) | Tropical forest soil microbial communities from Panama - MetaG Plot_24 | ecosystem: Environmental > Terrestrial > Soil > Tropical forest > Bulk soil | place: Panama | collected 2016-02-17
AGGAGTTCGTCTGGGGCACGATCGCGTCGATGTATCTCGGCAACATCGTCGGCCTCGTCCTCGTGCTCTCGACCGTGCCGGTGTTCGCCGCGATCCTGCGCGTGCCGTTCGCCGCGATCGCGCCGATGATCGTGGTCTCGTGCGCGATCGGCGCCTATGCGGTGCAGAATGCGATGTTCGACATCTGGCTGATGCTCGGCTTCGGCGTGCTCGGCTACGTGTTCAAGAAGCTCGGTTATCCGCTCGCGCCGCTCACGCTCGCGCTCGTGCTCGGGAGCCGCACCGAGGACGCCTTCCGCCTGTCGATGATCGGCGCCGAGGGCGACCTGCGAGTGTTCTGGTCGAACGGGCTGGTCGGCTCGATCACGACGCTCGCGCTGATCCTGCTGTTCTGGCCGCTGATCTCGCAGTGGACCCGCACGGCTGCCGGATGGGTGCGACCCGCGCGCGCCGGCTGAGCGACGGGGGCCGGGAGGGGCCGCCGCGGTCGACCCCGAACCGCCCCTGGAGGCGCGACCCTGACGCTAAGGTCAGGGGAGATTCCGCCCGCTGTCGCAAAGAGGGCCACCGCACGACCCTTGGACAGCGGCCGGTCCGGTGCTATCTCCCCCGCCATGACGGCGACTCCGACCCAGAACATCCGCAATTTCTCGATCGTCGCGCATATCGACCACGGCAAGTCCACGCTGGCCGACCGGCTGATCCAGCTCACGGGCGGGCTTGCCGAGCGCGAGATGGTCGAGCAGGTGCTCGATTCCATGGATATCGAGCGCGAGCGCGGCATCACCATCAAGGCGCAGACCGTGCGCCTGAACTATCGTGCGCGCGACGGCCAGGACTACGTGCTCAACCTGATCGACACGCCCGGCCACGTCGATTTTGCCTATGAGGTCAACCGCTCGCTTGCCGCCTGCGAGGGCTCGCTGCTGGTGGTCGACGCCAGCCAGGGCGTCGAGGCGCAGACGCTCGCCAACGTCTATCAGGCGATCGACAACAATCACGAGATCGTCCCGGTGCTCAACAAGGTCGACCTGCCGGCGGCCGAGCCCGCCAAGGTCAAGCAGCAGATCGAGGACGTGATCGGGCTCGATGCGTCGAATGCGATCGAGATCTCGGCCAAGACCGGGCTCAACATCGACGCGGTGCTCGAGGCGATCGTCACCCGCCTGCCGCCCCCCAGGGGGGATGCCAGCGCCACCCTCAAGGCGCTGCTGGTCGACAGCTGGTACGACGTCTATCTCGGCGTGGTGGTGCTCGTGCGTATCGTCGACGGGATGCTCAAGAAGGGCCAGCGCATCCGCATGATGGGCACCAATGCGAGCTACGAGGTCGACCGCGTCGGCGTGTTCACCCCCAAGCTCACGCTGGTCGACGAGCTCGGCCCGGGCGAGATCGGCATGCTCACGGCCTCGATCAAGGAGGTCGCCGACACCCGCGTCGGCGACACCATCACGGATGACCGCCGCCCGGTGGCATCGCCGCTGCCCGGCTTCCGTCCCGCCATCCCGGTGGTGTTCTGCGGGCTCTTCCCGGTCGACGCCGCCCAGTTCGACGATCTGCGCGCCGCCATGGGCAAGCTGCGCCTCAACGACGCGAGCTTCACGTGGGAGATGGAGACGAGCGCCGCGCTCGGCTTCGGCTTCCGCTGCGGCTTCCTCGGGCTCTTGCACCTGGAGATCATCCAGGAGCGACTGTCGCGCGAGTTCAACCTCGACCTGATCGCGACCGCGCCGTCGGTGATCTACAAGATGTCGCTGCGCAGCGGAAAGGAGATCGAGATCCACAATCCGGTCGACATGCCGGACGTCACGAACATCGCCGAGATGCGCGAGCCGTGGATCGAGGCGACGATCCTCACCCCCGACGAGTATCTCGGCGCGGTGCTCAAGCTCTGCCAGGACCGCCGCGGGGAGCAGAAGGAGCTCACCTATGTGGGCAACCGCGCGTTGGTGAAGTACGATCTGCCGCTCAACGAGGTGGTGTTCGATTTCTACGACCGGCTCAAGTCGGTGTCGCGCGGCTATGCGTCGTTCGACTATCACCTGACCGACTACAAGGTGGCCGATCTCGTCAAGCTGCAGATGCTGGTCAACGCCGAGCCGGTCGACGCGCTGTCGATGCTCGTCCATCGCACCCGCGCCGAGACCCGCGGCCGCGCCATGGCGGAGAAGCTCAAGGAGCTGATCCCGCCGCACATGTTCCAGGTGCCGATCCAGGCCGCGATCGGCGGCAAGATCATCGCGCGTGAGACCGTGCGCGCCTTCCGCAAGGACGTCACCGCCAAGTGTTACGGCGGCGATGCCACACGCAAACGAAAACTGCTCGACAAGCAGAAGGAAGGCAAGAAGCGCATGCGCCAGTTCGGCAAGGTCGACATCCCGCAGGAGGCGTTCATCGCCGCGCTGAAGGTGGATGTGTGAGGCGACGCGTCATTGCGAGGAGCGCGTAGCGCGACGAAGCAATCTCCGCCACGCGGGCATGCGCAAGTGAAGTGAGATTGCTTCGCGGAGTTCACCCTCGGGCTTGCCGAAGGCAAGACCCGGGCTCGCAATGACAGGCTCGTTGTCTCGCCGCTTTATCCCCCATCCACCTCGTCATCCGGGATCGCGAGGAAGATCAGCACCGCCATGATGACGACCGTGAAGCGGAACGCACTTGGCACGCCGTTCCATTGCGGCGACATCCACATGCCGAACCACTCGCCGCCGATGGTCATGAATCCGAACTGCCAGGTGAGGAAGCCGAGTGTCAGCCCGCTGATGGCGACCGCCTTGGCACGGTGAAACATGCCTGCGGGCGCCCGCAGGTGAAGCAGGAGCATCGCTGCGCCGATGCAGCACAGAGCCGCGGTCAGCACCTGCGCGCCGATGATGATCGCGTAGGCGGCGCGGTGCAGGCCTGGATTGTCGATCGCCCGAGACTTGATGGACGAGCTCGGAGAGACCGTGTCCATCGACATCACGTGCTCGACGAAGGCAAAATTGGTGCCGTAGTCGGTGATGTTGTCGAACGCGACCAGGGCGGCGAGTGCCGACACGGCCGCGACCATGATCATCTTCGCAAAGCGGGTCATCAGCATCGTCTCCCCCTGAAACCCATCACTTCGCGAACAGCATCATCGCCTCGTCCGCCAGCACGCCGCCCGTGATCTCGATCGGCGCGTGAGTCGCCTTCGCAGCCAGCTCGGTACTCGACACCATGATCTGGTCGATCTTGGTGGCGAGCTGCTCGATCGAGGCGGCAAAGACCAGCCGGCCGAAACGGCACCACAGGATCGCCCCCATGCACATCGGGCAGGGTTCGCCCGAAGTGTAGAGGGTCGCGCCGTTGAGCGCCTTGCTGCCATGGCGGGCGAGGGCGCGGCGGATTGCCACCATCTCGCCATGGGCGGTCGGATCGTCGGTGGTGCGCCCGAGGTTGCGCCCGAGCGCCAGCACCCTGCCGTCGCGCACGATGGCGGCCCCGAACGGAAAATCGGCATGGCGCGCCTCGGCGATGGCGATCCGCATGAATTTTTCGTCGGCGGCGGTGGACGCCGCTGCCGCCGGCGGTGCGCCGACGATCGGCGCAGCGGCCCCGGCCGCAATCCCGGCGAGGAGCGAGCGCCGGCTCGGACGGTCGGCGACGCAATGCGGGCAGGCTGGGATCAGGCTCATGGTCCGCTCTCCATCGCGGCGGTCAGCTTCAGTTTCGTTGCGCCGGGTCCAGTTCGTCGATCGGGGCTAGCCGCCGATCACCGCGACGCCCTGGATCTCGATCAGCATGCCGGGCCGCGCGAAGTGGGAGACGGTGATCAGCGCGCTGGCGGGAAAATTGCCGTCCGGAAAGAGGCCGCGACGCATCTCGACGAAGCGGTCGCCGTGGCGTGGGTCGTTGATGAACACCGTCATGGTCACCATGTCGGCGAGGGTGCCGCCGGCCTTGCGCAAGGTTGCGTCGATCAGGCCGAAAATCGTCGTCACCTGCGCGTCGAAGTCGCCGGAGATGTCGCGGCCTTGCGCATCGCGCGTCGCGGTCTGGCCGGCGAGCCATACGGTGTGCCCGCCCTGCGTGATCACGGCGGGTGAGTAGGCGCGCGATTTCTGAAATTCCGACTTTTCCATGTAGACGGCCATCGGTCCCTCCCTGCAGATCGCGGCTCGCACCGCGGCCGCCGCATTTGGCGCGGCGAGCCTAGCGCATATTCGGGCGAAAGCCTCCTCGAACCTGATTCGGGCCGGACGCCGAACGACGAATCTGGCGCACGTCCCGATTTGGAACGTGCTCCAGCCAGACCGAAACCGCGGCAGTCCCGAGCGAGCGAGTCGACGACGGGAGCGGCGTCAGCGGGTGACTTCGATCATGGTGTTGGCCGCGCCTTCCCGGCGCACCAGCGCGAACAGGGTCGCCGCATTGGCGGGATGCAGCCGCACGCAACCATGCGAGGCGCGATGACCGAGCCGCGAGATCACGTTCGTGCCGTGGATCGCGTAGCCGCCGTGAAAGAAGATCGAGTACGGCATCGGCGCCCAGCCGAACAGATGCGAGTGCCAGACGCGCTCGAGGCGCTCCGGCCGGTAGGTTCCGGACGGCGGTCCGCCTGCAAGGCCGGTCGAGACCGGCCAGCTGTGGAGCTTCGCGCCGTCGACCATCACGGACATGCGCTGCGTCGATTTTTCGATTTCGATGAGAACGCCGGCCGCGGCGGGCGTGATGGTGGCGTAAAGCGATCCGCCCAGAGCTGCGCACAGCAGCAGGCGCTTCCATTCCGGCATGGCGTGACCCTCGTGCTTCGGCCCACCGGTTGCGGCCTCGAGCCTCGCGCGGATTTGTAAAGGTCGCGTTGACTGTTGCGCTTGCTGTCATTTCAATTTGTGGATGGAATCGGTTACAACCGATTCGATGTCGCCTCGGACGATTGTCATCTCGTCGCTGCTCCTGATCCTTGCGGCCGCACCCGCGCCCGCACAGGACAAGGGCACGCTCAACCCGCAGCCGCTGCCGCCGCTCGCTCACCCCGACGATCCAAAGACCCCAGCCAGGGAGCTTTTCGGGCGCAAGACGCGGCCGACCAACGGCGCCACGCATGTCTTCGGCTTCTACTCCCACGGCTGCCTCGCGGGCGCCGCCGAGCTGCCGATCAACGGTCCGACCTGGCAGGTGATGCGGCTCTCGCGCAACCGCAACTGGGGCCACCCGAAGCTGGTCGCGTTCATCGAACGGCTGTCCACCAAGGCCGCCAAATTGGGCTGGCCGGGTCTGCTCGTCGGCGACATGTCGCAGCCGCGCGGCGGACCGATGCTGACCGGACATGCGAGCCACCAGGTCGGGCTCGACGCCGACATCTGGCTCACGCCGATGCCGAACCGCGTACTCACCCGCGAGGAGCGCGAGGAGATTTCCGCCACCATGGTGGTGGCGCCCGACCGGCGCGACGTCGATCCCAGGGTGTGGACCCCGGCCCATTTCGCGGTGATCAAGACCGCCGCGGAGGATCGGCACGTGGAGCGCATCTTCGTCAACGCGGCGATCAAGAAGGCGCTGTGTCGTGAGGCCGGCACCGACCGCGACTGGCTCAGCAAGGTGCGGCCGTGGTACGGCCACGACTATCATTTCCACGTCCGGCTCGCCTGTCCGAGCGACAGCCCCGAGTGCAAGCCGCAGGATCCGGCGCCGCCGGACGAGGGTTGCGGGCATGCGCTGGACTGGTGGTTCCGCGATACGATCATCAATTGGACGGAGCCGGCCGAGCAGCGCCCAGGCCCGACCATGGCGGCGCTGCCGCCCGCGTGCAAAGCGGTGCTCAAGGCGCCGTAGGACGCCGTCATTGCGGGCCCACGGGTCTTGCCTTCGGCAAGCCCGAGATGAACTCCGTGAAGCAATCTCGCCTCACTTGCGCATGCCGGCGTGGCGGAGATTGCTTCGTCGCGCTGCGCGCTCCTCGCAATGACGCCGGGGAGTCACAACAGCCGTAGGGTGGGCAAAGGCGCGGAACGCGCCGTGCCCACGTCGGCGGTGCGTGTGGGCACGGCGCGTCAACGATTTTTCCACTCCGCCAGATCAGAGCAGCGCGCCTTTGCCGACCCTACGACCGCGCCCCTCACACCAGCGGCAGCACGTTGGTGTACTTCACCTGCTCGAGCGCGAAGCTCGACTCGATCGAGGCGACGCCTTCGAGCCGGGTGAGCTTCTGCTTCAGGAACCGCTCATAGGCCGCAAGGTCCGGCACCACGACGCGCAGCCAGTAGTCGCGCGGACCGGTCATCAGGTAGCATTCGAGCACCTCGGGCCAGCGCGCAATCGTCTTGGCGAAGCGGTCGAGCGCCTGCTCGCGCTGGCGTTCGAGCTTGACCGAGACGAACACGCTCACCGGCAGGCCGACCGCCTGCTGGTCGAGCACCGCGACGTAGCGCGCGATCACGCCGGCGCGCTCCAGCATGCGCACCCGTCGCAGGCACGGCGAGGGCGAAAGGCCGACCTTGGCGGCGAGGTCGGCGAGGCTCATGCGGCCGTCTTCCTGCAGCAGGCCGAGGATCTTGCGGTCGAGATCGTCGAGCGCGTTCGGCATGAAAATCCGTCCTTTCGCGTGAGATTGGCAGAATCTGCCAAGAGCGCGGCAAATTGTGATCGAAATTGATGGCCATTGCCAAGCATCCGGTGCGATGATCGCAGCATGGTCGAGGCAATTCCCCAACCGGCGCCGATGTCCGCGCCCGCGCCGCGCGACCCGGCGCCGCATCCCGACAGGCTAGCGCTGCTCGCCGCGCTGGAGCGCAAGGTGCTGTGGCTCGCGAGCTGGATGATTCATCACGCCAACCACGTGCGCGAGAGCACCGACGGCCTCAAGGTCGGCGGCCATCAGGCCTCGTGCGCCTCGCTCGCCACCGTCATGACGGCGCTCTATCTCGCGGTCCTCAAGCCGCAGGACCGCGTCGCCGTGAAACCGCACGCGAGCCCGATCTTCCACGCGATCCAGTATCTGCTCGGCCGCCAGAGCCGCGAGAAGCTCGAAAATTTCCGCGGCTACAAGGGCGCGCAGAGCTATCCGTCGCGCACCAAGGATGCCGACGACATCGACTTCTCGACCGGCTCGGTCGGCCTCGGCGTCGCCCAGACGCTGTTCTCGTCGCTGGTGCAGGACTATGTGCGCGCCCACGGCTGGGGGCTCGACCGCCCGGAGGGGCGCATGGTGGCGCTGGTGGGCGATGCCGAGCTCGACGAGGGCAACATCTTCGAGGCGATGCTCGACGGCTGGAAGCAGGGGCTGCGCAATTGCTGGTGGATCATCGACTACAACCGCCAGAGCCTCGATGCCGTCGTGCGCGAGGGCCTGTGGGAGCGCTACGAAGCGCTGTTTCGCGCCTTCGGCTGGGAGGTGGTGATCCTCAAATACGGCTCGCTGCTGCAGGCGGCATTCGCCGAGCCAGGCGGCGAGCGGCTGCGGCAATGGATCGACACCTGCCCCAACCAGCTCTACTCGGCCTTGGTGTTTCAGGGCGGCCCGGCCTGGCGCAAGCGGCTCAACGACGATATCGGCGATCAGGGCGCCGTCACGCGGCTGATCGAGGCGCGCACCGACGATGAGCTGGCGCGCCTGATGACCAACCTCGCGGGCCACGATCTGCCGACGCTGCTCGACGCCTTCGGCCGCGCCGCGTCGGAGCAGCCGGTCTGCTTCATCTGCTACACCATCAAGGGGTTCGGCCTTCCCTTCGCGGGCCACAAGGACAACCATGCGGGCCTGATGACGCCGGCCCAGATGGAGATCTTCCGCGCCGCGATGGGTGTGCGCGCGGGCCACGAGTGGGAGAGGTTCGAAGGACTTGCGTTCGCGGCCGACGATCTGCAGGCCTTTCTCGACCGCGTGCCGTTCGCGGCGCGCGCGCGCGCACACGAGCGCGCCCGCCAATTCGCGGTGCCGGCCGAGCTCCGCGTCGCGATCCAGGCCGAGATGTCGACCCAGACCGGGTTCGGCGCACTGCTCAACGAGCTCGGCCGTGACTCCTCGGAGCTCGCCTCGCGCATCGTCACGACCTCGCCCGACGTCACCGTCTCGACCAATCTCGGTCCATGGGTCAACCGCCGCGGCCTGTTTGCGCGCGAGAAGCTCGCCGACACGTTCCGCAGCGAGCGCATCCCGTCGACCTTCAACTGGGATTTCTCGCCGTCAGGCCAGCACATCGAGTTGGGCATCGCCGAGAACAACCTGTTCATCCTGCTTTCCGCACTCGGCCTCTCGCATGCGGTCACCGGGGAGCGCCTGCTGCCGGTCGGCACGCTCTACGATCCGTTCATCCAGCGCGGTCTCGATGCGCTGAACTACGCCTGCTATCAGGATGCGCGTTTCATCCTCGCCGCAACGCCGTCCGGCATCACGCTTGCGCCCGAAGGCGGCGCACACCAATCGATCGCGACGCCGCTGATCGGCATGGCGCAGGACGGGCTCGCGGCGTTCGAGCCCGCCTTCGTCGACGAGCTTGCCGTGATCCTCGCCTTCGCGCTCGCCTATATCCAGAAGGACGGCGGCGAGGCCTCGGAGCGCAACTGGTTGCGCGACGAGACCGGCGGGTCGGTCTATCTGCGGCTCTCCACCCGGCCGATCGAGCAGATCCGGCGCCCGATGACGGAAGAGCTTCGCCAGTCGATCGTCGACGGCGCCTACTGGCTGCGCGCGCCCGGGCCCAATTGCGAGGCGGTGATCGCCTATACGGGCGCGCTCGCGCCGGAGGCGAACGAGGCCGTGTGGCGGATTGCCGAGGATCGCCGCGACGTCGGCCTTCTCGCCGTCACGTCGGCCGACCGGCTCAACGCCGGCTGGACCGCGGCGCAGCGCGCACGCGAACGCGGTCTCGTCCATGCGCGCTCGCACGTCGAGCGGCTGCTCGGCGGCGTGCCGCACCATTGCGGCATCGTCACGGTCCTGGACGGACATCCCGCGACGCTCGCCTGGCTCGGCGCCGTGCACGGCCATCGGGTGCGGCCGCTCGGGGTCGAGCATTTCGGCCAGACCGGAACGATCGCGGACCTCTATCGCCACTACGGCATCGATGCCGACGCGATCACGGCGGCAGCGGCCGCCCTCACGCCCGGCCGGCCGATCCGGCACCTCAAGGCGCTGCCGTGACATGGGCGGCTGTTCTCTCGACAAGCAGTGGAATTGCGCGCAATGACGCACAGCGGCATCCCGCTTGACGAGCGGATTCTCATGCGTGTGCGCGGCGTGCTGCTGGGAATTCCAGCGGCGTTTCGACTAAATACCGGCCGCCGTATCTCACTGCGCTCGATATTTGCTGTCTTCCGGTGCTCGATATTCGCTGTCTTCGCAATTCTTGTTATTTCTCCTGTCCCAATCATCGGTCAGGAACTGGATACACCTGCAGCTCAGGCCGAAAAGCATTTTCAAGCAAAAAAACAGATCGTAACCGAGCCGGACGGCCGCAAGGTGGCGCTGGTTCGATGGGCAATCGGTTCGCGGGACAATGTCACGACGTTACGCATTCCGCTGGCCTATGTACCGATTTTGGGGGATGACCGACTTCCGGATCCGTTTGCCGCCACTTTCGTCGCTGAGGCCATGCTGTGGGACATGAGTCCCGTGCCGCGTGACAGAAGTTGGACACGGGCAGACGAGAACCAGCGAGTCGGAGGCCTGATCGAATCGCGTTTTGCCGGCACAACTGTCCGCAACGAGGTACAGCAGTTGCGTTCGAGGGCCAGTATACGTCTCGCGGCTGTGAAAGAGAATGCTTATCAACTTCAATACAGCCTGCGGATCGTTCAGAAGCCTGAACATTTCGGCTTGAAGCGAATTGGTGCGGTCCACAATCTTGGGGATGGGACGCCGGTTGGCCTTAAGGACTTCTATTATGTTGGCGACGACCCGGAACAAACCAGCGATTTCATGACCTGCACCGACGAGGCGGTTCCCGACGATCCGCCACCGAATGGCAGGCCCCTCAATCCGGGCTGCGAACAATGGTTTGCGTTTCCGTCGCTGAGCGCAACTGTAAAACTCAACTACCGACGTCGGCACCTGAGTGAATGGTCCGAAATTAAACGTCTGGTCATCAACCTAATCGAATCCTGGAAATGACGCAGTTGGGGGAGAGCCATGACCGCTTTGACCGCGCGGATTGGAACGCGCTGCGTGGAGGCTTTCGGACAAGATCAAGCGCCAGAATCAATAAGATGAAAGCACGATGCGACTCGACCTAATCGCATTGCGCTCCAGATTCGTTGTTTGGCGCATATTCCTATCGGCGAACCCGTGCCCAGTTCGCCGGAATATGCGCTAGGTCAGCAGCGCCGCCTGGATCAGGCCGATCGCGAACGCCACCACGATCGCGCAGGCCGCCGCGGCCGCGACGCAGGCGACGGCCTTGTCGGGCGGCACTTTCATCAGGCGCGGCAATCCGGTCCACAGCACGTAGACGCCGAAGAACGCGACCACGGTGCCGACGAACCGCAGCCCGGGGATGAGCTGAAACACACCCCCGATCCACAGCGGCGTGGCCGAGTAGACCGTCACCCGCAGCGCATTGCCGAAATCCTTCGCACCGTCGAAGCGAGGCGCGAGCTGGTCGATGATGACCGCCACCGCGTAGACGATCACGAAGCTCAGCACGTAGGCGATGACGGCGCCGAGCAGGCCCGCGAACAGCGGCACCCGGATGGTGCCGATCGCCGGCACCGTGACGCCAACCATCGACGCGCCGATGAAGCCCGCGATCGGCGGGATGGCGGCGAGATAGACCACGTAGTTCGGAAACAGATAGCCGGGTGTGCCGGGCTCCTGTTCGATCGCCGGCCATTCGGTCTCGGGCGCCAGCATGATTCCTTTTACGCGACTGACGATATCCATTTCAGTCCCCCTGTGCGGCCGCGCCGGCAGCCCGTCGCGGCTGCGGCCGTTCCCCGCACGCATTCCCCGGTTACCGAGCAATGGTTACGCATTCCGCCGCCGCGTTCAACGGCCCTGCAGCACCAGTTCGGCGCCTTTCTCGGCGATCATGATCGTCGGCGAATTGGTGTTCCCGGACGTGATGGTCGGCATCACCGAGGCGTCGATCACGCGCAGCCGCTCGAGCCCCATGACGCGCAGCCGTTCGTCCACCACGGCGAGCGGATCGGAGGGAAGGCCCATCTTGGCGGTGCCGACCGGATGAAAGATCGTGGTGCCGACGTCGCCGGCCGCCTTGACGAGGCCCGCGTCGTCGTCGCCGACCGACGGGCCCGGCAGGTACTCGACCGGCCGATACTTGGCGAGCGCCGGCTGCGCCGCAATCCGCCGCGTCACCCGCAGCGAGTCGGCCGCGACGCGGCGGTCCTCGTCGGTCGTGAGATAGCGCGGCGCGATCGCGGGCGGGTCGGCGGGATCGCGGGTCTTGAGGCGGACGTGTCCACGGCTCGTCGGCTGCACGTTGCAGACGCTCGCGGTGAACGCCGGAAACCTGTGCAGCGGCTCGCCGAAGCGGTCGAGCGACAGCGGCTGAACGTGGAACTGGATGTTGGCGCGTTCGCGCGTCGGATCGGAGCGCGTGAACAGGCCGAGCTGCGATGGCGCCATGGTCAGCGGTCCGCGCCGGCGCAGCGCGTAGTCGAGCGCCATGCCGACCTTGCCGAGCCGCGAGTGATAGATCTCGTTGAGCGTCCGCGCGCCCGTGACCTTGTAGATCAGTCGCAGCTGCAGATGATCCTGCAGGTTCTCGCCGACACCGGGCTTGTCGAGCACGACCGGGATGCCGAGCGCCTGCATTTGCGCCGCGGGACCGACGCCTGACAACAGCAGGAGCTGGGTCGACCCGATCGCTCCGGCCGCCAGGATCACCTCGCCGCGGCAGTTCGCGCGCCGCGTTTCGCCGTGCTGGCGCCAGCGCACGCCGCTCGCGCGTCGGCCATCGAACTCCACGGCCTCGACCAGGCAGCCGGTCTCGAGCCGCAGGCGCGGGCGGTCGAGCACGGGCTTGAGGAATCCGCGCGCTGCCGACCAGCGCCGCCCGCGCCGCTGGTTGACATGGAAATAACACGAGCCCTCGTTGTCTCCGGCATTGAAATCGTCGATCGGCTTGATGCCGGCCTGCTCGGCGGCGAGGCGGAATGTCTCCAGCAGGTCCCAGCGCACGCGCGCGCGCTCGACCCGCCATTCGCCGCCGGTCGCGTGC
>Ga0126379_10002300_pt1 | contig 12134 bp, 9 predicted proteins | sample PanSoiMetPlot_24_FD_92640 | JGI IMG/M metagenome (GOLD analysis project Ga0126379, IMG submission 92640) | Tropical forest soil microbial communities from Panama - MetaG Plot_24 | ecosystem: Environmental > Terrestrial > Soil > Tropical forest > Bulk soil | place: Panama | collected 2016-02-17
AAGTTTACCGAGCAGGGCGGAGTGCGCCTCAACGCGTCGGCGGTTGCCGGCGGTTGGTCGCCGGATCACCCGATCCTGCAGCAAGCGGGGACGGTGGTCGCCTTCGAGGTATCGGACACCGGCATCGGCATCGCGACCGAGAAGCAAAAGATCATCTTCGAGGCCTTCCAGCAGGCGGACGCGGGCACCAGCCGCAAGTACGGCGGCACTGGACTGGGCCTCGCGATCAGCCGCGAGCTGGCGACGCTGCTCGGAGGGGAGATCCAGCTTCGCAGCGTACCGGGGGTGGGCAGCACCTTCACGCTCTACCTGCCGCTCAAGTACGTCGGACCTTCGGTTGCTTCCCGCGAAAGCGGCCGCGCACCTGGGACCCCGCAAGTCAGCCTTCCGACCGTCCGCGTGGCCGACGTGCCCGCCGAGGCGATCGCCGACGACCGCGCCGATCTGCAACCCGGGGACTCCACCCTGCTCATCGTGGAGGACGACAGCCGCTACGCGCGAGTGCTGGCGGATCTGGCGCACGGCAAGGGCTTCAAGGTGCTTGTCGCCTCGCGGGGAACCGATGCGATCGAGCTGGCGCGGGAGTTCAAGCCCACCGCCATCTCTCTCGACGTCTTTCTCCCCGACATGCTCGGCTGGACCGTGCTCAGCAACCTGAAGCACGACCCCGACCTGCGGCACATCCCGGTTCAGATCGTCACCGTCGACGAGAATCGCCAGCACGGCCTGTCCCGCGGAGCGTTCTCCTTCATCAACAAGCCGGCGACGACCGACGGCCTCGAGGCCGCGTTCTCGCGGATCAAGGACTACGCCCAACCGCGGCGCAAGCGCCTGCTGGTGGTTGAAGACAATCAGATCGAGCAGCTGAGCATCAAGGAGCTGCTCGGCCACGACGACGTCGAGATCGTCTGTGCCGGCACGGGCACAGAGGCGCTCGGCATTCTCAAGGAGGCGCCGGTCGATTGCGTGGTGCTGGACCTGGTGCTGCCGGACATCTCCGGCTTTGAGGTGCTCAGCCGGGTGCGCGACGACGAGGCGATTCGCGACGTCCCGGTGGTGGTCTTTACCGGCAAGGAGCTGACGCCGGAGCAGGACGCCGAGCTGGAGGAGCTCGCCCGCAAGGTGGTGATCAAGGGGGTCGAGTCGCCGGACCGGTTGCTGGACGAGACGGCGCTCTTCCTGCATCGCACGATTTCCAATCTGCCGGTGCACAAGCAGCAGATGCTCGAGCGGCTGCACCGTTCGGACGACGAGCTGCGCAGCCGTAAGGTGCTGGTGGTGGACGACGACGTGCGAAACATCTTCGCCTTGGGAAGCGTGCTTGAGCGGCACGGGATGAAGGTCTTGACCGCTCAGACCGGGCGCGAGGCGATCTCCACGCTCGAGGCCGACGGCGACGTGTCGATGGTCTTGATGGACATCATGATGCCGGAGATGGACGGCTATCAGACCATCCAGCTCATCCGGCAGCAGCCGAAGTTCCGCCGGCTGCCCATCGTGGCGCTCACCGCGAAGGCGATGAAGGGAGACCGCGAAAAGTGCCTCGACGCCGGCGCCTCGGACTACCTGGCCAAGCCGGTGAACACCGAGCAGCTCCTGACGACGCTGCGCCTCTGGTTGCATCGTTAGCGAGCGATCCAGTCGCCTTGATTCGAGGAGCGATCGGCTTGGTTACCGTCGCCGACGGTACAGCGCGCGCCAATCGCGTCGCCGCGCTTCGCCGCAGGTGACCTGGCCTATGCCGCCGGCGTGAAATCCGAACGTTCGGATTTCACGCTCGATTTTCATGTATCAATTTGATGTCTGTTCTACAGCCGGCGCGAAATGTGCTGCTGCACGAGCATCGCTGTGTTTCAATGTTCGAAGTCTGACAGGTCCAGCCCCGCTGGTCGCCGAAGCTAAGCCGAACCGCTCGACAGCGACCGGAGAGCCGTGGTCACGCACTGATGAGACCGAATTCACTGGCGGTCGCGCAAGGCTAATGCCTGGAGCGAGTGTACTGCTCGGCTGGGCGGCGCGGCCAGTCAAATGCTATGGCCAATCCATCCGGCCCTAGTCCTCCTCGCGCCGGTCGGGGCGGCCTGCCAGCAGGCGCCATCTGACCACTGCTACGGCTTCAGGATCTCCGAGGTGACATATCGCCCCGCTTCAGGCGCCGATCGCTCCCAACCCGTCCGCTGCTGCGCAGAATTCTTAGCGCCTTCGTCGAGATCCGCGCTCGGGGACCCATAGCCGAGGACGAACAGTGACCAGAGGGCGGCCCAAAGCAATAAGCTGATCGCCCCGCCCAAAAAATCCCCGACGAAGTGCCACCGGACGAAGCGCGAAGCTGAGCCTATCATCACCGCTAAGCGGTTTTCCGTGCGGCCGACGCCTGATAACGGCACCACGTCAGCGCGGCAATGCCTTTGCGTTGCATTTATCCCAATGTGAGCCAACAGGGTGACCTCCTTTGATGGCGGTCATCCTAGAGATGGCGAGCTGAGGCGATCTTGGAAGATCTTGCGATCTCCACCCGCGTCACGTTTCAGCGTTGACCTGTACTCACGCAGGTAGCTCTCCAGCGAGGAGGGCTGGCATTGCGACGACCAAACACGAATACAGGAGCGAACATAAATGTCGAGAACATCCTTGGACGAATCGGCTTGGCCGCATCGGGATATCAGCGAGCTCAAATTTCAATCGGTGAGCGGATTGGTAAAATTTCCCAAGAGGACGGACGGAAGCGCCGTTTGTCAGAGGTGCCAAAGGCCGCTGGACAACCCATGGAGAAGCGGCGGGCAGCTGTGTTGGCAATGTGGGATCGATTATGAGCTGTTCTGCCCAGAGACGCGCTGGACGGATGAAGCTACAGCGGCGCAGCCGCCGGCGAGAATTCAGGCCCGGCTGTCTTGGTGGCGCCGAGTCCTTGGTAATTTGCGCAAAGCAACACAGGCAGGTGCGCTGAGGCGTTTGACTTTCTTGCTGGCGTTGTGCTGCCTATTGCCCGGCTCGCTGGTCCGCGCTGACGATTGCAGCGACGCCCTGATTGCCGAGGCATGCGCCTGTCGGTCGACCGTGCCGAGCAAACAAGAGCAAGCGGCCAGCTCTCACAAGACCTCGCCGGACCGCCGAGCGAGAACTGCGAGAAAAGCAGGGACGCACGTCGCACAGCGCTCAAGCGGCACGGGCAGTCCTTCCGATCGCGCGACGATTGAAAGATGACGCCCGCAGGCGTCGGGCCCATCACACACCCGATCGTCTGCCGACGTCCGTTGCACTACGGGGTGCCCGGCTGGATCGGCTCCGGCTTCTCGAGGAGCGCATCGAAACGCGGGTCGCCGCGGAGTGATTTGTAGAAGGGCTCAACGCGCAGGAGCGCTCGAGTGAAGCGCCGGTCCCTCGCGATCAACTCGTCGAGCGCGGAGAAGGCCGCGTCGCGGCGATCGGTCAGGACGGCCACCTCGGCCACCCGCTCGAGGTAATCGTCTCGCGCGCTCGGACTATGAAGCACCGGCTCGGCGACCTTTAGATGTTCGAGGGCCTCGTCGATCCGGCCCAGGCCCGCCTTCGCTGCCGCCATCCTTATGTTCCAGTTCCAAGACACGCCCCGACTCAACGCGCGCCGTTGGGTGGCCAGCTCGTCGATGAGCTGGCGGTAGGCTTGGCGCGACTCCTCGCGATGGCCGAGGACAAAGTGCAGGCGTCCCGAGATCAGATACCAGTGCGCCAGAATCACCGTGTCCGGCGGCGACTTTTGCGCCTCCCGCGAGAGGACCTGCGCCGCCAACTTTATGCCCTCTCTGGGCACCCACTGGGAAATCGCCTCGAAATCCCAGGGCACGAATCGCGCGGACGCTTCCCTCGCCAGTGCGGAGGCGAGCACCTTGCGCGCCGGCTCGAGATTTCCGTCACGCCGTCCTGCCAGCTCCGCTTCGCGCGCTGCCAGCCCGAGGTCGCCCGGCAACAGCTCGTGCGCGCGAGCCAGGCCGCGGGCCGCATCCGCGAAAGCGCCCGTCGCGCCAGCGTAGTTCGCCCAAAGCAACGCCGACCGAAACGAACGGGGGTCGAGATCGAATGCCCGCTTGTACATCTGAAGCGCCGCGGTCTCGTCGCCAGCCCGCCAGAAGACCTGGCCTATCTCCGTCATTAGATGGGCGTCATTTTGGAGCCCGCGCGCAGCCAGGCGAAGCTCGTCAATGGCTCTCGCGAAATCACCTTGGCAGGTGGCGCGGAACATTCCGATGGCCGCGTGGGCCTCGGGAAGGTCCGGCTGAAGCGCGAGGGCGCGCTCCGAGAGTGTTTGCTCTCGTGCGCAGGACGACGAGTCGCCGTGGGAGCCCGCCACGACCGACAGCGCCAGCCACGCGTGGGCGAGGGCAAAGGAGGGATCGCGCGCGATCGCCTGCTCGAGCATGTCGTCGGCGCGCTTCCTCTCCTCGTCGCTCGCGAGCGCGCCTTTTCTGAGGGTGGCGACTGCGTGGCGATAGGCGTCGTAGGCCTCCGCGTCCTTGGTAGGCGGCCTTTGCAAAAGCCGCATCTCCTCCTCGCTGAGCCTTGTCCCGAGAGTGCGCGCGATCTCGAGCGCCACCTCGGTCTGGATCGAGAGCGCATCGGCGACGGTGCGGTCATAGTCTTCAGCCCAGAGTTGCCGCCCGCTCGCCGCGTCAAAAAGCACGGTGGAGACGCGAACCCGGTTGCCCGCCCGCCGGACCGTACCCTCGAGCAGCGTGGCCACGCCGAACGCCTTGGAGATCGCTTTGAGATCCTGCTGCTTCTGCCGGTATTCGAGGACGGACGAGCGCGCGATCACCCTCAGGCCGCCGATTTTCCCCAGCTGGGTGATGATCTCGCTGTGGAGGCCGTCCGCGAAAAGGTCGTCGCCTTTTTCGGAGGAGAGGCTCTGGAACGGGAGCACGGCGATCGACCGGTCCGAAAAATGGAATGCCGGAGGACGGAGCGCGAAGAAGCTGGCCGCCGATAGGCCGACCAGGATCGCGCCGATGTAAAGAGCGAGGCGCAGTGGGCCTGGACGCTTCCGTACTCGCACTGGCACCGCAAGGCCCCCGGAAGATTGTGGCAGCCGATCCGCCACCTGTTGGAGGGCAGCGAGCACCGCGGTGCCGTTCCGCGGCCGATCAACGGGCCCCTTGGACAACATCTGATCGACCAGCTCGCCCAACTCTGGAAGGTCCGGGACCTCAAGCAGCGGCGCCGTTGATTCCGAGCTCTTGCCGGCGAAGGGCAGCTGGCCCGAGAGCGAGCGGTAGAGCATGACCCCGAGCGCGAAGATGTCGGTCCGCTCATCCTCCGGAGCGTCCACCCACTGCTCCGGTGCCATGAATGCCGGCGTACCTCCGCTGATGCGCGTGCGGCCGAAGGCGTGGGCGAGTCCGAAGTCGAGGATCTTCACGCGGCCGTCGTCGCAAACGAGCACGTTCGCGGGCTTGAGATCGCGGTGCACTACGCCCGCGGCATGGGCGTGGGCCAGGCCCTTGGCGACCTCGGTAGCCAGGTGCACCGCCTCGCGGACCGGCAGCTTGCCTCCCTCGAGCAGTTCCGAAAGCGGCTTGCCGCGGAGCAGCTCGAGCACCAGGTAGGGGCCGTGCTCGCACCGGCCGACGTCGTAAAGCGTGACGAGGTTCGGGTGCGCGAGCTGCGCCACCGCCTCTGCCTCGCGAGCCAGCGCCTCCTCTCGCAGCGATGCCTGATCTCCCGCGCGCACCGCCTTGAAGGCGACGCCGCGGCGCAGCTCGCGATCGCGAGCTTCCCAGACAATGCCGAATCCTCCGCGGCCGATTTCGCGCACCAGCTCGAAGCGCCCAATCGTCGCGCCGGCGTAGAGCCAAGGCTCCCAGCCTCCGCCCAGGTCCTCCTGGGGCCCTCGCGCGAGCTGAGCCAGGAGGGTGGACATCCTGCCCCCCCAGTCGGCGGAGCCGCTCCCGACTGCCTCGCGATTGGAGTAATCGGACTGACTCCTCACAGACGCTCCCGGCCGCGAGACTATAGCAGCGCTGGATATATCGAGCAGCCATGCCGCCTAGGGTCGCCTCGAAATGTCACAACTTTCTTCCACGCAGTACCCACGCGGCGAGCGGCGCCACCTGAAACCGCAGCTAGAGAGTCAAATCATGCACAGTTTCATCAAATTCGCCGCCGTCTTCGCCCTGGCCCTCCTGGCCTTTTGTGGGCAGCTGGCAGCACTCGAAATCATCGTTGCTCCGCTCGTCCCCGCGATGGAGGCGCGCGGCTCGCACGATCAGCCGCCGGATGCTTGCGACCCTTGCGCGGCGAACTAACCACTCACCCGAGCGTAGGTCGGCCAATGCCCACCGAAGTCGAGCGGCCAGCCCTTACTTTACGAGTCCTCGCTCGCGCGCCATCCGTGCGATGCGGTCCTTGAGCCGCTCGAAGCGCTTGCGAAGCACGGCCACCGAGGCCTGCTCGCCGCTGCCAGCGAGGATGGTCGCGATCTCGTCCCAGGAAAGCTCCTGGTCGATGCGAAGGGCCAACAGATTCTGCTCCTCGGGCGATAGCTTGCGCCGCAGCTCGTCGAGTCGGTCGGATTGCCTTTGGACCTCGAGCGCGGACGAGGCGCGGATCTCCTGCGCAAGCTTGGAGGCGTCGCGCGTTTTGAGGCGCTCCTTGTGCTTTCGCCACGCCTCGTCGCTCACGCGGCGGGCGGCATTCCAGGCCACGCCGAAGGCCCAGGTGCGGAGTGAGGAGTCGCCGCGGAAGCGGTTGATGCCCGACCAAGCCCACTCCGCGAAGAGCGAGAAGGCATCATCGACCGCGCCCTCTTCTCTCAACAGCGATCTCAGGTAGCGCAGGACAGAAGGTCCGTGCGTTCGCAAGAGCGCGGTCGCTGCTTTTCGGGTGTCCCCCGCCTGCAGCAGCGAAAGTACCATTTCGTCGTCGCCCACGCGCTGAGCCTAGCACCAGACGAAGCGCCGTCGTCATCAAAGACAACGAGCAAGGGCTCGCTTTGAAACATTTTCACGCCGCCCACCGCCGGTCACGCCTCGCCGGCCGCCTGTACTCATCGACACGAGCGGCCGACCCGGCGGCCTCTCACGATGTGTAAACGCACCGGCTCTATTGGAGGAAGTCATGTTGAGGATGTCTTGGATCAAATGCGATATCACCGGGAAGCTGCGAGCGTGTTGGATTCGCACCGCTGCCCCCACGCTGCTCGCGGGCACGCTGCACACCTTCGCGCGGAGCAATCCCTCGCAAACGAATGCCGCCGATCGCGAGCCACTGGCTAGAGCCAGCGCTGGGATCGAAAGGGCGGGGCCGACCTGGGAAGGACGACGAGAGAGGACTGCATCCCGCAGCGAGGATGAGCATTCGTTGAGTCCGCGAGGGCGCCGCGCTGGGTGACGCCCGATGCTGCGGTCACACTCCGTCGTTGGCTCGTACTCAGGACAGTGACTCAAAAAAGAGCCACCCCGCCGTAATCAACCAAACAAAAATAAAGGAGCTAACGAAAGTGTCTACGAAGATATTGTCACGTGGTTTGTTGTTGAGTCTTCTTTTGGGGGCTGTCGCGTGTTCCCCTGGTAACGCAAGCCCAGATGGAGTGAGTGAGGCTGGGGCCAGCGCGATGGCCGACCGGGACGACGCCGGCAATTCGGTGAAGTGTCAGTACTTCCCCGCGATACCGGTGGCGATCGGCACGCCGCCCGGACCTGCGCCATACACCGTCAGCGGCGAGCTGTGCGCGACCGAGGACGAATTGGTCGACGGAGCAACCGTGCAGCTGCTGATCCACGGCGCAACCTACAATCACCAATACTGGAACTTCGGCATGGTGAACGGAAAGAGGTATTCGTATTCGCGGGGCATGGCCGCTCGCGGCTTTCCCACCTTCGCCCTCGATGAGATCGGCGCGGGAAACAGCTCTCGTCCACCGAGCGAGCAGATGACCATTGACGCCGCGGCCTTGGTCGCCCATGAGATCGTAGAGGCGCTGCGAAGCGGCTCAATCAACGGCATCCAATTCGGCAAAGTGATTATTGTCGGCCATTCCCTCGGATCGGTGGTCGCCTGGCAGGAGGCCATCCGCTATGGAGACGTCGACGGCGTGATCGTGACCGGAGCCGCGCATTTTCTGACCAGCGCGTTCCTTGATTTGGCGCTCTTCTATCCGGCTTCGATGGACCCCAAGTTCTCCGACGGCGGCTTGGACGACGGTTACGTGACCACGGTCCCCGGAATTCGCGCAGCCGCGTTTTACAGTGCCCCGGACTTCGACCCGGCGGTGGTCGCCCTGGACGAAGCGCGCAAGGACGTCCTGCCGGGCCCCGAGCTGATGACGGGCCTTCCGGTGGTATTGTCCGCCGCCACGCAGGCCATCCAGGTCCCTGTCCTCACCATCCTCGGCGGCAACGATCTGACGGCATGTGGCCCCGACTCACAAGGCAGGAGCTTCGACTGCTCCTACGGCGCCATCGTCGCCTCGCAGGAGGCGCCCTTTTACTCGCCGAAGGCTCAGATTCAAGCCTGTATCGTTCCCGACTCGGGACACGACATCAGCCTCGCGCTGAACAACGACCTCCAGGTGAGGGATTCGGCCGCATGGTCATTCCGGTTCGTTGGCCAACGTCAACTTGCCCGGGAGCATGACTTCGATAGCGGGAGCGGCTTCGACGACATCATGGACCGTCTCCCCGACTGCGGCGGTCCGACGGTAGAGCTGCAGTAACGACCTCCAAGACATAGGTCACTAGTTCACTGGCCGTACCCCACCCATTGTTTCAAGTTGGGTGTGCATTTCGGAAAAAAGCCATGGCGGCGAGCGCCCGGGAGGAAATAGCTCTCGGGCGCCTCTCTATCTGGGAGTCATTTCGACTGAGACTCTATCGGGGTGGCAGTCCGATGCGGCGCGGTAGATCCTTGAACCGTGGATCCGAGCGCTGAGGGTGATCTACGAAGTCGGATTTCAGGCCCTGAGCCATTGCGCTCGACGTTGAAATGCTTTCTCCAGCCACCCGAACGCACGCTCCTTGTCATCGAGTAGTATCCGGCGTCGCGTCGGCTGTTGTGCGTTTGCCGACCAATGCCAAACCGGGGAGCATTCAACCATGAAATTAACGAAGCCGATCGCGTTCTTGTTGTTGATCACACCCGCGGTACTTGCCCAAAGCTCAGGTGCCCCTTCCGGGGAAGAAAAGATCCTCTCCGTGCTGCGCCGGATGGTGGATACTCATCAGACGTACCTGAGTGTTCCAGAGGCGGATGGCAAAGCGCTCCGACTGCTGACTGAGGCGATCGGCGCAAAAAACGTGGTCGAGATCGGTACTTCGACCGGTTATTCGGGTCTCTGGTTCTGTCTCGCGATTCAGAGAACTGGAGGACACTTGACGACCTTTGAAATCGATCACCAGAGAGCCGAGCAGGCGCGTCAGCACTTCAAAGATGCAAGTGCAGAGGGTTTGGTCACGATCATCGAGGGAGACGCCCACGAGCAGGTCGCGAAGATCAAGGGACAGGTGGATTTGGCGTTCATCGATGCCGACAAAGAAGGCTACGTGGACTATCTCAACAAGCTGCTGCCCAAGCTGCGGCCGGGCGGCTTAATCCTGGCGCACAATCTGGAGATGGTGCCGGCTTACGTGAAAGCGGTGACGACGAACCCCTCTTTGGAAACAATCTTTTATCGCGAGGGCGCCGGCTTAGTGGTGACGCTCAAGAAACATTGAATCATAGGGCAGGCCCACTCGCGGCTCTCAAGGCGGCAGTCCGATATGTTGCACCAGGTCCTTGAACCTCGGATCCGAGCGCAGTGGGTCATAGATGAAATCGATTTTCAAGAGTATCAGCCAATGCGCTCGATGTTGATATGCTTTCTCAAGCCACTCGGACGCACGCTCCTTGTCATCGAGTCCGATATATACCTGCGCTATTCTAATCAGTGCGTCATCGTCCGTCTCAGCGGCCAATTTCAATTCTTCCAGGATTTTCAGTGCATCGTCTTTATTACCCGATACCGCGTAGGCATATGCCAATCGTCCCACAATTCTGGGGCTCTTGAAGTGGCGCAACTGCGCATCCTTCAACGCCGCAATCGGCGATCCTCGGATTTGGAAACGCTGACCGAAGCCGACTTTGGGGACACTCGCCTGAGGACAGGCCGTTGTCGCGCGTGAGCCTGAACCTTTCTGGTGCTCGATTGGCAGGCGCAAGATTCAGCGATGAGCGGGCAATCGTCCGCCAGAGCAGGCGAGCCGATCGAGGGAACGGAGAGGATCACTGCAGCGATACCGCTGCTAAACGCATTTCTACGGCGACACAGATTGAACATCGAATTCCCTCCGACAACGCCGGACTGAGTGCCGACCAAGATCAAAGTGAAAGGCAAGAAGTCAGCTTTGATCGGTCGCTTTTTTTTGATGGGAAGGGCTATCGCTTTGGCAAAACCGGTTCCGGGGGCGCGGCGACGACGCGGATCGCATGTCGGGCGACGCGAACAACAGCGCCGCCCCGACCGATGCCTTCCAACTCAAAGACGTAGGCACCCGGTGGAAGAAGGCTCGAGTGAAGTCCCAGGGCAAGCTGCTCGCTGGAGGTGGGCTGCGCCTCCCCTTGCCAGAGCTGTTTTCCGTCCGACGATAGGAGCGTCACTCGATACCGGTCATAGCGGGGCGGGCTTTCTCGCTCGAAAGACACGATGAGCCACTGAGGGACCGGCGGAAGTCGCAGTGTCTCCGCCTCCTCGCCCCTGGTGGCAATCAGCGCGAACACCGGCACCTGCAGTTGGGGGCGCCGCTCGCGGGCGAGCTGGTCCTCGAGCGCGGACCGGGCTTCCCGTTCCTGCCGAACTGCGGCCTCGGCAGCGCCGAGCTTTTGCTCCGCGTCGCCGAGCCGCTGTGCCGCTTGAGCAGCCGAGGCGCGCTCCGCCTCCAGAGCAGCCTCCGCGCGGCGGGCGGTCCGAAGCGACAGCCCGACCGAAGCGCCCAGCACCAGCAGGACGGACGCAGCCAATGCCATCGCGATCGCGGGCGCTCGCGAGCGCCGAGGCATGCCAAATGGCAGGGATCGCGGATGCTCGCTCACCGCGGCGCGCGCGATGCCTGCGCCGAGCCCCTCAGCTGCCTCGATGCGGTCGAGGCAGCGAGCGCAGTCGACAAAGTGGGCCTCGAATCCGGCGCGCTCCTCGGCCGACATGCGCCCAGTCACGTACCGCTCGGCGGTGTCGTTCTCATCGAAGTGCGCGTGTTCCATTTGCTCTGTCAAAGTGTTGCCCGCTCACGACATATCGCGCCGGCTCGACGCTTTTTCGTACAATTCTCGGTAGCGCTCACGCGCTCGGTAGAGCACCCGGTTGAACTGCAGGCTGCTCAGTCCCCAATCCTCGCAGATTTTTTCTTTCGCTTCGGAAGAAAGGTAGAAGCGCCGGAGGATCTCGCGGTCGCGCTCGATGCGAAGCTCCTCAAGCACCTGTCGCACGTACCGCGCCTGCTCGCCTGCGACGATCCGGTCCAGTGCTCCTAGCTCGGATGAATAGACGGTCTCGAGCGGCGCCGGATCGTTGCTAGGAGGTCCCCTCCCACGTCGAAAATGATCGGTCGCCAGGTTGCGAGCCAGGCTCGCCATGAAGCCGCTCAGCCCCGCCGAGTCGCGAAGCTCGCCGCGGCGGATTTTCTCCAGTGCAATGCGAAAGGTCTCCTGGTGCAGGTCATCCACGGCGGACGCGCTCGCTCCCGCGTGTCGCAAGATAACCCTGACGCCGCGGCTGTACCGTTCAACCAGCTCCCGTTCGGCCGCGGCCTCTCCGGCCCGAATCCGGTCGGCGAGCGACGGCGAGGCCTGGTTTGAAGCCGTCGGGCTGGTCATAGGCAGCATCCGATTGCGTGCGACTTTCGTCGGCCGGCCGGCACTATAAGTACTCGTGCCGATGAAAGGCCATAGCCCTCGGCGCGACAACGAGGGCGAATCGCTCAGCGCATGCTCTTCCAGATGACAATGCAGAACTCGCCTCTGGCCCCGTGCTCTCTGCTTCGTGGAACATGGCATTTCCTCCCGAGCATGGTGCTTTGCAGAGGTCGTGCCGGCGCCGGCAACTTTGGATTGCGTCGTTCGGAGCGGGAGCTAACACTGCAAATGTCGTCACCGTCCCGGTTCAAAGCGGAAGAACGTCCCGTTTCCCGACG
>Ga0126379_10002301_pt1 | contig 12134 bp, 9 predicted proteins | sample PanSoiMetPlot_24_FD_92640 | JGI IMG/M metagenome (GOLD analysis project Ga0126379, IMG submission 92640) | Tropical forest soil microbial communities from Panama - MetaG Plot_24 | ecosystem: Environmental > Terrestrial > Soil > Tropical forest > Bulk soil | place: Panama | collected 2016-02-17
GCCCGCGCCACAACGGTGCGCAAGGCCAGCACTTCAATCTGGAGAAACTCTTCTACGATTTGAATTCCAAGTATTTCGCAAGGGAGCTTCAGACGCCACATATCGGCTGGAGCCTCCGCAGCTGGCGGCGGCAATTCGGCTGCTACGATCCCGGCCCGAACCAGATTCTGCTCAACCGCAGGCTCGATCAACCACGCGTGCCACAATGCGCTGTGGAATACGTCTTATTCCACGAGATGCTGCACGTCAAACATCCCACGCGGCGCTCCGGCTGCACGCTGGTTTCTCATTCGCTCGAATTTCGCGAAGAGGAAAAGCGTTTTGCCGAATTCGACCGCGCCCGCCGCATCCTCGACCGCCTGGCCAGCTGACTCGCATTTAGAGGAGAAAGTGGAAGCTGACTAGTCTTTCTTCTCTTTTTCTACTTCTTTGTTAAGCCTTTCGAGTTTCTTTTGGATTTTGGCGGCGTCTTCGGCGTGCGGATATAGGTCGAGGTAGCGTTGGTAGGACTTGATGGCCTGCTTTTTCAGCCGCTTTTTCTCCTGTGCTTCTCCAAGGTAGCGGAAGGGAATTGCGTAGCCCGGCTTGGCCTCGATGGCGTCCTGAAAGCGGTCGATGGCGGCGTCGTAATCCCCTTTATGCATGTAATGTTCGCCGACTTCGATGTCTTTTTCCGCGCGCAGGGGATCCCACTGAGGCTGGTCCGGAGCATTCTTCGTCGCGGAATCTGTATTGGGTTTAGCCGGTTTGTCTGGCTTCTTGGTCTGAGATGGAGCCGCGGCGTCGAGAGGCTTCGAAGAGGATTCCTGTCGCGGCTCCTGGGCGCTAACCGCGGATGCCATCAGCAGAACGCAAGCGCCGGAAAGCCAGAGAATCCGTTTCGCGAATCTCGCTGGAAACACTCGCTCTCTCCCTCTCTTTCGATTCGCTCTAGTATGATGGAAGTTGTCCGCAAGTTGTAGCGAAGTGCAGAGCCTTCATGGAGCCTCGCGAAAAAGCCGCCCAGCTTCCCGAAAGCCCCGGTGCGTATCTCTTCAAAGACGCTGCCGGCACCGTGCTGTACGTCGGCAAAGCGCGCAACCTGCGCAGTCGCGTGCGCTCCTATTTCACCGAGTCGCGCTGGATCGATGCTAAGACGGGTTCCTTGGCGCGCGAAATCGCCGATCTAGAGACTATTGTCGTCGGCAACGAGCGCGAAGCCCTAGCGCTCGAACACAACCTCATCAAGAAATACCGCCCAAAATTCAACGTCCTGCTGCGGGACGACAAGACCTATCCCTATATCAAGTTCACTGCAGCCGAGAGGTATCCGCGGGTCTATTTCACGCGCCGTATCAAAAAGGACGGTTCGCTCTATTTTGGCCCATATTTTCCGGCGGGTTTGGCGCGGCGGATCCTTCACTTCATTCACAAGCGCTTTATGGTTCCTTCGTGCAGCGTGGACTTGACGCGGAGTCATCCGCGGCCCTGCCTGCAGTATTACATCAAGCGCTGCCTCGGCCCCTGTGTTGCCGGGTTCACCACCGACGAGCGCTATGCCGAGGCAGCGCGCGATGCGCGCATGTTTCTGGAAGGACGTCGACACGATTTGATGAAGAGTCTCGAAGAGCGTATGACCGCTGCTGCCGACAAGGAATTGTTCGAGCAGGCCGCTGCCTATCGCGACTTGCTGCGCACGCTCGAAGATATCGAAGAACGGCAGCGCATCGCCGCGACGCAAGGCGACGACACGGACGTTTTCGCTTACTACTCCGAGCCCCCGCTGGTGGCATCAAATCTTTTTCATTTGCGCGGAGGGCGTGTGGTCGACCGCCGGGAATTTTATTGGGAAGACCTCGAGGAGTTCGACCCGCAGGAGTTTGTTCCGTCGCTGCTGAAGCAGCTCTATTTGGAAGCTGAGTATCTGCCCAAAGCGATCCATGTTTCGCAGGATTTTGAAGAACGAGCTTTGCTCGAAGAAACGCTGACGGAGCGGGCCGGACACAGAGTTGAGATTTTTACCCCGCAGCGCGGTTCGAAGCGGGCCTTCCTCGATCTGGTGGAGAACAACGCCAAGCACTCGTTTGAGCAGCGGTTCCGCGTGCTGAAACCTACTTCCAAGGCCATCGGCGAGGCCCTTCAGAACACCCTGAACTTACTGGAAGAGCCCAAGCGCATCGAAAGCTTCGATATTTCACACATTCAGGGAACCGATACTGTTGCGTCTATGGTGGTGTGGGAAAACGGGCGCATGAAAAAATCGGACTACCGCAAGTTCATTATCCGTGGGGAAGGTGGCGACGGAGGTAACGGCGCGCTGCTGCGCCTGAACGATGATTTTTACAGCATGCGTGAAGCTGTCACGCGGCGCTACCGTCGGCTGCAGGAAGAAAAAAAGGAATTACCCAGCCTCATCCTGATCGATGGTGGCATCGGGCAATTGCACGCGGCAGCGCAGGCGTTGGAATCTCTCCAAATCATCAATCAGCCGGTGGCCAGCATTGCGAAGAAAGAAGAAATTCTCTTTGTCCTTGGTCAAGAGGATGAACCCATCATCCTGGAGCACCATTCGCCTGTCCTTCATCTGATTCAACAGATTCGCGATGAAACGCACCGCTTCGCGGTGACCTTTCATCGCCAGCGGCGTGGCAAGCGGCAAACACATAGCGCCCTCAGCGACATCCCCGGAGTCGGACCGAGAACCGCGCAGAAATTGCTGAAGGAATTTGGAAGCGTCGCCAATATCCAGAGAGCAGGAGTCGAGAAGTTGAGCACAGTGGTCTCGCGGAAGAATGCCGAAAAAATCCTTGGTGGATTGGCAGACTTGAAAGCGCATTAAGGGCCCGATGTAACTGTAATTAACCATTTAGGGATAAGATGCCGGTTAGTGGACGTTGCAGGCGCATCCCTCCTATGCTACGTTGTCCTTGGAGGTTGTCATGGCGGACAGCGTAGGTTCTAAGGTGACGTACTTTTTAGTGGGTCTCGGTGTAGGCGCCCTGGTAGGCGTTCTTTTTGCCCCGAAGTCCGGCGATGAAACGCGCGAATTTCTTTCGAAGAAAGCGGACGAAGGCAAGGAATATGCGCAGCGCAAAGCGCGCGAACTTCGTGAACGCGCCGATGAATTGATCGAGCGTGGCAAGGAAGTGGCGGTGCGACAGAAAGACTCCATCAACGCGGCTGTCGAAGGCGCGCGGGAAGCGTACCGTCGCGAAGCCAAGTCATCTTAAGGCAGTAGGAAGAAAGCGGTTTGCTCCTGAACGGGGCATGCGGGGCACAAATGCAGGTGTGGCTCGAAGTCTTCAGTATAGTTGCGGCGCTCGCCCTTGTCGTACAGGTAGTGATTTTGACGGCGCTGCTCCTTCAGATGCGGCGCACCACCGAAAACGTGAACCGCTTAGTGGGCGAAATGCAGTCGCGCATGGGCCCGATTCTTACCCGCGTGCAGATTCTTCTGGACGACACTCAACCAAAGATCTCCAGCATGGTGAATGACGCCTCGCACATGGTGTACCTGGCGCGAGGACAGGCGCAAAAGGTAGACAGGGTTTTTACGGAAGCTGCGGACCGGCTGCGCGGTCAGCTGCTGCACGCCGACCACATCCTGACGGGTGTCTTGGAGGCCGTTGAAGAGGCGGGCTCTCAGTTCAAGCACGGTTTCTGGAGGCCGGTGCAGAAAGCTTCGGCGCTGCTGCAGGGAATCAAGGTGGGGCTCGACCTTTTGCGTTCTCGGAAGCGCGGCCCTGATCGTCGGCGCAACGATGAGCCCCGCGAAACGCAGGAAGAAGAACTTTTCATTTAGTCCTGAGTAGTCAACCCTCAGTTTCTGCAAGGACTCCCACATATCAATACATTGTTTTTCTCAGCTCAAAAAAGAAGAGAATTGACTGCTTCGTTCAACGGATCCAGGCTCCGGCGAAGACGCGATCGCCGTCGTAGAAAACGGCGGCCTGGCCTGGAGTAATGGCGCGCTGCCGGGTGTCAAAAGTGATGCGCGCGCGAGTTTCGTCGAGAGGTTCGACCGTTGCCGGCGCTGGTTCGTGCTTATGGCGGATCTTGACGGTAGCGCGAATTGCTCCTGATGGTGGCGCAATCGAAATCCAATTCACTCCATGGACTTCAAAGGTCTGTTTGCGCAGGGCATCATCTTCGCCGACGACTACGCGGTTCCTTTCTGGATCGATCGAGAGGACATAGAGCGGCTTGCCGGCGGCAAAGCCCAGGCCCCTGCGCTGGCCGATGGTGAAATTATGGACGCCATGATGGTGTCCGATGATTTCGCCGTCTTCGTTTAGAATTTCGCCTTCCGCGTCTTTCAGCGGGACTCCGCGCTCGCGCGAATAGGCATCGATGAACTGCACGTAGTTGCCATTGGGCACGAAGCACAGCTCCATGCTGTCCGGTTTTTCGGCGACGGGAAGATTCACGCGCCGGGCCAGCGAGCGAACTTCCTCCTTGGTCAATTCGCCGAGCGGAAATTCGCTGCGCGATAGCTGTTCCTGCGAGAGACCCCACAAAAAATACGATTGGTCCTTTGTATCATCTAGTGCGCGCAACAATTCATAGCGGCCGGTTTCTTCGTTCTTGCGAATGCGTGCGTAGTGGCCAGTAGCGAGCCGCTCCGCTCCGATTTGCCGAGCCATGCGCAGCAGCGGCTCGAACTTCACGTCGGTGTTGCAATTCGCGCACGCAATCGGCGTACGGCCAGCGAGATATTGATCTACGAATGGCCGCACCACACGGGACTCGAACTGATCCTCGAAATTGACGACGTAGTGCGGGAAATTCAAATGCCGCGCCACCGCCTTCGCGTCGTAAACATCATCCAAGGAGCAGCAACGATGCTGGGCCGGGCCGTCGCCCTGCAATTCGGGCAGGCGGCGCTGGTTCCAGAGCTGCATAGTGAGGCCAACAACCGGGCGGCCCTGCTGCAGGAGGAGGGCAGCGACGGTCGAGGAATCGACACCACCGGACATGGCGACAGCGACGAGGCCGGGCCTTGTTGCAGCCTCGACGGGCAACGAATCGAATTGGGTTGCAGTCGTCATGAATTAGAGACGGGCACGCCATGCCGTGCCCCAATATTTTACGTTGTCTTCGCCACCTCCCGATAGGTGGGAGAGAGTTGGCGGAGCTGGGCGACGGCAGCGGGCACGACGCGCAACGCGAAATCGATGTCAGCTTGCGTGGTGTGGCGGCCAAGGCTGAACCGCAGGCTGGCGCGCGCTTCTTCGGCAGGCAAGCCGATGGCGGTGAGGACGTGCGAAGGCTCGACGGCGCCAGAAGAGCAAGCTGCGCCGGTGGAGCAAGCCAGACCCTTCAGGTCGAGAGCAATCAGGAGCGCTTCGCCCTCAACTCCGGGAAAAACAAGGTTCGCGGTGTTGGGCGTGCGCGGAGCGCGGCCGCCATTGATACGCGATTGGGGCACGCGGTGCAGCAAGCCATGCTCGAGCTGATCACGGAGCGCGCTAAGACGCTTGGCGTCGTTTGCGAGCGCGTGACGCGCAATTTCTGCAGCTTTGCCGAAACCGACGATGCCCGCGACGTTCTCCGTGCCCGGGCGCATGCCCCGCTGGTGGTGCCCCCCGTAAAGTAGCTGCTTGAGTAGAGTTCCGCCACGAACGTAAAGTGCGCCAATACCTTTGGGGGCGTAAAGTTTGTGGCCGGAAAGGGAAAGCAGGTCGAGGTGGAGCTGGTTCACATCAATGGGAATTTTCCCGGCTGACTGTACAGCGTCCGTATGGAAATAAACGTCAGCTTGTTCGGCGATACGGCCGACTTCTTCGAGCGGCTGGACGGTGCCGAGTTCGTTGTTGGCGTGCATGATGGTAATCAGCGTCGTTTCCTTGCGAAGCGCCGCTTGCAAATCCTCAAGATCGATTAAGCCGTCTTGGTCAACGTGAAGATAGGTGACATCAACGCCCTGCTTTTCGAGCGCCTGACAGGTGTTGAGGACGGCTTCGTGTTCTACAAACGTTGTGATGACATGAGGCTTGCCAGTTGAGGATGCAGAGGTGGCAACGGACGAGGAAACGATGCCGAAGATTGCATGATTGTCGGACTCTGTGCCGCCGCTGGTGAAGAAAATATCCTGGGGGCGCGCGCCAATCAGCGCAGCAACGTGTTCGCGCGCGGTTTCGACGGCGGCGCGTGCCTTTTGGCCGAAAGTATGGATCGAGGAAGCGTTGCCGAACTCCCCGGAGAAGTAGGGGAGCATCGCGTCGAGCACTTCTGGCTCGACAGGCGTGGTGGCGTTGTAATCAAGGTAGACGCGGTTCATCTTGCTTCATTCACGATGATACTCGAACTGGCGGCTCGTGACTTGCGACCTTTATCCATGTGGAGACCGGTGAGCGACTCAAGAAGTTTGTGAATTCGCTTTTGTGGTTAAGGATAAACTGGAGCACCCCCCTCTAGGGTTTTGCGTAAGTGTTGATTCTAAAGGAGATCAAGTCCTTTGTTTTGATGTACTTCCATAAGTGTTGATTCTAAAAGGGTTACAGAATCTATTGTCAGACACGAAGCGATCGCTGAGTTTCATTGGCTTAACAGGCCCATCTGGCGTCGCCCGAAGCCACCCCTTCCTCCGACGTTAGCGAACCCCTGACGTCCGAGGACATCCTTACGATAGCACAAAACGGGACTGCTGTCTAATAGAGAGTCAATATTACTAGATGGGAATTCGAATGAGCGCCGGAACGCTGCGCAGGCATTTGTTTTCGGTAAAGTGCCTTTCCCGGGGTAGGGAGAAGCGCGCGGGCGGAGAAAATTCGCTGACGCTGGCTGCAGCAAAAGGATGGCAGTGAAGTAGAGCGCGGACAGCCCGCCGGCAAGAGGCGCACGAAAAATTTAGCGGAGAGATACACGGCTGTAACCTGGTGGTGAGAAGTTCCTTGCTGCGCGGCATTCGAGACGCCCAGCCAAGGTTGCCGCCTGCCCGAGCGGTGAAACGCGACGCAATGCGGTGAAAGCACAGGAGTTCTTTTGTTTCCGCAGGGCCTTGAAGTGTGCTCTACCGGAAGCGTCGTGCCGCCATCTCTCACTGTTCGGTACCGCAGAAATCAGGAAGGGATGTCCGATCCGGGGAGGAGCGGGACAGATGTATTTCGCTGGCCGTTTGGTTGCATTGGTTGGGTCCAATGCTGCCGATCGCAGCACTTCGCAAGGAAATGTTTAGGGAGGAAGGGAGTAAGAAATGAGAAAGATTCAGTCGAGGGAAACGTGGTGTGTGTTGTTGGGACTCGCACTTGCAGTGTGTTTTGCGCCGCTTAGCGTGGCGCAGAACGTTACCTATAAACCTTACATCGAACTGGGCGACGCGGGATCGTTTGCTCCCAGCGATCAAATGGTGGTGGCCTGGCAAACGGACGAGAAGTCGCCGAATCCACCGGCTTATGTGGTGGAGTTCGGGACAACGCCTTCTTATGGCACGTCGATGACGCCGTCAGCGCGCGTGGTGGACAATTATTTAGCTGCGGATCTCAGCTTGCCAACGATTCCGACGGCATCGGGGCCACACTCGAATTACACGGCAGTCTTGAAAAACCTGACATACGACACGACGTATTTCTATCGCGTCAGCGGGCCGGGGATGCCAGCAGGAGGATTCGCGGCGTCATTCCACACGCGGAAGCAAAGCGATCAATTCTCGTTTCTGGTGCAGGGCGATGAAGGTTTCTTCCCGCCACTCCCGGGCTCGAATCCGCCGCGACTTGCGAATTACGAAGCGCGCATAGTCCATGTGATGTACAACGCAGAGAATCTTTCCGTGCCAGGGACGCCGCAACTGCCGCACCCGGACCTGGCGTTGAACACCGGCGATAACGTCTACAACAATGGCGCCGAGGGCAGCTATCGCGATTACTGGATGCCGAAATGGAATAGCGATACGGACTCGAACGAGACGGGCGCGCCGTTTATTCGCAGCATTCCGTTCTTCATCGTGGTGGGGAACCACGACACGGGCGCCACGGGCGTGACTGTGAACATGCTGGGAGGCGATGGAGCCGGCCGGTTCACCGGCAATACGGATGGCGGCGACGCCATGGCGTATTTCAACAATTACTATTTCCCATTGAATGGTCCTGTGGGAGTAGATCAGGAGTTTACCTGGACTGGAGATTCCGTCGCTGACAACGGGATGTTCTTCAAGTTTCAAGGTGTTTCCTACAACTCTCCCGCAGCGATCGAAGCGTACCGCGCTTCGACCAGTGTGGATTCGGGGAGCGGCGCGAAGCGGCAAGTGAATCACATGAGTAATTATTCGTTCGACTACGGCAATGCGCATTTTGTGTTTATTGAAGCGAACCCGCACGTCTTTGCAGGGTTATTGGATGGCTCGGCGGTTTTTGCGAAAGTCCCGCCAGCGTTTTCTCCATACCCGTCAGTTTTGCGGGAGTGGCTGATCAACGATCTGGACTCGAGCTCGCAGACCTGGAAAGTGGTGGTGTTTCACCAGCCGGCGTTCTCGTCGGGAAATGCCACGGTTAAGAATTCGCAAATGCGCCAAGTGGCGAAATTCCTGGAAGACCACGGCGTGAACCTGGTGTTCAACGGCCACGAGCATAATTACCAGCGGACGTTTCCGATTCGCGCAGAAGCCGGAGTGGCGACGGCGCCGAACCCTGCGGGGCCCGCGGCGGTGGACATTGACACTACCTTCGACGGAGTCTCGCAGACGGTGCCGGACGGCGTGCTGTACATGGTCGAGGGTTCCGGAGGGAACCGCGAGTTCGACGGCGACATCAACCAGCCGCGCGGGCAAGGAGCGGGCGTGGACCAAGATGACTCCGCGACGGGCACATTCAGCCTGGCCGGATTCAATTTTGCCAAGGGACCGGCCGCGTGGCTGGATACCCATTTGACCGACAACGAGATGTTTCCGGTGCTTCCAGGAGCGGGAACCGGTCCGAAAATCACCACGAAATTCAAATCGAAGGTGTTTTCTTTTGGCGACGTGGTGGTTCGCGGGAACAAACTGACGCTCTATCAGATCACTGAACCGTTGCAGGGGAACTCGTCAGCAACGCCGTCAAACCCAACACCGTTCGGCACGGATTTTAACGGAAATCCCTTGAACGATCCGATTCCAGATACGCTAGTGGATCCCGCGACTGGTAGTGTTGTGACCGCGCCTGCCGTCGGGCAATCGGCGTTACTTGACAAGTTTACTGTGACGAAGCCGGACCTAGAAAACAACCAGGACGGCAACGCTCAGGGCGGCCTAACCGCGCAGTTGAGTGGGCCAAGCCAAGCCAGCGCGGGCAGCACGATTAGGTATACTGTGCGTCTGCAAAACGACAGCGCCTACGCTCTAAACGGGACGCAGGTGGTAGTGAATCTGCCGGGCGACGCGAGCTTCGCGGGAACCACCAGCGACACGCTGACTGTGCACGGGTCACAGGTGGTTGTCACCCTGGGGCGGCTCGCGGTCGGTGCCGGACAGACGGTGCAGGTGTCAGCGGCGCTGGCTTCCGGGCTTGCGGACGGGACGTCGCTGCGCGCGAGCGCGGTAGTGCGGTCGAGCACGGCGCTGCCGGTTTCATCGAACCCCACGGTGACCATCATTGGGCAGAACTGAAGAGCAGTTTTTTGATAATTGAACACATTAGACTCTCGCGCTTGGCCTTGAAAGGTTAGGCGCGAGTTTTGTTTTTCAGGACGTGCCTAGGAAGATTTTGACCGGAAGCGCCAGGTGCGAAGGTTGAAGGTGTAGAGGGCGATGCAGAAGAGATTGGCGGGAATAAATCCGAATTGGGCGGTGCGCACTCCGATGACACAGACGACTGCGCTATTGACGGCCGCGACGACCCAGCCTTGCCACAGTTTGCGGCCAAGGAGAATTGCGCCGAGGACTGTGAGCACGCAAGAGACGTAATCCAAACGAATGCTGTGGAGTAGGTTTGCCATTTTTCTGTGTTCAGGAGGTTGCGCCGTGTCCATAAAGGAATGCCGGGCAGCGCTTCTGATTTTCTGGTTCCGTTCTACCGAGGGGAGTGCTCGCACCAGGGAGCGTCTTAGCGGATCGGGCAATCGATAAGCTGCCCGCCTCGGGCATCACTTCTTTTCCAGAATGAAGATGGCAATTCAGAGGCCAATCGGGCTGGCCGACCGGACCGGAAAAGCTCTCAAAAACCCTCGCTAAATATTTGGATTTGCAGGGATTGCGGGATAAGGAAAAGGAGCCACCGGGAAAGCCCCAAAAGCCTAACTCAAGGTCTCATTAGAAGTGAGACACGGCGTTTCAGCTTGAAACACACTCCGCGATACTCCTCACTGTCTAGGCTAGTGGCACTGTAGGATGCACCAGGCTTTGTCAAAGGCAGCCTGCGCGAGGTCCTGCCTGCGAATCCAGAAATACAGCATGCCTGCGTCTCCCCACATCATATGCGCATCGTCGTCGCTGTCCACCTGCAAGAGCAAGACCCAATCCTGCGCGCCATTCTCCAATTCTGCACGCCGAGGATGTTTGTAGCCGGAAGTATCTCCCATGTAAATGCCGTTCGTGACCATCTGGCATTCCAACTCCATTTCGTTTTGGATCACCGTGGGCCAGCCCAACAATTGATGTGCAGGACCCTTGTGTAAGTGTTCCTCCAAGAAGGTCACGTACGCCTCCTCGTCATCCAGCTTGCTTAGCGCTTCCTCGATCACTTTCGCACACGGGTCGGGGATCGACTGGAATGGAACGAAGGCGAGGCGGCGCGTGGCGAAGACTTGGAAGTAAAACTCGGAACGCTCCCTGGCGGCACGCTTGATTTTTTGCCACAAACTCGGTGGTTTTTCTTTCACGGGGCTGGGCGCGCGAAGAAGCTCTTCAGACGCGGGAAAATAAAAAACCCGAAATGAGTTCTGGTCTTTCGGGTCAAAGCCCCATGAGTTTTGTGCGTTGTCGTAAAAGAAAGAGACGACGCCATCCTGGGGTAGTGATGACTGGGATGGAATCTCGCGTAGGCTGATTTGGCCAAGGAAGGCCAGCGCCCCGCCTTCTCGGTCCGGCCAGGCGATACTCCCGGGCAGGTCGGGTAGTCCTCCCAACTTGGAAGCACCAATGGGTACCGCCTCGTCGGCCGCCGCCGAAGTCTGAATGCGAAACGCTTCGCGGCTGAGCGCCGCTATTTCAGCCGCAATCGCTGCCATCCCGGCCTCGGACAGTTGTTTTGCCAAGTCGTCTTTGGGGTGCATCGTAAGGCGCCCAATTCATAAAATGAGAGAACCGGGGAGAAGCGTACCACAGGGGATGAGGAGACGCTAAGCCAGACGCCGTCGAAGCAGCCACATCGAAAAATGAGGAATCTCCCCGGTCGTGTTAGAGTTTGCAGCTTGGAACCGACCTGCGCGATCCACCATGCGTGGTCAGAAACTCGTGCCACAAGGAGGGAAGAGTGGCATATCAGGATTTGCGAGAGTTCATCGGCACGCTCGAGAAAGAAGGCGAGCTGAAACGGGTGCGCGCGGAAGTGGACCCGGTGCTCGAGATTACTGAAGTGGTTCAGCGCTTGGGCCGAGAAGCAATTTCTCACAGGCTAAAGCCCCGTTCCAGTCATGGATCAAATGCCGGAGCTAACCCTTCGACCCCCAATCTAAGCGGCCTGGGGCCAGCGCTGCTTTTTGAGAAGCCGAAGGATTCGCGGGTACCGCTGCTGATCAATGCATTTGGGAGTGTTCGGCGGATGTGTCTGGCGTTCGAAGTGAACGACCTGAGCGAAGTGGCCGACCGGATTCAGGGATTCTTGAAGATGGAGACGCCGCAGGGCTTGTTCGACAAAATCAAAATGCTGCCGAAGCTAGCGGAGTTGGGATCGTTCTTCCCCAAGAACGTCAGCAAAGGCGCTTGCCAGGAAGTGGTGCGGCAAGGGAAAGACGTCAACCTGTTCGACTTTCCCATCCTGAAATGCTGGCCGCAGGACGGAGGGCGCTTCATAACATTCCCCCTGGTGTTTACGAAAAATCCGGAGACCGGGAAGCGCAACGTGGGGATGTACCGCATGCAGGTTTACGACGAGCGGACCACGGGAATGCATTGGCAGACGCAGAAGCACGGAGCGGAGCACTTCCGGCGCGCGCGGGAGAAGAATCCAGAGGGGCGAATTCCGGTGAGCGTAGCGATCGGGACGGACCCCGCGACTGCGCTGGCCGGAATGCTACCAATTCCA
>Ga0126379_10002302_pt1 | contig 12131 bp, 12 predicted proteins | sample PanSoiMetPlot_24_FD_92640 | JGI IMG/M metagenome (GOLD analysis project Ga0126379, IMG submission 92640) | Tropical forest soil microbial communities from Panama - MetaG Plot_24 | ecosystem: Environmental > Terrestrial > Soil > Tropical forest > Bulk soil | place: Panama | collected 2016-02-17
CCTTGAAGACGAATTCATTTTACGGCTGCCCAACGCTGGGAGCGCCTGCAGTGATTGTCGGAGTGGATGTGGTCGTCGACCGCTTCGTCGCCGCGACTGCGACAGCTACCGCCGCAGCGCCGCCAACGATCAGAATCCATTTCAACTTACCGCTTTTGTGGAGTGTCTTACCCGAAGGCTCAGTCTTGTTCGTCTGCTGCGCGGATGTCGTGACCGATTGATCCTGAAACGCTGCCTGGATAGCCACGCTAAAGACGCCCGCACCGCCATCTGGCCGCATTGGGCCGGAGTTCGCGACGCCTTGCGCATCAGTCTTTACCGTCAGCCGCCTCTCGCCTCCGAAAAACACAGCGCCCGGTCCCGAGTCCGGTGTGGTGAATGTCACATCGGCACCCCTCACCGGTCCCGAGCGGCCATTGCGAACTCGAACGACGAGCCTCGCAGGACGCGTGTTGTCCAAGGTAGAGTTGTTGCCTTGCAGCACCGATAGCTGCAATCGATTGCTCGAGTCCTGTGCGGTTTGGGCGCTGACGAATGACGGATCGATTGCTGTCAAAAGCAGGACCAGTCCGACTGCGATGACTTCCTTGCCGGCCCTGACGCCAGGAAGCAGCGGACCAGATTTCGCGACATTCCCCTCTTCACGCCTCATGCTTTTTTGGGTACCCCGACGAATCGCGCTTGGTTTTTAGATAAATCGCGCAGCAAAGTAGACTATTGTCAATTGTTAGTCAATCTAATTTCGGTTAATTTCTGCTAATTTCGGATTTGAACGGCGGAGAGGCTTAGCCGCAGATTGCGGGATGGGGAATCCGCGCAACTGATACAAGCTATCTGCGGCATCCGCGGCTAATCTTGATTCCAGATTCTCTCTTTGCAGATTTCCACGATGCAGATGGAATCGATCGTCCGGTTTTGAGGCGGGACCGGCAGTCCCTGTTCAGTCATGAGCTTGCGTAGGAGCGCGGCAGCTTCGGGACGACTCACTGCGGACTGCACTCCAAAACGAACGAGCCCGTCCGCATAATCCAGTGCTTCCCAGGTGTGTCCTGCGTTAACGGAAACCAATGTCTCTGTATCGCGGCTGCCTTTATCGCGCGTGTCCAGCTTCGCGCCATGATCGACGAGCATTTGAATAACTTCGGTGCGGCCTTTAGCAGCGGCAACCATCAGTGAAGTGCGTCCATCTCCATTTGCAGCATTCGGATCGAGGCCGAGGTCGAGCAGGAATTTGATGGTTTCAATATTTGCTTGAGGAGAGTGTTCATAGGTCACGCCGTCGACCCAGCCCATGCCTGCCGCCGCAGTCAAGGCTGTATCGTCGTGATCGGTTTTGATCATCGGATCGGCTCCATTCGTCAGCAACAGCTTGAGAAGATCGAGATCACTGGATTGTGCCGCCCTGATAAACGGCGTCGTGCCAGCCTCCTGGAACCACTGCATGGTGAAGATCGTTCGGGTGAGCGTGTTGTCTTTAGCGCGAAGGTTCGGATTTCCGCCGTGTTGCAGCAGGAATTTGATGTATTCGAGGTGGTCCTTGTCCGGTTTTGGCACGGGGAAATCTCCACCCTCGATGTTGCGGTTATCTGTTGCAAGGTATAGAGGCGTCCAATTTCCCTTGTTGACCTTGTTCACATCGGCGCCCTGCTCAATGAGATACTCAGCGAGCCCATAATGCCGGTTGTTCGTTGCCGTCAATAGTGGAGTCCAGCCATATTCGGTCGTTTGGTTGATATCGGCCCCGGCTGCCAGGATAAGCTTTGTAGATTCCAAATCACCTTCGCGAGCGGCCAGCACGAGAGCTGTAAGCCCGCCACCACCGGTGCCGACAAGACCGGCGACGATGACATCGGTGTCATCTTGGTCATTTTGATCTTGGCCGGCCGCCTGAGCTGCCCGTTGTGGCTGGGCCGGCTGAGCATTCTGTTGGTTCCTGCCGCCTTGGCCCCCTTGCTGGCCAAAGAAATCACCAATCCTCCGTACTGCAACAGTGCCGTTCTTCTGTTCGATTTCGAGCTGTTCCTCATACGTACGTCCCGCCTTGGCAGCGGCCGCACGAATGCGATTAGCGGTTTCCACTCGCGCGCTGTTGACCCGATTCGCCATGTAATTTCTAGGCAAACCCGCGCCGCTCGATTTTGCGGACACGTCCGCCTTGCCGTCGATCAAAGCTGCAACGGCGGTAGGATGCCGCTGTTCGACGGCCCACATCAATGCGGTCGTACCGCGAAGAGGTTCCTTCGCATTCACATCCGCACCTGAAGCAATGAGCAGGGTAATTGCTTCCGGGTTGCCGTTGCGCGCCGCGAGCATCAATATCGTTTCGCCTGCAGGACCTCTTTGCTTCGCGTCTGCTCCCGCTTTGAGGAGCCGGCTTATCATTTTCGAATTCCCATAAAGAGACGCCATATGCAGGGGCGTCACACCTTCACGGTTCCTGATATCGACCTTCGCGCCGGCATTGATCAATAGATCGACCGCCTCGAGGTCATCGCGATATACAGCCCAGTGCATGGCGCTTGCGCCGTCCACCTGAAGAGCATTCACATCGGCTTTTTGCTGCAGCAAGGAGCGAAGGGCGACCTTGTCTCCCTTCATCACCGCGTCTGCAACATCGCTGCGGCCTGCGGCGAAGGTTGAGCTCGCAGTCCAAAATAAGAGCAATCCAATAAAGGTTATATTGAGGGAGCGCATCGAGATATTCCTCCCAAAGATAATAAGAGAGCGAATCTACACGTCGTATCGAGCAAGAGTAACATATCACTTCGAATCACTTCCAACCGGGAAGGCGACCAGGCGACCAGGCGGCTGATGCGAGCGCACTTAGTACAAGGATGGCGAGAACGGTTGATCGCGTCGTGGTCGCGAGGGACGTTATGGTTCCGCGACACGGAAACCGCAACCGAAATCATGCCTGTTTCCGGCCTATTTCCAGCTGCTGATGGCTTTGCCTTGGAGTGACTCCGGGCCAAATTGAAACATCTCTATTCTGATCCCGCCTGGGCCGGTTGCATTCGCCACCATTGAATCGTCTCGTCCCGCCCTGGGTTCTTCAGTTGTTACTCCGCGTTGTTTCAGGGTGTCCACCGTTGCCCGGAGATCCTGAACATGCAGACCGAAGTGCGTGATACCTGGAGGGCGATTGGCATTGACAGGCTGCAATTCCACAAACGTGTCCCGGCTAACCTGGACGTACGACAATGTCGGTTGCCCTTTTTCATCACGAATCGTAAAGGCTTCGCGGAAACCCATCTTTTGAGTGTAGAAGGCCAAAGCCTCATCGAATCGCTCGACCGCGATCCCTACGTGATTCATATTGTTCACGCCACCGAGCCTATTGTTCTGAGCAACGGCTGACGCAACGCCAAAACCAAACAAGACTCCGATCACAAAACCGATTGAAGCACGCATGGAATTCTCCTTTTGCATCCGCGGTATCGCGGATGCCTTACTTAGATTTCTGTGAATCTGGAAGCGTGCAGTTCCCGCCTTGGCAGCGATTGTTTTCCTCGCAGACTTGCTCCAGCAAAGACCAAGTGGGATGAAGCTTCATTTGAAACGTCTGCGACCACGGTCGAGTGAAAATCTTTGGATCGTCGACGGTGATTTCATAGGAAACCGTCGTTGAGTCGATATGCTTCAACCGTTCGATCGTGTGCAGCGCGTCGCTATGCCATCCGTTGCTTGCGGAGAGGGTCCATTCCCGCAAGCCGATTGTATCGATCACTAGCGTATCGCCTTCCCATTTCGCAACCGCGTCGCCCATAAATGTTAGTTCGATATCCGGACCGTGAGGTTTACCGACGGGGATGACGCGAAAGAAGTGCATGTACTCATACAGGATGACGACCATTTCCGGGGTTTGCACGATCTGTTGAGCATATGGCGCAAGGGCCTCGCGCGGATGGCCGTCCGGCAGGCAGAGCTCGGTCGGATCATCATGACGTAGGTCGCCGGTAGGCTGCTGAAAAAACTTCGCTTCGGCGCCGGGCAGAAATGGAGCCATTCTGCTGCGATCGAAATTCGTTACGCGCGGAGTGTCGGTATCGTTCGGTCCGATAACGTGACTAAAAGCCGGCCCTGCCCAGACACCGGAGAAGTTCGGCTTGCCATCCGGCATGCGAGGAATACCAGGAACAGGAGATTGACCGGCTGCCAAACGCGCTGCCGCGACGAATAAAACGATAACTTTCTTCACGGACGTCATCTATGGTTTCTTTCCCGTGCTGGACGTCGCGTCAGCCGGATTCAAGGCCTGATCCTGTCCAATGAGCGCGTCACGACCGTCAGCGAATGTCACCACGTTTCCCGACGCGTTGTTCGAGCCGTCTTTGGCGCGATGGCCGGAGATCGTAAGCACTTCACCGAGCTTGAGGCTATTCTTAGTAATGCCCCGCCGCTGCAGCATGCCCGGAGGGGACGCGGAAAAACCCCAATTTGCCACGTTGCCCCGGTCGTCTTTTACATCCAGATAAATCCAGATGTGCGGGTTCGACCACTCCACTTTCGTAAGCACTCCCGACAGCTTCACAGGCTTAGTGGTGTCGAACTCAGCCGTGTAAGCGTGATGCCCAAAGGCCACAACAGGGACAAGCAGCAACGCCAGAGTAAAGAGCCTGTGCATGATGGCGCGATTATAGTCGCACGCAACGTGAGCGACAATGAACACCTACGCTATATCCAGTCTTGCCCAAGCATCGCTTGCGGATTTTTTTGCCTTGACGCGACCTGATCGAATCGAACATAAGTCCTTTTGTCTCCGGAATGACAGATTGAATACAGCCGAGGAGTACTTTGGATGAGCATTCGACGCACACTGTTTAACACCACGCTGTTAGTTTTGTTGATTGCGGCGATATCGCTTGGCGCCGCAATGGCCCAGCAGGGGAGAGGTGGACGTGGCGCTGCGGGCGCCGGACAGAATGCGCAGCAAAACAAACCGGCGGGACCACCAGCTGGTATCACACCGCTGCCGGTCGACCTGTTTACCAGCAAGAATTTCTATCTCGATCACCAGTACTGGCTGGACAAACGTTATTTCAGGTGTAACACACCTCGCGCTCTCACTGATATGGTCAGGGACCAGCGATTTGGCGCATGGGGCGATTGCAATGTTGATCGGGAAATCTCGAAGATTGTTAGTCCATATGCTTACAAGACAGCCGAGGAACATTACAATGCGCTGCTGGCCGAGGCGAAAAAGGCCGGTGGCCCCACGGTTCACACTCGACAGACACTGCCCAACTGGGACGGCCGCTATCGACGCCTTGATCCGCAAGAACAGTGGATCTGGGGCCGGAACCTTCAAACGGCAACGATGCTGTCGCTCCTGACGCCCGAGTACCAACGACGCATGGTGCAGCAGAACTACCATGAAGTCGTCAACAACTCACCTCAATGGATGGCCGCCTTCTGCTATCCCGAAGGGATGATGCGGTGGTGGGCGGAAGCTTCGCTCGGTGGAGACATCGAGATCACGATGACGCCTCATCAGGTGCAGTTTTTGTCCGGCATCGCCGACAACTTCCTACGCAGGGTTTTAGTGGGCCGCAAGCACGTGCAGCAGGTGCCGCAGTGGTTTGGCGAAACGATCGGATTCTGGAACGGCAATACGCTGGTGGCCTGGACTGCTAATGTTCAAGCCTGGACGCTGTCACACTCGATGTTTGAATACAGCAGCAATCTGGAAATCATCGAAGTCTTCAAGCCGAGTGCGGACGGCAAAGTCATCACCGTGGAAGCGACGTTCTATGATCCCGAGGCGTTCACGCGGCCTCTGCACACAGTCACTCCGTGGGAGTTTCGAACCGGGCTCGACGATCCCGAAGCGAGATTTACATTCGTCGAGTGCAGAGTCCAAAGCACGATCGTGAATGGACCGGACGGCAAGCCCACACAGCTGATTCCGGGCGATCCGGGATTCATCGATTACTTCGGCCGACCGTGGGCACAGAACTGGGAAGAGCATTTTGAAAAAGGATGGAAGAAACCTGCGCAGTGAAGCAGGACAGACTCGCATTTAATAAGGAGGACGCTGTGAGCAGAAATTGCATTATCACGCTAGTGGTCGGAATCATTTTGCTCAGCATCATTGCCACGCCGGCGCTGTCCCACCATTCGTTCGCGATGTACGACCAGTCGAAATCGAAAACGATGACTGGGAAATTGACCCGCTATATTCCAGGCGCGAATCACGTGCAGATGCTTTTCAATGTGATCGATAACGATGGAAAGGAAGTCATGGAGAGTGGCATGCCGCTTAAGTGGGGCGTCGAGATGGGATCCGCTGCCCAGATGTCTCGGCAGGGTGTTACGCCAAAAACATTTCCGGAAGGTACGATATTCACGGTTGCGGTTTACCCACTGCGGGATGGACGGAATTTCGGCGCGCTTGCAGGAATGCTGATCAAGTGCGGAACGGCCATGCCGAAAGGTGGCTGCACGAAGGAAACAGGGCAGTCGCTTATCGAGCGTAATTTCAACGCGCAGTAACTCGGGAGATGACAATGCTTCGAGCCGTCCTCGCCGCCGTTCTATTCCTCTCGGCCCAGATCGCCTTCGCGCATCATGGAGCAGGCACCTTCGATCTCAGCAAATCCGTTACGTTCAAAGCCGCAAAGTTGACGCGCATAGATCTCATCAATCCACATTCGTGGCTCTACTTTGATGTGACGGATAAGGATGGCCGTATCGAGCATCATCGCTGCGAGATGCGTTCTGTACATGTCCTGCGGCGCTCGGGGTGGACGAAGGATTTGTTTCCCATCGGCCAGCGAATCACCGTCGAGGCGTCGCCTGACCGTGCGGATCCTACGTCGTGCTATCTCCAAACGATCCTCTTCGAGAACGGAACTCGTATGGACCGGTACGGCCAATACGTGAAGGCGACAGAAGGTGGGATCAAGGAGGTTCGTGGGCCACTTGTCGCACCCAACACACAGCGCCCGCTGCGGCGTTCGACCGGCGAGCCGAACATCTCGGGCGAGTGGGCGCCGGAGCAGGTCGTCATGGTCGATCCGCGTGGAGTCGGCGGTGGGTTGGTGCCGCTCAGCAAGTTGAATGAATACAAAGCGGGCGAACGCGCTGCCGGCGCAGGCGGCGGTCGCAGGGGCGGTGGCCAGGCCACAGGACCTCGGCTCTACGGTGGCTCCGAGCTAACGGAGCTTGGACAGCAAGCGGCCACGAAATTTGCGCGGGAGGACAATCCGCGCTTCCGCTGCGAGACAACCAGCATCATCTTCGATTGGACGTTCGATGGTCCGGTCAACCGCATCACACAGAACAAGGACTCGATCCTTCTCGAATATGGGCAGTTCGGACTGAAGCGTACGATTTATATGAACGTGCCCAACCACCCCGTCAACATCAAGCCGAGCCGTACGGGCCATTCCATCGGTCGCTGGGAGGGAGATGTGTTGGTTGTCGACACGATCGGATTCTTGCCCGGCGTTTTGAATGCACCTGTGCAGAACAGTGACAAGCTCCATGTCGTCGAGCGGTTCTCACTCGACGCAAAAACGATGACACTGACACGCAGCTATACCGCGGAAGATGCGGTGTACCTGAAGGGCAAATACACGGGTTCGGATACAGTCAACGTCGCCGACGCGCCGTATGCTCCAGGCCGATGCCAGGAGCTGGGTTTTGTGGATTATTCGAAGCAAAGCCAGGGGAAAAAGTAGGAATTTCCAAATTGGCGACGGCCGATGGCGGACCGGAGATCTCAGCGACTGCCGGACTTCGTCACATCCCGCGCTGCGCTCGACAGCCCATCTTCCCAGCTGCTCCATCCGGAGTTCATGCCGTAGGGCGCTCGCTGTAAAACAGCTTCAATCTGACGGATTTTGCCTTTCTCTACCTTGAACATTTCGGCGAGCTGCCATGTCCACGGGTCGGGCGGACCGCCCGTCACGGTGCGTCCGTCCGGCGTTTGAAACGTGCGATCCGAACCAAGAGCATGGTCGAAAAAGGCAAAACTGAAGACGAGGCCTCGTTCCTGGTCGACTGCGACGAAGCGGCGATCACGAATCCGCCACACAAAGTGGATCAAGCCGGATTCAAACTGCTCTTTGCATCCCCAGTTCGCAGAATATGATCCTGCCGTCTTTGGATCCGGCCGCGCGTCTCCTTCGCGTACTGGAACATTGGTCGACAGCGAACCGTTCTCAATGCGATTGCAGTCATCAGTGAACGGATACACACCCTTGCCATCATTCTTTTCCATGCCCGAGAAGTACATATTCGCGATCTTGATTAGATCCTCGCGAGACATTCGCTCAGCAGGTGGAACCGTCTCGGCAAATAAGTGGTGAGGAGTCCCGAGACGCTCCATGTTCACGGCGGCGCCGGTAGGTGCGGCAGGCGGCTCACCTCTTCGGCCATTTGGCACAGTGCTGCGAATCAGTAACGTTTCGATCTCGGATATCTGACGGTTTTCGATTTTCAAACGGAGAGCCAACGCTGTAAGTATGCCTTCAGGGCCGCGTGCTTCCTCGCGCACTGTTCCGATGAATGCAACCTCTCCCGCCTCAGGATCTGCCACGAAGATTCTGTATTTACCTTTTCCTATGACCGTCTTCCAGTGCGCATCGCCGATTTCGAGCTTCACTCCGTTCTCTGTGAACTTAACGTTCCTTGCAAGCGGCAAAAGTTTCGGATTGTGCGCGATCACGGCGTCCAGATAACGGTCAACGAAATTTTCCAGACAAGCTCGATCGCAAGATCCCGAACCGCTCTGGGCTTTCACACCATCGCCGACGCCTCCGGCCAGGAGGATGAAGGTCGCAAGTGTCGTCAGAGATTTCCGCATTTGGTCCACCTTTTTGTAAAAGACGAAGCGCGATTGTATCATTCGCGCCATTAGCGGCTGTGGGAGACATTTGTGCAAAGAGTAAAATACCGCGCAACTTTCGGCGGGGAGGTAGGCAATGGTTAGCACGAGAACGAGGGCGTTGTCAGGAATCATCTGCGCGGTGCTGGTCTTGGCCGCGATTGTAGTCGGTCGCACCATCATGCGTGGACAAAGCGAGAGATGGTATCCGCCACGATGGGGCGCTAACGATCAACGCGGAGCGGCGAATCGGATCACACCAGAAAAAGTGCTGGAAGCAAAAAATCTAATCACGCGAGGAACCATTTACCAACTTGGCCGCACATACGAAACGGGAATGCCGATGTTTGGAACGCGGCATTACAGTTTGCGAATTCCACAAGCTTTCAAGATCCCGGGCTCGAACCAGCCTGTCTATCATGACGAGTTGGTGAGCGGTGAACTTGGCCAGATCGGTACGCAGTTCGACGGCCTTGGGCATCTCGGAATCGGTGATCTCTTCTACAACGGAAACAACCGGCTGGAGTTTGCGCAGCCCGAGGGGCTGACAAAGCTCGGGATCGAGAACGTCGGTCCTCTGGTTACTCGCGGCGTGCTGCTCGATGTGGCTCGATACAAGAATGTTTCGCAGCTGGAGCCGAGCTACGAAATTACGGCCGCGGACCTACGAGGCACTCTTCAGCGACAGAACATCGAAATCCGAGCGGGTGACGTTGTGTTGATCCATACCGGCTGGGGATCGCTTTGGATGAAAGACAATCCAAAATACATCCAGACGTGTCCTGGGATCGGCACTGGAGCCGCGCAGTTCCTTGCCGACAAGGAAGTGACCGTGGTCGGCGCCGACAATTGGGGTGTCGAGGTGTCTCCCAATCCGAATGCCTCGTTGGGCGCTCCCGTGCATCAGTTGCTGCTTGCGCGCAATGGGATCTACCTTCATGAGAATCTCAACACGTCAGATCTCGCGCGAGAGAACGTTTACGAATTCGCGTATATCTTTGTGCCGCTTCCGCTGAAAGGAGCAACAGGCTCTCCTGGAAATCCGATCGCGATTCGATAGGAAATCAGAACGACTGCTTTTTCAGGAAGTCCGAAACAAGCTGATTGAACTCGTCGGGTTTTTCCATCATCAAGAAATGCCCGGTGTTCGGGATCTCCACGTACTGCAGTTTCGGGTAATGCGTCTTCATGTAGTCGCGGTCCCCGAGCCTCGAATGGTCGGCGTAGATTCCAAGGACCGGCAAATTCGTCACATCATCTTTCCAGTTGGAACCATCAAACGTCGCCTTCATGGCGCCGAGAGCAGTTGCTTCAGGCGCCCCCAGCATCATTGAGAGAATATGCGTCTGCATCGCAGGAGTCGTAGAGGAGGAGAACATGCCCCGAACCATGTTTTCGCGCGCTTTCCGTCCTTCCGGACCTGCGAATTGTTGGGGATTAACGGGCGGAAGATTAGTTGGTGGAAAAACCAAACCGTCGACGAAAATCAGCGCGGCGGTGTGCTGCGGATATAAGCGGGCGTATTGGATCACCACCGGCGTTCCCATGCTGTGACCGGCAACGATGACTCGATCCGCTTTCACCTCGCTCCGAATCGCCTCTACGGCACGTGCGAACAGATCCATCGAAAATGTGCCGTCCTTAGGTGATCCGCTCTTTCCGTGTCCCGGCAGATCGAGCGTGACGACGCGATATCCTTTCGACAATGGCGCAACTTGAGCTTCCCACGTGGTTTCATCACAGGTCCAGCCGTGCACGAGAATAATGGTCTGCGGTCCTTTGCCATGCATCGAAAAGTGAAGCGGGATGCCATCAACAGTAGGCTCGGCGTTGAGCACGCCACAAACCGCAAGAATGCAAATCCACGCAAATAGAAAACGTTCTCGCTTCATGAAACCTCCGTACTCCTCGACTTTGCGGGAAGCATAGCCTTTTCGAATGGCATTGACCAGAGAACACGACACGTGAATTATTTTGGATCTCACTTATCGAACGTAGATGATTAGGACAAAAATCGTGCAGGAGTATGGGTGATGTATAGATGGATATTGCTGTCACTAGCGGCGATAGTTGCGGCTCAACAGGTCGGGACGAACAACACAAATACTGTGCTCAGAGGGACGATCGATATCCACGTTCACAGCGATCCTGACAGCCGGCCTCGGTCCATTGACGCGCTCGATGTGGCGAAGCTTGCGCGTTCGAAGGGCATGCGCGGAGTTGTCCTCAAGAACCACTACGATCCGACGGGTGGACTGGCATATCTGGTCCGGAAGGAAGTATCGGGGTTGGAAGTGTTCGGCGGAATCGACCTGAATCTCACCGTCGGTGGAATCAATCCCGCGGCTGTGGCACACATGGCCGAGGTCTCTGGAGGATGGGGACGGTTCGTATGGATGCCCACCTTCGACTCGGAAAATCAGGTGCGGTACTCGAAAGAGAATCGCCCATTTGTCCGTGTCTCTCGTAATGGTGAATTGCTCCCTGAAGTGAAAGAAGTGGTGGCGCTGATCGCGAAGCACAGACTGGTGCTGGCGACGGGTCATATTGCTCCTGAAGAAGCACTGTCACTGCTCGACGAGGCTCGGCGGCAACAAGTGCAGCACATGGTCGTCACGCACGCGATGAACGAACCCGTACTGATGACTATTCCGCAAATGCAACAGGCGGCCAAATACGGAGCATTCATTGAATTCGTGGGAGGCTCGCTTGCCACAGCTGATGCCGCTGCCAGAATGGACCGGTTTGCCGATGCGATTCGCAAAATCGGGCCGGAATCTTGCATCCTTTCATCTGATCTCGGTCAAAGAGGAAATGCGTTGCCGCCTGACGGCTTCGCTGCATTCATAAGTGCATTGCGGACGAGGGGGTTTTCGGAACAGGAAACGGATACGATGTCCAAACGGAACCCAGCGCGATTGCTTGGATTGGAGTAAAGGAGGTGCGGATGCTAAGTCGGCATTTAACGGTGATCGCAGGGGCACGAGTGAGATGAAGAATGGGCTGTCACGGCGTGAATGGATCAAATGCGGGTTTGCAGGATTAGCTTTGAGCGCCGGACACCAGGCGCTAAGTGCAGTACCTCAGTTTCGACCAGGCTTGTACAAGTTGCAAAGAATGTCGATCTTGTCCTCGTGAATGGAAAATTCGTGGACGGGCGCGGAGTTATCGGGTCGGCGCTCACGATCCAGAACGGCCGAATCGTTAATGTGGGAATTTGCTGGGAAGAACCGTTGATTCCCCTCCTCGTGAGGAGGGGAATACGCTTCCCTACAATTTCTCCATCGTCACAGTCATCGAG
>Ga0126379_10002303_pt1 | contig 12127 bp, 14 predicted proteins | sample PanSoiMetPlot_24_FD_92640 | JGI IMG/M metagenome (GOLD analysis project Ga0126379, IMG submission 92640) | Tropical forest soil microbial communities from Panama - MetaG Plot_24 | ecosystem: Environmental > Terrestrial > Soil > Tropical forest > Bulk soil | place: Panama | collected 2016-02-17
AGGACACTGACATGATTCTGGACATCGGTCCGCGCAGCGTCGAGCACGTGGTCTCGGTGCTGGCGCGGTCGAAGACGCTGGTGTGGAACGGCCCCTTCGGCGCGTTCGAGACGGAACCGTTCGATACTGGCACCATCGAGGTTGCTGAAGCCGCGGCCGAACTGACCGCGGCCGGCAAGCTGGTCTCGGTCGCCGGCGGCGGCGACACGGTTGCGGCGCTCAATGCGGCTGGCGTGGCCGACCGGCTGACCTATGTGTCCACTGCAGGCGGCGCTTTTTTGGAGTGGATGGAGGGCAAAGCCCTCCCCGGCGTCGAGGTCTTGAGAGTAAAATAGGCTCCATGAACCGAATTTTGTTCCGCCGGTTATGCGGATGGAACCACAGGAGAGTGCCATGAACCTCGCCGAACTGAACAAGGTCGCGACCGCCATGGTGGCCTCGGGCCGCGGCATTCTGGCAGCCGACGAATCCTCGGGGACGATCAAGAAGCGGTTCGACGCGATCGGTGTCGAGTCGACCGCCGACAACCGCCGCGACTATCGCGAGCTGCTCTTTCGCTCGACCGAGGCGATGCGGAACCACATTTCGGGCGTGATCTTTTATGACGAGACGATCCGCCAGAACGCCAAGGACGGCACGCCGCTCGTCCGGGTGATCGAGGCGGCGGGGTCGCTGCCCGGCATCAAGGTGGACAAGGGCACCAAGCCCCTGCCCTCCTGCCCCGGCGAGGTCGTCACCGAAGGGCTCGACGGCCTGCGCGAACGCCTCGCCGAATATCGCGGGCTTGGCGCCAAGTTTGCAAAATGGCGCGCCGTGATCGACATCGGCGCCGGCATCCCGACCTGGACCTGCGTCAAGGCCAATGCGCATGCGCTCGCGCGCTACGCGGCGCTCTGCCAAGCCGAGCAGATCGTGCCGATCGTCGAGCCCGAGGTGCTGATGGACGGCGATCACGACGTCGACGCCTGCTACGGGATCACCGAATGGGTGCTGCGCACGGTCTACAACGAGCTCTACGAGGCGCACGTGGCGCTCGAAGGCACCGTGCTCAAGCCCAACATGGTGATCGCCGGCAAGAAGGCGCAAAAGCGCGCCTCGGTGAAGGAAGTCGCCGAGAAGACCGTCAAGGTGCTGAAAGCCTGCGTGCCCGCCACTGTCGCCGGCATCGCGTTCCTGTCCGGCGGCCAGTCGGAGGAGGAGGCCACCGCCCATCTCGACGCTATCAACCGCATCGGCGGCCTGCCGTGGCCCGTCACCTTCTCGTACGGCCGCGCACTGCAGGCGGCGCCGCAGAAGGCCTGGTCGGGCAGGCCCGAGAATGTCGCCAATGCCCAGCACGCCTTCGCTCACCGCGCCCGCATGAACGGGCTGGCCGCCAAGGGCGAGTGGACCGCGGCGCTGGAAAAGGACCGCAAAGCGGCATAGTGCGTATTCCGGCGACAGCCCGGACGTGATCCGCGATCACCGGTTCGCCGGCAAGAACATGCGCCACGCAGGATGCCGGCACGCCGCCACTGCTCCGCCGGGCCTGCGCGGTCGGTTCACGGCTTGTTCAGCAGCGCGTCGCGTTGCTTGATCAGCCGATCGAGCTCTTCGCTCTGTTGCGCGATGCGGTCGGCATTGCGATCCTCGTTCTGGCCGCCCGATACGGCGGCAGCCTGTTCGATCAGCTGCCGAAGATTTTCACGTGCGATCGCGATGCGGGCGTCAATGTCTGAAAGGGACATGGGTCAGGTCTCGCTGTCATTGGCTCATCACACGGCGTCTAGCGCGCATATTCCGGCGAAAGCCTGCCCCGGACTTGATCCGGGGTGGGGACACCGGTTCGCCGACAAGAATATGCGCCACGCAACAAATTCCAGAGCGTCCGCTCGGCCCATCTTGATTTAAATCGGCAAAATCGTGCATGGACCGCCGTCCGCCGCGGCGGGATTACGGCACCAGATTCAGGAAACGTCATGGCCGAAAAGACGAGCAAAGGCGACTCCAGCCCCAAGAGCAGTCCCAAGAGCAACCCCGAGAGCAGCTCCAAGACCAGTCCAAAGACCAGCCCCAACAAGGCCGGCCCCAAGACCGAGAGCAAGACCAGCCCCAAGACCGAGAGCCCAAAGAGCGACGCTGCAGCGACCTCGTCCAAGGCCGAAAGCAGTGCCTCGAGCGATGCCGCGCCCGCGAACTACAGCCGCGGCGAAGGCCAGAAGCTGGTGACGCAGGCCTACCGCGACAATTGGCTCGCCATTTTCGGCAAGCCGGCCAGAAAAGCCTCGAAGAAGGCGCCGGAGAAACGGTCGGCAAAGCGCAAGCCCGCCGCCAAGGCAGGAAACAAGGAAGGAAACAAGGCAGGCAAAAAGACCACGGCAAAAAAGCCGAAGAGGAAGAGCAAGCGATAGCCGCGTTGTGTGTTGCCTGAATTGAGCGCAGCAAAACCCCACGGGGGGCGGCGCTTGCCGCGCCTCACTGCCTCAGCGAGCAACTCGCAGGTCGGGCCGCGCACATGCAAGGCGCACAAAAATCGCACGCCGCTGCTGTGCCGTGCCGGCTCACTCGAACGCGGTTTGGCGACGAGAACGGCGGCGTCCATTCCCCCGCGCAAGGCCTGACCGACACGTCGACCGGCGGGCTTGCCGGCGCCCGCAGATTCAGTTCGCCCTTTCCATCCTGGCGACCGCGGCCTGCAGGCGGTTGAGCCGATCGCGCACGATGATCTCGGCCTGCCGGTAGCACTGGCGCTCGTAGTCGAGCCTCTGCCGCTCGTCGATATTGGCGTCGCCTGGCGGGACCGCGCATTTGGGCGCCGGTTGCGGATCGAGCAGCGCGCGAATGGAGGGCGGAATCGACCGGACCGCTCGGGACTCGCTGGCGGACGCGGATCGCATCAGGGAGCCGCGTTCGGCGACGGGGCAGCAACCGAACAGCGCAGTCGCGCACGCCGCAATGCCGATGTTGCGAACCCAGGTGAGCGGACGCCTGCGGGCGTAACCGGCGTTTTCCAATCGCTCGACCGATGCCACGCGTACGCGACGCGAGTCTATTCGCGATGACATTGGTACTCCACCACTCTCACGCCCTACTGAAATGGTATTTGGCTCGCATTCCTTGATATTTCTTGAGGGCAGCGATGTATCGCGTACCGCGCCAATGCGTCCAACATTGGGTGGCGATCGCGCGAAATTGCGGCGCGGGGGGTGATTGAGTATCGCGCGGTATCGCGGGCTTGGACGACTCCCAAGTCGAATGATCACGATTATGCGATGTAAGTCATCCAGCATGCCGTGAGCACAGAACTCTTGCTCGCCGAGCCGATGCGCGCTTCTCCATAAGCGCACGGCGGATCGCCGTCCACGGATTGCGCAGGCGCGCTTGTTCGGGCTGATCTTGTCGAAAAGTCTGTCACCCGCTGGATCAAGTCCGGGGCGGGCACTTTCGCTAGGCGGGCGCCAGCGCCTTCACCTGCGCGTAGCTCAGCGCCCGCACGGCGCGTCCGTCGCCATAGATGAAACGCAGGCGGCGCCGACGCGTCACCAGCGCGGCCGGCAGCGGATCGTAGCGGAACGTCTCGCCGCCGAGATGCGGCATGACGCTGCCGACATCGGTGACGGCGTCGACCTCGACGCGCAGCAGCGCGAGCTTCGCGCCGTCAGAAGCGATCGCCGCGAACGGCACCTGGGCGAGACGCAGCAGGCTCGTCGGATCGGACGCGCTCGCAAACGCCTCGACGAAGGCGGTCTCGACCAGATCGAGATCGGGTTCAGGGTGCGCATCTTCGCCGGCATCAAGCGCGGGCGCGTCGAGATGCGCCCGCTGCCATTGTGCGACGCGCTGCGGACCGCGCGCCTGATTATGGCCGGGACCGAAGGCCGGTCGCCCCGAGACGCCGATCGCGCCCGCGCCGTTATCCTGGTCGTGGTGATGATGGTCGTGTCCGACATGCATGCGCGTTCTCCCGATCCTGTGGGTCAATACGCCACCGGCTTGTCGATGATCGCCTTGTGGGCGCCGAGCTTGCCGTGCGCGATCATCGAGCCGAGCGCTTCGACGACGACGCGCACGCCGAACAATGCGGTGATGTCCGAGGTGTCATAGGGCGGCGAGACCTCGACGACCTCGAGACCGCACAGACCCTGCGCCGCCACCAGGCCGAGCAGCTTCAGCGCCTCGCGCGGCAGGAAGCCGCCCGGCTCCGGCCAGCCGGTGCCGGGCACGAAGCCGCAATCCACCGAGTCGACATCGAACGAGATGTAGACGGCGTCGGCATCTTTCCAGGCAAGATCGAGCGCGATCTCGGCGGTCTTGTCGAGGCCGAGCTTCTCGATATCCGCGATGGTGAGCACGTTGGTGCCGCGCTTCCTGGCCTCCTGCACCCCGTAGCGCGGTACCTGCCAGCCGCCGATGCCGAGCTGCACGAGGTTGACGGCCGGCACGTTCGGGAGGTTCGTCGCCCAGTACCATGGCGTGGTGTGCATGCGCTCGTCGAGGTCCTTCTCCTGGATGTCGATGTGGCGGTCGAAATGCACGATGCCGATGCGCTTGGAGGTGCACTGCGCGATGCCGCGCACGCAGGGAAAGCCGATCGAGTGATCGCCGCCGAGCATCAGCGGCAGCGCACCCGAGGAGAAGACATGGCCAACCCCGCGCGAGATCTGATCGAAGCTTTTTTCGAGGTTGGCCGGAATCGTGAACACGTCGCCGGCGTCGCACAGCGTCATCTGCTCGCGCAGGTCGACCCCGAGCTCGTAGTTGTAGGGCGTGTAGAGCGCCGAAATGCGCCGGATGCCTTGCGGGCCGAAGCGCGTGCCGGGCCGATACGTTGTGCCGCTGTCGAACGGAACGCCGATCACGGCCGCGTCGTATTTGCCGACGTCGCGCACGTTCTCGACATAGGGCGCTTTGAGGAAGGTGTTGATGCCGGCGAAATGCGGCAGCTCGCCGCGCGCAAAGGTCGGAATGGTCTTGTCGGTGAGACATTCCGCTCCCGGCAGGCCCATGGTCAGCGCCCATTGCTGTTCCTTGCGCCAGCCGGCCTCCGACAGCTTCCCCTCGGCGTCGAGCGCCTTCCAGCCCTGCGTCGCCATACGGTCGAAATCGGGATGATGACGGCGCGCGGGCGCCGGCGCAGGAACCAACCCCGCCTTGCGCGAGCGGCGCGCGGCTCGATCAAGCATCATGCGGCTCCTCCATGTTGCCGGCTTGCGCTCCCGTTGGCGTTGACCGGGTTGCTGAAGCGCAACACCGGGACCGGCGTTTCGCGTGTGAGGTCGAGGTCGTAGGTCACCGCCGCGCCGAAGCGTCCCGGCGCCTGCGGATCGCGCCGCCAGCGATCGAGCGCGACGAGGCGGGTCGCGAGCCCGAACGCTTCCTTGATGTCGTGCGTGACCATGATCACGGTCATGCGATGCTGCTTCCACAGCGGCGTGATCAGCGCATGCATCTGCGCGCGGGTGCCGGGGTCGAGTGCGCCGAACGGCTCATCGAGCAGCAGCACGCGCGGCGCGCGGGCGAGCGCCTGGGCGATCGCGAGGCGCTGCTGCATGCCGCCGGACAGCGCGCTCGGATATTTGTCGCGGTGGACCGCAAGGCCGACGGCCTCGAGCAGCGCCTCGCTCTTCGCGATCGCCTCGCGCCGCGCGGCCCCGATGAGTCGCGCCAAAAACTTGCTCGCCGCGAACTCGAAGCCGACCAGTACATTGCCGAGCACCGTGAGATGGGGAAAGACCGAATAGCGCTGAAAGACGACGCCGCGGTCGGGCCCGGGCTCGGGCGGCAACGGCGCCCCGTCGAGCATGATTGCACCGCGCGTCGGCCGCTCCTGGCCGAGGATCAGGCGCAGGAACGTGCTCTTCCCGGCGCCCGAGGGTCCGACGACCGACAGGAACGATCCCGACGCAATTTCCAGGTTGATGCGCTCGAGCACGATCTGGTCGCCGTATTCGACCCAGACGTCGCGGAGCGAGATCGCGCTCATCAGCGCCGCTCCTCGACATAGGCCCACGGGAATCCACGGCGCGCCAGCGCAGAGAGCGCATAGTCGATAATGAAGGCAAGGAGCGTGATCCACGCCACGTAGGGTAGAATCACGTCCATCGCCAGATAGCGCCGCATCAGGAAGATGCGGTAGCCGAGCCCGACATCGGACGCGATTGCTTCGGCCGAGATCAGGAACAGAAATGCAGGTCCGAGCGAAAGCCGCAGCGCCTCGATCAGGCGCGGCATGATCTGCGGCAGTACCACCCGGATCGCGACCTGCCAGGTCGACGCGCCGAGCGACTGCGCCTTGACCATCTGCTCGCGCGGCAAGCTCGTGACCGCGAGCGCGAGATCGCGGATCAGAAAGGGCGTGACGCCGAACACGATCAGCACGACTTTCGACAATTCGCCGAGCCCGAAGACGATGAACAGAATAGGCAGGACCGCCATCGGCGGGACCATCGACAGCACGGCGATGAGCGTGCCGAACGTCGCCCCGACCGTCGGCACGAGTCCGATCGCGAGCCCGAAGCAAAGTCCAGCCACCGTCGCGACGCTGAGCCCGATGGCGAGGCGCTGCAGACTCGCCGCCGTATCGGTCCACAGCAGCAGGTCGCCGGTCCGCCGATCCGGCTCGGCCGCGAGCCTGCGCGCGGTCTGCGCCATCTCGGCGACCGGCGGCAGCAGTTTGTCGTCCGGATTTTCCGCGCGCCGCTCCGCCGAGCCCGCCGCGTAGAGAAGCGCGATGAGCACGAACGGAACGAGCGCAAGGAAGATGCGGCTCCCCCGCTGCGGAACGATGTTCATCACCCGGCGAATGAGTGAGGCCTCCGTTGCGGCGATCTCAGCGTGCTCCCGTCCCCGTTGCGGGAAGCGGGTGGGGGGATAGGAAAAACACCACGACCCCTCCCCGACCCTCCTCCGCAAGCGGGGAGGGAGAAGAGCCTCACAGTTTGTTGTCGGCCGCGAGCTTCATGTAGGTCGGATTGAAGCGCAACTTCACGTTCGTCTTCGCGCCGAGCACATTGCCGTTCGGCAGTTCGATGCCGACTGCGTCCTTCGATTTCACCTTCTCGCCGAGCAGATTGTGCTCGAAGCAGAAGGTGCGCACCAGATCCATGATCTTCGCCATCTCGGCACCGGTCATGAATCCGAGCGCGTCCTTCGGCGTGTAGAACATCCGGGTCGTCTTGAGCTGCGACTCGAAGCCGGCGAGGTCGGTGCCCGAGAGCTTGGCCATCGACTCGCGCGCCGCCTTGCCCTTGTCGCCCGGGTCCTTCATCAGCGCGATCGTCTCGTACCAGATGCCGACCAGTGCCCTGCCGAGATTGGGATTGTCCTTGAGCGTCTCGGTATTGACCGCCATCAGATCCTCGATCTCGCCCGGGATCTTGCTCGAGTCGAACACCTCGGTCACCCCGGGCTCCCCCTTCACCGCCATGAGCTGCGGATTCCAGGTCACCACCGCGGTCGAATCCTTCGATTTGAAGGCGGCGACGATGTCGGCGTCCGAGGTGTTCACGGTCTTGATGTCCGTCTCCTTGAGCTTGACGCTGCTCAGGCCGCGCGCCAGCAGGTAGTGGGAGACGGATAGTTCGACGATGTTGATCTTGCGGCCTTTGATGTCGGCGAGCGACTTGCCCTCCTTGAGCACGACGCCGTCATTGCCATTGGAGAAATCGCCCATGATGATCGCGGTGGTGTCGACGCCGCCGGCCGCCGGAATCGTCAGCGCGTCCATGTTCGTCAGGGTGACGCCATCGAACTTGCCGGCGGTATATTGATTGATCGACTCGACGTAGTCGTTGATCTGTGTGACGTTGATGGTGATGCCGTATTTGTCGGCCCATTTCTTCACGATGCCGGCGTCGACCGCGTAGGGCCACGGCATCCAGCCCACATAAATCGTCCACGCGATGTTGAAGTCCTTCTTGGCCGCCGCCGCTGCCGGCGAGCCCGAGCCGACGTTGAACGCGGCCGCAAGAAACGACACGGCCGCGAGCGCGGCGAGAAAACGTGTGCAGGCTTGGGTAGATCTCATGGCGCAATCCTCGCTGTCTGTCCGACGTGAATCGGGGCCGAGGATTGGCGAGAACCATCGACGCCAATCCTGGCGACCGAGGTCTCCCGGGCTTTTGTCCCGCCGTGCACCCGGACTTGTACGCCGCCCGGGCGGCAGCTCTCGGACCAGTCGCTCCAAGCGCGGAGCCGGAACCCTAGCCGCCAACTCGTACCTCAGGGTTGCAAGCGTCGTGCCACCGGAATCGTGCGCGATTACGCCGCGCCGTCCGGATCGGCTGCCCGTTCGGGCGGCAATCCGGCCTAACAATTGAGCGGGATTTCGAAAAATTGCGCGCAGATCCCAGGTGGCCGGAGCAGCCGGCCGGGTCCGATCGCCCCCTTTCCGCCGAATTGCAGACGCATCCGACGCCATGCCGCCCCGACCCGCCCCGCACAGCCGCGACCCGACCGCGAAGCCGCCAGCGGCGCGGCTCTATCTGGTCGCGCCCGCAGATGTCGCCGGCGCCGCGCTCGCCTCCGCGCTTGCCGCAGCCGACGTGGCGGCGGTGCTTCTCGCCTTGCCTGCGGCGGATGAGCGCACCTTGATCAATCGCGTCAAGGAGATCGCATCGCCGGTACAGCAGCACGACATCGCGCTGCTGCTCGATGGCCGCGCCGATCTGGTCGCGCGTGCGGGCGCCGACGGCGCCCACCTGACCGGCATCGACGCCGTCAAGGACGCACTCGGCGCGCTCAAGCCGGCGCGGATCCTCGGGGCGGGCGGCCTCGCGAGCCGGCATGACGCCATGGTGGCCGCCGAATCGGGGGCCGATTACGTGATGTTCGGCGAGCCCGATCGGGCCGGAAAAAGGCCGTCCTTCGAGGCGATCCAAGAGCGGGTTGCATGGTGGGTGGAAGTGTTCGAAATTCCTTGCGTCGCCTATGCGGCAAGCCTCGCGGAAGTCGGACTGCTCGGCGCAGCCGAATTCGTCGCACTCGGCCCCTTCGTGTTTTCCGATCCGCGTGGACCGGCGGCGGCCGTCGCCGAGGCGGCAGCGCGTCTCACGGCGGAGACTCTCGCATGAGGACCGGGCAGCTCGCGATCCCGCTTCTGATCCTGGTCGCGCTCGCGGCAGTCAGACCCGCTCACGCGCAGGCGCCGACGAATCCCAACACGGCCCCGCGACCGGTGAAGCCCTCGATGCGGCCGGCGCCGGCGCCGGCACCTGCCCCGCCCGTGGCATCCAAGCCAGGCGGGCCCGAGCCCGATCTCGCCTTCGGCGCTTTCCAGCGCGGCTACTATCTGACCGCCTTTCTCGAAGCGACCAAGCGCGTCAACGCGAAAAACGATCCGAAGTCGATGACCCTGCTCGGCGAGCTCTACGCCAACGGCCTCGGCGTGCCCAACAACGACGCCGAGGCTGCCAAATGGTACGGGCTCGCGGCCGAGCGCGGCGACCGCGAGGCCATGTTCGCGCTCGCAATGTTCAAGATCGGCGGCCGTGGCGGCCCGCGCGACCCCGCCGAGGCGACGCGCCTGCTCACCGCCGCCGCCAAGCTGGGGCACCCGGCCGCCGGCTATGATCTCGGCCTCCTCTATCTCGACGGACAGCAGGTTCCGCAGGACGCCAAGCACGCCGCCGAGCTCTTCCAGATGGCGGCACAGGTCGGCAACCCGGAGGCGCAATATGCGTTGGCGACCCTCTACAAGGACGGGCGCGGCGTGCCACAGGACGCCCGTGAGGCCGCGCGCCTGATGGGTCTGGCCGCACAGGCCGGCGTCATCGCGGCCGAAGTCGAATACGGGATCGCGCTGTTCAATGGCAGCGGCATCACCAAGGACGAGGCCCGTGCCGCGGCACTCTTCCGCAAGGCTGCGATGCAGGGCAACCCGATCGCGCAGAACCGGCTTGCGCGCATCCTCGCGGTCGGCGCCAGCGCGATGGCGCCGGACCCGGTGCAGGCGGTCAAATGGCATCTCATCGCCAAGGCGGGCGGCGCGGGCGACAGCTTCCTCGACGATTTCATGCAAAAGCAGAGTGCGGGAACGCGCGCTGCGGCCGAGAAGGCCGCCAAGCCCTGGCTCGACTACATCGCCCAGACGCGATCGTGACGCGGCGGGGTGGCGTCCTGCGGCGGTCCAGTGTAAGGACCCGACCGGCTTCCCTCGGTCACGGCCGGATTCGTCCGGCCATCCACGTCTCTGGCTGCCGCGGCGGATCGAACCGTGGATCCCCGACGCAAGACCGGGCATGACCAACCGCAAAGTCACCGCAATCGCCGCATGCTTCGCTCCGCCCTCCTCAACGTCATGATCGCCGCCGCCCGCAAGGCCGGGCGCGGTCTCAAGCGTGATTTCGGCGAGATCGAGCATCTCCAGGTCTCGCTCAAGGGACCGGCCAATTTTGTCTCCGCCGCCGATCACCGCGCCGAGGAAATCCTTCGCGCCGAACTCGCCAAGGCCCGGCCGGGCTACGGCTTCCTGGGCGAGGAGGGCGGCCGTCAGGAGGGATCCGACAAGACCCATTGCTGGATCGTCGATCCGCTCGACGGCACCACCAACTTCCTGCACGGCATCCCGCAATTCGCCATTTCGATCGCGCTCGAGCGCGAAGGCACCATCGTTGCAGGCCTCGTCTACAACCCGGCGAACGAGGAGCTTTTCGTTGGCGAGCGCGGCAAGGGCGCCTTTCTCAACGACCAGCGCTTGCGTGTGGCGGCGCGCCGCCGGCTTGCCGAGGCGGTCGTGGCCTGCGGCCTGCCGCATCTCGGCCGAGGCGACCTCGCGCAGTTTCGCCGGGAGTTTGCCGCCGTGCAGGAGAAGGTCGCGGGGCTACGACGTTTCGGCGCCGCCGCACTTGATCTCGCCTGGGTTGCGGCCGGCCGGCTCGACGCGTACTGGGAACGCAACCTGTCGCCCTGGGACATGGCGGCCGGGATCCTGCTGGTGCGGGAGGCGGGCGGCTTCGCGACCGACCTCGACGGCCGCGACGACATGTTCGGCAAGGCGGAGATTCTCGCCGGCAACGAGTTCATTCAGCGCGAGCTGCTGACGCTGATCAGGCGGGGTGCTGGTACCTGAACGCGGGCACTGGCCCACACAAGGCGGTGTGCCTTTCCTTTCGCCGCGGCTGTGCCATATTTCCGTGAGCGTTAGATCTGTCTCCGCCACAAGCCCGGAGCGGAAACCGGCCAGGAGCCGGCTTGCATAGCGGGCTGCATGCGTCGCAGCGGACCTTGACGTTGCGTCGAGACGAAAAGCGGAAGTCCTATCGTATTTCGAGGCGCAAGCCGCCCCCTGTGGACCGCGGAACGACCATGGCTCAGCCAGATCACGACATTGACCCCTTCAAGGTGAGTTCGCCGAGGATTTTCCTCGTCCGGATGGTGGTGTTCCTGATGCTGGGAGCACTGCTGATCGTCATTCTTTACCGACAGATCTGGGCTGCGTTCCTGGCCAATCCGGGACTCAACCTCCTGATCATCGGCGTGCTGTTCATCGGCATCGGCTTCGCCTTCCGCCAGGTGATCCGGCTCTTTCCGGAGGTCGCCTGGGTCAACAACTTCCGCCTCGCCGACCCCGGGCTCGCGATCGAGCGCTCGCCCACCCTGCTGGCGCCGATGGCCACCATCCTCGGCGACCGCGTCGGTCGCATGGCGATGTCGCCGCAGACCATGCGCGGCATCATGGATTCGATCGCCAACCGTCTCGACGAGGCGCGCGACATCTCGCGCTACATGACGGGCCTCCTGGTGTTCCTCGGCCTGCTCGGAACCTTCTGGGGACTGATCGAGACGGTCGGCTCGGTTCGCACCGTGATCGAGGGCCTCAAGGTGGGCGGCGACGCCGGGCAGATGTTCGACGCCCTCAAGGAGGGACTCGGGGCACCGCTCGGCGGCATGGGAATCTCATTCTCGTCCTCCCTGTTCGGCCTCGCCGGGTCGCTCATTCTCGGCTTCCTCGACCTGCAGACCGGCCAGGCGCAGAACCGTTTCTACACCGACCTCGAAGACTGGCTGGCGACCACGGTGCGCGAAATCGGCGTCGAGACCGGCGCGGGCGTGCCGGCCGGCGGCGGCAACCTGCACCGCGCGATCGAGGACCTGCGTACGACGCTCGCCGAGGGCGGGCGCGGCAAACAGTCCGTCAACGCGATCGCCA
>Ga0126379_10002304_pt1 | contig 12121 bp, 9 predicted proteins | sample PanSoiMetPlot_24_FD_92640 | JGI IMG/M metagenome (GOLD analysis project Ga0126379, IMG submission 92640) | Tropical forest soil microbial communities from Panama - MetaG Plot_24 | ecosystem: Environmental > Terrestrial > Soil > Tropical forest > Bulk soil | place: Panama | collected 2016-02-17
CCTGTGGGGGCTGGCCGGAACCCTCCTGGTTGCGGCCGGTTTCGGCGCCTGGCAGCTCCGGGCGAATTCGCCCCAGCTGATCGTGGACCGTGACCCGGGGGCGTTTTTCCAGTTCGCCTACTGGCTGGCCGAGCACGGATCGCTGCCGATCCCGGCCCAGCTCGCGGCGTTCGGTGGCAGCCATCCTGGCCTCACCTTCGGGAGCTTCGGCTTCGTCGGCCAGGGCGACGCGGTCGTGCCCGGGCTGCCGGCCGGCCTGCCCATCACGCTCGCGGCAGGACTGTGGACACATGGGCTGGCCGGCGGCGTGGCGCTCAGCCCGCTGCTCGGCGCGCTCGCGGTGCTCAGCGTGGGCGGGCTCACCGGCCGGCTGGCGGGCCCGCAGTGGGCCCCGGCGGGCGCCCTCCTGCTGGCCCTCACCCTGCCCGAGGCGTACACCAGCCGGTCGGCCTTCAGCCAGATAGTGGCGCAGGCCCTGTTGTTTGGCGGCCTGTGCCTGGTGGTGGACTCGCTCGCGCCCCGCCAGTCCCGCACGCTGGCCGCGCTCGGCGGGCTGGCGCTCGGCCTGACGGTGCTGGTGGAGATCGGCTCGCTGGTGAATCTGCTGCCCGTCATCTTGTTCCTGGGGGCACTGCTGGCCGTGCGCAGGCCACAGGCGCTGCCGTTCGCCGGGGGCCTGCTGGCCGGAACCGGTTACGGTCTGGTCGGCGGCTTCGTGCTCGCCGGGCCGATGATGGCAGCGCTGGCCCCGGAGCTTGGCCTGGTCGCGCTGGCCGCCGCCGCGTTCCTGGCGGCGACCGTGGTCGGCGGCGCCGTCGGGATGGTGAACCCGGTCCGGCGGAACGTGGCCCGGGCGTTCCGGGCCCGCCCGCTGCGCTGGCTGCCCGAGGCCGGGGCGGTGATCGTGGTGGCGGCCGCCGCCGGGCTGCTCATCCGTCCATACCTGCAGCGGGTTGAGGGCGGCGTGAACCCCTACATCGCCGTCCTGCAGCGGATATCGCAGCTGCCGGTGGACCCGCGGCGGCTGTACGCCGAGGACAGCCTGTACTGGGTGGTCTGGTACCTGGGGGTGCCTGCCCTGCTGCTGGGCGTGGCCGGGCTCGCCCTGCTCACGCGGCGGTGCCTGCGGGCGCTGATCACCTGGCAGGACCTCACCGGGATGGCCAGGGCCTGGGCGCTGCCCCTGATGATCATCGGCTGGGGCGCGGTCGCGATGCTGTGGCTGCCGCACACCGTGCCCGACCAGCCGTGGGCGAGCCGGCAGCTCGTTCCGGTGCTGCTTCCCGGCCTGATCGTGGCCGCGATCTGGGTCTGTGCCCTGCTGGCGGTGCGGGCCAGGGAACGGGGCGCCGGGATGGTGGCGATATCGGCCGCCGTCGCCTGTTTCGTGGCCGCGCTGGCGGTGCCGTCCGTGGTGACCACGTTCGGGGTCGGGGCGAGGCAGATCAGCCCGCCCGCGCCCTACCCGGCCAGCGCCGCCCCGGCGTTCCAGCGGACGGGCATCGGCCAGCTCGCTGCCATCACCAACCTGTGCGGGGCCATACCTGGCGATTCGCCGGTGCTGATCCTTGACCATGTGGCGGCCCGGCGGTTCACCCAGGTGATCCGCGGCATGTGCGGCACCCCGGCCGGGGTCATGGCGGAAGCCACACCGGCCCAGGTGCGGGCGGTCGTGGGCCAGATCATGCGGACGGGGCACCAGGCGGTGCTGCTCGCCACCCGCCCGGCCGAGCTCACCCCCTACGGGGGGACGCCTCGCCAGGTAGTCGACCTGACGACGATCGAGGACGCCCATGTGCTGACCCAGCCACCGGCGTCGGGCTGGCCCGCGCGTTATGTCTTGTGGATGTCAGGGGCGGGAGCGGCAGGCGCGGCGGGTGGCCTGGCGGGCGGAACATGATCCTCCGGCTGGGCCGATCCCGGCCGGGCGCGGGCCGGGCGTGATTTGCCTCCGGGATGTGCGGGCCCTAAAGTAAAGAGACACCGACGCGGGGTGGAGCAGTTCGGTAGCTCGCTGGGCTCATAACCCAGAGGTCGCGGGTTCAAATCCCGCCCCCGCTACCAGTAAGTGCAGGTCAGGGGCCTGATCGCCAGGAGGCGGTCAGGCCTTCTTGATCGTTTGTCCGCGGTTCGTCCGCGAGATCTTGCCTCCGAGCACGGCACGTCCTGGCCGGGGCTGGCAAGCATCGGCATCGCTGCCTGGGGTTCGGCGCGGTGTTGTGGGCTCACGGGTACCGGCCGCAGAATGCTGGTGACAGCTCGGGCAACACCATCGCGTGACCGGTTGTGCCGTCCCGTTCCTGACCCCGGCACCCGGTGGGGCAATGGCCTGCGGGAATTGCAGGTCTCCGCCAGCTGGGCCGTTACGCGATCACGATCACGGGGTAATGAGCGTGCCGCTCCAGGGCCTGCGGCACCGAGCCGAGGACGTGGTGGTATCCGTGCTCGGATCGCCCGACGACGATGACCACCGAGGCGTCCGGGCCGTGCTGGCGGCGCAGGTCGTCCGCCGCTGCGATCAGCTGGCCGGCGATCACGCCGTCGCGGCGCTGGAAGTGCCAGTGCTGCGCGGCGCCCCTCAGGAGGGTGGCCTGCAGGCGGGCGCGGACCTCGTCGGACAGCTCGCGGGTCGCGTCGTCGAACCCTTGACGCACCTCGGCGAAGGCACGGCCGCTCACGTCGCCAGCGGTGATGAGGGCCGAAAGGTGCGCGACGTAGACGATCTCCATGCCGCCGGGCCGGTCGTTCAGGAGCCGGGCGGCCGCGTCGAGGGCGCGCAGCGCCGAGGCTGACCCGTCGAAGCCGACGACCGCGTACACCCGGGAGTCCGATGGCCCGGTGAGGGTGCCCGCGGTCAGCTCTGGGTTGATGGTGAGCGTGCTCATGATTAGCTCCTTCACCCAAATACCGCCAGATAGAGTTGGCAAGTACAACTCTAAGACTTAGAGTTGTACTTTGCAACCTGGATGAGGGGACATGACCCGCGAAGCTGCCCTCGAGGACCTGTACCACGGCCTCACGACCATGGCCCGGCGGGCCCGTGATGTGAGCGATGACCTCCACCCGGGCTTGTCGCTTGTCGCCTACACATTGCTGGCCGAGATCTACCTCACGCCGGGGGTGCGTGCGGCCGACCTGTGCGCGCACTTCGGCCTGGACAAGTCCACCGTGTCCCGGCAGCTCGAGCAGCTGATCTCGGCCGGGCTGCTGCGCCGTGAGGGCGAGCGGCCGGGGCGCCGGGGCAGCGTGCTGGCCCTCACCCCGGCCGGGCAGCAGCATCTGGCATCCGCCGCGCAGGCCGTCCGGGATCGGCTGGCCGAGCGGCTGACCGGCTGGGACGACGGCGACATCGCCACATTCGCGCGGCTGGTCACCCGGTTCAACCAGAGCCGGGGGGGACCGGGTGTGGCGGCTAGCCGGCCAGCGCCATGAGGATCACCAGGATGGGCTCGGCCGCAAGACAGGGCTTTGAGCGCTTCCGACAGAGCCCTCGCGCTAGGCGGTAGGCACCGCCCCAGCGCGCAAGCAGCCGCCGCTCTGCGCGGCGAAATGCGCATGATGACACCGTCTGCCATGCACGCAGATCAGGGTAATCGGCGCTGCGGCCAACTGCGTCCCCTTGTCAGCCCGGGGGTGTATCCCCGGTGCTTGCTAGCCGAGATGCCTGCTAGCTGTAAAGACCCACGCCACTGGGCGCCTTGACCAGCCGCGGAGCACCACTGGTCACCGCCGTCTGTTACCGCTAGCAGGCAGCGGGGATTCCCCTTAGCCGGGCTACAGCTTGGGTGCTCGCAGCGATGTCACTAAGCCGTGAGAGGTGCATCGTCGGTGTCATGCCGGCTCGCCGGCTTGGCCCACAGGCAACGTGCGCCCGGCACGCGGCCGGCATCGAGCGAGGCTCAAGAAGAGGAACCATGATCAAGCTTGTCGCCCGGGTGGCGGCCTTTGCGCGCTACCCGCTGTGTACCTTCACGGGTGACAGCCGCCCCAGCGCCACCAGCGGCCACGGCATGCGGGCGTTCGGCGCTAGCTGGCACGCGCTCACCGCCACCGGCAACAAGGTAACCGGTGGCTAGGACCAGCGCCTCCGGCGCGGCCACCCTCATCCGCCGCCACCGGCCTGCTCGTGACGGTCCGGGCGCGCCGCGGGAAGGGCTTGCCCGGCATATGACTATGGAGGCCGCCGGCAACAGCAGCGCACCCGAGTCGGCCTCGTCCCCGCCCGGGCCGGATCGCGGTGGCCGCCTGGCGGGTGCCTGGAGGATGGTCAGCCGGGCGTTCAGGGCCGGGCGGAACCGCCTGGAGCCCACCGTTGCGGGCCGGGTCTGGAAGGAGCTGAGCGAGCTTGGGTTCATGACCCGCTCACTGGAGTTCGCAGCCGTGTTCACCCTCGGCTTCATCCCGTTCTTGATGGTCCTTTCGCTCGCGCTCGGCTCCGGTCTAGCCCGCGCCATCGTGATCCGGGGCGGGTTTAGCGCCAAGGCGGCCCATGACGTAGCCGTGCTGTTCACCCATGGCCGGACGGCACCCACAGGCCTGCCGGTACTTGGCCTCGTTTTGGCGGTTATCGGCGGCGCTGCCATCTCCCAGATCCTCCAAACTTGGTACACGAAAATCTTCCGCACGAAGATCCACCGCTGGAAGGCCATGGCGCGCCGGGCTGAATGGCTGGTGGGCGTTTCCGGCTTCGTGGTGCTGCAGGTCGTCATCGGCCGCAGGGTCCAGCCCTTGGGCGGGCTCATCGCTGCGGCCGGTGCGCAATTCCTGCTGGCCGTTGTTTTCTGGTGGTGGAGCCTGCACTGCCTGCTGTCTGGGCAGGTCCCCTGGCGGCGGCTCTTTGCTGCCGGGCTGGCCACCGCCGTCTGCTACGCCGGTCTCGGCGTCTACATCGTCTACGTCATGTCCTCATCGATTGTCGCGAATGAAACGATGTTCGGCCCCATCGGTGCCGTGTTCACACTCGTCACCGCCGAGATCGGGCTGGCGGTCGCCTTGCAACTGGGTGCCGTCATCGGAGCCGTCATCGGACGAGGTGAAGACCCCGACGGCCACCGTCCAGACTGATCCCGGATCACGACCAGAGGGACGACATGACCGCACAAATCGGCACGTCCGCGGATGTTCTGGTGATCTTCGGCATCACCGGAGATCTGGCGAAGAAGATGACCTTCCAGGCCCTGTACCGCCTGGAGCGCCGCCGAATGCTTCCGGGCCCGGTCGTCGGCGTGGCCCGCGACAAGTGGTCGGCCGCGACCCTGCGAGATCACGCCCGCCGCGCCATTGCGGACACCGGCGAGATGATCGACGAACAGGTGTTCCGGCGCCTCGCGGAGCGCCTGTCGATGGTCTCGGGTGATTTCGGGGACCTGGAGATCTATGGCCGCGTCGCCAGGGCCATCGAGGGGTGGCGCAGCCCGGTCTTTTACCTTGAGATCCCGCCGTCGCTGTTCGGCCGCGTGGTTGAGGGCCTGGCCGGCGCCGGCCTGGTCAGGCAGGCCCGGATCGTGGTGGAAAAGCCCTTCGGCCACGACCTGGCATCAGCCCAGGCCCTGAACGCCGAGCTCCACAAGTTTCTCAAGGAACGGCAGATCTACCGGATCGACCACTTCCTCGGCAAGGAACCGGCCATGGACATCTTGTTCCTCCGGTTCACCAACGCCATCTTCGAACCGCTCTGGAACCGCGACCACATACAGTCCGTGCAGATCACCATGGGCGAAGATTTCGGCGTCAAGGACCGGGGGAGTTTCTATGACCCAGTCGGGGCGCTGCGTGACGTCGTGCAGAACCACCTGCTGCAGCTCGTCGGTTTGATCGCCTCCGAGCCCCCGGGCACGGCCGACGCTAACGGGCTGCACGACAAGCAGGTGGAGGTGTTCAGATCCATCCCGCCAGCGGACGTGAGGCACTACGTGCGCGGGCAGTACGACGGGTACCTATCGGTCCCCGGGGTAAGCCCCGGCTCGCAAACCGAGACCTTTGCCGCGCTACGGCTCGAGATCGACAACCGGCGCTGGTCGGGTGTCCCATTCTTCATCCGTGCCGGCAAGGCGCTCGCGGCGCAGGCGACCGAGGTAAGAATAATCTTCAAGTTCCCGCCACATCTGGCGTTCGCGCAGCACCCACCTCATGCCGACGAGTTCATCCTGCGGATCGATTCCCCATCCCGGAGCCAACCTGACGGTGCAGGCCATGAAGCCCGGTGCCGCTTTGACAGGGACCGTCGATCTCTCGCTGCTCTTCCCCGAGGAACTCGGGGAAGAGCCGGAGCCCTACGAGCGGCTACTCGGTGACGCCCTGCGGGGGGACGCCACGCTCTTCACCAGAGAGGACGGCGTGGAGCAGACGTGGCGCATCGTGCAGCCCCTGCTTGACGCGCCACCGCCGGTGCAGCCCTATACCCCGGAGTCCTGGGGGCCGTCCGGTGCAGAAACATTGCTGGCCGGGTATCCGGGTTGGCGCCGCCCCTGGCTATATCCGCACGTGGCGCGCTGAAGCCCGGCACCACGCGATTAAAGGTGATGTGAGTGATAGCCAGTGGCTGATGCAAGGTAGGCGCGGGAAACCAGGCATTTATGCACCGATTGCTTCGGGAAAAGGCAGCCTGACTTCGCCGTGGCCCCGAATTGGCGGCGCGGGGCTTGGCGTGCCAGCTGGCAGGCCCGACGCTAATACTGCGTCAAGCGCGGCGGCCGGTGCGCACTGAACTCTCGGCCAGCGGGCCCGCAGTGTTGCCACGACATTGCCTGGCAGTAGGGATGTCTTTGCCATGCATGGGCGGTGCGGCGAGGGCACAGACTTACGGGATTGCTGCTAGCAGCAATGTGCGGAACGCTATTTTGCGGGGATGCTGTTGGTGTGGCGTTCACCGTCCTGATTGTGGATGACGACCCGTTGTTTCTTGAGGCTGCGTGCGTTCTGCTGGAACGAGAGGGCCTGCGTGTGGTCGGCGGCGCCGCTACCTCCGCTGAGGCAGTGCGACGAGCAGAAGAGCTGCGGCCGGAGGTCGTGCTGGTGGACATCAGGCTGGGCGGTGAGAGCGGATTCGACCTTGCCCGGCGCCTGACCGGACAACGGGATGGTGGCGGGCCGGTGGTGATCTTGATATCGACCCATGCGGAGGCAGACTTCGCGGATCGGATCGCCGAGAGCCCCGCCGCTGGCTTCGTGCCGAAGCAGAAGCTGTCGGGGCGTGCGATCCGGCGGATCGTCGATGGCCGGACGCCCGGAGGCCCGCCCGCCGCCGGCCGTTAAGATCCTCACTCGGGCGGCCATCGCACGAGACGGCTGCCGCTAGGGGGTACCGAGTGGTGGCGTAGGTTCGGCGCCCGGACCGGCCGGGAGCTGGACATGCAGGGTGGTCCCGCGGCCGCGCGGGCTGAGGAGCGAGATTGTCCCGCCGAGGGCTTCGACCCGGTCCTTGAGCCCGATGATCCCGGAGCCGCGGCGGGGGTCGGCGCCGCCGATGCCGTCGTCATGAATCCAGAGGGTGAGGGCGCCGTCGTGGCCGTCCGCCCGGACGTCGACGACCGACGCCTGCGCGTGTTTTGCGGCGTTGGTGAGCGCCTCGGACGCGACGTAATAGGCGGCCACCTCGAGGTGCTCCCCGGGCCGCGCACCGAGATTCAGGTCGAGCTTGACCGGCACCGCGGAGCGGCGGGCGAGAGCTTTGAGTGCCGGGCCGAGCCCGGCTTCGGACAAGATGGCCGGGTGGATGCCGCGCGAGATCTCCCGCAGCTCATCCAGCGAGGTACCCAGACCATCAGCCAGCAGCGACAGCTCGCGCTGGATATCGTCCGCGGGGCGGGGTGTCATCGTCTCGATGGTGCGGGCCTTCAGTCCGAGCGAGACGAGGCGCGACTGGATACCGTCGTGCAGGTCACGTTCTAGCCGCCGCCGCGTCTCGTCCGCCGCGGCGACGATCCGGGCGCGCGAGGCGGCCAGCTCGGCCCGGCTCTGGGTGTTCGCGATGGCGGTTCCCAGAAGCTCGGTGAACTCGGCGAGCCGGTCCTCCGCGTGGTCAGGGATAGACCCATCGGTTGACGCGATCGTCACCAATCCCCAGACAGCGCCGTCGACGACGATCGGGGCGGCGGCAACGCTGTAGAGCCCCATCTCGCGCGCTTTGGCGGCGAACACGCCCCGCTGGTCCGAATAGTCCTCCGTCCGTCCCGCGTGGCCCGTCTGCCGTACTTGTGCGGCGAGCCCGGAGGGGTGGACCGGCCAGCTCGTGCCCGGCTGGAACGGATGCGGCCGGTCGCTCCAAGCGGCCACCATCGTCGCCGTCTCGCCGTCCTCCTCGAAACGCTGAACAGCGGCTACGGGCAGGTGCATCACCTCAGAAACCTCACGCGCGACGGCGGCAAAGACCTCTCCCGTCGCTCCTCCCTGGGCCACGAGTGTGGCCACTCGTCGCAGCGCCGCTTGTTCCTCGGCCAGCCGCTCGATCTCGGCTCGCGCGTCGCTGTTCGCGATCGCCGTGGCCACCAGGTCGGTGAAGGCGGCCAGGCGGTCGAGGGTATCGGCGGGCAGTGGCGGGTGATCGTGGCTTATCCCCAGTTCAACCGAGCCCCAGGTGTGGCCGTTGACGATGACCGGGACTCCGGCTGCTGCGGTGACACCGAGGTCGCGGGCTAGGCCCGTAAGGGCGCTCTCGACCTGCGAGTAGTCGTCGATTCTGAGGGGCCGGCCCGTCCGTTGCAGCGATGCGGCAACGCTCGGGTCGTCGGCCGGGAAGGTCCAGCGGCCGCCGACGCCGGGGGTCTTCTCGCCCGCTCCGGCGATCATCGTTGCAACGCCTTCGGTCTCGTAGTGGAAGAGCGCGACAAGCGGAACGCCGAACAGCCCGGCGACCTCGGCGGCGACCGCCGTGACGACCTCGCCCGGCGGGACCGCTTCGGCGACGAGCGTCGCGACACGGCGGAGGGCCGCCTGGTCGGCGGCGACCTGTTCCAGCTCTTGGCGCGCCTCGGCGTTCGCGATGGCCGTGGCGACCAGCTCCGTGAACGCTCCGAGACGGAACTCCGTTCCGGCCGGCAGCGGCTCCGGCCGCGCCGAGCCGACGGCCATCACCCCCCACAGCCGTCCCTCGACCACAATCGGAGTCCCGACCGCCCCGCGAACCCCCACCAAGCGGGCGTGCCCGGCCGCTGGGCCAGGGGCATTGGCGTAATCGTCGATGCGGACTGGCTGTTGCGTATGCCAGACCCGGACGATGATGTTGTCCCCTTCCAACGGGACCCGCGTGCCGACCGGGAGCTGCGCCGCCAGCTGGCCCCAGGTCCCGACCGCCGTCGCCGTGCCATCCTCCCCGTAAACGAGAAGGTGCGCGGTATCGAGGTGAAGGAGCTTGCCGGCTTCTTCGGTCACGGCCGCGAAGACCTCCGGCGGCGAGGGATGGCGGGCGACCAGCGTCGCCACCCGGCGGAGCGCCGCCTGCTCGTCGGCCAGAACGCCCCGTGCCTCCTCCGAGCCCCTCGCATGGCGCAACACAGCGACGCCCGCGACCAGGGCGAGTGCGATCTCCAGCCCCAGCCGCCTGCGCGGCGAGGAGACCACCGCGCGCAGCTGCCCGCGAAGTCGGCTTGTGGCGCACGAAGGCCGGCGATAGGCGGCCGCCATGGATCGAGACTGCCATCGCCCGCCGCAGCGTGCAACGACGCGGCCAGCTGTTCCGTGACCGGGCACACCCCCGCGCAGGCACCCCTCGCGGAGCCCACTGTCATGCGCAAGCCACCATGGCGGCCCGGCCGGGGCTGGCCGATAATGCAAGCCATGACGAGCAGCGCCAAGGCGGCCCGGCCCCGGTGGCACCGGTGACGCCCCCGCCATGACCGGGCCGCGGGTGGTTCTGGGCGAGGACGATGTCCTGCTCAGGGAGGGCTTGGCCAGCCTGCTCGAGCGCTCCGGCTTCGAGGTAGTGGGACAGGCCGGCGACGGCCCGCGGCTGCTCGCGGTGGTCCGCGAGGCCGCACCCGACCTGGTGGTGGCCGACATCCGGATGCCGCCCAGCCACACCACGGAGGGGCTGGAGGCGGCCCGGGTCATCCGCCAGGAGCGGCCCGGCACCGCCATCCTGGTCCTGTCCTCCTACGCCGAGGTCGAGCACGCGCTGGAGCTGCTGGCCAGCGGGCGCGGGATCGGCTACCTGCTCAAGAGCCGCGTCACCGACGTGACGGAGTTCCTCGACACGCTCGAACGGGTCGCCAAGGGCGGCTCGGTCGTGGACCCGGCGCTGGTGCAAGAGCTGGTGAACACCCGCCGCCGCGACGATCCGCTCGCCGTGCTCAGTGCGCGGGAACACGAGGTGCTCGTTCTGATGGCCGAGGGACGCTCCAACGTCGGCATCGCCCGGCGGCTGTGGGTCACCGAAGGCACCGTCCAAAAGCACGTCCGCGCCATCCTCACCAAGCTGAACCTGCCCGAGGCCGAGGACGACCACCGCCGCGTCCTCGCCGTGATCACCTTCCTCCAGGCCCACTGAGCGCAGACGGCGCGCTATGCCGGAGTCAGCGCGCTCGCTAGCCCAACAATCGCGTTTCGGTAGCCCACTGCCATCGCAGCCAGCGGCCATTTGGCTTCCCCGTCAGCCCAGGGGTGCATCCTCGGTGCCTGGTAGCCGAGATGGCGGCTAGCTGTAAAGACTCCGCAATGGGGCGCCTTGACCAGCCGCGGGCACCACTCCTCACCACCGTCTGTTACCGCTAGCAGGCAGCGGGGATTCCCCTTAGCCGGGCAGCAGCTTGGGTGCTCGCAGCGATGCCACAAAGCCGTCAGCGGTGAATCGTCGGTGTCATGCCGGCTCGTCGGCCTGGTCCACAGGCAACGTGCGCCGGCACACCGGATAAGGAGGCCCGACGCTGATGACTGAAATTCACGAACGCCTCCGCCGCCTGCTGGCGCGGACGGCGCGGGCCGCGAAGCAGCCCCGCAGCCACTATCTGATCGCCGGTCTGGCCGTGGCCGGATTGTGGCTGCTCAACGGGGACAAGTCGCTGCTGTATCACGCCGTGCAGATGCTGATCGTGATGAGCGTGCTGACCGGGCTCCAGATCGTGATCGACCGTCACCGCGGCGGGACACCCCCCTACATCCGCCTCATCAGCGCCAAACTCGTGCTGGTCGCCGTGGCCGTCGGCGCGGGATGGCTGCTGGCCCCGGTGACATCCGGGTCCAACACCATCGTCGCCGCTGGCCTGGTCGTCCTGATCACGGCGGCCGGGCCGCCGCTGGACCGCCTCGCCGCCCGCCGGGCCAAGGCCAGGGCTGCCGCCCGGCCTGACCGGGCCCACCGCTCCTCTGGCCCACGTGCCCGGCCGCCCAAGGCGGTCTCAACGAGAAAGGACTGATTCACATGAGTGACAAGCCGCTGCTGATATCGGCGGGCCAGCTGGTGGACGGACGCGGGGGAGCCCCGGTCGCCGACGCGGGCGTCCTGGTGGACGCCACCGGGATGATCTCCTGGGCCGGATCGATGGCCCAGGTCCCGCACCTGCCCGACCAATGCCAGCGGGTGGCGCTGCCGGGCACGCTGTTGCCGGGCTTCATCGACACCCACGTGCATTTCGCCGTGCCCGGCGGCGGCCTGCAGGTCGGCAAGATGCTCCTGCAGCCGCCGCCGGTGCGCGTGCTGCAGATCGCCGCCAGCATGCGCGCCACCCTGGACGCGGGCGTCACCACCGTCCGGGACCTGGGTTTCCTCGGCCCGAACCTGGCCATGCTGGCCAGCACCGGGGCCACCCCTGCGCCGAGGCTGCTGAACGCCATCGCGATGCTGTCCCCGACCGGCGGCCACGCCGACTTCCCGCATCCGGCCGGTGCCGACCTGGCCGGCCGGTTGCGGCTGCTGGATCTGACGATGTCGGTGGCCGATGGCCCCGACGAGGTCACCAAGCACACCCGGCAGCTGATGCTCGACGGCGCCCAGGTGATCAAGGTCGCGGCGACCGGCGGCGTCTCGACCCCCGCCGACGGGCCAGACGATGTGGGGTTCTCAGTGGCTGAGCTGCGCGCGGTGGTGGAGATGGCATCCACCCGGGGCAGGCACGTCGCCGCCCACGCAATCGGCACCCAGGGCATCGCCAACGCCGTCGAGGCCGGGGTCCACAGCGTCGAGCACGGC
>Ga0126379_10002305_pt1 | contig 12116 bp, 10 predicted proteins | sample PanSoiMetPlot_24_FD_92640 | JGI IMG/M metagenome (GOLD analysis project Ga0126379, IMG submission 92640) | Tropical forest soil microbial communities from Panama - MetaG Plot_24 | ecosystem: Environmental > Terrestrial > Soil > Tropical forest > Bulk soil | place: Panama | collected 2016-02-17
AGAAAGTATTATTGGCCGGAGTTGAGGAAGGGTGGCGCGGTTGTCATCGCCCTGACGAGCATGGGAATCGCGAAGTCTAGAGCGCATCTGGCGGAGTTGTCGGAATGGACGTCGGTGCATCTTCGGCAAGCGCGCCAGGCCTTAGCGAGCGACAAGCAGAAAATGGAGAAAGTTGTTGCCGCGAGAAAGGCAGATTTGGAGGCTGGGTATGCGGCTGCGATGGTGGCGACGAACCGATGGCTTCAAAAAGTCGGAGCGCAGATTCGCATACCATTGAAATATGGCACGAGATCAATTCAGCGAGCGGGCTATAAGGTCGCAAACGCTGGTCGAGAAATTGCGAGCAAACCCCGGAGGATTCGGGAGGCGCGTAAGGCGCGCGAGAATGATCTGCTGAATTTGATTGCAACGTCTCTCGACGCGATCGTCGTGACGGATGATGAACACCGTTTTGTTGCGGCCAATACGAATGCGCTGCAGTTATTCGGAGTGTCATACGCGAACATAAGGAATTTCACGTTGGACAGTTTTATTGCCAATGGTCAGGTCGCTGGTTTCAACGGGCACGGTGCTTCGAAGAAGGGCAATTGCAAGATCCGGCGGCTGGACGGAAATGTGCGGCTGGCGGAATACGAGATTGCGGCTAATTATGTTCCTTTCCGGCATCTGTGCATTTTCCGGAGCGTAAGGACACTCGGCTAAGATTCAGTCTGGGATTTTCTTGCTCATTCGGGGCTAACTCTCGATATGTCGCATACTCGGAGATGTGAAGTCGTGCTTCACATTAACGGGAACGGCGTTTACCGTGAGAGGAAGGCACATGAGCCCTTTGCAATTTCGTTCTGCCGATGCCCAGAACATCGAACTGCTGCGTGGCTTGAGGCCACAGGACATCGATTTAATCTTGAAGTCGGCACGGAAGCGCCGGTATTCCGCTAGAACCGTGATGACGCACCAGGGTGAACCAATCCATGACATTAGAGCGTTATTGCAAGGGAGGGCGCGGTATTTCTACGAAACACAAACGGGGAAAAAACTAATCCTCAATTGGATAACACCGGGCCAAACGTTCGCAGGACTGGCAGCGCTGTCCGCAGTGCCTCATACTTATCCCGCCAGCGCGGAAACGGTGCGGGATAGCATTGTACTTTCTTGGGATGGCCCAACCATGCGCTCCCTCGCGCATCAGTTCCCTCTAATGCTAGAAAATGCAGTGACCGTTGCAACAGATCGCCACATCGCCTGGCATCTCGCAGCGCATGTGGCCCTATGCTCAAAGACGGCTCGTGAGAGAGTGGCCCAGGCCCTATTGGCTTTAGCGTCCGTCATCGGCGAAAAGGGTCCTCACGGCATTGAACTTGATGTAACGAACGAAGAGTTGGCCAACTCAGTGAATATCACGCCTTACACCACCAGCCGCCTAATCAGCGAATGGCAGAGGACTGGGGTGCTCAGCAAACGCCGCGGAAAGATTTTTTTTGCGTTCTCCCGAGAGATTCTTTCTCTGCGTCGCATAACTGGGCTACTCGAGAATTCCATCCAACGATTTTCAACCCAGTGCAACATTGTTACATCCTGATCGCCGGGATAGGGCGGCTCAATTCCATATCTTGAATGTCACTGATTCCAAAGGTGTTCCAGCAGATAGCATTTGGCAATGGACTGTCCTAACGGTGTATTCGGAAACGAAAAAGCTGCGTGGCGAAGAGGCGTGCTCACAGCCCCCGGTGCAGCCGGCCAACGGTGGAGGCAAGCATTAGCAACACGAGCAGGATGCCCGCCCAGAGGACGAGCACGTGTTGCGTCTTGCGAAGGACACGTTCGGAGCCGCCCGCCGCGCCGAGGCCGTCCAACGCGGCAAAGAACTAGGCCTCCTGGCCGTGACCGCGTCACTCAAAAGTACGATTTCCAATCCATTCCCGCAAAATCATCCGAAAGGATGACGACATCCGGCGCCGTTGCACCGCATAATGGCTCCATTCTTGCTCGCACCAGGAGCCTCACATGACGAAAGCCGTCCTTACCTTCGGCCTCATCTCCGGAATCATGATCTCCGTCCTTATGGACGGCTCGCTTCTCCTCGCCGACAAAACCGACTCCGGCCACAGCATGGCTCTCGGCTACACCATCATGGTGGCGTCGTTCCTGCTAATTTACTTCGGCATCCGCAGCTACCGCGACAACACCCTCGGCGGCCAAATCTCCTTCGGCCGCGCCTTCGCCTGCGGCATCCTGATCACCCTCATTACCACCGTCTGCTACGTCGCCACGTGGGAGGTACTGTACTTCAACTTCATGCCCCACTTCATGGACAGCTACTTCGCTGCGCAGATTCACAAGGTCCAGTCCTCCGGACTTGACCCCGCCACCACCGCCGCGCGGGTCGCTGCCATACAACACTCTCAGCAGCTCTACCAAAACCCTTTCGTCAACATGGCCTACACTTTCATCGAGCCCCTGCCCGTCGGCCTTATCATTACTCTCATCTCCGCTGCCATCCTCCGCCGCAAAACCCCTGTCGAACCAACCGCCGCTCCCGCAGTTATGACCACATGAATCATCTTCATTCCGGGCTTCTGGCCAGCGTAGCTGTGGCTCGCAAGCTCGGGATCCGGCTGTTGGATCATGTTACGGGATCAAATTGAATACAACGAGTTCTGTCGTCTTGGACAGAAGCAGCAGAAAAGCGATGCCTGTGCGGGGATGCCAGAAACGCCGTATGGTGCGAACAGTCACCGGACGTGTGATTAGGATACCCGCCTCCCATGAACGAGAGAGTTCGAATAACTCATCATGGTCGATGGTGATCGAAGAAATGTTTGGTGGGCAACACTGAATTGATGAGCGTAAACGGGCCGAGCAGTTAGGGTGAAACAGATGAACAGAAGCGACAGAAAAAACGCAGCTCGTGCGTCGACGACCAAGTGTGCTCGAATTCAACGACGACGCGTTTTGCGCCGAAGCGGTCAATCACGTATCCGGTGAGCGGTATGAGCGAGGCCGTGCATAAATTGTGCAAGGTAAACGCAAATGCTATCGCGCCGCGTCCGACGTGAAAATCTTGCGAGACAGCCCTAAGAAAAACGCCGTACGAAAAAACACTAATGCTAGGTTCGCCAAAAAAGAGTCCAAGTGCCGCGATGGCCACGACCGACCAACCGTAGAAGGCGCGACTGTGCGAATAAGGCAATTGGGTTTCTTCGTTCCGGAAAAATGATTTTGGCGACGCGGCGTTTTGCTCGCCGGGAGAGTAGCACACCCCTGGGCGCATTAAAACGAGGTTATGGGTGGGTTGCACCTTCGGTTCCGATTCGGTTTGACTCGGAGCGTGACCAGTTTTACCAACTTAGCTTTCGCAAGCTGGTCACACGGTAGCCGTCGCTGTCACTGCAAAATCTTTCGATGAGTTGACTGGCCAATTTCCGCTCATTTTTCGGTGGGATTAATTTTCTTATCGCACAATTCGTGGAGCAGTGCACCCAACTTTCACCTGGGATGACGGGCCCCTCTGGAACGAGTCGATCTTGCCGGGACTTGTGCGCAGAAATTTGAGGCTTGTGAATCATAATTATCCCATTGTGTTCCTGCTAACTCGAGACACATCGGCAGGTTGAGGGAGTACAGCTTGTTTTTCGAAGGGAAACAGCCGAGAATTTCGCTGACTGGGACGAATTAGAATTCCTGGTCAAAACCCTTACAAAGGAGACCCAATGAAGTCTGGACTTTTACTTGCGGCGGCGATGGTTCTTCATATGGGGGCGGCCTCGTATGGCCAGGATGTGTTTAAGGACACAGAGAAAGCGGCCAAGGATGCCGCCCATGCCACGGGGAAGGCCGCCAAGAAGATCGCCCAAGGGACGGAAAAAGTGGCTGACGCGACAGTTTCCGGAACCAAGAAAGCCGTGGAAGCCACTGCCGACACAACCGGCAAAGCCGTAGATAAAACGGGGTCGGCCATGAAGGACGTTGGTCACGACACTGCAAGAGCAGCAGACAAGGCTGGTAGCGAAACCGCGAGTGCTGCCAATAAGACTGCTCACGGGACAGAAAAAACGGCTGATGCTACGGTTTCAGGAACTAGGAGAGCGGCTGACGCGACAGCTTCCGGAACCAAGAAAGCCGCGAAAGCCGCTGCGGACACGACTAAGAAGGCCGCCAAGAAGACTGGCGAAGCAGTTGAGAAGGGCGTCGAGGACGTCGTAAAACCGTAGAGCAGGCGCAGCTTTGTTGCGCTCATCTTTACCTGGATTATGAGTCGTCTGAAAAGCAACTGACGTTTGTTCAGACAGCTGGCTTGGATTGGGAAAAAATCACGGCATCTCGACTCCAACGCCGTGACTCTCCAATTCCTGGAAAGTCGCGTTCGCGGACCAAGTGAATCCCAGTATCCACGATTTTCTCCGATCCCAGCGGCTTGACGCTGGCCGGATTCACCGAAGTGGCGACCAAACACGTCTCAGGGAAAAATTGAATCTGCGCCATTGGGCGCAGGCTAACATACGCGCGTGCCTATTGGCCCGTAACCGTTTGTGATTTGAGGTTCCGACGTTCTGTTGTGCCACTGCTGCAAGCTTGCTATCTTGCACTCTGCGCCGGCCCAGAGTTCGTCATGGCAATGCAAGTTGCTCACACCATGGCGAATGATACGGCCCAATCGTGGAGATCAGTAGGACGATTAGAAAATGGTCTGTTCCCTCCGTGCCAACATCTCGGAGACAAGTCTAGTACCCTTAATTAATAAGCAGTAGGGCGAGAAAGAAGCCTCCATGCTGCGCGGATATGCTGCACACCAGTGGAACACTTGTCTTGGCGATTTCCGTGAGCCCGCAGGGAAATGTTTCTTGCGTGCGGGTGGTTTCGGGTGACCCGCTTATCAGTGGAGTTACGCTTGATTCCGTCAGGCAGTGGAAGTTTGAGGCGTACAATTCTAAAGGCATTATCGTGCATGATTGAATGTCAGTACCTGGGAAGTCACGTACTCGGAGATGTGAAATAGTACTCTGACGGTTTCGGCGTTTACTAGGAGCTTCACGTTCATCTTGTGTTTAGGTATTCCCTGTAATCCTAGTTGAGCAATATGAACCTAGAACCATGCTGCGACTGAGAACACTAATTCTTACCTTTTGCTGCTTAGTGATCATTGCAGCGGCGCTTGGCCTGCTTTTGATTCGCCGTGGCTTTAGCGCAAGGGATGAGCCCACGTCACTTGAGAGAACGGTGGCGCGATTCGTTCGCAACCTATCAATCCCCAATCGCGTCGCTCAAGAACCGAATCCGTGGAAACCCACGCCCAGCGTTTTAAAGGAAGCACGAGAGGTGTTCACGGCACGGTGTGCCGCTTGCCACGGGCCTGACGGCAGCGGCCAGACCGTCGTTGGCCGTAACTTGTATCCCAAACCACCCGATTTGCGCTCATCACTCACCCAGAAATTTACAGACGGACAGATTCACTACATCATCCAGAATGGCGTGAGACTAACCGGAATGCCAGCATGGGGCAACCCACACGAGGAACAAGGCGAAATCAATTGGAAACTCGTTCTTTTCATTCGTGACTTGCGCCAACCAACAAAGCCAGAGGTCACCGAGCAACAAGAAGCTGCCGCGTCCGCGCATTACGTGGGTTCGCTGGCTTGCCAGAAATGTCACGCCGAACTATACGCGCGATGGAAAAAGACTCCTATGGCCAACGTAGTTCGCGACCCTCGCGAGCATCCCGACGTCATCATTCCCGATCTCGCCACTAACTCTGTTGCCAAATTCTCCAAAGACCAAGTTGCCTTCGTCTACGGAAGCGTCTGGAAGCAGCGTTATTTCACCAAAGTGGTCGACAACTATTTCCCGCTCCCGCACAGTGGGATGTGGTCCACAAAAAATGGCTGCCTTATTTCGTCAAACCCGGTACCGATTGGTGGGTGCCATTCTATCCCGCCGACAACATGCAGCGGCCCACCGGCCCGACGTGCGACGGTTGCCATTCTGTCGGCTACGACGTCAGGACCAAGCAAGTCGCAGAATGGAATGTAGGCTGCGAACGCTGCCATGGCCCCGGTAGCGATCATGTGGCGCACGCGTCACGCGACAACATTTTGAATCCAGCGACAATGGATTATGTGGCCGCGAATGACACCTGCATTCAATGCCATTCGCAAGGACGGCCACCGACAAATCCAATTGATGGCAAATATTTCGACTGGCCCGTGGGTTACCGCGTGGGACTCAAGTTGAAAGACTTTTGGACGCTCGAAGAACACAGATTGGGCGAAACCACATTCACGCATTTTGCAGACGGCACCGCACGTAAGAACCGGATGCAGGGGAATGATTTTGTGCAAAGCGTAATGTATCGACGCGGAGTCACATGCTTCAATTGTAACGATGTTCATGGCATCGAGAACTATGCCCAGTTACGCAAACCCGTTGATAAATTGTGCCTCGATTGCCACGGACCAATGTCGCTTAGTGGTCCTCACACCGCCACACTCGAAGAGCACACCCATCACAAGGCCGATTCTCCGGGTAGTCAGTGCGTCTCTTGCCACATGCCCAAAATCGAGACCACCATCCCTGACGTTTTCGTCCGTGCCCATACCTTCGCGGTCATCACTCCTGCAATGACCGAAAAATACAAAATTCCAAACCCCTGCACCCAATGCCACGCCGACAAATCCATTATTTGGGCCACGGAGGCCTTGCGCCGCTGGCCCGAATATTCCCCTTGGCGCGTCCAGTAAACTGACAAAAGGGCATCAGTCAGTCTGCGACGGCCCATGTTACAGCGCGCACGGGAACCGCGTTAATCGGGACTTGAGTTCTGCCTTTGAAGCAGGGTCTTTGTATAGAAAAACAGCGAATACGGTAGGAGTCTTCTATTTGGGTTGGTAGAATGATCGTAATTCATACGTGAAGTTGTTCAGGTCCTTTAATGAAAATAACAACCGTCTCACTCTCGCTTTTTCTACTTCTTTTCATCCTTGGCAAGCCCTACGTAGTGTCCGCGCAAAACAACGCCAAATCTCTCGCTGAGAAGCTCGGATTTCCGCGCGATGCCAAGCTTTTGATCGTGCACGCCGACGACGTCGGCATGACTCATTCTGTGGATGTGGCAACGATCGCGGCGCTCGAATCTGGCAACGTCAACTCCGCCAGTATTATGGTGCCGTGCCCGTGGTTTCCAGAGATTGCCGAATATGCCAAGTCTCATCCCGACGTTGATTTCGGTCTTCACCTTACGTTGACGAGCGAAAGGACTTACTACCGCTGGGGCCCAGTCGCCTCGAAAGACGAAGTCCCAAGTCTCGTGGACGCCAACGGCTACTTCCATCACGATTGGACGGCAAACGCCTCCATCAATCCAAAGGAAGCAGAGTTGGAGCTACGCGCTCAAATCGACCGCGCTTATCGCATGGGCATCCATCCGACTCATCTCGATTCTCATCAATATCGACTTATCGACAACGGAAAGGAACTTTTCGAAGCCTTCCTTCGGGTTGCCCACGATTACAAGCTGCCGGTTTTCGTCACGCGAGATTGGTTCGCAGACCATCTGTACCTTGAACCCAGTTTGACTCCCAGTGATATTGTCCTCGACCACACCATTACCATCACTCCGATCATCCCACCGGAGAAGTGGGCTGATTTCTATCGGACCGCTCTCAAGAATCTCCAGCCTGGCGTTACTGAATTCGTCATCCACCTAGCCTTGGCTGATGACGAAATGAAGGCCGCCACGCTTGAACGCGACACTTGGGGCGCCGCCTGGCGCCAGCGCGATCTCGACTTCTTTAGCAGCCAGGGATTCCGCGAACTCCTTCGGGAAGAGAACATCAAGCTTGTTACTTGGCGAGAACTGGCTCGTGCGGCCGGACAATGATCCAAACATCATCACTTCGTCTAGCACATCCCGTTTGCCCCGTAACTTGCGTCTTACGAATACACCTTGACCTCACAACGTGAGTGCGAGTCAGTCCAGCGTGCGTGAGAATCGCCTTCAAATTTTCCAACACGCGTTCCGTTTGCTGCGCCACATTCCCACAGGGCAAGGGCTTCATCTACGTGGCAGATTCAAACGGCTTCGTTTTCTTGTTGGTCGCAACAGTTATGCAACCGTCCAATTTAGGCGCCATAGCGGCTGGTATACTTCTCCTTCATGAAAGAACATGCACGCTTCTCGGTTGCTGACGAAAAGTTCGAAACCCGGGTGCGCGAGAGTTTTAGCCGACAAGGCTTGATGCAGCATCTCGGTGCAGAGCTCGTAGAAGTGGAGCCGGGCCAGGCAACGATTCGCGTGCCTTTTCGAGGCGAATTAACGCAACAGCACAATTACTTTCATGCAGGAGTGTCCGGAGCGATTGCGGACAGTGCTTGCGGCTATGCGGCGTACACGCTGATGCCGACGGGAAGCTCCGTGCTGACGGTCGAGTATAAGCTGAACTTACTGGCGCCGGCCGTGGGTGATGAATTGACGGCGCGGGCCCGGGTCCTGCGATCGGGAAAGACGTTGAAGGTCTGCGCGGCAGACGTATACGCTAGGAAGAATGGCAAGGACGTTCATTGCGCGACGATGCTCGCGACGATCATGTGTCTCGCGGGAAAGCCCGATAACCCTGGGTGAGGTCAAACGGAGGAGCGCCATGGTGGCAGGTTATAGGTTCGTTCCAGTACGAGCTCTGGAGGTTGATGCCATAACGACGCCGGCCTTGCGACGGTCCGAGATGAGAATTAAAGGATGCGATTTGCACGTCGGGTACTCGGAGATGTGAAGTAGTGCTTCACGTTGACGGGAACGGCGTTACCGATAGCCTCGATCACGCCCAAATAGGATGAAGTGCCTTGTTCGCTTTAAGGGTCGCTCGTAGAATGAGATCAGCCAGCAATGTCGAAAGAGACAAAGCCGCTCGCTAAACGCCTACCACTCACTGACGAGCAAATCCGTACGCACACAATCGGAGCGCTGAAACCATTGTCCAGCCGGATTCTAATTGTGGACTACGATCCGCAGTGGCCTGAGCTTTTTGGTCGAGAGGCCGTCAGAATCCGAGCCGCGCTCGGACACCGGGCGTTGCGGATTGAGCATACCGGCTCGACGGCGGTGCCGGACCTTGTCGCCAAACCGATTATTGACATGCTCCTGGTGGTAATCGACTCGGCGGATGAAGATGCCTACGCGCGGGACCTAGTAGCCGCCGGCTACGTGCTTCGTATCCGAGAGACCAACTGGTTCGAACACCGGATGTTCAATGGGCCGGACACCGAAATTAACTTGCATGTATTCTCGTCTGGCTGTCCGGAAATCGATCGCGTGCTGATGTTCCGAGACTGGCTCCGAAACAATGCCACCGATCGTGCTCTGTACGCAAGCAACAAGCTGGCTTTGGCCCGACAGAAATGGAATTATGTCCAGAACTACGCCGATGCCAAGACCGTCGTCATCGAGGAGATCATCGCACGAGCCGGGGCGTCGATCGGGAAAAATGAAACCAGCGCGCTAACTCCTGAGTAATCGCGCTACCGGACAAATGAACCCGCGATGGCAAAGATTCCAAAAACTCCCAAAGACACCGCCCCGTATGACTCGCCTCCTTACGCCACGTTCTTCGGCTTCGATTTCTAAGTTCATCCAGACGGGGCTCTTGCAAATGCTTCGATAAGAGTGTTGACATCACTTGCGTCGTTGTAAGGCGCGAGCGAGACCCGAATGCGTCCGCCACGTATACCGCACACAATATTATGACCACGAAGACTTTCTACAACTGCTTGCACGCTTTCGCGAGGGTGTCCCAGTGAAACGATATGTGGAGACGCAGCATGATCGCCAAGACTACGAAACGGTTGCCAATCATACTTGCTGGCGTCGCTAACCAACATTGCTGCCAACTTCCGAGCATGTGCCTCAAATCGCGCATGACCCAAGGACAACAACTGCTCAAGTGCTACCGTGAGACCAGCCATGGAGGCATACGACATTGTTGATTGCGTATAGCGCCGGGCATCATTAGCCAGCGAGACAGAGGTCGCATCAAATCCAAAGGGATCCGATGCGCCCATCCAACCCGGTAAAGGGGGTATTTGCTCAAGCAAACGTGGCGACATGATCGCGAGTGCAACGCCTCCATGTCCACCAAGCCATTTGTAGCCGCTGGCAACGATGGCATCAGCATCCCATTCCGCCGCGTCCACCCGCATCGCACCTGCCGCTTGCGTTGCGTCTACAATTAAACGTGCACCAACCTGAGCAGTGCTTCGGCGTAGGCGAGAAATATCCACTACCGTACCGGTGGCGTATTGCACGCTGCTCACCGCAACCACAGCAGTCTTCTCATCAATCGCCTCAATAAGTGTATCGGTCAGATTGCACGTAGGCTGGTCATCAACAAAGCGCACCCTATGGTCTTGTAACGCAGCCAGACGAAGCCACGGCCGAGTTATTGCAGGAAAGTCTGATGAGACAGCCAGAATAGTGCTATTCAACCTTGGCTGAAGTAACAACGGAAGTTGCCCTAATATCTCACTTGCGCCTGCGACAATCGCGACTTGCGCTGAATCGCAATGAAACAATCTGGCTGCTCGTTCGCGGAGCGTTTCACAATATCCCACCTCGTCACTATCGGACATGTAGAGGTTGCCATGCCTGGCAACCTCGTCTATGAAAGTGTGCATTGCGGTCACTGCTGGTTGACCGATCAGTCCTAGAGATGCTTGATTCAAGTACACACTTTGACGGAGGATAGGATAATCCAATCGATTAAAGAGAGAGGGGATCATTCCCATGATGACCTGCTTGTGAGCGAGCAGATTCTAAACTTTACTGCTTTGGTTGAAAAACGAGAAAATTGCTAAGGCGCAGGAGCAGAAATCCCGGCCTAATTGTTTACTGCACTCCACATTCCGTTCTACCTCCACTGACTTTCTGAAGTAATCACGATAGAAACCTACCCCACAGCCCACACGGATTTGCTTGCGGAACTAGGGAATATCTTTACTGCGAATTGTACCACCGAGTCCCATACACTAATTCTCAACGCGAAATAACGTCCGACCTTGGTTAAGTCGTTAAGTTCTCGCGTGAGCCTCAACAATCAAACAATCAACGTCGAGGGCAGTCCAGCATCCCTTAAGTCCCGATTTGCGGTGACTTGGGTACCGGGACTGAGTTGTGTGGTTATAAGCATGTGGAAAATGAGTTGTCATGTTGCTGCATCGCTTCTTAGCTCTTCTTAGCTCTTGACGGCTACTAAACGCTCACTTATCGTGACGCTGTAGCAAGAGGAAACTGGATAAACCTCAGGTCGTATCTTGACTGAGTGCCCGGTTGCCAGATTTTCTCCCTCCCGTAAAGCCCGCCCAGAAAGATAGAGAAACAAAATGACTCCGGATGAACTCAACAACATCGCAGTTGAACTGAAACGACTCGGCTCTGAACTAAATCTAACCGACCAGCAGAAAGAGGGTCTCAAAACCTTTTTGACTGAGAAATACGAGAAGCTGCAAGAATACAGAAAAGAGAATCCAAACATCTCGAAGGAAGACGTTGCCCAATATATCGCCAAGAATCGCAGCGCCGGGCGCGAGAAACTTGAAAAGTTCCTGACGCCTGAGCAGCTTACGAAATGGGATGCGGAGATCGCAAAGGCTAAGGACTTCCTCAGCACGCGAGCTGCATCTGCCTAGTTCCCGTGGGCAGTCTTGCAATATCGAGGAAAGCCCAATGGCACGGATCCTCGATGGACCCTGATTGGGGCGAAATAATGATAGGGCGATTGTCTACGGCAGTCGCCCTTTTTCAATTCTTGCAAGGCGCGCCACAGGACAAGTGGAGCACCAGAAGTTCCGATGTCCGATCACGGCTGTGTGGCTGTATACCGGGACTTGACCTTGATTCTGCTACGTTACTCCGTGTAAGAAATCTGGCCGCAGCGGATTTTCCCGACTAATTAGTGCAACTCTTTACACCTGTGCTACGACGTGCGATCCTCCCAGTCGACCCACTCAACGGGATGGGTCGCGCGGTATGTGCTCACCGCTTCGTCGATGGTCGTGAAAAAGGTATGTTCGCCGAGGCGCGTGAAGAGCCCGAAGCGTTTGAGCTTGTCCTTCACCGGATCCTTCATCTCTGC